>Ga0335398_10000154_pt1 | contig 108213 bp, 109 predicted proteins | sample BON03_FD_205742 | JGI IMG/M metagenome (GOLD analysis project Ga0335398, IMG submission 205742) | Freshwater microbial communities from Lake Bonney liftoff mats and glacier meltwater in Antarctica - BON-03 (spades assembly) (version 2) | ecosystem: Environmental > Aquatic > Freshwater > Ice >...
ATCTTGCGCATTCCGGACTCCAATAGGATGACAATAGCCATTCGGGGCCACGAAACCAAAGGTTACAGATTGCAGCGCCGGTCTTTTTCCGCCATGGATCCCGGCTATGACCGAAGAAAAACCAGCCAAGATATATCGCGCAAAACCGACTCCGGTCGCCAAGGCTCCGGCAGCGTCCAAAGCGCCAACCGGCGAGGTCCGCGAAGGCCAGCGTATCGCCAAATTGCTGGCCCGCGCCGGCGTCGCATCGCGCCGCGAAATCGAACGGATGATCGAGGCGGGACGGATTGCCCTGAACGGCGATCTTGTCGAGCATCCTTCGCTGTTGCTCAAGAATCTGACCGGCATTACCGTGGACGGCAATCCGGTCGCCGAACCCTCACCCGCCAAGCTGTACCGCTTTCACAAGCCCAGTGGCTATCTGACGGCAGAGCGGGACTTTTCCGGCAAGAAAACAATTTATGACGTCCTGCCCACTGACATGGAGCGGGTCATGCCGATCGGCCGCCTCGACCTGAATACCGAGGGCCTGCTCTTGATGACCACCGATGGCGAGTTCAAGCGCGAGATGGAATTGCCCAAAAATGGCATCGAACGCACCTATCGGGCACGGACGTTCGGCGACATCAGCCAGAATCAGCTGGAAGAACTCTATCGCGGGATCACCATCGATGGCATGAGCTACAGTCCGATCACCGCCAATCTCGAGCGCCGCACCGGCCGCAACCAGTGGATCGAAATGACCCTGACCGAAGGCAAGAACCGCGAAGTGCGCAAGGTGCTGGAATTTTTCGGCCTCGAAGTGTCTCGCCTGATCCGGACCCGCTACGGCCCCTTCGTGCTCGGCGATCTGCAAAAAGGCGAAATCGAAGTCGTGCGCCAGCATGATCTGGTACAGTTCCGCAAATCGTTGAAATGAGCAAGCTGTCGCGTTTACCCGTTAGTGGCCTAACCGTTAGTGGTGAGCCTGTCGAACCACGCCTCTCGGTCGATAGGCGCCCTTCGACAAGCTCAGGGCTGACGGCGTAAAATGCGCATAATCGCAGGCCAATGGCGGGGCCGGAAAATCGTCGCGCCCAAGGGTGAGATCACCCGCCCAACCGCTGACCGGACGCGCGAACGGCTGTTTTCGATGTTAACCAGCCGACTGGGTGATTTTGAGGATCTGCAGATACTCGACCTGTTTTCCGGTTCGGGTGCTCTGGGTCTCGAAGCGCTGTCGCGCGGCGCGGCGCATTGCACTTTTGTCGAGCAGGACAAGGATGCGATCCGGGCGCTGGAGAAGAATATCGAAACATTGGCGGCAGAGGCCGATATCCGGATTGGCTCGGTGCTGCATCTCGGCCAGGCCCGAAAGCCCTATGATCTGATCCTGATGGATCCGCCATATGATTCGGGTGCCGGCGCAGTTGCGCTGGACAAATTAGGCCGACACGGCTGGTTCGCGCCGTCGAGCTGGATCGCAATTGAAACGGGGCGCCATGAAAATATTGAAGTGAAGGGATTTGATCTCGATTGTGTTCGCGATAGCGGCAAGGCGCGGATTCATCTCCTGCGCCCCGCAGGAAAATCATCGCTGGCTGACTAGCCGCCAATCACTGCCGGAACGGATCCGTTGCTGCTGCCATGCTGTTGTGTCGCCGAATAGACGCTCAAGCTCGCCATCATCAAGGTCGCGACAATCGCGCTGGTAAATAGTCTCTTGCTCATTTTCTGCTCCAATCGCCGACCGATATCGGCTCTTGATGATTAAATGGTGCATCGCAGCATGAATTTCAACCTGCCCATTAGGTCATATCGACCCAAGACGCTCTATTTGACCAGTATTTTGCCATTCATGCCAAAACCGCTGTGAAGAAAATGGGCGCATTTCAGCTTGAATTCTCCTGCACGTCCGGTTTTGAAGCGGATCTCGACCGTTTCACCAGCGGGAATCTCAACGCGGCCCTTTGTGATTCGACGCTGATCATCCGCTGCAACCGTGACAGCTGCAAAAAAGGTCGGTGCGCCAAAACTATGGCCCCCGCCAGATATATTGTTCAGACGCAGGATATAATTTTTGCCAGCCTCCAACTCGATGGTTTCTGGCGCAAAGGCAAAACTGGAAAGTTCCACGTCCACTGCCCGCGCGGCCGGAACAGACTGAGCTGAAACTGCCGATAGCGATAGAACAGATACCGGAAGCCCGGCGAACAACAGAAAAAAAGCGGTACGAAGCATGATTATCTCCCAATCCCCCTCACTGATGGATTTTACCATAGAAATGCATCGGCCCCTAGGCCATTATTCCACAGCCATTCGCTATCTTCACCCTTGCTCGCCGTTGCTTTGTTCCCTAATCGTTCACCCGTGACCGATACTGTCAACATACCCGGTGAGAGCGATCCTCCCTATGTCCGCGGCCTGAATGCGCCGCAGCGCGAGGCCGTGCTGACCACCGAAGGCCCGGTGCTGGTGCTGGCCGGCGCGGGCACCGGCAAGACCGCTGCGCTCACCCGGCGGCTGGCGCATATCGTATTTTCGCGCAAGGCATGGCCGAGCGAAATTCTCGCGGTAACCTTCACCAACAAGGCCGCCCGCGAGATGAAGGAGCGGATCGCCGCGCTTGTCGGCGAGAGCTTTGAGGGCATGCCCTGGCTCGGCACTTTCCACAGCATCGGCGCAAAAATGCTCAGGCAGCATGCCGAGCTGGTCGGTCTGCAGAGCAATTTCACCATTCTCGACACCGATGACCAGCTAAGGCTGCTCAAGCAGCTGATCCAGGCGGCGGAAATTGACGAGAAACGCTGGCCACCAAGGATGCTCGCTGGTCTGATCGACCAGTGGAAGAACCGGGGGCTCAACCCCCAGGATCTCGATGCCAATGAGAATGAGCGCTACGCCAATGGCCGTGGCCAGGAATTTTACGCCGCCTATCAGGCCCGGCTCCGGACGCTCAACGCCTGCGACTTTGGCGATCTGCTGCTCCATATCCTCAACCTGCTGAAGACCAACCGGGAAATATTGAAACGCTATCAGGAGCGGTTCAAATATATATTGGTCGACGAATATCAGGACACCAACAGCTCGCAATATCTGTGGCTGCGGCTGCTCGCCCAGAGCCACCAGAATATCTGCTGCGTCGGCGATGATGACCAGTCGATATATTCGTGGCGCGGTGCGGAAGTCGCCAATATTCTGCGCTTCGAGAAGGATTTTCCCGAGGCCAAAGTCGTCAAGCTGGAGCAGAATTACCGCTCCACCCCGCATATTCTCGCCGCTGCCTCGGCCCTGATCAACCACAACAGCGGCCGCCTCGGCAAGACGCTGTGGACCGAAGAAACCGAAGGCGACAAGGTCCAGGTGATCGGGGTCTGGGACGGCCCGGAAGAAGCGCGGCGGATCGGCGATGAAATCGAAGCGCTGCAGCAGCTCAAGCAGGTCTCGCTGAACGATGTCGCGATCCTGGTCCGCGCCCAGTTCCAGACCCGCGAGTTTGAGGACCGCTTCATCTCGATCGGCTTGCCGCACAAAATTGTGAATGGACTGCCATTTTACAATCGCGCCGAAATCCGCGATGCTCTGGCCTATCTCCGGGTGATCGCCCAGCCTGCCGACGATCTGGCATTCGAACGGATCGTGAATACGCCCAAGCGCGGCCTTGGCGACAAGACTATCGAAAAGATCCATCGTCTCGCTCGCGGACAAGCCATTCCGATGGCCGCTGCAGCCCTCAGTATCTGTGATACCGACGAACTGGCGCCGCGCGCGCGCAACACGTTGCTGGAGCTGGTGCGCAATTTCGGCCGCTGGCGGGAGATGGCGGCCGACACCGACCATGCCGAGCTCACCCGGATCATCCTCGACGAGTGCGGCTATACGACCATGCTGCAGGCGGATCGCTCGACCGAAGCCGCCGGTCGTCTGGAGAATCTGACCGAACTGGCGCGGGCGATGGCAGAATATGAAACGCTCGGCGAATTTCTCGAGCATGTCTCTCTGGTCATGGGCAATGACGCGCGCGATGATGAGGCCAAGGTCAAGATCATGACCATGCACGGCGCCAAAGGTCTGGAATATGATCATATTTTCTGCGTCGGCTGGGAGGAAGGCGTGTTCCCGTCGCAGCGCAGCCTCGACGAAGGTGGCAATGCCAGTCTCGAGGAGGAACGCCGCCTCGCCTATGTCGCGATCACCCGCGCGAAAAAGAAATGCACGATCTTCCACGCCGCCAACCGGCGAATTTACGGCCAGTGGAACAGTTCGATCCCGTCGCGCTTCATCGCTGAATTGCCCGACGATCATGTCGAACATGAAAGCAGCATGAGCGGCGGCGAAAGCCTGTGGCGCGCCAACTGGAGCGAGAATAGCGACCCGTTTGCCCATCTTGCCGCGGCCAATGCCACCAGAGCGGGCCAGCGCGGCCCCGGCTGGCAGCGCGCGGCGTCGTCGTCTTCTGGCGGCGGCTTCGACAAAAACCCCCGCGTCATCAAAGAAGCCCGCCGCAGCGCCGTGTCCTTGAGCAACAAGGGCCGCGACGATGTCACCGTCGGCATGCGCGTCTTCCACAGCAAATTCGGCTATGGCGAGGTGAAGGTGAAGGAAGGCAACAAGCTGGAGATTGCGTTCGAGAAGAGTGGTGACAAACGGGTATTGGACAGTTTCGTAGACGTTGCTTGAACCCATATTTTCTATTGTAATCTATACTTGAAGACATAGAGCGTAATTTATGTTACAAATTGACAATATTTTCTGGAAATAGGGGATCATTGTCATGACTGTGAAATTCTACGCCTGGGTCCACCCGCTGAGCATCGACAAACGGCTCGATCACACCTGGGTGACAACTTATGACAATAGCGGCGCCCCCTATGCTTCACTGACAGAAGTTGCAGCAGCGGGGCAATATTACTGGATGTGCTGGGGCGATTTCCACCCCGAAGGTGTCCCTGCTCCCCCGATTGCGGCCGGCGATGGCGAATTGAGCATCGCATCCTGTCTGGTGGAACCCAATGCGGACTCCCGCCATGTTCAGGCGGCCCGCGGTACGATCTTCACCTATGCGATTGACGGCGTCTGCCACCAGCTGGCCAATCAGGCCCTGCTTGCAACCGGGATTAGCGGCCACCCCCCACAAACCGTCAAAGACGCCCGTGGATATTGGCTGAGCTCCTACCTATATGGAACTTATGGTCTGCAGAAAAGCGCATGGCTGGACAAGGTGAAACATTGTACGTCCGCTGCCACTTCCGGTGAATCAACAATCATGAAGGCAGCCGCTATGGCCACGAAAACCGACGAATTTGCAGAGAATGCACAATCCGTTCTGGCAGACGATCCCGCGTTGCTGGAACAACTCATGGCCTTGAGAGAGGGCGCACAGATGCAATTGGCCAGGGCTTTGCCCGAGGCGCAGGCACTGGATGCCGACTTGCTCAACGCACAAAACCAGAAAATGTTCGACGAAGCCGCCGCGCTTTTGGGTCCGGAAAAATTCGAACAGGTTTTCGGCTTCAAGGCGGGCGAAAAGATAAGCCTGGTCGATCCGGCCATGGTCGATGCTGGAGATCGCACGGCTTGATCATGTTATCCACATGCGCGTCGCCACCACAAAATTCGGCTTTGGCGAAGTGATGGCAAAGAAACGCCACAAGCTGGACATCACGCTTGAGAAGAGCGGGAGTAAACGGGAGCTGGACATTTCCGTCTACCTGATTTGAACCAAGCGATGATGTTCTACCGAAGGCCGCCGCGTCGCTTTTTGCTTTTCTTTCGCACGACCATAATAACCGCACTTGCCCCGACAACCATCGGGGAAAACAAGCGATCCGCCAACGTCCGTCGACTATATCCTAGTCATTGTCCTTCAGTCCGTCGTCTTCATTTTCATCAGCAAATTCAAGCGCGATTTCCGCGTCCAGCTTGTCGCGCGGACTCACATGACCGGCCTCGCGTTTTTCCGCCTGAATCGCTTCGAGGCCCCATGCCTTTGCCGCAGAAGCGGCAACCTTGCGCCGGCTTTCCAGAGGATCATTGGCAGCCAGATCAAGCTGACGCGCTTCCTGTTCCCGGCAAACGGATGCTTTTACACGCATGATTGTCGCCTTTCCTTGTCTATCATTTTCCGCGATTGCTTTTCATATTATCAAGGCCGACGACAACACCCGCCTTGCCCGAAGGGTTGGAAGCATTATTCTTGGTCTTTGCGGCTTTCGGCTTGCGAATTTCTTTGTTCGATTTCTTCTGTGATTTGGCCATGATATTGTCCTTTCGGGTTGAAACGGATGAAGGCAACAAACGCCGGAACCGCTTTGGTTTGCGGGATAACGGTAGATTAAGTCGCGGGACGGCATTCGGCGCAGGCGCGGCTATTTTCTATTTCCCTAACGCCGATCAAAACCATTTCTGATCGCAGAGAAACACCGCCGGACAATGTGGCGATCACGGGAGCGCATTCTTATATTCATTATATAGGGATGGAACAGGGCGATTGTAAGGCATGGAGCTGTTGCCGGATTTTTTGAATATTTTCTTCTGCATCACCCTGATGATGCCATTTGCGTCGGCTTTTCCGGGACATCGGTGCCGATTGTCGAAGCGGTTGCACGATTATCCGGATTGGATATAGCGATATAATGACTTTGACCCCGTCCGAATCCGAAAAGTTGCGCACCGACGCGATTGCCCATCTGCGCTCAGGCGACGCTCGCAAGGCGCGGGAGATGCTGGATCAGATTTGCGCGCCGGAAAGCGGCGTCGATCCACAATGGCTGTTGCTCGCCCATGCCTGCCGGATGCTGGGCGATGATGCGAGCGAGGAAATGGCGCTGCAAAAACTGCTGATGATCGACAAGCGCCATCTCCCTGCCCTGTTTCTGATGGGCGAACTCAAGGCCAGAACCAATGATGACCGGGCGGCAAACGGCTTTTACACGGCGGCGCTGAACATGGTCAGCGCGGGTGCAGCGGTATCGGATGATCTGCGGCCCAAGCTGAAACAGGCGGAAGAATTTCTCGCTGGAGCACATGGCCGCTTTGAAGCCTTTTTGCTGCGCCGATTGGACGAGACCGGCCTGGCCAGCAAGGAAACGCCAATCCCGGTGCGCCATGCCATCGACTTGCTGATGGGCCGCAAGGAAATCTTCTACCAGAAGCCCTCTATCTTCTATTATCCAGGCATGCCGCAGCGGGAATTTTACGAACGATCAGAATTTCCGTGGCTGGCCGAAATGGAAGCCGCCATTCCCGATATGCAGGAAGAATTGCGCGGGGTGATTGCCCGGACCAAGGAGTTCAAGCCCTATGTGCAGGGACAACCCAACCGCCCGCGGCCGAACAACCCGCTGCTCGATGATCCCAGTTGGGGCGCCCATTATTTCTGGAAAGATGGCGTCGAGGTCACGGAAAATTCGGTCCATTGTCCCAGGACGATGGCGGCGCTGGAAGCTGCGCCAATTCCGGTGATTCAGGAACGTTCGCCAATGGCACTCTACTCGGTGCTCGAACCGGGGACCCATATTGCGCCGCATTATGGCATGCTCAACACCCGGCTGATCTGCCATATTCCGCTGGTGCTACCGCCCGATTGTGCTTTGCGAGTCGGCGGCGAAACCCGACCGTGGCAGGCGGGAGAGGCGCTGGTCTTCGACGACAGTTTCGAACATGAGGCCTGGAACCGCAGCGACCAGCGGCGGGTGATCTTGCTGTTCGAAATCTGGCGCCCGGAAATATCCGAAGACGAACGGAGCGCGCTGACGACGATTTTCGAGGCGATCAACGAATATCAGAAACCGGTCGAAATATAGACTGGCGGTCGGCGGACCGGCCGCGCCAAAGCCTATAGAATAGCGTCGCCGATACCGATCATCTTGCCATTGGTCACGATCACCCGGTCACCCAGCTTGGCCTGTTCGAACAGCAGCCGGGCAAATTCCAGTGGCACACCGATACAGCCCCGTGTCCCCCAACCCCATTTGACGTCGGAGGCATGGATTGCGACACCATCATTGGTCAGCCGCATCATATAAGGCATCGGCGAGCCATAGATGTTGGAGATATGATCCTTGTTCTTCTGGGTAATCGGAAAGACGCCGGTCGGGGTCGGTTTTTCGGAATCGCCAAAAGTGATCACCGCCGCCCCGATTTCATAGCCGGCGCGGAAAACGGAAATGCTCTCGGCCTTGAGATCAACGGTGACGACCAGCTCGCCTTCCGGCACGCCTTCGTCATCCCATTTATAATAACCATGCACAAACGGCTCGTCGATCTGGAGGATGCGTTTGACCACGAACTTGTCGCTGAGCGGCAATTTTTCGGCAATATCCATCGGCCCGGCTGCGATTGGTTCGGGTTCGGACATATTCTGAACGACAGTCTCGGAAGCCACATTCCCGGCGACCGCCGTCTTCGTCTGCACAGCTGAGCGACCGGCGTCCGCGCGGGTCAGTCCCATCACCAGCAGCGCAATTATCGCCAGTGCCGCAACCAGCAGAACCGATGCACTTATCCGATAGGCTATTTTCTCGACCATCGCTCAGACTCCATGTGTTAACGGAGAGTTTACCATGGAATCGTGACCGGAAATGGTCGAATTTTTCGTCGTCCCGCAGCGGTACGATGGTTACGAATATGTTAAAGGGGAGCGTTAACGGGCGAGATCGCACACCCGCGCTAACAGGTGCCCGATCTTCTGATCGCAGGCGCAGGAGATGGCTTCCCGCTTGAGGCGAATATGCGCGCCTAGAAAACCGCCTTCGCTTCGGCTTCCTTCATCATCGCCTTGCGCACCATCGGAATCGGCGGGCCGCCATAGCTGAGAAACTCGTCATGAAATTCCTTCCAGCCAGCGGTTTTTTCCTGTGCCTTCTGCTCGGCAAAATTGGCATTGGTCCAGTCTTCGCGCAGCTTGCGGATCATCAGCTTGCCCATCGTGTAATTGAGATAGGCCGGATCATAGGTTCCCCGCGCCGCCTGCTGGTCGGCATTGCCTTCATCCTGATAGCATTGCTCGAGGAACATTTTCTTCGACTCGGCAACGCTCATCCCTTGCGAGTGGAGGCCGATGGCGGAAAGGAACCGGCAGTCGCGCAACAGCGCGTTGGACAATTGGCCGATATGGGTCTCATTATCGCCCTCATTGAGGCCGGCCTCCCACATCATTTCCTCGCTATAATGCGCCCAGCCCTCAGCAAAGGCATAGCCGACGAACAATTTTCCGAAAATCGATTTGGCGCGATTGCTGTGCAGGAAATTGAGGAAATGGCCCGGCCAGACTTCGTGCACCGAAGTGAACAGCAGGTCCTTGGTGCCCGGAATATAGGCTTGCCGTTTTGCCTCGTCCCACGACGGATCGGGTGGCGAGATATAATAGACGCTTGGCAGGCCTTTTTCATAAGGTCCGGGCATGTCGATATAGGCGCTGTTCTGCCGGTTATAGGGCGGCGATTCCTCCACTTGCGCTTCTTCGGTACCGGGTATGGTCACGATATTCTTTTCAATCAGAAAGGCGCGCAGGCCCGGCAGTTGCAGGCGGGCTTCCTCGACCGGTCCGTCCTTTGGCTTGTCGCTGCCCATTTTCGTCATGCAATCCATGATGCTTGCGCCCGGCGCAAATGCGCCGCAAGCCTTGGTCAGAGCTACCTGATTGCGTTTGAGATCCGCACGGCCAATGGCTTCCAGCTCGTCGAGCGAGACATTGACGCCCTCGGTCTTGCTCACCATCGCGGCAAATTTCTCGGCGCCCAGCGCATAGCCGTCCTTGGTCGCCGGAACCGAACCGATATGGCCGGCCAGGTCCTTCATCGCCGCTGCAGCCGCAGCCGCCGCAACATCAAATTGCCGCTGAAGATCGGCGTCCTTTACCTCGGCAAAGGCGGCCTTGGCATCACCGGTAAAATAATCCGCAAAACCGCCAAAGCCGGCCTGACCATATTTGAGAAAAGTTTCGGGCAGCGGCAGTTGCAGATTTTCCTTGATCTGCGCGGCTGCTGCCGGGACATTTTGCGCATATTTGATAAACGCCTTCATCCGCGTTTCGGCATCGGCATAGGGCCGCGCGATATAGACATTGGGATCCAGCGCTCCGACATAATAAGCGGGATTTTTATGCGGCGAGTCGGCGGTTTCCAGCCAGAACAGCTCACCCTCCATCACATTGACCAGATAGTCCCGTTCAAACTGCTCCGCTTCACTCAGATCAGCCGCATCAATCGCCAGCGCATCCGCGATCGCCTTTTTGCGGATATCGATCGCCTTTTTCAGGCCTTCCGCGCTCCAGTCGGGAAGCTGGCCATCAAATTCATGCTTGCCCTGATAGACGGCAAATGTCGGATTGGCCGGGAAATAGCCATCAAGAAAGTTCGCAATATAGCCACCCCAGGCAGTGCTGGCGTCAATTTCCATCGAGGCGACCGGCTGATCCTCGATCTTCTTGCATCCGGTCACCGTCAAAGCGGCCAGCGATACCGCCAGCATCAAATTGCGCATCTTCATGTCTATCTCCCCGGGGAATATTTCATATTGCTGTCTCTGTCTGCGCTGATTGGCATATTCGCCCTTGGCTTGGCCAGTCTTATTCGACCAACCGCCTTCCGTCCCAATCTTCACGTCCGGGCATGAATTGATTGCAGCAAGTTGCTTCAATCGCTAGCAGATATCCCGTGATCAGTTCCGCTCCACATCCCTTCACCATAGCCAATTATCGCTATCTGTGGTTCTCGCGACTGACGTCGATGTTTGCACTTTACGCGATGATGCTGATCCTCGGCTGGCAAGCCTATAATCTGGCCCGCGAAGATATGGGGATCAGTGCATCGGCCGGCATATTGGGCCTGCTCGGGTTGCTGCAATTCGTACCCCTGTTCATCCTGACGCCGCTGGTCGGATGGGTTGCCGACCATATGGATCGCCGCTGGATCGCCCGCATCGTGCTCGCTGCCCAGGCGATGATCGCGCTTGCTCTGGGGCTGATGACAGCATCCGGCGGCATCACGCTCTGGACCATCTATGTCATCGCCGTGCTGCTCGGCATCTGCCGGGCCTTCCTCGGACCGGCGATCACCTCGCTGGCGCCCAATCTGGTCCCGAAAGCATCGATCCCGCGCGCCATAGCCCTCTCCACCATCGCCTGGCAGGTTGGCGTGATCGCTGGGCCGGGCATGGCTGGACCACTGTACAAGGTTGACGCAGCCCTGCCCTATTTCGTCTGTGCCGGCCTCTATTCGCTGGCAACGCTGGCGATTTTCCTGATTGGTCCGGTGGCCCGCCCGGCTGCCGATAAAACCAAAGGACCGCTGCAGCAGGTCGGCGACGGCATGGCCTATGTCTGGACCAACAAGCTGGTGCTGGGGGCGATCACGCTCGATCTGCTGGTCATGTTCCTCGCTGGCGCGACGGCGATGATACCGGTCTTTGCCAAGGACATTTTGCACGCCGGCGAAATCGGCCTGTCGCTGCTCGCCGCCTCCCCGGCGGTCGGCGCGGTGATAGTGGCGCTGATCTTCTCCTTTGCTCCGCTCAGCAAGAATGTCGGCAACAGCATGCTGGTTGCGATGGCGATATTCGGACTCGGCACAATCGGGTTCGGGCTCAGCACCAATCTCTACCTGTCGATGGCCTGCCTCGGCATCTGCGGCGCTGCCGACATGTTCGGGGTCTATGTCCGCAGTTCGCTGATCCAGTTGCACACGCCGGATGAAAAGCGCGGGCGGGTCGGCGCGGTCAGCCAGATGACGATCAGCGCGTCGAACGAACTGGGCGACGCATTGTCTGGTGGCCTTGCCGTATTGGTCGGACCCGTTGCTGCCATTGTCGCGGGCGGTGCCGGTGCTATAGTAGTGACGGGACTCTGGTCGCGCTTGTTCCCCCAACTGGGTGCCGCCAAAACTTTTGATCCGCCGGAAGAACCGCAACCGGACCGGCAAAGAATGAGAAACTAACCAGGAGTGCAGGATAATGATCGCCAATAACATTCTCGAAACCATCGGAAATACGCCGCATATCAAGATGCAGCGCCTGTTCGGCGATGCCAATGTGTGGATCAAGTCCGAACGCTCCAACCCGGGCGGATCGATCAAGGACCGGATTGGCCTTGCCATGATCGAGGATGCCGAGAAATCCGGCGCGCTCAAGCCGGGCGGCACGATCATCGAACCGACATCCGGCAATACCGGGGTCGGACTGGCGATGGTCGCCGCGGTCAAGGGCTATACGCTGATCTTGGTGATGCCCGAGTCGATGTCGCTCGAACGCCGCCGCCTGATGCTGGCTTATGGTGCGACTTTTGACCTCAGCCCGAAAGAAAAAGGGATGAAGGGCGCGATCGAACGGGCGCAGGAACTGGTCGATCAGACACCCGGCTCATGGATGCCGCAGCAATTTGAAAATCCTGCCAATTTTGAAGTGCACAAGCGCACGACTGCGATTGAAATCCTCAACGATTTCAAGGACAATCCGCTTGACGCGATCATCACCGGTGTCGGCACCGGCGGCCATATCACCGGTGTGGCAGAGGTGCTGAAACAACATTGGAGCCATTTGAAAGTCTATGCCGTCGAACCGACCTCGTCGCCGGTGATCAGCGGCGGCCAGCCAGGCCCGCACCCGATCCAGGGCATTGGCGCCGGTTTCATCCCGGGCAATCTGCACACGCAGAGCATCGATGGCGCGATTCAGGTCGAGCCAGCCGATGCCAAGGCCATGGCCCTGAGAGCCGCAAAGGAAGAGGGCATGCTGGTCGGCATATCATCCGGCGCGACTCTGGCGGCCATTGCCCAGAAACTGCCGGAACTGGGCGACGGAGCAAAAGTCCTCGGTTTCAACTATGATACCGGCGAACGCTATCTGTCCGTACCAGAGTTTTTGCCCGAAGAATGAGCTCGATCGAGGTCCAGCAATTCACCTATCGGCATGGTGATGTGGAATTGTCCGGCTATATGGCGCAACCCAGCCGCTATCCACGCGCCGGGATCTTGATTGTCCCGACCATTGCCGGCCCGACCACGCTGATGTTTGATCGCGCCAGATGGCTCGCCTCTCTGGGCTATAGCGCGATGGTCTGTGACCTCTATGGCAAGGGTGCCCTCGAAGACATAAGGGAAGCGCGCAAACTGGCAGATGCCTTGCGCGCGGATGCGCAATATTATCGGGAACGGTTCCGCTGTGCGCTCGAAGAATTGCGCACGCGGTCAAAGCTTGCCAATAATCGAATAGCTGCGATCGGCTATTGGATGGGCGGTGAAATCGTTCTCGAAATGGCGCGCGGCGGCGAGGATATCGCTCTCGTGGTCAGTTTTCACGGTCTGCTGGCGACACCATTGCCAGCCAAGCGCGGCGTGATAAAATCGCGCATCCTGGTCTGCCATGGCCGGGCCGACCCGCTGGTCCCGCCCAAGCAGATGCGCGCCTTTCTGGAAGAAATGGATATTGCTGGCGCCGATTGTCACGTGCATATCTATTCCGGCGTCCTGCACGGATTCACCGACGTCAGCAGCACTTCAAAGTCGCTCGAAGCCGTCCGCTACAACGCTTCGGCCGACCGACAAAGCAAGGCCGCCATGCTCAGCATGTTTGATGAAGTGTTTGAAACCAACAGAAAAGCGGACCAATATTAGGCCCGGTGTTGCCTAGGCTTGCGGACGACAGATCTAGTCTGGTTCACCATCACCATCATTGTCGAGCAGATCGGGCTGACCGTCACCATCGCTGCCCCAGGCATCGGGCTGCCCGTCGTCGCTCCGATCCCAGGCATCCATCCTGCCATCACCATCGCTATCGATGGTTGGTGCCGGGAATTCAGACTGCATATCATCCGTCAATTCCGGCTCTGCAGCATTGGCGACGCCCGATAGTCCCAATCCGACGGTAATCAGAAAGGGCGTCATCCGGCGCATGTGATTTGGGGCTCTGTTGAAATGCATTGCATATACTCCTTATGCCTATCATTCCCCTGTCACAGCCATATCTACCGATCGGTGATCGCAGGTCCAGCGGACTTCGGCGATATGGACCAGAGAAGCGCTAAACGGCTGGCTTCCGGCATCTGTCGACGGCGATGCACGATTTGCCGTCCCTGAGTGCCGCAGCTGCGTTTGACAGATTGTTGGCCACAGTTTGTCGAAATATCGTCACATTCTTCTGTATAATCCGAACAACGGGTCCGGGACATTTCAACTGAAAGGTTGCTAGTCATGACCATGCAACAGCATCGCCCAGCCTCCGCAACAACGGCTGGAGCACATAACCGGCCCATGATTATCAAGATCGGCAAGCGTCTGCGCGGCACGATGAATCGCCTATCGATGGGCCAATCGAAGATTCCGACCGAGGCGGTCCTTCAGGCCAGTGCCTTTCACTGGACCGACAGGCTGACCGAAAAATGGCAGCTTGTCGCACAGGAAGCCGCCTCGATCTTGCGCCACCGCGATGCCGTGCCGCCGCTCAAGGATATTTCACCCGATCATGCGCGGATTGCCGGCGACGGCAATTGGCGCTCCTTCTTTCTGATCGGCTATGGCTATGAAGTCGCGGAAAATTGCGCGCGTGCACCGGTAACGGCGGCACTGGTGCGCCAGATACCCGATCTCAACTCGGCCTTTTTCTCGATTCTTGAGCCCGGCGCCACTATTCCCCGCCATCGCGGGGTTACGCGGGGTCTGGTCACCTGCCATCTCGGATTGATCATCCCCGATACGCCGGAGAAATGCGTGATGCAGGTCGAAGACAATGAGCTGTTCTGGGAACCGGGCAAATGGCTGATCTTCGATGATAGCACCTTTCACGAAGTGCATAACCGGACGGATCAGCGCCGGGTCATCCTGCTGATCCAGGTGAAGCGGCCAATGCGCCTGCTTGGTCGACTTGCCAATAATCTCGCCCTGTGGGGCATTCGCCGGTCACCCTTTGTACAGGATGCCCGGCGAAACCTCGATATGTGGGAAGAGGCCTATAAGCAGGCGGAACAGAATGAGTCCGGCTGATCAGAGGATTCAGGCAACCGCGAACATCTCGGGATCCAGCGCCATGATCGCATCGCTGCCACCTTCGATCTTGCGGCGGAGCGATCCGGTATCCGGCAGGAAACGTTCCGCAAAATATTGCGCGGTCACCAGCTTGGCTTCATAATATTTCGGATTGTCCGTGCCCGCTGCCAATGCGGCCTGTGCCGCCTTGCTCATCCGCAACCACATCAGTCCAAGCGATACAATGCCCATCAGGTGCATATAATGATAGGCGCCGGCACCGGCATTGTTCGGATTGGCCAGACCATGTTGCATGAACCACATGGTCGATTTTTGCAGTTCGCCGTTGGCTTTTTCCAGAGCTTCGGCAAATCCGGCAAGCTTTTCGTGGCCTTTTGCTTCGGCAATCTCGTCGGCTACGACCTTGAAAAATGCCTGGACCGCACGGCCACCGTTCTGGCCAAGCTTGCGCCCGACCAGATCCATCGCCTGGATACCATTGGTGCCTTCGTAGATCATCGCAATCCGCGCATCGCGCACGAACTGTTCCATGCCCCATTCGCGGATATAGCCGTGGCCGCCATAGACTTGCTGCGATTCGGTGCAGATGTCATAGCCCTTGGCCGTGCCATAGCCCTTGATCACCGGCGTCAGCAGGCTGACCAAGTCATTGGCCAACTGGCGCTCTTCCTCGGATTCAGCCTTATCTGCCAGATCCACCTGCAATGCGCCCCAGAGCACCAGACCGCGCATCGACTCGGTAAAAGCCTTGCCGTCCATCAGCATCCGGCGAACATCGGGGTGGACGAACAATGTGTCCGCTTTTTCTTCCGGATCCTGTGCTCCGGTCAGCGCCCGGCCCTGGCGACGGTCGCCGGCATAGATAACCGCATTCTGATAGGCAATTTCGCCCTGAGCCAGACCCTGCAGTCCAACCCCCAAACGCGCCGCGTTCATCATGATGAACATGGCGCGCAGGCCCTTATTCTCTTCGCCGACCATATAGCCGGTCGCGCCATCATAGTTCATCACGCAGGTTGCATTGCCGTGGATGCCCATTTTTTCCTCGATCGAGCCACAGCTGACGCCATTGCGCTCGCCCAAAGTTCCATCTTCATTGACCAGAAATTTTGGCACGATGAACAGCGAGATGCCCTTGGAACTGTCTGGCGCGCCCGGTGTCTTCGCCAGCACCAGATGGATGATATTTTCAGCCATGTCATGCTCACCGGCCGAGATGAAAATCTTCTGCCCGGTGATCGAATAGCCGCCGGATATCGGTTCCGCCTTGGTCCGGATCAGGCCCAGATCGGTGCCGCAATGGGCTTCGGTCAGGTTCATCGTCCCGGTCCATTTGCCGGAAATCATCTGGGTGGCGTAAGTCTGCTTTTGCTCTTCGCTGCCTTCGGTAAGGATCGATGCAATGGCGCCTTGCGTCAGGCCAGTATACATTTCCAGCGCCTGATTGGCCGAAACCATGAATTCCATCACCGCATTGCCGACAACGCGCGGCAATCCCTGGCCACCATATTCTTCGGGCGAGGACAATGTGGTCCAGCCGCCTTCGGTCAGTTGCTGATAGGCCTCCTTGAAGCCCTTGGGTGTGGTGACGCTGCCATCTTCATGACGGGTACAGCCTTCCTCATCACCGGATTGATTGAGCGGGTGGAGCACTTCGGTCGAAAATTTCCCGGCCTCGGTCAGGATCGCATCGACCATTTCCGGTGTCGCATTTTCAAAACCCGGGACGTTGGCATATTGCTCCAGATTGAGGACTTCGTTGAGGATGAACCGGACTTCGCCGATAGGTGCGGTGTAACTGGGCATGATTTTCTACTTTCTGCTCAAATGGGGTTGCCGGATATTACCGGCGTCGATCCTCTATTGATGCTGTGCTTATGTGTCCGCTCTGGCGTCCTGCACAATCTTTATAAAACCGGTCAGTTCCTTGATCGAACTGTCGATGTCGGCGCGCTGTTTCTTCAGCGTATCGACCTTTTCCTGACATTTTTCGACGGTGACCTGCATCTGCGTCTTCCGGCCATCGCCAAGGTCATAGAGATCGATCATCTCGCGGATTTCGGTCAGGCTGAATCCGACATTTTTCGCCCGCATGATCCAGGCCAGCCGTGCCCGGTCGCGCTTGGTATAGATCCGCGACAGGCCCTTGCGGTGCGGGGCGATCAGCCCCTCGTCCTCATAGAATCGCAAGGCCCGGGCGGTAACGCCAAATTCGTCCGACAGGTCTGATATCGTATAGGTTTCCCGATTCTGCAGATCGGGCGTATCAATTTCGGCGTGGCTTGGTGACTGTGACATGGCCCCCATATAGCTTACGCTAACGTAAACGTCAATGTTAACCGCCAGGGCAGAGATTTTCGATATCGCGACCACCGGTTGACCGGGCAACCGCATCACCCTCCCCGATCATGAAGAAACTGACCCCCTCGAACCCGGCGCGCGAGCTGCAATAGCTGGCGCAGCCATCGGGAAGATCGCCGGGCAGGCTCAATTCGACGCCGTCAAACCGGGCCGTAAAGCTGCACTTCTCTTCGCTGTTGAGGGTGATCCGGACCTTTTCACCATCGCGTTCGGCTTCGCCCAGCCCTTCGCATTTGATCTCCGGCCCGAACACCGCGATCATCCCGACTTGATAGCCGTTTTCGTCATTGCCAACCGCGCAAAAACTGTCTGTCCCCAGATCGCTTTTGCGCTCAAAAGCACCGGAAAGCGTGACATTGCGAACGTCGGGAATGACGCCGGCATCAATCGCCGCCTGCTCGAGGGGAGTAACGGGCGCGACGGCTTTTTCGGAATCCGGTTGCCCGCCTCCACAACCCGCCAGAAGCAGCGCAAGAAACAGCGGGATGCCATGCCTCATGCGACCGGCTCCAGCTTGCCGTCGACGATTTTGCGGTAAAAGCAGCTGGCCTGGCCGGTATGGCAGGCGGGACCGGCGGGCACCGCCTTGATCCACAGCGCGTCCTGGTCGCAATCGATGCGCATCTCGGTGACCGACAGGATATTGCCCGATGTTTCGCCCTTCTTCCACAGGCACTGGCGACTGCGGGAATAGAAATGCGCCACGCCGCTGTCCTGGGTCAGTTGCAAGGCCTCGGCATTCATATGCGCCAGCATCAGCAACGCGCCGGACGAATCATCGGTGACAACCGCTGTGATCAGGCCGTTCGAATCATATTTCGGCTGGAGCAGGTTTCCGGTCTCGGGATCATTTTCAATATTGGTCATGATGGTGGATTAAGACCCGATCCGGTCCCGCGCAACGGCTAATGGCGCAATTGATCCAGCCCATGCTGGCCCGTTCGCGTAATATTATGATTTTATGACATTGGGGGCAGACAAAGCCGCCTTTCAAACCTATATGGCTGACATTCCCCGCCCGACCAATAACAAGCCAGGTGAGATATGCTGACAACCCACCCGTTTGATGACGACAAGCTACGGGAAGAGTGTGGCGTTTTTGGAATCGCCGGGATTGACGACGCAGCCGCCATGGTTGCGCTCGGTCTGCACGCTCTCCAGCATCGCGGACAGGAAGCCGCAGGCATTACCTGTCGCAACGGCAAGGAATTTTACAGTCATCGCGCGCTTGGCCCGGTAGCCGGCAATTTCGACAGCGAAGAAGTGATCCGCCGACTGCGCGGTGATTCGGCCTGTGGTCATGTCCGCTATTCGACCACCGGCGCCGGCACTTTGCGCAATGTCCAGCCGCTCGAAGCCGATCTTGCTTCCGGTGGCTTTGCTATCGCCCATAATGGCAATATTTCCAATGCCCTGGCCTTGCGGGACGAACTCGTCCGCCATGGTTCGATTTTCCAGTCGACCAGCGATACCGAGGTCATCATCCATCTGGTCGCGACATCCAAATATCGCACGTTGCTCGACAAGTTTATCGATGCCTTGCGACAGGTCGAGGGCGCCTACTCGCTGATCTGCATGACCGCTGAAGGCATGATTGCCTGCCGCGATCCGCTCGGCATCCGTCCGCTGGTGATGGGCCGGATCGGTGAAGCCTATGTCTTTGCTTCGGAAACCGTCGCACTGGATCTGGTTGATGCGGAATATGTCCGCAGCGTGGAACCCGGCGAACTGATCGTTGTCACCAATGGTGAACTGCGCTCCCATCGTCCTTTTCCCGAAGCTAAGGCCCGGCCCTGTATTTTCGAACATGTCTATTTCTCGCGCCCCGATTCGATTGTAGATGGCAATTCGGTTTACAGCGTGCGCAAGGGCATCGGCGCCCAGCTGGCGATCGAGAGCCCGGTCAATGCAGATATCGTAATCCCGGTCCCGGACAGCGGCACGCCCGCAGCGCTCGGTTTTTCCGAACAATCGGGAATCCCGTTCGAACTGGGCATCATCCGGTCGCATTATGTCGGCCGCACATTCATCCAGCCGACCGACGGCGTCCGTCATCTCGGCGTCAAGCTCAAGCACAATGCCAACCGGCCACTGGTCAATGGCAAGAAAATCGTATTGGTCGACGACTCGATCGTGCGCGGCACCACCAGCATGAAGATCGTCCAGATGATGCGCGAAGCGGGCGCGGCCGAAGTCCATATGCGGATCGCCAGCCCGCCGACCATGCACAGCTGCTTTTATGGCGTGAACACGCCGAAACGGGAAAAATTGCTGGCGGCGCAAAAATCCATCGAGGAAATGCGGGAATTCATCCAGGCCGACAGCCTTGCTTTCGTGTCGATCGACGGCCTCTACCGCGCCGCCGGTGAAGAAACCCGCCATGATATCCAGCCGCAATATTGCGATGCCTGTTTCACCGGCGCCTATCCGACTGTCCTCACCGACCGCGATGGTGAGGAAGAGCCAGACCAGCTGACCATGCTCAACGAACGACAGGATTCATCTGGTCCGGGACGGGACAATGAGCCCTCCGGCGATCTGCCGCGCATCAAGCAAACAGCGAACTGATTATGAAATTTGCAGGTCAACTGGCGCTCGTTACGGGTGCAAGCCGCGGTATCGGTGCAGCCACGGCCCTGGCATTGGCCAGGGAAGGCGCTCATGTCGTGATTACCGCGCGCAGCGCCGATGGTCTGGAAAAGATCGAAGAGCAGATCCACGCTGCCGGCGGCAATGCCACGATCGCGCCGCTTGATCTGACCGATGGCGACAGTATCGGACGTCTGGCGACGGCGATTTCCGGCCGCTGGGATGGACTTGACATATTGGTTCTCAACGCCGCCATGCTCGGGTCACTGGGACCGGTTCCAACGATCGACGGCAAGGAATTCAACAAGCTGCTGACCCTCAATCTGATCGCCCAGCAAGCATTGATCGCCGGCTTCGACCCGATGCTGCGCAAGAGCGCCAACGCCAGACTGGTCGCGATCACGAGCAGCGTCGGCCGCAAGCCGCGGGCATTTTGGGGCGCTTATGGTGCATCAAAGGCCGCGCTTGAAACATTAGTGCTCAGTTATGGCGAAGAAATGCGCAATTTGGGCAAGATTCGTACAGCGATTGTCGACCCCGGCCGGACCCGCACCGAAATGCGGGCCAACGCCTATCCGGGAGAAGATCCGGAGAGCGTAAAATTACCCTCCGTTGTCGCAGACCGGCTGGTCGAGATACTCGCCAGCGACTTTGCCACCGGCGAGCGTTTCGAGATCAGCTAGCCCCAATCATTTGTCCGGCGTCGCCTCGCTATCCAGATAGTCCTGAACAGCCTTGTAAAAGGCATTGCGCGTCACTTTTTTGTCATCCGGCGTTGCTCGCGGCCAATTGCCATTGCCGGCAATCACCAGCTTGCGTTTGGGATCAATGAAGATGCCCTGACCAAAAATACCCTGCGCGGCAAAACTGCCATCATCAAAGGTCCACCACTGATAGCCATAGCCGGCGCCCGGCTGACCGATGTCGGCCTGCTTGGTGCCAGCCTTGGCAAACCAGCCCTCGGGAACAACGGCAGTGTCGCCGATCTTGCCGCCATTCATCGCGAACTGACCAAAAAGCGCAAAATCGCGGGTGGTGGCGGAGATACAGCAGCCGCCAATCTCCTTGCCGCCATCATTCAATATCCAGACCGCGTCCTTGGCCATGCCGTATGGTTTCCACACTTTCTCGGAGAGATATTCGGAGAGCGACTTGCCCGTCGCCTTGGCCACCAGCACACCAATTAAATTGGTCTCGCCGGTATTATATTGCCAGCGCGTGCCGGGCTCGGCTTCGTTGACCAGCGTCTTCATATAGAGGATCACCGGATCGACGCCGTCTTTCGACTTGGTCGTGTTGAACTTGGCGACATCGCTGTTCTTGTCCTCATAATCCTCGTTCCATTTGACGCCCGAGGTCATCGTCAGCAGCTGCTCGACCGTCACGCCGTCATAGCCGCTGCCCTTCAGTTCCGGAATATAGGTGGTCAGCGGATCATCGAGTGACTTGATATAGCCATCCTTGATCGCCGCGCCGACCAGAGACGACACCAGGGATTTGGCGACCGAGAAACTGGTCCAGCGGTCATCCGGGCCAAAATCCATGCGATATTCTTCAAGGCGGATTTTGCCATCCTGCAGGATCACCAGCCCGGCCAGCCGCTGGTCGGCCATATATTCGTCGATGCTGACGTCGCCATTTTCGGTTTTCAGCGTCTTCGGTAGCGGCTTGCCTGCCGGCAGTTGCCGAATGCTGTCACCCGCCTCGATCGTCCGGGTGGTGGTCAGCACCTCCATCTGGCGGAACGCATTGTCGCGTTGATCCTGGGTCCAGAACAGCACGTTTTCGTCAGTCGGCAAGCCGGCGGCATTGGCCGCGACTTTCTGTACCTGTTCGCAAGCCGTCAGGCTGATGCAGGCAGCGCCCAGCATTGCCCATTTCCCCAAAATCCTCATTGTCCCGCTCTCCCTTTTTCATTTTTCTTTTATCAGTGTGACCTGCGCGACATCAATGCCGCCGCCGCGAAAACCGCCTTCGCAATAGCCGAGATAGAAATGCCAAAGCCGGACGAATTTATCATCGAATCCGGCTGGCAACGCACCGCGTTCAACCGCTTCGTCAAACCGCTCGCGCCAGATTTTCAAAGTCCGCGCATAGTCGAGACCAAAATTCTTCTGATCGGTCCATTGCAGGCCCCGTTCTTCGGCCAGCGCCCTGAAACGACTCTCCGAGAGCAGCATGCCACCCGGGAAAATATAGGTCTGGATGAAATCGGCACTGGCGGCATATTGGTCGAAAATATCATCGGCAATGATGATATATTGCAGCGCCGCACGGCCACCGAGCTTCAGATTGCGGGCTATGCAGTCGAGGAAATCGGGCCAATATTGCTGGCCCACCGCTTCCACCATTTCGACACTGGCGATGGCATCATATTGGCCTTCGACGTCCCGATAATCCTGAATGAGAAACCGGGCCTCGGGATGATGGTCCCGCGCCCATGCCGTCTGTTCGTCGGAGAGCGATATGCCAGTCACTGCCAGACCATGCTCACGCGCCAGATTGCCCGAAAGCGCGCCCCATCCGCAGCCGATTTCCAGCACGCTGTCACCCGGCCTGGTCGATAGCCGTTGGGCAATCGCCGCGATCTTGTTGCGCTGGGCCTCTTCCAGACTATTTTTTTCATCGGCAAAAATTGCGCTGGAATAGCTCATGCTTTGATCAAGCCAGAGCCGGTAAAAGTCATTGCCCAGATCATAATGATATTGAATATTCTGCCGCGCCCGCCGCTTGTCATTGCCGCGCTTCTGGTGCCGCCGCCTGACGACCCAGTTGAAGAAGCCCGAGGCGCGGCCAGTATTCTTCAGCCCGTCACGATTGCGGATGAACAGGCCAAAGACCGGCACCAGATCGGGGCTGTCCCACTCGCCCAATTCCCATGCCCGAGACCAGCCAACCGATCCGCTGTTGATCAGCCGCAGCAACCCGTTCCAGCTGTGCAACCGGACATCTGCCAGCGGCCCTTCGCCGCGACCTCCCAATATCCGCGTGGTCCCATCGGGCAGCTTGCACTCGAACGTCCCATGATCCATTCCGGCATCGATCCGATCGAGAATATGGTGAAAGCCGGGCGCAAACAGGCGCGCGAAAAAACCACCGCCAGTGGCGAATCGTTTGCGCGCGTCGAGCAAATGATGTCCGCGTTTGGGTGCTTCCGCATTCATGCGCGCAAATATGGACCAGCGCTAAGCGCTTGGCAACGTAGAACTATCCCTTAGGTCCCGCCTCTGGCTCAACGACCCGGCGCGGCGGCGGACCCGGCGAGAATCCCGCCATCGATATTGAGTTCCGAACCGGTGATATAGCTCGCTTCGTCAGACGCCAGCAGAACCGCAATCGCCGCCACTTCGCTGGCTTCGCCAAAGCGCTGCAACGGCGTATCCCGGACCAGAGCCGCTTCCGACGCCGCCCGCGCCTCGCCCTCGCCCAGCATCGGCTCCCACATCGGCGTCATGATCGCGGCGGGATGAATCGAATTGCAGCGGATTTGCCAGCCCTGCTGCGCGCAATAGAGCGCGACCGATTTGCTGTGATTGCGAATCGCGGCCTTGGACGAGGCATAAGCGGCCGCGCCCGGTATGCCGACCAGACCGGAGCGCGAGGAAATATTGATGATCGACCCGCTGCCCTTGTCCTTCATCGCCTTGATCGCATAGCGGCAGCCCAGAAACGTCCCGTCGAGATTGACCCGGTGCACCGCGCGCCAGTCTTCCAGCGAGGCATGTTCCGGATCATGCGGACGGGCGCCCTCTTCGAAACCGGTCACGCCCGCATTGTTGACGACGACATCGGCAACCGGGTGCAAGGTGGCAAGCCGCTGCCAGTCCGCTTCCTGCTCGACGTCCAGAACGAGTGTGTCACATTGCAGTTCTTCGCCAGACGCCATCAACGACTCGGGATCGCAGTCGGTTAGAAGAACCGTCGCGCCCTCATCGACGAAAGCTTTGGCAATAGCCTTTCCAATGCCGCGCGCAGCGCCGGTGATAACGCAAAATTTTCCTGATAATCTATGCATGAAAGATCCTGAATATAGGTGTCAAAATATCCAGTCCGAGGGACTGAACGGGGTAAATTTTGATATTGCCTGACGGCGACCTATTTATTCATCGACCTGATATCCTTTTGATCTGCGCGTTATTTATACCGGCGGTCCGCGCGCATTTCAATCCCCGCCCCCTATTTCACCTGAGCATAGGCATCTAACGCCCGCGCCCTCGCTTCCTTATGCCCGATGATTTTTGCCGGATATCGTAAGGGCTTGCAGCCGTGATCTTCCGGATCATGGATATAAGGGTCGTCAAGATCCGCCAGCTCCGGAACCCATTGGCGGATATAGTCCCCGGCAGAGAATTTCTCCGACTGGCTGAGCGGCGCCATGATCCGCACAAACATATTGCTGTCGACTCCGGTGCCCGAAACCCATTGCCAGTTGACGCTGTTGGAAGCGTAATCGGCGTCGACCAGCGTGTCCCAAAACCATTGTTCGCCCTCGCGCCAGTCGATCAGCAGATGCTTGATCAGGAAACTCGCCGCGATCATCCGCACCCGGTTGTGCATCCAGCCGGTTGCCCAAAGTTCGCGCATCCCGGCATCGACAATCGGATAGCCGGTCTTGCCGTGGCACCAGGCCTTGAAGTCGGCTTTCACGTCCGCCTCGTTCATATCGCGCCAAGGCAGACCGCGCATTTTCTCGCGATAGCTCTCGCCGCCATATTGCGGGAATTGATCGATCACATTTTGCGCATAATCGCGCCAGACCAGCTCCTTGAGATAGGTCTCCACCCTTGTACCCTGCCCCGCCAGCCGGTTCCAGATCGTCGCCGGACTGATCTCGCCAAAATGCAGATGCGGCGACAGGCGGGATACCAGCTCTTCCGACGGCAGGTTACGGCCCTCATCATATTGCGCAGCTTTGTCGGCAAAATCCTCGAGATTGGCCTCCGCACCCGCAGAGCCAGGCTGCCAATAGTCGCCGAAACCTGCGGCCCAGTCCGGGTTTGTGGGCAGCAGGTCCCAATCGTCCAGAGCGTCGCTGTCCGGCCAGTGCTCCGGCGAGTCGAGCCCCTCAGGCGCAGGCCTGGCATCGGCAGGCGGCATATGCTGGCGCAGCGCCTTCCAGAAGGGCGTGTAGATTTTAAACGGACTGCCTGCGCCGGTCGTCACCGTGCCGGGCGGCAGCAGATAATTGCCATCATGCAGGATCAGCTTGGCGTCATCGCCCAGCGATCGCTCCAGCGCACGCTCGGCATTGCGCCACCACGGCTCATAATGATGCAGCGCATGAATTTCATCCGCTCCAGTCGATTTGACAATTTTGGCCAAATGCTCCGCAGCAGCCCCTCGGCGCAGGATCAGCCGCGACCCCAGATTCTGCAAACATGCTTCCAATTCTTCCAGCGACCGGTGCAGCCACCAGCGCGAAGCCCCGCTCATTTTGCGGTGTCTGGGCGTTTCATCGTCGAGAATATAAACAGGAATGACCGGGCCATTTGAGGCGGCGGCCAAAACGGCGGCTTGATCGAATAGGCGAAGGTCACGGCGGAACCAGATGATTTTGGGTTTTGTCATATCCATGCAATTGCTCAGGGACGCGTTTTTTCCAACCTGTCTTTGCGGACATTGACTCGAACGGTGAACCGATCGCCGACCAGTGGATCCATGAAGCGCTGGTCTCTTACCGTCACGCGCGCGCCAACCGCGGTGATGACCGGCATTCTTGACCAGAACAGGAATGCAGCGCCATCCTTACTCGACCTTGCGACTTCAGATTCCAGAAAGTCCGCGTTTCCCAGTATTTTCTGTTCCCGGCCCAACACCAGGCTGTTGAACAGGCCAAACTTCCCTGACCCGAAAGCAGACCCGTCGCGCCACAATATTTGCCGTTTCCAGAACTGCAATGGCACCGGGTTTGCGACAACCATAGCGTCACGCCGCTGAATGACATCGGCGAGGCCAGACTCGGCCGCACGCTCCACCAGCAATTGCCTGGCCTCCGCTTCCGCCCCGCCGGTAATCAGACCATTGGCAAAAATATAGGCGCAGACAGCAGCAAAGCTGATCCACGCCGGTCGAGACCAATGACCCACTCCCTTTTTCTCCCGCCGCCGCGAAATCCAGAAGCCAGCGATCAGCGCCGCCCAGATCCAGATGTCGATGATGAAGATACTGTCGCCATAAAACCATTGCGACGAAAACGGCTCGAGCAGGCGGATGCCATAGCTGTTCAGCCAGTCCAGCGCCGGATGGCTCAGGCAGCCGATATAGGCCAAAGCCAGCAGCCAGCCCCTGTGGATCGGCAGCCGATCCGCAGGCCGCTTGCCGCGCTTCCCCTGCCAGCGGTCAAACCATATCATGATCCCCGTCAGCAATAGCGGCAATATCAGCATCGCGATCGGGCCATGGGTGATCCCGCGCCGGATCGCCAGATGCTGGACCCCGTCCAGCAGCGTCGCCACTGCGTCGATATCGGGGATATTGGCGGCGATGATCAGCGTCGCCATGCCGAGACCGGTTTTTGTCTTGAGGCCCATCTGGCCGAGAACGGCACCGGCCAAGCTGTGGGTTAGATTGTCCAAATTTTTGACTCGCACGAAGCCACGAAGGCACAAAGAAGAAGAGGTTCAAATTGCATGATAATCATTGGCTATCCGCTTTACGCCCTCTTTGAAAGTGGCTGCGCCAAAGTTCATCAGGAAACCGAGCGGCAAATTCATCAATCGCAAATAGGTTAGCAGTTGTTTTGCATGAACAGGCGAGTGTCGTTCGGTAGACTTCAATTCTATCAACAGTCGATTTTCGACGATGAGGTCCGCGCGAAAGGCCTCATCCAAAACCCGGCCCCTGAACGTTATAGGAATGATCTTCTGTCTTTCGACAAAAAAACCTTTCTCTTTCAGGCTTTCAAAAAGCAATACTTCATAGACGGACTCAAGCAGCCCCGGCCCAATATCCTTGTGCAGGTGAAACCCGCAATCAACAGAGGTTTTCGCAATAGACTCAAGATCTTGCACACCATCATCTTAGTGGCTTTGTGTCTTCGTGCGAGTCTAAACCTTTACAGTTCCGGCCCGTCCTCCGTCACCGTCCAGGTCTGACCCTTGTTCAACAGCTCTTGCAGATCGGGTTTCTTGCCCACCGACGACGCAATATTCTGCGCCACCACCGCCGCTTCAAACGTCGGCCGCGGATCGTCATAAAGCACACCCAATGCCATCGGAAACGCACCGAACTGCATTTCGATCAGCATATGCGCCACCGAACGGTTGGTCACATCATGGACGATCACCCCGGCAGCTTCCCAGTCGCCATCGACAACATCAACCACTTCCAGCTCCAGCGTCTTGTGGTTGAGGATGATCCCCTTCGTTCCCTTGGAGAACAGCATCGGTTCGCCATCGACCAGATGAAGCTGCGTGTCGGCCGCAGTTTTCTTGGCGGCAAATTCCTCGAACACGTCCTTGTTATAGACGATGCAATTCTGGAAAATCTCGATGAAGGACGTGCCCTTGTGGGCATGCGCCGCTTTCAGAACGTCGGGCAAGCCTTTGTGGATATCGATACCGCGTGCAACAAACCGTGCGCCAGCGCCCAGAGCGAAGGCACAGGGCGATGCCGGACGGTCAACCGAACCATAAGGCGTCGACGGGCTTTGCGTGCCCTGACGGCTGGTTGGCGAATATTGGCCCTTGGTCAGCCCGTAAATTTCATTGTTGAACAACATCAGCTGGCAATCCAGATTGCGGCGCAGCAAATGCATCGTATGATTGCCGCCAATCGACAGCGCATCGCCATCGCCGGTGATGATCCACACGTCCAGTTCCGGATTGGCCAGCTTCACGCCGGTCGCAACCGCTGGTGCGCGGCCATGAATGGTGTGAAAACCATATGTTTCCATATAATATGGAAAGCGTGAGGAGCAGCCGATACCGCTGATGAACACCGTTTTCGACGGATCAGCACCAAGGTCCGGCATGGTCCGCTGCACCGCCTTGAGGATCGCATAATCGCCACAGCCAGGGCACCAGCGCACTTCCTGATCGGTTTCCCAGTCTTTCAGCGTCGTCGTGATTTTGGTCATCTCGTTCATGACAGATTCTCCTCAATCGCCGCCGAAACTTCGGCGATGGTAAACGGCTGGCCGGAAACCTTGTTCACCGGCTTCGCGTCGACCAGATATTGGTCGCGCAAGATCGTCTTCAACTGCCCGGTGTTCATTTCCGGGACGATGATCCGGTCAAAACTCTTGAGCAATTCACCGAGATTTTTCGGCAGCGGCCAGATATTGCGAATATGGACATGGGCGACATCCTTGCCGGCCGCGCTGGCGCGCGACACCGCCTGATGGATCGGACCATAGGTCGACCCCCAGCCAACGACACACAGCTTGGCGCCGGCCTTGCCGAACGCCAGATCCTGATCGGGCAGACTGTCGGCGACGCCGAGAATCTTGTCGCGGCGGATTTCGGTCATCGTCTGGTGATTGGCCGGACCATATTCGATATGGCCGGTATCGACGCCTTTTTCGATGCCGCCAATCCGGTGCATCAATCCGGGGGTTCCGGGCTTGATCCAGGGCCGCTTCAGATTTGCGTCCCGGCTATAAGGCAGCAGTTCACCCTCGGGCTTCTCGGTCATGAAGCTGACCGGAAAACGCTCGAGCGTATCAACATCCGGGATTTTCCAGGGCTCGGCTGCATTGGCGATATAGCCGTCGGTCAGCAGCATCACTGGCGTCATATATTGCACCGCGATCCGCACCGCCTCGATCGCGCAGTAAAAGGCGTCTTCGGGCGAACGTGCCGCGATCACCGGCATCGGCGCATCGCCGTTGCGGCCGTAGACTGCCTGATAAAGATCGGATTGCTCGGTCTTGGTCGGCAGGCCGGTCGACGGACCACCGCGCTGCGAGTTGACGATCACCAGCGGCAATTCGGTCATGATCGCCAGACCCATGGCCTCGCCTTTCAGCGCGATGCCGGGACCGGAAGAGGAGGTGATACCCAGACTACCGGCATAGCTTGCGCCGATTGCAGCGGTAATTGCGGCAATCTCGTCTTCGGCCTGGAATGTGGTGACGCCAAATTCTTTGAGTCGCGACAGATGATGCAGAATCGCCGACGCCGGAGTGATCGGATAGCCGCCGAAAAACATCGGTAGTCCAGCCAGCCGCGCGCCCGCCACCAATCCCAGAGACAGGGATTCTGCGCCGGTTACAGTCCGATATGTGCCCGGTTCCGCCGGAGCCGCAGCAATCTTGTGATGCTGCAAATGACCGCCACCCAGACCGTCACCCGAAATCTCGGCGGTTTCGCCATAGGCATGACCGGCGTTGAGCGCCGCGATATTTGCTTCGGCAATATCCGGCAATTTGGCGAATTTACTTTTCAGCCATTGCACAATCGGTTCGCGGTCGCGTTCGAACATCCACAAGGCCAGGCCGAGCGTCCACATATTCTTGCAGCGCAGCGCTTCCTTGTTGCCGAGTCCGAATGGTTTCACCGCATCCAGCGTCAGCTGCGAAATATTGAGCTTGAGCAATTGCCATTTGGCGAGCGAGCCATCTTCCAGCGGATTGCTGTCATAATGAGCCTTGTCGAGATTGCGCTTCCCGAATTCGCCTTCATCGGCGATCACCAAACCGCCGGCGCGAACCGCCTGGACATTGGTTTTCAGCGCCGCCGGGTTCATCGCAATCAGCACATCCGGTTCATCGCCGGCGGTTTCAATCGCGCGCGAACCAAAGTTGATCTGAAAGGCGGACACACCGAACAGCGTTCCCTGGGGCGCCCGAATTTCTGCCGGAAAATCCGGGAACGTGGCCAGATCATTGCCTGCCAGTGCGGTCGACAGCGTGAACTGCCCTCCGGTCAACTGCATCCCGTCGCCGCTATCGCCAGCGAAACGGACGACGACATTTTCAGCGCCGTCGGGATGGGGACTATTCGGTTCTTCCTGCTTCAGTGCGGTGGCCATAATGGGTTTTCCATGCCTTTACTTATTATTACGCAACCCGCTCTAGAGCAGCAAAGCGCCCCGCTTCAAACCACAAAAACTAATAGGGATAAAGCATTTGTTTGGGCACCCTGTCCCGATTAGCGCTTGCCTAGTGATCATAGCCTGATCTAATCGACCGGTTAAACGCTAGGAGACAATCGATGACTGACGCTTATGTACGCCCTGATGTGCAAATGATTTTGACGATGCTGGCGCAATCAGACCAGCCGCTCATGTCGGAAGTCGAACCCGCAGCGGCACGCGAAATGTACAATGTGATGGCCGCGATGCTCGAAGCAGACGCGGTCGATCTGGCACGAATCGAGGATCTGTCGTGCCCCGGCCCGGCCGGCAACATCGCGCTCCGCCTTTACGATAGTCAGGCCGAACGAAGCGCGGAAACGCCCGTCATCATCTTCTATCATGGCGGCGGGTTCGTGATCGGCGATCTCGAATCGCACCATAGTTTCTGTACCTATATCTCGCGGGAGATGGATATTCCGGTCATTGCGGTTGATTATCGCCTGGCCCCGGAAGCCCCCTTCCCAGCGGCGCCGCACGACAGTCTGGCTGCGACACGCTGGGTTGCGGACAATCAGAAGCAACTCAAACTCAAGATCAGCGGCATGATTCCCTGCGGCGACAGCGCCGGCGGGAATCTCGCCTTGGTGGTCGGGCAAGTGCTGGCAACCGAGCCTGCTTCTGTACCCATTGTCGCGCAATTTCCAATCTACCCTGCAACCCGCATGGATGCAGAGGGTGGATCGATGGATGAATTTGCCGAAGGCTTTCTGCTCACCAAAGAGAGCATGGACTATTTCAACAGCAATTATGCGGCGAAGAATGACGATATTCATGTATCGCCTTATCTTGGCGATCTGGCCAAATCACCGCCGACGGTGCTGGTCACTGCTGGCCTCGACCCCCTGCGCGACCAGGGCCGCGAATATGCCGCAGATTTGATCCGCCATGGCGTGAACACGAATTTCATCGAAATGCCCGGCATCGTGCATGGCTTCATCAATATCCGCAACGCAGTGCCGTCAGCGGCGCAGGATGTCGACAAGATGATTGCCGCCTGGAAAACTTTGCTCGCTTCTTTGGAGTCATAGATCAGAATATCTGCCGAAATTTTCCGGAATATTGGCTGCTCTTCTCATATTATTCGCAACATACACAAATGCTTAAATTCTGAATCAAGAGTCGCTAGGTCCGGCAGAGATAAATGCGCTACAAGCGTTCCTGATCCATTATCCTGTCGCGCTCCGGCGGATTCGATAAGGGGCTGCCGGACGTCTCGCGCATCAGAAAATTTTAAAAAGGCATAGTACAATCGATTATAGCACACTCCCCTATCGCCCCTGCGCCGGAATCATGCTCGCCAATCGCGAAGGATTGGTATTCGTCGGTCAGAGGCTGGATGCCGCCGAGAGCAAATATCCGGATTCCTGGCAAATGCCGCAAGGCGGAATCGACGAAGGCGAGGAAGCCGAATCGGCGGCCTTGCGTGAGCTTTGGGAGGAGACCGGTGTTGTCGCCGACCATGTCCAGATCATTGGTCGCAGCGCCGACGAATATTTCTATGATCTCCCCGAGGAACTGCTCGGCAAGATCTGGAAAGGCAAATATCGCGGCCAGCGGCAAAGCTGGTTCCTGATGCGCTTTACCGGCGAGGATGACCATATCAACATCCAAACCGACCATCCCGAATTTTCAGACTGGAAATGGGCGGAACCCGCGGCACTGTCCGACTTGATCGTGCCATTCAAAAGGGATTTATACCGGTCGCTACTGAAAGAATTTCTCCCGCTGATCTAGCGACCACATTTACAGGTTTTCCTCATGTCCAAAATATTTTCGCTCGGGGCGTCAGCCACCGCTCTGTTAATAGCAACCCCTGCACAGGCGACTTTGCCCGATCCGGTTAGAGCGATGATTGAAGCCGCGATCTTGTCAGAGCATGATGCAGACATTCAATCTGTCGTGAAACTGGCAAAGGCCACCAACCCGGACGATATTTCCGAAATCGATGCGATGCTCGCCGACTATATTTCCACAAAGCAACAGCGGGCGGAAATCGCCAAAGCTGAAAAAATGCAAGCCGGCTTCTTCAAAAACTGGTCCGGACAAGGGGAAGTCGGAGCCTTCCGGTCGACCGGAAACAGCAGCAACACCGGCCTGAGCGGTGGCCTGAAACTGACCAAAAAGGCGACCAAGTGGCGTTTCAAGTTCAATGCGCTTGCCGATTACCAGCGCAGCAATGGCGTGACGACCCGCGAACAATTTACCGTCTCTCTGGAACCCGACTACAGGCTCAATGACCGGCTCTATGCTTATGGACTGGCGCAATATGACCGGGATCGCTTTCAGGGATTCTCTGCGCGTTACACGCTTTCCAGCGGCCTGGGATATGCCGTCATCGATAAAGGCCATGTCTCGCTCGACATCAAGACTGGACCAGCGTGGCGCAAAACAGCTTTTGTGGGCGGTGGTTCGGACAGCCACATTGCCGGTCTGGTAGGCCTCGATTTCAATTGGCAGATATCAGACAATTTGAAACTGACCGAGGCGGCAACGACAACATTTGCATCGGGCAATCAAAGCTTTACCTCGATCACGGCGTTGGACACCCGCATAGTCGGTGCGCTTTCGGCCCGTTTTTCTTATAGTCTCGAGCATGAAACCAATCCGCCGGCCGGACGTATCAAGACCGACACGCTCAGCCGTGCGACGCTGGTTTACGATTTCTAGCCTCGGCTGAAATCGCCGATCAGGGGTTTTCGCTCTCCGGTTCTTCATCACCGATTTTGGGCTTTGGCGTAACCGCTTCGGCTGACAACACCGGTTTCTTTTCCGCTAGCTTGATCGCCGATGCAAGCTGGTCATTTTGCGAGCAGCTTGACCGGCACAAGGTTTCAATCCGCGACAAGTTCACCCGGGCTTTTTCCAGCGCACCGCGCTGGATCAGCGCCTCACCCTGCCCGGCCAGCGCATCGAGATTATTGGGATCGAGGATCAGGGCTTCCCGATACAAGCGGATCGCCTTGCCTGGCAGTTTCTGCACCCTGGCAATTTGCGCCAAGGCGATGAAGGCCGAGCCATTGCGCGGATCTACCGCCAGCGATGTTTCATAAAGATCGGCTGCGAGATCGAGTTCGCCGCGTTTTTGCGCTGCTTCACCCAATTGCATATATTCAACCGACCGCTGCTTGATTTCGATATCAGCAGACTGGCCAAAACTGGCGCTGGAAACGGTAGCAAAAACGAGAGACAAGGCGACAACGGCCGGTGAAAAACGCATAATCAGCTCCAATAAACTCTCTCGAACATAGCCAGACTCAGCTGCATGCTGGCTTAACATGTTTTGCTATCACAATTTTTCGAGGCAGGTAAAATAAAAGCCATCCGTTCCGTCATGATATGGTGAAAGAAGAGTGCCTTTACGATATGGGCGACCAATCGGCAAATCAATCGATATTTCTTGCCACTGCGGGTGGTTTTCAAGAAACTTGTCCGTCTGATCGCCACCTTCTTCATCGAGCAGCGAGCAAACGACGTAAACAAGCCGTCCGCCGGGCTTCACCATCTCGCTGCCGAGATCCATTAGCCTTTGTTGCAATTCTGTCGTGTGCGCGAGCCGTTTAGGCGTCATCCGCCAGCGTAATTCGGGGTTGCGCCGCCAGGTTCCCGTCCCGCTGCATGGCGCATCGATCAGAACCAGATCACAACTGGCTTTCAGATGGTCCAGCGCTTCCATTTCATTGCCCGGAGCGAGCAAAATCGTCTCGATATTCCGGGCACTCGCTCTGCGCTTGCGCGGCTCAATCCGGCTCAGCCGTCCACGATCCGTGTCCGCTGCGATAATCTTGCTCTCCGGCGGTAGCATGGCCGACAAAGCAAGCGTTTTGCCACCGGCACCCGCGCATAGATCCAGCACCAGATTCGGCTTGGCAGCTGCGCCGGCCACCGCGATGGCCTGACTTCCGAGATCCTGGATTTCAATCGCGCCTTCGCGAAACAGCGTCTTGTCCTCCAGCTGGGTCCCGGTCGGAAGTTCATAGCCATGCTGCAGGGCCAAAGCGACAGCGTCCGGCCATGCCGATTTGACTTCCAGATCCGTCGAACGCTGGCCATTGACTCGAACATGCAGCGGCGCACGATCAAACAGCGCCGTCCGTTCGGACTCGTCGATCAGACTAGCAAACCTGTCCGCCAGCCATTCCGGAATTTGCGCACTGCTGGCAACCGGCTCATCTGCCGTAATTGCAGCAGGACCATAATTGGAGCCGTCAAAAAACTCTCGCAACTCGGGCTGTTCGGCAACCAGTCCGACCATGGCCTGCCTGCCGTTTTCCGGCCTGTCTCCCCAGCGCCGAATAGCGGTGTAGACAAGCTCGCGAATGGCGCGGCGATCACCCGATCCCGCATAGCGCCGTTCTTTGAAAAATTTCTTGGCAATATTGTCCGCAGACCCGCCGTTGTCCCGCGCAGCAGCAATGATCCAGTCGAGCAGGTCTATCGCCGCCTGCAGTCTGGCTGCAGGGGTCACTTGTTCATGCGATCATCGGCCCGCGGCGCAGGCCAGACAAACATCCGCAGAAATATTTTGGTTTCGATCACTTAATGCCTCCAAAGGCGCTATCGGGTCGGATAATTGGGTGCTTCTCTGGTGATTGCCACGTCATGAACATGGCTTTCCTGCAATCCGGCATTGGTGATCCGGATGAACTCGGCCCGTTCGCGCAAATCGTCCAGGGTCGCCGAGCCAGTATAGCCCATGGCGGCTTTGACGCCACCAACCAGCTGATGAATGACATCGCGCGCCGGTCCCTTGAACGGCACCTGCCCTTCGATACCTTCCGGCACCAGTTTCATCTGGTCGGTAATGTCCTGCTGGAAATAGCGATCCGCCGATCCGCGCGCCATCGCGCCGACCGAGCCCATGCCGCGATAGCTTTTATAGGCACGCCCCTGATAGAGGAAGGTTTCCCCGGGCGCTTCTTCGGTTCCGGCCAGCAAAGATCCGATCATCACCGCCGAGGCACCGGCTGCCAGTGCCTTTGCAACATCGCCCGATGTCCGCAATCCGCCGTCGGCGATGACCGGAATGCCGGATTTTTCGGCTTCTTCGGCACAATCCATGATCGCGGTAAGCTGCGGGACACCGACACCGGCGACCACCCGCGTGGTGCAAATCGAACCCGGACCAATACCAACCTTGATACCGTCTGCCCCCGCATCGATCAGCGCGCGGGTCGCGGCGGCAGTCGCCACGTTGCCGGCAATGATCTGGACGCCGTTCGACCGTTTTTTGACATCTTCCACAGCACGCGCGACCATCGCGCTATGACCATGGGCGGTATCGATAACGATCAAATCGCACTCCGCATCGATCAGCGCCTGAGTCCGCTCCAGTCCGCTTTCCCCGACGGTCGAGGCCGCTGCGACGCGCAACCGGCCAGTGGCATCCTTGGTAGCATTGGGATAGGTGACCGCTTTTTCGATATCCTTGACCGTGATCAGGCCGACGCAATGATAATCATCATCCACGACCAGCAATTTCTCGATACGCCGCTGGTGCAGGGTGCGCCGCGCTTCTTCCTGACTTACGCCAGCCGGAACCGTGGCAAGATTCTCTTTCGTCATCAGCTCGGAAATCTTCTGCTTCGGATTTTCCGCAAAGCGCACATCGCGATTGGTCAATATGCCGACCAGTTTGCCCGATTTCTCGACCACCGGAATACCGGATATCCGGTTCTGCGCCATCGTCTCCTGTGCTTCTGCCAAGGTCGCATCCGGCGCGATCGTGATCGGATTGACCACCATGCCGGATTCAAATCGCTTCACCTGCCGCACGGCGGCGGTCTGCTGGGCAAGGGTCAGGTTCCGGTGCAGAACACCAATCCCGCCCATTTGCGCCATGACGATTGCCATGTCCGACTCGGTCACCGTATCCATGGCGGAAGACAGGATCGGTATATTCAGACCGATCAGCTTGGTCAGACGGGTTTTGGTATTGGCCTGGCTCGGCACAATCTCGGACGCGGCAGGCCGCAACAGGACGTCGTCAAAAGTCAGTCCTAACCGAATTTCTTTATGCTTGCCTGGCCTGCTCATGATCGCCACTTTCCGATATCGTGAATTTGATTCTGTGGCGGCCCATGTAATCAGTTATCGGCCGCGCCGCTAGTGGCTATTCCGGGATATCTCGCAGTCGAGGCAAAATAGCGGCCCAGCGCGACATGGAAATTGGCGTCAGCAGCCGCTCCTGTCAGCTCCAGAGTGTCATTCACTTCATCGCTAACATCATGATAGGGACCATCGATAAAGGCCTTGAGCCGTTCCTCGTCAGCAAAGGCGCTGCTGATCATGAACGCCAGGATACCCAATTCCAGGAAAACATAGCCGTCCTGGCGTTTGATATAAGCATCCGCCTTGCCACTGCGGTCAATCTCGCGGCCCTCCTCTGCGGCGACTATCCCGATATCCCGGCCGAGTCCGGCATCTCCCGGCCCGACCACAGCGATCTCCTGTCCATTGTCAGAAAGAGCGATGGTATCGGCATTGAATACAGCGATAAATTTCTCGAGCGCGACAGGAGGATTGTCTGTGAACGCCCGCGCGCCCAGCAGGCCCTTTTCCTCGGCGGTCGTCGCCAGAAAATATATGTCCCGATCCTGCCCTTCACCGGATAGGCGCCTGGCGGTCTCGATCAGCAACGATATGCCGCTGGCATTGTCGACAGCGCCGTTGCAGATGCGGTCCTTGCCGGGTTCCAGCGGATCTTCGATCCGGCATATGCCAAAATGATCCCAGTGCCCCATGAACAACAGGGCCCCGCGTTTCGGATTGGTGCCGGGAATCTTGCCGATCACATTGTGCGATGAATAGGAGTGAACCCGGGTCTCGGCGCTCGCGTCGGCATTCAGCCCAAGGTCGACGATCGATATGGCATCTTTGTCAGCCAGCAATGTTTCGGCATCCAGCCCGGATTGCCGGACCAGCTTCCCGAATTGTTCAAGGCTGATCAATCCTTCGAGGTCGGCGTGATTTTCGGGATCGGCCAAGGCGGTTGATCCTCGCTGAAAAAATCGCTGGAACCTGGACCAGCGGTCCTGATCTTCGACAACGGATATCACGCCAACCGCGCCAGCCCGGATCAATTGTAGCTTGCGATTGCGAAAATCTGGCATATCATCATCTTCAGGCGGCTTGCTCGGCAGCAGCACGAGTTTTCCTGCGACCGAAAGTCCGTCTCGCTCCAGATCGGCATAGCCAGCAAAGACAACCGGCATATGGGATTGCCGGAAGGACGGGCTGCGGCTCCGCAGGATGATCTCGTCGGACTGCAACCGGACGGCCTTGCCCCGGCCTCTGTTAGCAAAATATATCCGATAGCTATCCGGCGTTCGCTCCACCAACGGCACGGGCGCGTACCAGGAGCCTTTTTCGCCTGCGGGGTGAAGGCCTGCCGCCGACCATTGGCTGGCGATATAATGGACGGTCTTGTTTTCGCCGAGTGTGCCGGGTTCCCGCCCTTCGAAGGCATCGCTTGCCAATATCTCGATATGCCTGAGCAGATCTGCCTCGCCAATCGGCTGAGAGCTTGCTGCACTGGGGAAAATCAGACCCGAAAAAATCAAAATGGCGATAAAACGCATTGCAACGACGACCCTTCAGCTAACCGGAAAAATTTGCTTTTCCCTTGGCATTATCCTGCAAATAATCAATGACAATGAGACCGTTAGCTAAGGAAAATAGAAATGGGCATTTCACTGTTATTATTGGTGCTACTGGTCACCATCATCTATCTTTTTGCGAGTATCAAGATCGTCCGGCAGGGCTATCATTATACAATCGAATATTTTGGCCGCTTTACGACAACGGCGCATCCGGGATTCAATTTCTATCCCGCCTTTCTCTATCGCGTCGGCCGCAAGGTCAACATGATGGAACAGGTGCTCGACATCCCGGGGCAGGAAATCATCACCAAGGACAATGCGATGATCTCCACCGATGGCGTGGTGTTCTTCCAGGTGCTTGATGCCGCCAAGGCGGCCTATGAAGTCAATGATCTGTACAATGCGATCCTCAATCTCGTCACCACCAACCTGCGTACGGTCATGGGTTCGATGGACCTTGATGAGACATTGTCGAAGCGCGACGAAATCAACGGCCGACTCCTGGTCGTCATCGATGACGCGACCACGCCCTGGGGCATCAAGATAACCCGGGTCGAGATCAAGGACATCCGGCCACCGCAGGACATCATCAACGCGATGGCCCGGCAGATGAAGGCCGAGCGCGAAAAACGCGCCAACATATTGGATGCCGAAGGGGCTCGGGCTTCCGAAATCCTCCGTTCCGAGGGCGAGAAACAGGGTCAGATATTGCAGGCTGAAGGTCGCAAGGAAGCCGCCTTTCTCGACGCCGAGGCGCGCGAGCGCGAGGCCCAGGCCGAAGCCAAGGCAACCGAACTGGTGTCCCAGGCAATCGCCGGCGGCAATGCCCAGGCAATCAACTATTTTATCGCGCAGGACTATGTGAAGGCAGTCGAAAAATTCGCCACCTCGCCCAATGCCAAGACCATATTATTCCCGATTGAGGCGACCCAGCTGATCGGGACATTGGGCGGAATTGGCGCTTTGGCCAAAGAAGCGCTCGGAGAAAACAGCCAGACCTTCTCGCCGCCGCGCAAGGGCCCGTTCGACAATCAGGACAAATGAGATCCGCAGGGAACAGAGCATAAGCCATGGATGATTTGACCATCAGCAATCCGGAATATGTCTGGCTGGGGCTGGCCGCGCTGCTTGCGCTGGCGGAGTTGTTCGTTCCCGGCGTTTTCCTGATCTGGGTTGCGGCCGCGGCGGCGGTTACAGGAATCCTCTCGCTGTTTATCGATTTGACCGTCGCTGGTCAGCTGACCGTATTTGGCCTGTCGACCATCTTGGCGGTGCTGGGCGGACGTCGCTGGTATTTGACCCATGATGTCGAAAGCGAAAATCCGCTGCTCAACAACCGTTCGGCGCAACTGGTCGGCAGAACCGTGACTATTGTCGAAGCGATTTCTGCGACCAGCGGACGGGCAAAAGTCGCCGACGGCGAATGGCCGGCCAAAGGCCCGGATATGAAAAAAGGCGCGATTGCAAAGATTGCGGCAGTAGAAGGCGGAGTCCTCAGGCTGGAAGCGCTGGAGGACCCCGTTCAACTGGACAGCAAACCTATTTCTTGAAGAAGCCCTTCGCCTTGTTGGTGAGGTCATTGATCGGATTGCCGTCGCCATCGCGATCAAAAAAACCGGTAACCTTGCCGAGCAACCCGTCTTCACCGGTCAATTTTTCCATCAGGCTGCCTTCGCCATCAAGACCGGCTTTTTCCGCCAATGCCGGCAACAGCCCTTTGAGTTTCTCGGGATCAACACCGGCTTCGGCAGCGGCTTCCTTGATCGCTGTCATCTTGTCCATGCTGCCATCGCGCAGCTTTGCGAACAGCGCCTCACCACCTTTTTTGGCTTCATCCACCGTCATCCCAGCTTTTTCCGCAATGTCGTCGATGCTGAAATTTTCAGGCAACATATCCATGATTTTTTCGAAAATGCTCATATCCAATCTCCTTCATTTTAAGAAATTCTAGCGAACCAGTTTACCAGCCATGCCGATAATGTCATCCAGCGGATTACCGTCACCGTTGAGGTCGAGAAGCGAACCGAGACCGCTTGATGACCCCTTGTTGCCGCCACCCAGCAAGCCACCGATCAGACCGCCGCCATTGCTTGTGCTGTCACCACTCTGCTTGGCCATATATCCCGTCACCATCATCGCGACAACCGGCAGCATTTGCTTGAGCAAATCACTGCTTATGCCGGTCTGCTGTTCTGCACCGGCCGCGACGGTCCGGCTGACTTCCTTGGAACCAAAAATCTGACCAAGCACGTCATTGCCTTTTGCAACCGGTATCGGCTGCGTAGCCAGGACGCTGTCGAGCAGTCCACCGCCGCCTAGCTGGCCGAGCAATCCGTCCAGACCGTCCAGTCCGCCTGGCTGCGCCTGGGCTGTTTTCTTGAAGCCACCCAATATGGCAGGCAGCAATGCTGCGGCACCGGTTTCGGCGACGCTTTCGTTGATCCCGAGTTCCTTGGCCATCGTGCCAATAGCGCCGGACTGCTGCAACATATCCATAATTTTCATCGTCGATCTCCTTCGCTGCCATGACAGCACGCTGTGATTCTCTACTGCCTGGACCCTAGCATATTTTCTGGGCGGAAACCGTCGAATCGGAAGCTTTACCAGTGTTTACCAGACATTGGTGGCGCATGGCCGTGCGTACAGGAAATGGACAAGATCGCCGCAGCAGGCGGCATCGTTCCGGCTGAATTGAAAGACTGATTTTCTGGACGCACAGTCTAATTAAATTTAGGCGGGGCCTGTGAGCGATCATAGCCCCCTGCCAAATACCGAAGCGCCGAAAGGCTGCCGGAAATGCCTACGACTGGTTTCGCTGCGCAAAAGCCTGTGCAAGGATCATCCCCGATGGTGGAATGCACCTGTACCGGCCTTTGGTGACCCTGGAGCATGGCTGGCGATCGTCGGCCTCGCTCCGGGTAAGGAAGGCGCCAATCGCACTGGCAGGCCCTTTACCGGGGATGCGTCGGGTGAAATGCTGTTCGCAACTCTGACCAAATATGGCTTTGTTGACGGTGAGTTTGCCAATGATCCCGCGGATGGAATCAAATTGAACGAGGCGATGATCCTCAACGCTGTCAAATGCCTGCCACCGGAAAACAAACCGACCGGTGCCGAGATCAACAATTGCCGTTCTTATCTCGCCAAGGCGCTGGACCACTTGCCAGAATTGAAAATCCTCTTGGCGCTCGGCAAGGTCGCCCATGACAGCATCATCCGCCTGTCCGGTGCAAGGCTTGCGGATCACAAATTTGCCCATGGTGCGAAACATGATCTGCCCGACGGCCGCACCCTGATCGACAGCTATCATTGCAGCCGCTATAATGTGAATACCGGTCGGTTGACGGTGGCGATGTTTGAAGATGTATTCGAACAGGCGACTTATATGTCCTCAACCAGCCGCCCGTAAAGTTCCGGCCGCCGGTCCCGGAAAAACCCCATGCCTGCGCGGTGTTTGCGCGCCTGTTCGAGGTCGAATGATGCCACCAGCGCGCCGGTTTCCTGCGAACCATATTCCTGCACCAGATCACCCCATTCATTGGCGATGAAGCTGTGCCCGTAAAAGGCCTGATCGCCATTTTCCCCAGCTTCAATACCAATGCGGTTGCTCGCGACCACCGGCATGCAATTGCTCACCGCATGGCCCTGCATCGCCCGGCGCCACATGCGGCTGGTGTCCAGCTCCGCGTCATAGGGCTCCGACCCGATGGCGGTTGGATAGAATAATATTTCCGCGCCCATCAGTGCCATCGCCCGCGCGGTTTCCGGATACCATTGGTCCCAGCAGATGCCGACGCCGATTCTGGTTCCGCACACATCCCAGACCTTGAAACCCGAATTGCCCGGGCGAAAATAATATTTTTCCTCATAGCCAGGGCCGTCGGGAATATGGCTTTTGCGATAGACGCCCATGATCTCGCCATCGGCATCGATCATCGCGATGCTGTTATAATGATGCGGTCCATCCCGTTCGAAAAAACTGACCGGGACCGCGACGCCATATTGCTTGGCGATTTTTTGCATGGCGAGCACCGGAGCGCTCTCACCCACTGGCCGGGCCAGCACAAACAGCGCTTCATCCTCGGTCTTGCAGAAATAGGGGCCGGCGAACAGCTCCGGTGGCAGGATGATCTGGGCACCCTGCTCGGCCGCTTCGGCGACAAGGCCGCTGACGGCAAAGATATTCGTCTGTTCATCCCCGCCCAGGGGCAGCTGCAGGGCCGCTACGCATAATTTGGTCATAGCAGCCCTGATAGCGGCTTAGGAACGCTTCTTAAACAATAATGTCATCCGGTCGGATTCACCGATCGCTTCATATTTGGCCTTGTCGGTATCGCCGCCGCCCAGAACCGGAGGCAATGTCCAGACACCGCCCGCATAGTCGGACATATCTTTCGGATTGGCATTGATTTCCGATTCGCTGACCAGCTCGAAACCGTTCAGCTCGAACAGGGCCACCACCGATGCCTGTTTCAGATAGCCCTTGCTGCCATTGGACATGGCATAGGATGCGTCATCCTTGGCCCGGTGCTGCACAATCCCGACCATGCCGTCATCGGCCAGCATTTCCCGCAAGGCGCGCAGTTCGGAGTCGGCGCTGTTGCCGTTCAGCATGCCATGCAGTGACCGGAATATCAGTATCCGGTCGACTTTGCCCTTCATGTCGTCCGGCATCTCGTCGCTTTCAAAGGCGAGTATCTTTTTGGCATCGACGCCGGTCCATTTCGCCGCTGTCCCGGGGAAGCTCTCGGGCCAGCCTTTGGTGCGCGCTTCGCGGGCACGGTCTGGAAAATTGGTCGCCGAACTGTCGGCGTTGATCGCAACATATTGTCCGCCACCAGCGAGATAGGGGATCAATATACGCGTGTACCAACCACCGCCGGGTCCATACTCAACGACGGTTTGGTCTGGTTTTACACCGAAGAAGTTCAGCGTCTGTCCCGGATGGCGATAGATATCGCGCGCCTTGTCGTCGGCGCGTCGTTCATGCGCCAATATCGCCTGGAGACTGGTGTCCGTCATCTCGGCACCGGCTTTTTCATGATGATTTGCAGCCGCTGGAACAGCGCCTCCCAACATCGCCAGCGCCGCGCTCGCCATCAGCAGTTTCTTCATGATATTCTTCCTCTCAGATTTCCGGGACAAGATTTTTCTGCCTGCATTCCTACGCAAGGCCCGTCGTGACACAATATGTATTATCGGGCATTTTCCATAGACAGCTTATATTGCGGCAAAAGCTCTGGCCTGGGATAAAGTTCGTCAAACGGCACGGATATCCCTGTATCCTGGACGATCCGGACATGTTTCCGCCCCAGGTGCCGTGGTTCATCGACGCCGCAGCTATGGGCGATCACTTCCACCTCGTGGACGATATTCCGGCAATAATTGGCGACTTTCACTTTCTTGTCCTGCGGATCAAGACCGCGCTGCAGGCGGGGATTATGGGTGGTAACCCCGGTCGGACAGGTATTCTTGTTGCATTTGAGCGACTGGATACAGCCGAGCGAAAACATGAACCCGCGCGCCGTATTGACGAAATCAGCCCCGGCACAAATGGCCCAGGCGACACTGGACGGCGTGATCCGCTTTCCCGAAGCAATGATCTTGATCCGGCCGCGCAGTCCATATCGGTGAAATATGTCGGAAAGCATTGGTAGACTCTCCTTCAGCTGCAATCCGACATTATCCATCAATGGCATCGGCGCGGCGCCGGTGCCGCCATCTCCGCCATCCAGCGTGAAAAAATCCGGGGCGCTGGCAATGCCGCGTTTGTGGATTGCGTCGCACAATTCTTCCAGCCAGCCATAGGCGCCGACCACCGCCTTGATCCCGGTCGGCTTGCCGGTCACTTCGCGCACATGATGGATGAAATCGAGCAGTTCATCGACGCTGTTGATCTCTGGATGCCGGTTGGGCGAAATACTCGGCTGTCCCTCCGCTATGCCGCGAATGTCGGCGATCATCCGGTTCACTTTCTCCCCTGGCAATATCCCGCCCTTGCCGGGCTTGGCCCCCTGCGACAGCTTGATTTCAAACATCCTTACCTGTTCGTGCGCAGCCACGGCGCGCAGCTTGTCGTCACTCAGACTGCCTTCCGGGTTGCGAACGCCATATTTCGCGGTGCCGATCTGAAAGACGATATCGCAGCCGCCTTCGAGATGATAAGGCGACAGCCCGCCCTCACCGGTGTTCAGCCAGCATCCCGCCATTTTCGCGCCATGCGAAAGGGCCTGGACAGCAGGAACCGACAAGGCGCCAAAACTCATCGCGGAAATATTGAAGAATGATCTGGCCTCAAAAGGATGTTTCGAATGTTCGCCGATGATGCAGGTCGTTGTTTGCGCTGCATCGGTCTCAAGCGCCGGAAACGGGCAATTGACAAAAATGGCCGTGCCAGGCGGATCAAGATTCTTGGTCGATCCGAAAGCGATGGTATTGTCCATGCCCTTGCCGGCTCTTTCCACCCATTCCCGCTCGGCCCGGTTGAACGGCATTTCCTCGCGGTCCATGGCGAAAAAATATTGCCGGAAAAATTCGCCAAGCGTGGCAAAAATATGGCGAAAGCGGCCGATGACCGGATAGTTTCGGCGCACCGCATCCTGTTTCTGGGTGATATCAATGATGAACAGGGCAATGAAAGCGGCCAGTCCCAGCCCGAGCAGCAGAATGAAAATATAGGTCAGCGCACTTAACACGCCCAATATGCCGTCCGTCATCAATCGTCCCCTAAACAGGTTTGATAGAGTAGCAGCTTGCGCCTCCCCGACCAAGGTTCGCGCAAATGGTCAATTGGGTTACGGCAGCAGCGGAATCTGTTGCGAGATGCAGTGGAAACTGCCGCCACCGCGCAGCAGCGCCTGGCTGGATAGCCCGATCACCTTGCGGTCGGGGAAAAGAGCGGTGATTTGCTCTACCGCCCTGGCATCATTCGCTGCGCCATATTGCGGAACCGCGACGACCCTATTGCCGATGTAGAAATTCATATAACTGGCGGTCGCGATGTCGCCATCAATGCGATATAGTCCCGCAGATGGCAAGCGGACCAACTGCAAACCCGATAACTGGACCCGCCGCGCCGCATCCTCAAAAATCTCCGCATTGGGATCGTCATCGGTCTCGGCTTGGGGAATTGCGACCGTACCGGGTGCCACAAAGCGGGCAAGATTGTCGACATGGCCGTCGGTATGGTCGGCGGCCAGCCCATTCCCGAGCCAGCAGATATCCTCTACCGCCAAGGCTTCGCGCAACCGCTCGGAGACCTGCTCCCTACTGAGCCTGTCATTGCGATTGGGGTTGAGGACGCATTGCTCGGTGGTGATCAGCCGCGCCGTGCCATCGCCATCAATCGCGCCGCCCTCCAATATCCAGTGATGCTCGCGATCCGTCAGAGCACAGCGCTGTGCCAGCCGCGCGCCGATGTCCTGATCGCCAGCCATCGCATATTTGCCGCCCCAGCCGTTAAAGCCAAAATTCTGACCGGCAAGCCCATCCGGGCCGGTGACAAAAATCGGCGCAGAATCGCGCAGCCAGATGTCGCCAAACGGCTCGACGACAATGTCCACACAGGGCTGGATCAGCGTGCGTGCGACATCACCGTCACGGGCCGTTCGACAGACCAGAATAACGGTCTCTCCCGCTCCCTGATCAGCTACAGCATTGGCAAAAGCAGCCACTTCTTGCTGCGCTTCAGCCAGTCCCACCGGCCATTCCGCCGGATCACCGGGAAAGCCGATCCACACCGCCTGATGCGGTTCCCATTCTGCTGGCCATCTCATCTTGCCGTCTTTCGGAGCGGATCAACCGCCTGCGCGGCTCTTGTCCCGCGTCGCGCGGAATTCATCGCCGTCGTTCCAGTTGGGCCAGTCTTCGGTCATCGCCAGCATCCGGCCGACGATATAATAGACCTTCAGATCACCCATCACACCGGTCCAGTCCCAGTCCGGATTATATTCATCCTTGGGTCCATGATAGCGGTTATCGGTATAGTCTTTCGAAATGGCTTCACCAGCTTCCCGGCCACCGTCAATCAGATCTTCGCCACCTTCGAAATAGATCATCGGCACGCCAAGCTTGGCAAAGCTGAAATGATCGGAACGATAATAATAGCCCTTCTCCGGTGTCGGCTCGGCTTCGGCCACGCGGCCATCACCCTTCAACGCCGCCTCCAGATAGGCATCGAGCTGCGACTTGCCCTTGCCAACCACGATGACATTTTTTGCCGGGCCGGCCATGCCGAAGGCGTCCATGTTCACGCCGCCAACCGTTTGACTCAGCGGATAAATCGGATTTTCTGCATAATATTGGGAGCCGAGCAATCCCGACTCTTCCGCCGTTACCGCCAGAAAAATGATACTGCGATCCGGCGCGCCTGCCTTGGTATAGGCTTCAGCCAAAGCAACCAGCGCTGCGGTACCGGTCGCGTTATCAACCGCACCATTGCAAATGTCATCACCATCATCCGCAGGCTTGCAACGCCCCAGATGATCCCAATGGGCTGTATAGATCACATATTCGTCCGGGCGGGTCTTGCCCTTCAAAATGCCAACGACATTCTTGCTATCGGTCTTGTTGATATCATTCTCGAGCGACACCGAGGCTTTCAGCTTCAGGTCCACCGCCTTGAAGCCCTTTTTCTTCGCCGCCGCCATTTGCTTGGTCAAATCCTGGCCAGCCGCCGCAAAAATCTTGGCCGCCGCATCTTTCTGAATCCAGCCGTTCAATTTTGTCTGGTCCGCACCGCCATTGGCCGATTGGGCGTAAAATTGCTCGCCGGTCCAGCTGGATTCGACCACATTCCAGCCATAGGCTGCCGGGTCGGTATCATGGATGATCAGCGCCGCCGCAGCGCCCTGCCGCGCCGCTTCTTCATATTTATAGGTCCAGCGGCCGTAATATGTCATCGCCCGGCCACCAAATTCGCCTTCCAGGCTCTCTGTACCGAAATCGGGATCATTCACCAAGATAACGACGATCTTGCCCTTGACGTCGACACCGGCATAGTCGTTCCAGCCCCGCTCGGGAGCGTTGATGCCATAGCCGACAAATACCATGTCGCTATTCGCAACGTCGATTTTCGGCTGTTCCTGATAACTTGCCGCGACATAGTCGCTGCCATAGGTGAAGGACAAATCGCTCTTGCCGCCGCTGATTTTCAGCGGCGACGTGTTTTTTGCCGTGATGCCGACCAAAGGTACATCCTGAAACCAGCCCCCCTTGTTGCCCGGCTCCAGCCCGGCTGCGGCAAATTTTTCGGAAATCAGTTTGATCGCCTTGGCCTCGCCCGCCGTTCCGGGGGCACGGCCTTCATAGGCGTCAGAGGAAAGCTCCTCGGTGATCGATTTCATCGTTTCAACCGACAATTCTGGCGCCGCAATTTCGGGGAGTACAACCGCTGTATCACCCTCATCAATCTTCGTGCAGCCAGCCAATATCAGCGATGGTGCCAGCAGCACCCAAAGCGACCGTTTCAACATAAAGCTATCCTTCTGAAATTCTCTGTTTCGAAAAACGTTAGGAGCTCAATGGCAGACGATTTTAGGCAAAGCAAGAAGCCTCACGATTCAAAAAACCGGGTTGCCAAACGAAGCCGAGTTGGCGATGTTTCATAACTGGGTATTTCAGATGGGAGTTCTTGTGTTGCGCATTAGTATAATATTTGTCTCGCTCGCCGTTACCTCGGCAATGACTGTCCCGACCGTATTGGCCAATGAAAAAACCGAAATTTTTGGAGCGATGCCCGCCATCAGAGATATCAGTCTTTCACCCGATGGAGACAGAATTGCCTTTATTTCACCAGGCCCAGGGACATTATCGGACCTATACACGATTGATCTTTCCAAAGGCGATGAACCGACACGGGTAATGAGTTCTTCGGGGGATCCGGAAAACCTGCAATGGTGTGGCTGGGTATCCAATTCCCGGCTCGCTTGCAAACTTGGTGGACTGAAGGAACAGGCTGGCGAAATATATGGTTTCGGGACGATGTTCGCGATCGATTCCAATGGTAAAAATGCCAGACAGTTGACACTGGAAAAGGATGCCAACACGCTCACATATAGCTTGGGCAGCGGTGACATTATTGATTGGCTGCCGGATGAACAGAACGCCGTTCTGATGAGTCGCTATCATCCTGAGAAACGAGCCGGTGGGACGCGAATCGTAAACCGGAATTTCGGCTTGGCCGTCGAGCGGATCGATACCGTCACCGGCAAAGCAGAATTTGTTGAAAAGCCAGCTGAAGAGGCCCTTGAATATATAACCGATGGCGAAGGCAATGTTCGAATCAAGGGAATGCGCGCAAAATTGGGTGCAACCGAACGTGATTCGGGCCGCATCAAATATTTCTACAAAAATGACGATGACAACTGGATCGAATTGGGTCAGCTTGATTATGCCAACCGTAGCGGTTTTAACCCTTACGCCGTGGACAAAACGCTCAATTCCGTATTGGGTTTCGCACCTTATAACGGTCGCCAGGCGCTGATGTCGCTCAAGCTCGATGGCAGCGGAGAAGAGACGGTGCTTGTTACCAGCGACAAGGTCGATGTCGATGGCCTTATCCGCATCGGTCGCAAGAACCGTGTCGTCGGCGCCAGCTATGCAATCGAGATACGTGAAGCCGTTTATTTCGATGAAGAGCTGGAGAAATTGGCTGCAGGTTTGAGCAAGGCGTTGGGAGGAAGTACCGCGATAAATTTCTCGGATTCCAGTCAGGATGAGAGCAAGCTTCTGATCTGGGCAGGATCGGACATCGATCCCGGACAATATTTTCTTTTTGATCGCAACAGCAAGCAGTTGCGGCCGCTGCTCGGTGTTAGACCGAAGGTCGAAAATCAGAATTTGGCGACCGTGAAACCGGTCACGTTCCCGGCAGCCGATGGCACCGAAATTCCAGGATATCTAACGCTCCCCAAGGGTGTGGAACCAAAGAACCTCCCCGCCATTGTCATCCCGCATGGTGGACCTGAAGCCCGGGACGAATGGGGATTTGACTGGCTCGCGCAGTTTTTCGTCAGCCAGGGATATGCGGTGTTGCAGCCGAATTTCCGCGGATCGGCTGGCTATGGCGACGACTGGTTTCTGGAAAATGGCTATAAGTCTTGGAAAATTGCGATTGGTGATGTTTCTGACGGAGGGCGCTGGTTGATCAATCAGGGCATTGCCAAGCCGGAAGCGCTATCCATCGTGGGATGGTCATATGGAGGCTATGCCGCACTTCAGGCAGCAGTGACTTATCCTGACTTGTTCAAAGCGGTCATCGCGATAGCGCCAGTGACCGACCTTGCGCTAAAAAAGAACAACAACAATAGCGAGTATAGTAGCGTGGTAGAAGATAATCGGGTCGGAAACGGTCCCCATATCAAAGAAGGGTCTCCAGCGCAGAATGCCGCAGCCCGGATCGACATGCTAACCAAGTCGGCAGCATTTTTGCCCAAATAATTTTTTCTGCAACAGAAACGAAAAAGGGCGGCGCAAACGCACCGCCCTTTTTTATGTGTCTGAAAATCGTTTAGCGCGAATAGAATTCGACGACCAGATTGGGTTCCATGGTCACCGGATAAGGCACTTCGTCCAGTGTCGGGATGCGGACATAGGTTACTTTGTCCGTGCCATCGGGTGTTACATATTCAGGAATATCACGCTCTGGCAGGCTCTGCGCTTCAATAACCAGCAGCATTTCTTGTGCCTTGGCGCTCAGAGAGATCACATCGCCCGGAACAACCTTGCGCGATGCAACGTTACATTTGACGCCGTTTACCCGGATATGACCGTGGCTGACGAGCTGACGCGCAGCGAAAATGGTTGGGGTGAACTTCGCGCGATAGACAACCATATCGAGACGCTGTTCGAGCAGGCCGATCAGGTTCTGGCTGGTATCGCCTTTCATCGCTGCAGCTTCTTTATAAGCGCGCTTGAATTGCTTTTCGGTCACGTCGCCATAATAGCCTTTCAGCTTCTGCTTGGCGCGCAGCTGAATACCGAAGTCGGACAATTTGCCCTTGCGGCGCTGACCGTGCTGGCCTGGACCATAGTCACGGCGATTGACGGGAGATTTGGGACGGCCCCAGATATTCTCGCCCATACGGCGATCGAGTTTATATTTGGAACTGGTACGTTTGGTCATATCAATGACTCCTGATTTGCTGTTTCTAAGTCTTCCCGGAGCGCACCATCAAAACCTGGCAAAACCTGAGTCTTGATGCGGCCGCCGCTTCACCGGGGTGCGGGACCAATTGCAAGTGCGGGCCTATGGCGAGCAAGCCCGCCAATGTCAACAGTCTTGGCCCGCGAAAATCATGCGCAAACGGCCAACAAGTCTCGACTCTCTAACAGCTGGCGATTAATGAGCTGGGCATGACCGATACCAAGCCATTGCCGCCCATGGAAACCATGACCGATGTCCGCCAACAGGTGGACCGCATCGACGCCGAAATCATCGCCCTGATGGCACAGCGCTTTGCCTGCATGGATGCCGCCGCCCGGATCAAGCAGGATCGAAACATTGTCCGCGATGAAGCGCGCAAGGCTGAAGTACTGGAAAACGTCAAACAGCTGGCGCAAGCGGCGCGCGTTCCGGTGCCGACCATGGCGGCGATCTGGGAAATGCTGGTCGAAACATCGATCAGCTACGAATTGCAAAAATGGGATCAATTGCGCAAAGAGCATCTTCGATGACTATTTTTCAGCTTTATCCTTGCGAGGCGGCCGGTCCAGCGAGGATATGACACCGCGCCAGGTCTTGACCTCCTCGTTCGTCCATGCCGGCTTGGTCAGCATATTGCGAAGCGTAACTTTCGTCGCCACAGCCCGTTCAGGCGGATAGAAATAGCCGTTTTTGTCGAGCACTTGCTCCAGATGCTCGTAAAACATATCCAGCTCTTTCTGCGGAGCGGGTTCGGCGATTTTCTTGTCCAGCGTCGGCTGAACATTGGCGCTACCATCGATTTTGGATATTTCATAAGCCACCAGAATGACAGCCTGTGCCAGATTGAGTGACCCGAATTCAGGATTTATCGGTACGGTGATGATCTTGCGCGCAAGTTCAACGTCGACAACTTCCAGACCAGACCGCTCCGGCCCGAACAATATCGCGCATTTGCCGCTGGCTTGCGCCATGTCTTCAGCCGCTTCCCAAGGTGTCAGCACCGTCTTGGTCATGCCCCGTTTGCGTACGGTTGTGGCATAGACATGGGCGCAGTCAGCCACTGCCTCAGCCGTGGTTTCAAAGATCTTGGCATGTTCAAGAACCTGATCGGCCCCCGATGCCGATGGACCAGCATCCGGATTTGGCCAGCCGTCCCGCGGATTGACAATGCGCATTTCGGTCAACCCGAAATTCAGCATCGCCCGTGCTGCCTTGCCGATATTCTGGCCGAGCTGCGGGTTTACCAATATGATCGCGGGCTGGTTGCTCACGCCCCGCCGACATCTTTCAGACTGCCGGCAAATTCCTTGAAATCCTTGGCCTCGGTAAAATCCTTATAGACCGAAGCGAAGCGGATATAGGCGACACTGTCGAGCGCCTTCAGGCCGTCCATGACCATCTCGCCAATGGTCTTGGAAGGGATTTCGGTTTCGCCGCTGGTTTCCAGCTGGCGCTGAATACCGGAGACCAGCTGATCCATCTGCTCCTGCGCCAGACCACGTTTGCGACAAGCGAGGGAAACCGACAGGTCGATCTTCGACCGGTCAAAGGGTTCCTTGCGGTCTTCGCTCTTGACCACGGTGATCTCGCGCAATTGCACGCGTTCAAAGGTCGTGAACCGTGCACCACAGCTCTCGCACTGACGCCGGCGTCGAATCGTCGTATTGTCCTCGGTAGGACGGCTGTCTTTGACCTGACTGTCGTCATGGGCGCAAAAGGGGCAACGCATGTTCTGGCTTTCCGATCAATCCTGGTAAATCGGGAAACGATCACAAAGCGACTGTACCCGTTGCCGGACGTCCGCTTCAACGGCAGGGTCACCCCCCTCGCCTTTTTCGCGCAGTCCGTCGAGCACATCGGCGACCATATCGCCGATCATCCGGAATTCTGCCGGACCGAAGCCCCGCGTGGTTCCCGCAGGTGATCCCACCCGGATGCCACTGGTCTTCATCGGTGGCTGCGGATCATTGGGGATGCTGTTCTTGTTGCAAGTGATGCCGGCCCGTTCGAGCGCTTCATCCGCGTCGCGTCCGGTGATGCCGAGCGGCGACAGATCGATCAGGGCCAAATGGGTGTCAGTGCCACCGGCGACGACATCGGCGCCGCGTTCCTTGAGCGTTGCCGCGAGAATCTTGGCATTTTCAATCACCGCAGCGGAATAGCTTTTGAACTCGGGACGCAGCGCTTCGCCGAAGGCCACCGCCTTGGCAGCGATCACATGCATCAACGGACCACCTTGCAGCCCTGGAAAAACCGCAGAGTTGATCTTCTTGGCAATGGCTTCGTCATTGGTCAATATCATGCCGCCGCGTGGCCCGCGCAACGTCTTGTGCGTTGTTGTCGTAACGACATGGGCATGGTCCAGCGGGCTGGGATGCAGTCCAGCGGCCACAAGTCCGGCAAAATGCGCCATATCGACCATGAACAATGCGCCGACAGCATCGGCAATCGCCCGAAATTTGGCAAAATCAATCTGGCGCGGATAGGCGGAACCACCGGCAATGATCAGCTTGGGCTGATGCTCCTTCGCGAGGGCTTCGACTTCTTCATAATTGATCAGATGGTCGTCATCGTTGACGCCATATTGGATCGCATTGAACCATTTGCCCGATTGGGCAGGTTTCGCACCGTGGGTCAGATGGCCACCAGCATCGAGCGACATGCCGAGAATTGTATCGCCCGGCTTGACCAGCGCCAGCATTACCGCGCCATTGGCCTGCGCTCCCGAATGCGGCTGGACATTGGCAAAGCCGCAATCGAACAGCTGCTTGGCGCGTTCGATCGCCAGTGTCTCGACATCATCCGACGGCGCGCAGCCCTGATAATAGCGGCGTCCGGGATAGCCTTCGGCATATTTATTGGTGAAGACAGAGCCCTGCGCCTGCAGCACAGCCTTTGAAACGATATTTTCTGACGCGATCAGTTCAATCTGGTTCTGCTGGCGGGCCAATTCGGCATTAATGGCTCCGGCAACCGCAGGGTCGCTCTCATCGACAGAAAAGTCGAAAAAACCGGTCTGCCTGATATCCTGCATATCTGCGACGTTGCTCATGCGCTTACTCCTTCAACTAGTGGTGCGGACAATTTATCGACCCGGCGCTGGTGCCGGTCGCCGCCAAATGGGGTTTTCAGAAAGACATCCAGACAGTCCTTCGCGATTTCGATGCCGACAAGCCTTGCCCCCATGGCAATGACATTTGCATCATTATGTTCCCGCGACAGTTTCGCCGACAGGCCTTCGGAAACCAAGGCACAGCGACAGGCGGGATTGCGATTGACCGCAATCGAGATGCCGATGCCCGAACCACAAAGAGCGACGCCGCGCTCAGCCGAACCAGACGCCACCGCCTCGGCCAGCTTATAACCATAATCGGGATAATCGACGCTGTCAGTGTTCATCGGCCCCAGATCGCTGACTTCATGCCCTGCCTCTTGCAACCAATCCACCAGCGCGGCCTTCATTTCAAGGGCGGCATGATCGGAGGCAATGGCAACGCGCATGGACTATTCCTGTGGTTAGAATCGAATGGCCGCTATTTAGTAGAGAGTGCCGCGATAGGCCACCAAATATTTGACGCGCCACGTCATGCAAAGCCTGACGAAGCAGCCTGTCCCTGCGAAGGCAGGGATCAACCCCGGCGAAGGCCGGGATCCCTCTCCGGTTGAAAAATGTTCACGTTCTTCAAGACTCCGGAGATGATCCGGAATTAACAGCGACTTGACGGTTTTCGCGGCCGTCAAATCTCCATCTGGCTGCCCAATTCGACCACGCGATTGGTAGGCAGCTTGAAAAATTCCATTGCTGTCGCCGCGTTGCGCAGCAGCCAGGCAAAGAGTTTTTCCCGCCAGATCATCATCTCCGGCTTTTTCGACGGCAACAAAGTCTGGCGCGACAGGAAGAAGCTGGTTGTCATCATGTCGAATTCCATGCCGCATCCCGTGACCTCTTTCAGCGCCTCGGGAACGTCGGTTTCCTGCATGAAACCAAAATGGAGGATGAGGCGATAGAATCCATGACCAAGATCCTTCGCTTCGCAGCGCTTGTCGGCAGCAACCGTCGGGATATCCTGAATGTTGACGGTCAGGATCACGACCCGTTCATGAATGACCTTGTTATGCTTGATATTGTGGAGCAGCGCCGATGGTACACCGGCGGAGGAGGACGCCATGAAAATAGCCGTGCCTGGCACCCGGGTGGCGCTATTGGCAGCAGATTTGGTAAAAACTTCGATCGGCATGGCCGATTCAGCCATATTTTTCCGCATGATCTTGCGCCCTTTCGCCCAGGTCGTCAGGATGACGAAAGCGACGCCACCGACAGCCAGGGGGAACCAGCCGCCATCGGGAACCTTGGTCAGATTGGCAGCAAAATAGGCGCCGTCTACGATGAAGAAAACCGCCAGCAGCGGCACGGTAATCCAAAGTTTCCATTTCCACAGGACCACCATCACGATGGCGATAAGACAGGTATCGATGAACATCGCACCAGTGACCGCGATCCCGTAAGCCGCAGCCAGATTGCTCGAGCTCTGGAATGTCAGCACCAGCAAAATGACCGAAATCATGATCGCCCAGTTTACAAACGGGATATAGATTTGTCCCGCTTCCGACGCGCTGGTGTGCTTGATCGTCAGGCGGGGGATGAAGCCGAGTTGAATCGCCTGATGGGTCACCGAGAAGGAACCAGAGATCACCGCTTGGCTGGCAATGAAGGTTGCCATCGTCGCTAGTATGACCAGCGGCAGACGAAGCACTTCCGGCGCCATGATGAAAAACGGGCTTTTGATCGCTTCGGTTGCACCGACGGCATCCAGGGAGAGGATCATCGCGCCCTGGCCGAAATAGTTGCACAGCAGCGCCGGCATGACGAACCCGTACCAGGCAATCCGCATCGGTTTCTTGCCGAAATGCCCCATATCGGCAAACAGGGCCTCGGAGCCGGTAACCGCCAGCACCACCGAACCCAGTGCCAAAAATGCCTTGAATCCATCGGTCATGAAAAACTGCACGGCATACCAGGGATTGAAGGCCAACAATACCGACGGGTGCCCGACAATCTGGATCACGCCAAGCGTACCGATAACGGCGAAATAGACAAACATCACCGGAGCGAATAGCGCGCCGATTTTCGCCGTGCCGCGAGACTGGATGAGGAACAGGAATACCAGCAGGGTTAGCGCGATCGGAATGACCAGATGGCCCAATCCGGGCTGCACAACAGCCAGTCCTTCAACCGCGGAGAGAACCGAAATCGCCGGCGTGATCATACTGTCGCCATAGAAAAGCGCGGTTGCAAATACGCCGAGCAATATCGCCAACCAGCCATATTTTGATCGTCGCATCGCCCCGGATATCAGCGCCACGAGCGCCAGACTGCCGCCCTGCCCTTTGTTGTCGGCGCGCATGGTGATGGTTACATATTGGATCGTCACGACCAGCGTCATTGACCAGAAAATCAGGCTGACCACACCAAGCACATGGATGCGATCCAGTTCCAGAGGGTGCGCGCCAATGAAAGTCTCACGAAACGCGTAGAGCGGACTGGTACCAATGTCGCCAAACACGATTCCAATCGCGCCTGCGGACAATTTGGCGATGGCAGTATTGCGCTGAGGCGAGCCATGGGTTTGCACCGTGCTGCCTTGCGCTTCGGCGCTTTCGTTTGGTTCTGCGGACATTGGTTGGCCGTTAAGGCGTACCCCGATCAAGTTGGACGAAACAGTCTTTTACTGACATTCGGTTCAGCAACGCGCGTGCGCTTAGCACCAGCATTTAGCAGGCGCAACAAATCGACTGATTGCGAATATCAACTCATTCAAAATGCAAGGTTTTTACTGTTCGGCGGGGGACTCCGGCTCGACCAGAAGCGATGGTTGTATCTGTTCCATCGTTGCCAGCCGCGACTCGAGATCCGCGCGCCACGGGGCGTCTTCGCTACTCCGGGCCAGCAATTCGGTCCAGATCGCCCGGGCCTGATCGATCTTGCCCGACTGCGCATAAGCCAGTCCGAGGAAAAATGGTGGTCCGGGATGTTCCGGGGACAGATCCGCGGCCTGCTGGAAGGCGAATTGCGAAGCCGGCGTCACCAAGCCACCGGCATGAACGACCAGCGCATTGCCCAGCCCGACCCAGAGATCGGGATCGTCCGGATGCTCTCTCACCCCGTTGCGCAAATAATTGGCCGCGGCGCCATGCTTTCCGGCACGATTGAGCGAGTCGGAAAAGATCAGCCATTCCTGCGCGGAACCGAAACGTTCGCCCATCTCATTGCGCGCATCAATCATATCATCGTCAAAACTATTGGGCTTTTCTATCGGCACGACCGATACGCCGGCCATGCCGGGATGCCCTTGCCAGGCATAACCGGCGATACCGAGCAACAGCGCGGCAGCGGTGATTTCATAGGTCACACGCGGTATTTCTCCCAATTTGATTAGAGCGCCTGCACAAATAAGTACAAACAGAAGAAGTATGATCCAGCCCATCATTCACTACCCTTGGATTTGCGGAAACGCCCGCGCGCGAGCCACAAGGCAGCGAGCAACAGGATGAATGGCGCGATCCAGAGTGGCCATGTGATTGCCGAAGCGATCGGCGGATCATAGGACACCCAATTGCCATAGCGTTCAATCAGCCAGCTTCTGACTGCTTCCGGCGTCTCACCAGCGGCGATTCTTTCCCGCACCTGGCTGCGCATATCGCCTGCCATCGGCGCATTGCTGTCGGCAATCGACTGACTCTGACATTTCAGACAGCGCAATTCAAACATCAAGTCGCGCGCAGCGGCTTCTTGCACAGGATCATCCAGTTGCCGGTCGGCATAAGGTGCCGGTGGCAGGCCGGTTTGTCCGGCAACCGGGACCGAAATAAACAGGATAAGAAGGGCAAGAAATCGCTTCATGCCGCTTCCTCCAGCAATTCGATCAGCTTGGCGACATCCTCTTGGCGGATTTCGCCGATATGCTGATAAACGATGATGCCATTGCCATCGATCACGAAGGTTTCCGGTACGCCGGACGAACCCACATTGAGCTGCACCTTGCTCGTCGTGTCGGTTCCGATCCGCGTATAGGGATTGCCCCAGCGATTGAGGAAAATGGCAATATCCTCGGGCGTATCGCGGCTGGCGATCGCATTAATTTCCACGCCTGCCTTCTGCAGGGCCAGCAGTTGCGGTGCCTCGGCGATGCAAGGCACGCACCAGCTGGCAAAGATATTGAGCAATGTTGGCTTGCCCTTGGTGAGGTCGGCGCTGCTCAAGGCAGGCCGCTGTTCAATCGCAGCGGGCAAGGCAAATGCGGGCATCGGCTTGCCGATCATCTTGCTCTCGATGATATTGTCTTTCGGTATCATCAGGCCAGTCGCCACCGCGACGAAGAAGACGCCAAAGAGTGCAAGCGGCAACCAGAGCAGCCAGCGGTTCATATCATCGCCTCGGCATATTCCCGCTGCTTGCGCTGCTTATAGCCCCGCCGCAACCGACCGATCATCGCCAAAAGTCCGCCCAGTGCGACCAGAATCCCGCCAAGCCAGATCAGCGGCACGAACGGCTTCCACCAGACCCGCACCTGCCAGCGCCCTTGGCTGTCGCCGTCGCCGAGCACGACGTAAAGCTGCCCGTTCCAGCGCGTCAGCAGCGCGGCTTCGCTGGTTTGCGTCTGGGCCGCGGCAAACATCCGGTTCTGCGGTTTGATTTCGTGCAGCACACCATCGCCATATTGCGCGGTCATCCGGCCTTCCAGCGCGGTCCAATTGGGCCCGGCAACCGGTTCAATCGCTTCAAACTCGAGTGTCCACTTATTCACCGTGATTTCGTCGCCTGGTTTCGCCGCGACCAGCATTTCCTCGGTGAAACTGCTCTCGCAAGCCATGCCGACCAGCGCTACCGCTATGCCGAAATGGGCGATAACCATACCGTAAGTGTGCAGCGGAGTACGGCGCAGGTTGCGCTTCCACAAAGGCGCAAAACTGGCGACCGCGACCCCTGCGGCCAGCCCCAGGCCGAGCAGCGCAAGAATTGACATGCCTGTCGTGAACAGCGCAAGCGCAAACAGGGCAGCAGCAGCGATAAGCACAGGTATCGAAATGCGATTAAGCAATGCCTTGGGACTATCCCGTCGCCAGCGCAACAACGGGCCGGCCGCCATGACCGCTACCAGCAGGAGCGCCAGTGGGCCGGTTGCCAGATTGAAATAGGGCGGACCGACGGACAGCTTCTCACCCGTCACCGCTTCCACCAGCAGCGGATAAAGCGTACCGATGAAAACCAGCGCCAATATGACCGACAGCAACAGATTATTGGCGACCAGTGCGCCTTCCCGGCTGATCAGTTCGAACCGGGAGCCTTCCTTCACCGTGCCGACACGAAGCGCGAACAAAGCCATCGCGCCGCCGATATAGATGGCGAGCAGAGCCAGAATGAAGCTGCCTCTTTCAGGATCAACGGCAAAGGCGTGGACGCTGGTCAGGATGCCGGACCGAACCAGAAATGTGCCGATCATCGACATCGAAAAAGCGACCACTGCCAGCATCAGCGTCCAGGCGCGCAAGCCGTCGCGCGTCGCCAGCACGGTCACCGAATGGAGCAATGCGGTCGCCGCCAGCCAGGGCATGAGCGACGCATTTTCGACCGGATCCCAGAACCACCAGCCGCCCCAACCCAGCTCATAATAAGCCCAGTAGCTGCCAGCCGTGATCCCGAGCGTCAGGAATATCCATGCTCCCAGCACCCATGGCCGCATGGCCTTGGCAAAAGCCGCCCCTACATCGCGGGTGATCATCGCGCCAACGGCGAAGGAAAAGGCGACCGAAAGCCCGACATAGCCGAAATAGAGCGTCGGCGGATGGAATGCGAGACCGGGATCCTGCAGCAGCGGATTGAGCCCCTGCCCGTCCGCCGGGACCGGGAACATCCGTTCAAACGGGTTGGACGATACCAGCAGAAAAGCGTAAAATCCCAGACTGATGAACGCCTGCGCCGCGAGCGTCGCAACCAGGGTTCTTTTATTCAGCGAACGCTCGAATAGTGCAATAAAGGCACCGGCCAGTCCCATGACCGTGACCCAGAGCAGCATCGATCCTTCATGATTGCCCCAGGTGCCGGCAAATTTGTAAAGCAGCGGCTTCACCGAAGCGCTGTTCATCACCACCAGCCTGACCGACATGTCGGAGCGCAGGAACAACCAGATCAGCAGCAGAAAGGACAGGCTGACAAACAGGCCCTGCGCCACTGCCACCGGCCGGATCGCGGCGTAATAGTCATCCCGCTCGGCGCGCAGGCCAATTGCGCCCAGCGCGAATTGAAGGAGCGCGAGGGCAGCCGCAAGCCAGAGCGCGATTAGGCCGGTTTCGGCGATCATTGGACAAGCGTCTCCGTCTTGTGCTGGCCAGAGGTCATATCAATGCCCTCCAGTTCACGGGGAATGTAATTTTCATCATGTTTGGCGAGCAGCGTCTCGGCGACAAACATGCCGTTGGCGTCCAGCCGGCCATCGGCAACCACACCCGAGCCTTCGACAAACAGGTCCGGGGTGATACCGGTATAGGTGACCAGCTGCTGCGCGGTGCCGTCCCGCACGATGAATTGCACCGTGACACCATCGACCGATCGCTCGATCGAGCCTTCCTCGACCATGCCGCCCAGCCGGATCGCCTGCCCCGCTTCCGGTTTCCGGTCCACAATATCAGAAGGCGTATAGAAATAGCTCGCCTGATCCTGCAATGCATAGGCCGCCAGCAGCCCCGCACCGATCAGTGCGACCAGCGCCAGCAGCACCAGGGTTAGTCTTTGATGTTTCGCCTTCATTTGCGTTTACTCAATTGATCTGCCTTGCTTTCCGCCTTGCGCATCGCGGCAAAACTGTGAGCGACAACCGCTGCCGTGGAAATCAGCACTATGACATAAGATGCCAAGACAAAAGGCCAGTGGTTCATTCGGCGGCCATCCTTTTCAGCCGGGCTTCGACCTTTGTCTCCGCCAATATGCTGCGCATGCGCATCAGGACAATTGCCCCGAACAGCAAGCTGAAGCCAATGACATTTACCATCAACGGCCATAGAAAGGCACTATCGATCGTCGAGCCGCTGACCGTGATGCTGGCCGGTTGATGCAGGCTGTTCCACCACACAACCGACCGGTTGATGATCGGAATGTTGATCGCACCAACGATGCCGAAGATTGCCGTTACCCGGGATACGCCGCCCTTGTCGCCGCTGGCATTGGCAAGCGCAATATAGGCCAGATAGAGAAAGAACAGGACCAGCACCGATGTCACGCGGCCATCCCAGACCCACCAGGTCCCCCATGTCGGACGGGCCCAGATTGAACCTGTAATAAGTCCCAGCGCGGTAAAAACGGCACCGGGCACCGCCACCGCACGCGCAGCCACCGCCGCCAGGGGATGCCGCCAGACGATCTGCATGATGCTGGCAATCGCGATTGCCGACCAGCCGCCCATCGCCAGCCAGACCGTCGGCACATGAATATAGAGAATGCGGACGCTGTCGCCCATCAGCTGATCCGCTGGCGCATATAGTAAACCATAGATCGAACCGAAGAGGACCAGCACCAGTCCGGCAACCAGAAACCAAAGGGTCAAGGGCTTGGCCAGCGTCAAGAAACGGGTAGGATTTGCAAAAGCGTGCATGAATTGAGCGGTGATTGCCTCGAGCTAGATCGCGTCCGGTGTCATTCCGGGGATTAGATGGCAGAAGCGCGGCTCATCGACAAGCGTTTTTGCTATTTTCGATTTGTCGCGAGGCGAAAAACCCCCAGACGGACCACTTTCGTGAGAAAAAACGCGGCTGCCGTAGCTGAAATATATTATGATTCGGTGCTCTTGGTCAATTGTTTGGCAAGCTGCAGCGCGGCTGGATAGTCGGTTTCAAAAGAAATCCCTGACTTGTTGCCCGGCAAGCCGATGCGCGTCAGCATTTCCCGCGGCTGCGACTGGACGCCGGATAAGATTATCCTGGCGCCCGATACTCTGGCCTGTTCGATAAATTCCTCGATCATCGTCACCCCGCTGGCATCGAGCATCGGTACCAGCCGCATGCGCAGGATGACGACCTTGGGCGTGCGCCCGATCTTGCGCATCGCATCGAGCAATTCACCCGCCACGCCGAAAAACACCGGCCCGCTGATCCGGAACACTTCCACGTCTTCGGGAAGGTCGTCCCGCTGATCCAGATCTTCACCATCAAGTTCCGGATCCCGGTCCAGTGATTTTCCGTCTTCCAGCTGCACGGTCTCGCTCATCCGCGCCATGAACAGGAGCGACGCCAATGTTACCCCGACACCGATTGCCACGGTCAGATCCACCAGGATGGTCAGGCCAAAGGTCAGCAGCAATACGGCGCGGTCACTATTGGGCATGCGCAGCAGCGCGACAAACCGGTCAAATTCACTCATACCCCAGGCAACCATGAACAAAATGGCCGCGAGCGCCGCCATCGGCACATAAGCCATTAAATCACTGCCAAACAGGATGAACAGCAACAGGAACAGCGCGTGCATCATCCCCGCCACCGGCGTCCTTGCGCCCGCCTTGATATTGGTAGCGGTGCGCGCGATCGCGCCGGTCGCAGGCAAACCACCGAATGCCACCGACCCCAGATTGGCAATGCCCTGACCGATCAACTCCTGATTCGAACGGTGGCGGGTACCGGTCATGCCATCGGCGACAACCGCAGAGAGCAGCGCCTCGATGCCAGCCAGAAAGGCGATCGTGAAGGCAGAAGGAAGCAGTTCGACGATTTTTGCCCAGGACAGGACTGGAAGCGAAGGCATGGGCAAGCCGGAAGGCATATCGGGAAACCGGGTCCCGATCGTCTCAACCGGCAGATTGAGCAGCGCAACCACCACCGAGGCCAGCATGATCGCAATCAGGAACCCTGGCAATTTGGGCGCGAATTTTCTGAGCGCCACAATCACGGCAAGAGCCCCAAGACCGACCAGCACAGTCATGACATGCACTGAGGAGATCGCGCCAAAATAGGCCTGCCATTTGGGCAAAAATTCAGCCGGGACATTTTCCAGCGAAAGACCCAGAAAGTCCTTCACCTGGCTGGTCGCGATAATCACCGCGATCCCGGCGGTAAAGCCCGTCACCACCGGGTGCGGGATGAACTTGATCAGGCGCCCGATCTTGAACAGCCCGGCAGCGATCAGGATCAGCCCGGCCATGAATGTGGCGATCAGCAGGCCATCATAGCCATGCAGGGCAATCACATTGAACACGACGACAACAAAGGCACCGGTTGGCCCACCAACCTGAACCCGGGAGCCGCCAAAAATCGAGATCAGAAACCCGGCAATAACGGCCGTGACAAGCCCCTTGTCGGGCGATGCACCGCTGGCAATGGCCAGCGCCATGGACAGGGGCAACGCAACGACGGCAACGGTCAGCCCTGCAATAGCGTCGGCTTTGTACAGACTGAAATTATAGCCCTCGCGCATGGTCGTGACGAATTTGGGGGTAAAGCTCTGCATCCGGGTGCCTCGCTATCCTGCGTCCGCTTCCGACTTTGCCTGGTCGAACAATATCGAGCCGACCTTGTTGGCCGGCTTGCCATCGACATTCTCGCGCAGACGCACACCGCGCCCGATACCGATGCTGGATGCATTTTCGCCGATCAATTCGATGCCGCCATTTTCCAGCGCTCCCATAACCTTGACCAGCGTATCGATGACGCCGCGCACCTGTCCATCCGAGGATTCCATGCGCTGGATCGTCGGCAACGAAAGCTGCGCCAGTTCCGCCAGTTGGCGCTGATCGATACCGAGCAAGGCGCGCGCTGCCCGCATTTGTTGAGCCGTGATCATTTTTCTATCCATTGTGATATATTGAACATCAATAATCAGTATTAACATTCTATTCTAAATCTGTATAGTGACCTTTCATCATGAACGACAAATCTGCACCGGCAATCCTGACAGGAAGGCCATCATGATGATTTTCACAGCGGTGATGGTGCCTGCACTCGGCCTGGCTGGTTCAACATCTTCCCGGTCACAGGCGGATCATCCGGCGACTATCACAAGCAAGCGGCTGACGTGGCGTCAGCCGATAATTCCAATGACAATAGGACAGGTAAAATTAATGGCCGGATTTGAGACTTTGCTGGACAGAATAGTTGATGACATGCGCAGCGGCGATGGTGCAGACAGCAATGGGACGGAAAAATCTGGTCGCAAGGCCTTGCCGAAAACCGCCTTTCAGGCCGCTGTCCGTGGCCTGCAGGGCCATTGCCCAAGCTGCGGTGAAGGCCGGATGTTCCCTCGGCTTCTCAAGCCGGTCGAACATTGCCCCCTCTGCGGCCAGGACTGGACCGCTCAGCAGGCGGATGATTTTCCTGCCTATGTGGCGATCATATTGACCGGGCATATCATGGCCCCCGTCATCATCTTCATGGTCAACGAGACCGGTTTTTCCATGTGGACCAATCTGGCGATCATAATTTGCCTGGCGCTCATCCTGATCGCTGCGTTGCTGCAACCGGCCAAAGGCGCGATCATCGCCCTGCAATGGTGGATGGGATTGAACGGATTTGAAAAGCCCGCTCGGCCAGACGAAGGCCTGGAATCAGATAATCGAAAAAATCGCCCGTAACGGATTGGAATAAAAGCCAATCCGATACACTGGCCCGATTGCCGGCTATCGCCCGATCAACGCCATCGCCATATTGTCCGCGACAACCGAGTCCGGCAATTTTTGCGATGCGCTCTGCGCCCAAATCTCGGTCAGTCGCTGCGGGATCATCGCGACCCGGCGGTTGACTTCGTTGACATCGCCATCACCGAGATATTCCAGACCAACGCTGATTATGCCGCCGCTATTGATCACATAATCCGGGGCAAACAGGATGTTACGATCAAAGATGCGCTGCCCGTCTTCGGGAGTCGCCAGCTGGTTATTGGCACCGCCTGCAACGATCGGAACATTAAGATGAGCGATAGATACCTTGTCCAATATCGCGCCCAAGGCATTGGGACTAAACACATCTGCTTCGATCCGCATGACCTCGTCGAGACCGACGACCGTTGCGCCAATTTCTTTTGCTAGCGCCGCAGCATGATCCTTGTTGATGTCAGCGATACTCAGCTTCGCGCCATCCTTGGCCAGCAGGCGGGCCAGACCGCCGCCAACGCTGCCAACACCCTGAATCGCGACATGGACGCCGTCCATATTGTCCCGGCCGAGCTTGTGCGCCACCGCTGCCTTCACGCCAAGATATACGCCCGTTGCCGTAAACGGCCCTGGATCGCCACCGGCTTCACCGCTCTTGCTGACCGGCAGACCGGAGACATATTTGGTCTCTTTGGTCAAAGCTACCATGTCTGCTGCGGTTATTCCGACATCTTCTGCGGTCACATATTGCCCGCCAAGCGACTCGATCATTCGGCCGAAGGCAGCGAGCATTTCCGGGGTCTTGGTGCGATTGCGATCCGCGAGAATCACCGCCTTGCCGCCGCCCAGCGGCAGACCGGCCATCGCATTTTTGAAACTCATGCCGCGCGACAGGCGCAGCGCATCGGTCACCGCGGTTTCGCGATTTTCATAATGCCAGAAGCGGGTTCCGCCTGCGCCGGGGCCGAGATGCGTGCTGTGCAAGGCGATAATCGCACTGAGACCAGTGTCCGCATCATGAAAAAAATGGACGGCTTCATGGTCGTCAAAATCCGGCAAATCCCACATCGCGCTCATGGCTGTAATCCCTAGCAAATTGGAGTAATTAAATATCCCATAGCTGTAATTTAATTACAAATAAAGAGAGACTTTCCAACAGGGCCAGGTGGTGATGGCCTTATTTATCTTCTGCTTCTCTAGGGAAAATGGGGCGATCGAGGGGTCTTGAACCCCCGACCTCCGGTACCACAAACCGGCGCTCTAACCAACTGAGCTACGATCGCCACAAGCCGCGCACTATATAGCCGCATTGCGCAGAAGTGCATAGGGATAGCGAGTAGCTATCGTCAAGCATTTAGCGGGGCGATTTTGAATTAAAACGCATCCCCGCGCTGACGATGGACAAGCCGCGCCGGTTGCCGTGCAGCATCGATCAGCGCCCGCTCCTCGACCAGAGCGCTTTGCATCTCGACGGCAAGGTCAACCCGGAACCAGCGCGTCGTCAGCTTGACCTGGCTTTGAACTTCGGACTCTGCCCCCAGACTGGCTGGATAAGATTGCGCCCAGAAATCATTGAGACTGCCATATCCCAACTCCGGTCGCCGCCCCAAAAATTGCCGCGCGGGCGTCAGATCGGATGGGAATTCTGCGAGCATGGCCAGCAAAATTGCCTGTTCCGGTCGCAGCGTGTTGATGTTGATCGGCGACAGATCGGTTGTCGGCAAGGCACAGGTCCACGGCACCAGGCGGACGAATATGTCATCTGTCACGCCTTTGATCGTTCGCAATTCGCTGACATCGACGATCAGGGCATTGGCCGTGCGATAAGGATTTTCCTGCTGCAGATAATATTGATCCTCTGCGCCGCGGGGGGCTGCCACCGTGTCGCTGTCAATCCAGTCAGCAACCGACTCCGCAATATCGGCGGCATCTCCGTCCAATATGCCCAGCATCACCATCAGCCGTGAAAATTGCGCCAGACCCTCTGGCCGCGCCGTCAGTATATCTTCCTGCTGGGTGACGAGACTGTTGATGTTGAAACAATTGCCCCCGTCGGCCAGCGATGCGGTGATAATCCCGCCCGGCACCGGAAATTTCTGTTCCTTGCCGTTCCAGCCACCAACATTGATCGTCCGTCCGGGAGAGGCGGATACAATCTGCTCGGCCGACTGCATCCCGATTGATTCCGCGGCAATCAGATAAGCCTTGGCCTGAGACAGTTCCCGCGCATTGGATGCAAGCTTGGTGGCGCCAGCCAGGCGATCAATCCCGTGCGCCGCCAATATCGCAATCACCGCGACCAGCAACAATACCGTCAGCAACGCTGCACCGCGTTCCTTTTCGGTCCCAATTTCCCGCAGTTTGCTCACAGATAGCCCGCCCCGACCAGGAATAAATGCCGGTAGCGGCGGCCCTGCTGATCAAACTGAATTTCGATTGCGCGGGGCAATTCCGCCAGCCTTTCAGTCTCCCATCCATTCGACCACAAACCTCGCTTGTCGCGAAAGCGCAGCGCGAGCGAATCAACGTTCGAGATCAAAATCGCCGGCTGATCAATCGAACCGCCGTCGGTCATCCGATATCGCCATCGCTCCAGATTGCCGTCCGTCAGTCGATATTCAACCCGTTCCAGATTGGATCGGGCCGCGCCATTGATATTGCTTTGGCCGCCCCGGGTAAATTTCAGGAAAGCCGCCTCCGGCCCGCCGGTTTCGCTGGCGAAGGCCGGCATGCGGTCACCACGATCATCGCGGAAGGTTCGCGGCAAAGCCTGACTCAAATCGGCTTCCATCAACGAAACGAAGCGCTGCATCTCCGCCATTTGACCGAGGTTTTCCGCAGTTATCTCGTCACTATCGACGGCGGAGCGGAGCATGATCACCCCCGCCACCGACAACATCGCGAAAATGAACAGTGCCACCATCATCTCGACCAGCGTGAAGCCATTGCGATGGCAGGATATGGCGGCATTTTTTTTCATCGGCCTCGCTTATATTCGGATTGACCGAAGCCGCAAACAGCGGTTGCGATCAACGGGGATTCATTTATCGTGACATGAGGTAGTTAGGTACAATTTTGGACGTTCATATGACAGAGGCCAATAATACATCGGCTGACTATCTCGTTGCCTTGGGAAAAGTGCAGCGTTTTCCGCGCAAGGAAATAGAATTATGCATTATCAAAAATTTCCTCGGTCCTGACGAATGCAGCAAGTTGATCGCGATGATCGACGAAAAACGGCGCCCTTCGGATATTGCCGATCCCAATGGTGACGATTATTTCCGCACCAGCGAAACCTGTGACCTCGACCATGCGGACAGTTTCGTGGCTGAAATTGACGCAAGTATTTGTGATTTTGCCAATATCGACAAGAAATTTGGCGAACCGCTGCAGGGTCAGCGCTATGCGGTTGGTCAGGAATTCAAGGCGCACACGGATTTTTTCGATCCCCATGGTCAGGATTTCCAGAAATATTGCTCCGTCTCCGGGCAGCGCAGCTGGACATTCATGATATATCTCAACGAACCGGCGGCCGGTGGCGCCACCCGTTTCACCCATTTCAAGAAAAGCTTCATCCCGGAAACCGGAACGATGCTATGCTGGAATAACCGCAATATTGACGGTTCGGTCAATAGCTGGACCTTGCATCATGGCATGAAGGTCCGAAAAGGGACAAAATATGTGATTACCAAATGGTACCGCGAACAGCCCTGGCCGTGGATAGGTTGAACCGATTGCATTCGATATGATGAAACTCAGTCGCTATCGGCCAGGCCCCGGCATGATGGTTTCCGCCGCCTTCATCGGCCCGGGAACCGTTACCGCATGCACTTTGGCAGGGGCAAATTTCGGCTTCGCGCTGCTCTGGGCCTTGGTGTTCGCCACCATCACGACGATCATCCTCCAGTCCTTTGCCATCCGCATCGCGCTGGTTACGCAGCTCGGACTGGCGGAAGCGATGCTCCAATCCGTCGCGTCACCGGTCGGCCGCGCACTGGCTGCCCTGCTTCTGATTTCTGCTCTCGTGCTGGGCAATGCCGCCTATGAGGCAGGCAATATGTCCGGTGCCGCGCTCGGGCTGGAAGCGATTAACGGTGGTCCACTAGCCTTTGGCATAGCGCCGATCATCATCACCATTGCCCTGTTCGCATCAGCCATGCTGATATTCTCAAAACCCAAATGGATAGAGAATGTCCTGATCCTGCTGGTGCTGTTGATGAGCGTGGCCTTTCTCCTGACCTTTCTGCTGATCAGGCCGGACCTTGGCGCCCTGTTGCAAGGCTTTGTGCCGTCCATCCCCGATGGCGGCCTGATGACCGCGATCGCGCTCATAGGCACGACAATCGTACCCTATAATCTGTTTCTTCACGCCGCCAGCGTGCGCGAACGCTGGGACGCAGAGCAACTGCCCGAAGCCCAGTTGGACAATACGATTTCAATCGGCATCGGCGGGCTGGTTTCGATGACGATATTGGCAACGGCAGCGGCCAGCCTGTTCGGTAGCGGCAAGACGATAGAAAATGCGGTGGATATGGCCCAGCAGCTCACCCCCCTGTTCGGCAGCATGGCGACCTTCACACTCGGCGCGGGACTATTTGCAGCAGGGCTAACCTCCGCCATCACCGCCCCATTGGCTACCGGCTATATCGTGCAGGAGATTTTCAAGTCTGCCAACTCGCGCAGGCCATTCCAGATCGGTGCCCTGATCGTGATCGCCTCTGGCACGTTCGCGGCTCTGCTCGGATATCGCCCGGTTGAACTGATATTCGTTGCCCAGATCGCCAACGGGCTGCTGCTCCCGATCATTGCACTTTTTCTGCTCCGGCTGGCGAACAACAGGAAGCTGCTCGGACAATATGCCAATGGTCTCAAGGCCAATATCCTCGGTGCAGCCATTCTGCTGATCACCACCGCTTTGGGCTTCCGGTTGATCGCGCGCGCGCTGGGCTTCTGGCCATGACATCCGTGATCGATCTGAATGCCGACCTCGGCGAGGATGACAGCCCGGCGGGCATCGCCCGCGATATCGCAATCATGGACATTGTCTCCAGCTGCAACATCGCCTGCGGCGGCCATGCCGGGTCGCCGGAAATCATGCGGACCATGCTGGCGGCTGCCAAGGCCGGAACGATCGTGCCCGGAGCCCATCCCTCCTACCCGGACCGCATTGGTTTCGGCCGGGAATCGATCGATATCTCGCTCGCGGATCTGGAAATCAGCCTGACGGAACAATTGCAGGATATCGGGGCGATAGCGGCAGAAGTCGGGGTGACGCTGACCCATCTCAAGCCGCATGGCGCGCTGTATAATGATGCCCAGGATGATCCGGAACTCGCCACCCTGCTGGTCGACATCGCAGCCCGGACAAATCTCGCGCTGGTTGGTCTGCCCGGATCGCTGGTCGAGAAAAAAGCCAATCAGCAAGGCATTGCCTATATTGCCGAAGCCTTCATCGATCGGCGATATAGCCGCAACGGCAGACTGGTTCCCCGCAGTGAAATCGGCGCCGTGATTGCAGACGAAGCCCAACGCATTCAACAGGGTCTCTCTCTGGCAAAGGGAACCGCGCTGACCACGCAGGACGGATCGCCCCTGACGATCGGCGCTCAAAGCCTGTGCCTTCATTCGGACAGCAATGGGGCGATGGAAACCGCAAAAAAGATGCGCCTCGCGCTGGAACATGCCGGGATCGTGATTGGGCCAGTCGGATAATGTCGGGTCATGACCCGATGATCCACATCTGTGATGACTGGATCAGCATCAAATTGCCCGACTGGAAAACGATTCTTGCAGCGCAGAATGCCTTGTCCGCAAGCAGTCATTGGACGGAAATTGTGCCGGGCCTCGACAGCATAGCAGTCCAGTTCGACCCTGCCCTGCTTTCACCCGATGACGCCGCCCGGATGGCGTCGGATCAAATGAAAAATCTGACACGCGTGGTCAGCCATTCCAGCGCCACGGTGGTAATTCCGGTCTGTTATGATGCGGCATTGGCTCCGGATCGTGAATATGTCGCCGAAAAACTGGGGATAGCGGCGGCGGCATTGCCGTCCTGGCATGCATCACAATTGCAACGGGTGGCGATGCTGGGATTCATGCCGGGCTTTGCCTATCTCGAGAGCGAAGAAGAATGTCCCGCCATCGGTCGGCTGGCCAGTCCAAGACAATTGGTCAGCGCGGGTTCGATCGGTATCATTGGCAGGCAAAGCTGCATCTATTCTTTTGACAGCCCCGGCGGCTGGCCGATTATCGGCCGCACACCGCTGCGCCTGTTTGATCCGGCGAAAAACCAGCCAGCCCTGCTTGCGGCCGGGCAGACTGTGCGCTTCCAGTCCATTACCAAGGACGCATTCGACAACTGGCAACGGGAGGAGAAGGCGTGAGCATCACGGTTTTGAAAGCCGGGCTGCAAACGACTTTGCAGGGCGCGCCCTTTACCGGATCCCGGCATCTCGGCATGCCAGCCGCAGGCGCAGCCGATTGTCTCTCTCTGGCACTGGCAAATTTCCTGATCGGTAAGTCCTGTGGTGAAATCGCGATCGAAATCACGCTCACGGACGCGATTTTCGAATTTGACGAGCCCTGCTTGATCGCTGTCGTGGGGGCAGCAGAATATGTCCGGATCAATGGCCAAGACCATCCCCAGCATCAGCCGCTGAAGCTCATGGCAGGGGACAAGCTTGATATTGGCCCGAGCCGCCCGGGATGCCGGACCTATCTGGCGATTGCCGCAGAAATCCATGCGGACGGATTGCTCGGTGGCCAGTCAACCTATCTCGCTGCGGGTCTCGGCGGCTTTCATGGCAGGGCCCTCAAGGCTAAGGACATCATCCCATTTTCTCAGGTGGCACCAGCCGTGGACCTCGATCGGAGCACACCCCTTAATCTCAGGCCGCACTATAGCAATGACCATGTGCTGAGGGTTACCCGGGGTCCGGAAGCAGTTGAAGCTTGTGAAGGGGTGATGGATGACTTGTGCCTGAGACCCTATGCTGTCGGAGCACGGGCCAATAGAATGGGCCTGGCTCTGGAGGGCGCGCCTCTCAGCAAAAACGATTCAGCAAACATGCCAAGCGCTGCCGTTTTTCCCGGCACAATCCAATTGCCGCCGAGCGGCCAACCCTATCTGCTCGGTCCCGACGCGCAAACAACCGGCGGCTATCCCCGGATCGCACAGATCATCCGCGCCGACCGTCATTTGATCGGACAGCTGGGTTCGGGTTCGCGGATCCAGTTTGTCCACATCACGGCAGAACGGGCCACAGAAATCCATCGGGAAAAGCTTTCCCTGATGTCTTCCTGGCTGGGCCAGATCAATTTGTGGTAATATATCGAGGCTGTTCAACAGTCTCGATAAAGCTCAGCTCTTTTTGAGCGACAAACCACCAAAACGCTTGTTGAAGCGAGCCACCTGGCCACCTTGATCGAGCAGGCGCTGGTTGCCGCCGGTCCATGCAGGGTGCGATGAAGGATCGATATCCAGTTGCAGCGTGTCGCCCTCTTCGCCCCATGTTGAACGGGTTTCAAAGGTCGAACCGTCAGTCATCTGAACGGTGATCATGTGATAGTCGGGATGCGTATCGATTTTCATTTTCGGCTCCTGTACGGGCTGGTTACCGACCAGACCCGAAGCGAATAAATTTGACGGAAGCGGCGCATTAACCGCCGAATGGCAAAAGGGCAAGATTCTTTTGAAAAAGCTTATGCTGTCGGAGGGTCGGCGATCATTGCGGTAAAATTGGCTTCGGCGGCCAGTTTGTCGCCAATCATCGCCCGTCCGGAAAATTTGCAAACCCGCGCGCGTTTTTGCTCAAATTTCACGTTCAGGGACAACAAGCACCCAGGTTCCACGGGCTGACGGAATTTCGCACCGTCGATTGCCATGAAATAGACCAGCTGGCCCGATCCAACCATGTCAAAACTTTCCATGGCGAGAACGCCGGCTGCCTGAGCCAGCGCCTCGACGATCATCACACCGGGCATGATCGGTCGACCCGGGAAATGTCCCTGAAAAAAACCTTCGTTCATGGTGACGGCCTTGATCGCCCGAATGGACTCGTTCTTCACGAGCTCTTCCACCCGGTCGACCAGAAGCATGGGATAGCGGTGCGGCAGCACCGCCATCACCCTGGTTACATCATAGTTGAGAGTTTCGGTCATTGACAGTCAACTAGCGACTGGCTGGCTGGGCCGCCGGTGGCTGTTGCTGCTGCTGGGCAGCCTGATTACGCGCACTTGCTACAAGCAATTGCTGCAGCTGCTGATGGAGTGACACAGTGTTGCGCTGTGGCTGCCAATCTGCTGGCGGCGTGGTACTGACGGTCGGTACTCTTGTATCCAAAGCCGCCGTGATATCATCGGTGACATCTGTCTGCGGCGGTGCATAAATAAACGCATCGGGGCTCAGAATAACGCCGATTTTCTTGCTCGTGACTACCTGCTGCTGGGCATTGGAATATTCGTTAAAAATACTCTCAATCGCGAACATCTGGGCCTTGATTGCCGGAGTTTGCAGTTTCTGGATTTCTTCTTCTTCCGTCTGCATGCTCTTCAAAACAGGGCTTTTAGCTTTCACAGCCGCATCGAGTTCTTCCTGCGTCAGTTGCTTGTTATTGTCCGTGTCCAGCTGTGCACGCAGTCCGTTCAGGGTCTTGTTGCGCGCATCAATCTGGTCAAAATAGGACTTATATTGCGTGCCGATCTGCGAATAGGCAGCCGAGAAAGCTTTCGTCTTGGCAATGGCAACCGTTGGATTCGCCGTAGCGATACCGGAAACCTGAGCGGTTGCCGCAGAACCAAAAGCCAATGGCGCAGCGGTAACGGCGAGAACGGTGAGTGCGGTTTTGAAAAAACGTGTCATCAGAATTGTGTTCCTACGTTGAAAGTGAAAAGTTTGGTATCATCGCCTGGCTCTTTTAACAGCGCCTTGGCTATGTCGATCCGGAATGGACCAAAAGGTGAATTCCAGTTTACGCCGAAACCTACCGATAAGCGCGGGCTTGGAGAATCACCGAAGAAGCGCTCGACGAAGTTGGTTGCAATAGGATTTGGATTGCCATTGGCATCAACCGAATCAAGAGTGACCGTTGCATTGCCATCGCCGTCTACCGTCAAATATTCCGGAGCAACGCCAATTGCATTCCCAGCGGTATCAAAAATCGTCCGTTGCCGCTGAGTCTGCAAATCAGTGAGCAGCAATGGCTGTGTAACTTTAAATACTGCTCCAACATCAACAAATATGGAAGGCCGCAAACCCAGTTCGCGCGCGCCCGATCCCAGCGGGATTTCAAGTTCAGCACGGCCGAGATAATAAGCGCGGCCGCCAATGGCGTCATCGGTCTGACGGCCATTGGTCACTTCCACAATCTCGTTGATCGGATTACCATTGGTATCGAGCCCCGGGATCGTTGACGAACGGACAACGCGTGGTCCGACACCGCGAATATCGAAACCGCGAATTTGTGGCTCACCCAGGAAAAAACGGTCTGTCAGCCGGACGTCATCGATACCATCTCCCGGAGTCGAGGAACGATTTTCCAGCGAATGGATATAGCCAGCTTCACCACTGGCGGTAAAAATAAAGTCGCCCAGAACACGCCAGTGCTTGGAGCCATTCAAACGGCCCCGGATATATTTGACACTGCCTCCCAGACCCGCAAAATCGACGCTGCCGACGAGAGACTGTCCCCGGGTTGGCCGGACACGATTGTCACGGTCATCATAGATCAAAGACGCGCCAATCGAAGACGTCGTGCGATTGCCCAGAGCATCGCAAAGGAAACGCCCTGCGATTATCGGGTCGCAGGCATCATCAGGGCTATTCCCTCTTATCCCGTCACCATTGATGTCCGAGAAGAACAGGGTTGGTTCCAGCGTCACGTCATCCTGGCTGAGGCCATAGCGGAATGAAGCGGACAGATATTCCGTAATCGGGACACCGGAACGGATTTGGAAACCCGTGGTAAGCTGCTCAAAGGTGGTTTCGCGATTATTGTTGACGAAATTGAAGCTGTTCAAGTCACGACGGAACACATCGGCGCCGATCGCGATATTCCGGTCGAACAGATAGGGTTCGGTAAAACCGAGCTCGATCGATTGCGAGAAGCTTGAATAGCTGACGCTCGTGCGCAATTCCTGGCCTTTACCGCGGAAGTTGCGTTGCCGCACGGAAGCCTGGAGAATGAAATTCTCGACGCTGGAAAAACCAGCGGAAAGCTGCAATTCGCCGGTCGCTTTTTCTTCAACATTGGCTTCCAATATGATGCGATCCGGCGCGCTGCCCTGCTTCTGTTCAATTTCCAGATCTTCCTGGAAAAATCCCAGCGATTTAATCCGGTTGGCCGAACGTTTGACCTGGAAGCTGTTGAACGCATCGCCTTCGTTCAAACGAAATTCCCGGCGCACGACCTTGTCCTGGGTCAATGTATTCCCGTTGATGTCGATCCGCTCGACATAAACGCGATCACTTTCCGCAACCTGGAACAGGATATCCATGGTCAGCGTTTCTTTGTTCCGCGTAAATTGCGGGCGGACATCGGCAAAAGCATATCCGAAAAGTCCGGCGGTTTCTGACAAGCGCTCGACCGTGTCTTCCACCTGTTTGGCGTTATAGAAATCTCCAGCTTTCATCGGGAGCTGTGGGGTCAGGAATTCTGGGGTGAAATCGCGAATATCGCTTTCGACCGTCACGTCGCCAAACTTATATCGATCACCTTCTTCTACCACATAAGTGATGATAAAATCGCGCTTGTCCGGTGTGAGCTCGGCCACGGCGGAGATAACACGAAAATCGGCATAGCCTTCTGTCAAATAGAACTGACGCAGTTTTTGCTGGTCAAATGCGAGACGATCCGGATCATAAGTATCGCTGGAGCTGAAGAACCGATAAAAGCGCGATTGCTTGGTAACCATTTCCCCGCGCAGCTTGCCGTCGGAAAATTCTTCGTTGCCAAGGATGTTGATCTGCTGAACCTTGGACTTGGGCCCTTCGTTGATCTCGAAAACAATATCGACGCGATTCTGGTCCAGTTGCACCATTTTCGGTTCGACGTTCGCCGCGAAACGGCCCTTGCGCTTATATAGCTCGACGATTCGAGCCACATCGGCCCGGACTTTTGAGCGCGTAAATATCTGTCGCGGAGCCAGCCGGATCTCGGGATAGATTTTATCTTCCTTGATCCGCTTGTTGCCTTCCAGCAAGATACGATTGATCACCGGGTTCTCGACTACCTCGATAATCACCGCACCCTGGTCGTTCCGGATACTGACATCCTTGAACAATTCCGTTTCGAACAGATCCTTCAGGGCCTGGTCGGCAGATTCCTGAGTGTAAGTCTGCCCGATGCGCAATTTCATGTAGGACAAGACTGTGGTCGGCTCCAGTCGCTGGGCACCATCAACCACAATCGATCGTATCGTGTCCTCAGCCGGAGCCACTGGCGCGGCTTGCGCCGCTTCCTGCGCTTGCGCCTGCGAAGAAACCGCCGTGCCACCCAAAATAGTGCCACACATTAACAAGGGTAGAAACCGCTTTTTATGATTCACAGACAAACTCGCTTTCACACCATAAACCAAAATAAAATGAACTTGGCACCAAGCACCAACTTCGCCAACCCCCTGCCCCAATGCAGCGTGTCAATCAATGGTCAATCAGCCGGAGATAGCCCCGAACAGGCCAAATGACGATAAATCGTTAAATGTCACCACCAGCATGAACACCATGACCAGTGCCAGTCCGGACCGGAAAGCCCATTCCTGCACTTTTGGACTAGCTGGCTTTCTCCGCACCGCTTCAATTGCATAGAACATCAGATGCCCTCCATCGAGCATCGGGATTGGCAGCAGGTTGATGAACCCCAAGTTAATTGAGATCAGTGCGACAAAAAGAATGAAGCTTTCCAGGCCCAGCTTGAACTGTTCACCGGAAACCTGAGCAATTTTAAGCGGTCCGCCAAGCTCTTTTATCGAACGCTTGCCGGTAATCACCTGACCAAGAGTGGTCGTGATTTGATCCACGATGCCGATGGTTTTCTCTACCGCAACAGCGGGCGCCTCAAGCGGACTGACTTCGCGCCATTCCACTTTACTGGATGACATTCCCAACAATCCAAGCCGATATTCGTTGCCGAATCTGTCGTTCAAGATATGAACGCCGATCTTGCCCTGCTTGGCTACGAGCTGGCCGTCCCGTTCATAGACAATTTCGACATTCTGATCGGGAATCAGCATTATTTTCTGCCGCAGGTCGTCAAACAGTTCAATATTCTCTCCGTCGACGGATATGATCCGGTCTCCGGATTTCATGCCAATCGCGGCTGCGGTTGAATTGGGAGAAATTTCTTGCGCAACCGGCAGGGTTGCACTGGTGCCATAGGCGATGACAAAGCCCATGATGATCAAAATGGCAAAGAGGAAATTGATTGCCGGTCCGGCGAAAACAATCGCCGTGCGCTGCCACAGTGACTTGGACTGGAAGGTTTGGTTGCGTTCGGCGGCAGGCAGGCTGAGCCAATCTTTGCTCTTCGTGCCGGATGGGTCCATATCGCCGGCAAACTGGACATAGCCACCCAGCGGCAACAGGCAGATTTTCCAGCGGGTCCCGCGCTTGTCCGTCCATCCGGCGATTTCCTTGCCAAAGCCAATGGCAAAGGTTTCCGCCTTGACGCCACACCAGCGGCCAACCAGATAATGCCCCATTTCGTGCACGAAGACGAGCACGCCAATGACGATCAGAAACGCTAAAAGCGTAAGCAGAATACCGGGATTGTCCGTCAAACCTTCAATTCCTCGACCAGTTGCTCGGTCCGAACGCGCGTTTCTTTGTCTATGGCAAAAATATCGGCCAATGCGCTCGGTTCCGGCGGGCTATAACTATCTAACAACCGCGTTACAATCTCTGTGATGTCCAGAAACTGAACCGCACTATTGAGAAATGCGGCAACGGCTACTTCATTGGCCGCATTGAGCATCGCTGGCTGTGCGCCACCGGCCATGATTGCGGCTCTGGCAATCCTGGTCGCCGGGAAGCGGTCTTCATCGGGACGTTCGAATTCGAGCTTTCCAATATCTGCCAAATTGAGCGGTTCGCAATTGGTGGTCATCCGTTCCGGCCAGGCCAGAGTGTTGGCAATCGGAATCCGCATATCCGGGGAGCCCAGCTGCGCGAGCGTCGAGCAGTCGTGATATTCGACCATCGAATGAATCACCGATTGGGGATGCACCAAAATTTCGATATTCTCGAGGCCGACCGGGAAAAGATGGTGAGCCTCAATTAGCTCGAGACCCTTGTTCATCATGGTCGCGCTATCGACTGAAATTTTGGCGCCCATGTCCCAATTGGGATGCGCAACCGCCTGCTCCGGCGTAACAACTGCCATCTGTTCGCGCGTCCATGTCCGAAACGGGCCGCCGCTGGCGGTCAGAGTGATCTTGCGAACCTGATCGATCCGTCCGCCCTGCAGAGCCTGGAATATCGCATTATGCTCCGAATCGACCGGCAGCAATGTCGCACCGGCTTTTCGCGCTTCGGTGATCATCAACGCGCCGGCCGAGACCAGCGCTTCCTTATTGGCCAGCGCGACCGTCTTGCCGCAGCGCAAAGCTTCGAGCGTGGGCGGCAGTCCGGCGCAACCGACGATCGCAGCCATTGTCCAGTCTGCGCCCAGCGCAGCCGCAGCAATAAGGGCCTCCGGTCCGCTGGCGGCCTCGATCGATGTTCCCGACAGTTGCTGCTTGAGTTCAGCATAAGCAGAATCATCAGCAACAACCGCTACCTGCGCGGAAAATTCCCTGGCCTGCGCGGCAAGCTGGCTAGCGTTGCCGTTGGCGGTCAGGGCAATGATATTATATTGATCCGGATGCTGGCGGACAAGGTCCAGAGTGGACCGGCCCACCGATCCCGTCGCACCGAAAATGGAGATCGACTTTCTCATGACAGAGCGGACAGATTTTCGGCAAGCATGATCAGGGCAACGACCGGTGCGACCGGAATCAGCCCGTCGAGACGGTCCATCACGCCGCCATGGCCGGGGAAGATTGTCCCGCTATCCTTCGCCCCTGCCTTTCGCTTGAGCCAGCTTTCAAACAGGTCGCCCATTTGCGCCAGTACCGCCAGCGGGATGCTGAGCAGCACCAGATAGAGGGGCAACCCCCAATAGAGGTGCAGCACATAGCTGACCACTGCGGTCAGGGCGACGCCCCCGATCAGGCCAGCCCAGGTTTTGTTCGGACTATATTGCGGCGCCAATTTGGGGCCGCCAATCGCCCGACCGGAAAAATAGGCCCCGATATCGGTGGCCCAGACCAGAGCAAGCGTCCAGAATACGATCAATATGCCGTTGTCGATTTCGCGTATATAGATGATCGCCAGCGCGGGAAACCCGGCGTAGAACACCCCCGCAGCAAGCTTGAGCGACCGGTCAAAAACCGCAACAAACATCGCAGCACCGATGATCAGGCCGAGTGCCAGAAATGATGCCCCTGCGGCCCAGGGGGACATGATCGCCAGTGGCACCGACAATGCGTACATCGCCAGCATCCGGTTTTCCTGGCGGCCCGTCAGCCTCGCCCATTCGCTCATGATTCCAAGCGCCATAAGCACGACAAGCAACCACAGGAATATACCGCCAAAATATTCCGCCAGCACCGCAGCAATAATCAGAAGCACGCCCACAATGATGCGGGTTTGCAGTTCATTGGCTTTGCCGGGTGCCGGAGCAGCGGGTTCAGTCATGCTCAGCGCCCACCAAAGCGTCGTTCACGGTCGCCAAATGATTGCAGCGCTTTCTCAAGCTCAGCCTTGTCGAAATCGGGCCAGAGCGTGTCGGTAAAATAAAGTTCCGAATAAGCCACCTGCCACAGAAGAAAATTGGACAGGCGCAATTCCCCGGATGTTCTGATCAGCAAATCCAGCGGCGGCAGATCGGCTGTATCCAGCGCATCCGAAATATGATCGAGATTGATCGCCTCCGGCTCCAGTTCGCCTGTTTTCACGCGGCTTGCAATATGCTGGACCGCCCGGAGCATTTCGTCCCGAGCGCCATAATTGAGCGCCACGGCCAGCGTCATTTTGCTATTTCCGGCCGTTTTTTCAATCGCGCTGTCGATCATCGCGACAATATCGGCATCCAGCGCCTTGTAATTGCCGATGACCTTCAACCGCACGCCATTTTTGACGAATTCCGCGATATCCGACTGAATATATTGCCGCAGCAACCCCATCAGATCACTGATTTCCTCTTCCGGCCGATTCCAGTTTTCGGATGAAAAGGCATAGAGAGTCATGGTCTCGAGGCCCATTTTTCCGGCTATGCGGACAATATTGCGGACCGCCTCGACGCCTTTCTTGTGGCCAAAGGCGCGCGGCAAATGCTTGCGCTTCGCCCATCGCCCATTGCCATCCATGATGATTGCGACGTGACGGGCACCATATAGCGGGTCGGATATCCCGACCATGGCTTGCGCCGGATCGGCAGCACCGCTCTTGGAACGCGCAAGCTTCACTGGGTCAGGATTTCCTGCTCTTTTGCATCCGCCAGCTTGTCGGCTTCGGCAATCATCTCGTCGGTCAGCTTCTGAACTTCGGTCTCGAGCCGCTTCCGGTCATCTTCACTGATTTCCTTCTTGTTCTCGTCGGCTTTCAGGTCATCCATGCCGTCCCGTCGGACATTGCGAATGGCGATGCGGGCCTTTTCGGCAAATTGCCCGGTCAGCTTGGCAAGGTCCTTGCGGCGCTCCTCGGTCAGATCCGGGATCGGAAGCCTGACATTGGGACCGTCCGTCATCGGGTTCAGTCCGAGGCCAGCGGAACGGATTGCCTTTTCCACGGGCTGGACATTGGCCTTGTCCCACACCTGGACCGACAGCATGCGTGGTTCTGGCACGGATACGGTGGCGACCTGATTGAGCGGCATTCTCGAGCCGTACACCTCAACCGTTATCGTATCCAGAAGCGCGATATTGGCCCGGCCGGTACGCAGACCGCTCAAATCATGCTTGAGCGCCTCCAGCGAGCCATTCATCCTCTTTTGCAGATCGGCTTTGTCATATTTTGCCATTGCTGTTTCCCTTAAATATTTATTCGGTTGTTCCGACCATGGTCGCAGTTCCACCGCCACCCAATACGGTGGCGAGATTGCCTTGCTCCCGGATCGAGAAGACGACGATCGGTATCTTGTTTTCGCGGCAGAGCGCAACCGCACTGGCGTCCATGACCTTCAGATTGTCACTTAAAACCCGGTCGAAACTCAATTCCTCATAGCGCGTTGCGTCAGGATCGATTTTCGGATCGGCGTTATAGACGCCATCGACACTCGTGCCCTTGAACAGCGCCTCGCAGCCCATTTCAGCGGCGCGCAACGCCGCGGCCGTGTCAGTCGTAAAATAGGGATTGCCGGTTCCGGCGGCAAAGATGACGATACGGCCTTTTTCCAGATGCCGCACGGCCTTGCGACGAATATAGGGCTCGCACACGCTCGCCATCGGAATGGCTGACAGGACCCGTGTATCACAGCCCATCTGCTCGAGTGCATTCTGCACCGCCAGCGCATTCATCACGGTTGCCAGCATGCCCATATAATCGGCGCTGGTCCGGTCAAAGCCTTTTGCAGCCGCAGCCAGCCCCCGGAAAATATTCCCACCGCCGACCACCAGACAGAGTTCAAAACCCGCCTCTTTCGCTGACTTAACTTCGGCTGCGATGCGGTTAACCGTTTCCGGGTCAATCCCGAATTCGCCCGAGCCCATCAGGGCTTCACCAGAAAGTTTCAGCAAAATGCGCTTGAACGCCGGTCGTTTCATGCAAATCCCATCCTGCCGGAATCAATGCCCGGCCCCAAAAACAAATATGGCGCAGACCATAGATAGTCCGCGCCATGCTGCCAAGCGTTACCGCCTGAAATATTCAATCTGCGGCTCGATTAGCCAGCAACTGCAGCGGCGACTTCCGCTGCAAAATCTTCTTCTTTCTTCTCAATGCCTTCGCCAAGCTGGAAACGGACATATTCCGTAAGCTTGATTTCGACGCCAGCAGCCTTGCCGGCTTGCTCGACAACCTGCGCGACGGGAGTCTTGTTATCCATCACGAAAGTCTGGCTGAGCAATGCGTTTTCCTTGGCAAATTTTGCCATCGCGCCATCGACCATTTTCTCGACGATATTGTCGGGCTTGCCGGATTCGGCAGCCTTTTCCTTGGCAATCGCCCGCTCACGAGCGAGCAATTCCGGATCGAGGCCCTCTGCGTTCAGCGCCAGCGGGAATGCAGCCGCGATATGCATCGCAATCTGCTTGCCGAGTGGCTCCAGAACGTCAGCGCCAGCGGTGCTTTCCAGCGCAACCAACACGCCGATCTTGCCCATGGTTGGGGTGACGGCATTGTGAATATAAGGCACGACGAGACCGCTGGAGACCGCAACCGTTTTCATCCTGCGGATCGCCTGGTTTTCACCAATGGTCGCAATATTGTTGGTCAACACGTCTTTAACCGTGCCGCCGGAAGGATAGTCGGAAGCGGCCAGCGCTTCGACATCATCGCAATTCAGACCCAGCGCAACGTCTGTTACCTTGGCAACAAAGTCCTGAAACTGGTCATTTTTGGCAACAAAATCGGTTTCGCTGTTCACTTCAACAGCGACGCCCTTGGTTCCAGCGACGGAAACGCCAACCAGACCTTCAGCCGCCGTACGGCTCGATTTCTTCTGCGCCGCAGCAAGGCCTTTGGTCCGCAACAGATCGACCGCTGCTTCGACGTCACCATTGGTTTCGCTCAGTGCCTTTTTGCAATCCATCATGCCCGCACCGGTGCGCTCGCGCAGTTCTTTCACTGCAGCTGCTGTAATAGCCATTATTCGTTCCTCAATTTCTAGACCGGGAAATGTGAAATTGGGGCGACAAAAATGCCGCCCCTATGTTTTTGTTACAGCCAATATATGACCGCAGAAAGAAGCTTCAAGTTCAGGCCTTTTCGTCAGCCTTTGCTTCATCTTTCTTCTCAACAGCAGGCGCCTTCGGAGCCGCTGGCTCTTCAGCCTTTGCTTCTGCTGCTGCAGGAGCTGCTTCAGCCGCCGTCATTTCTGCCGCGATGTCCGCAATATCGGCAACCGCTGCTTCTTCGCCGGAAACCATGGCGCTAGCGTTTGCTTCGCTGGAGACGATCTGCTCGACCGGAGGAGCAACCGCTGCTCCGAGATCTACCCCCGCTGCAACCGAAGCGTCCTGGCCGCCCTTGGTCGCTGCCGCAGCAACGGATTCACAATAGAGGCGAATTGCCCGCGCTGCGTCATCATTGCCGGGAACCGGGAAAGCGATATTGCTTGGATCAACGTTCGAATCGAGGATCGCGACAACCGGAATACCCAGAACATTGGCTTCCTTGATCGCAAGTTCTTCCTTGTTGGCATCGATCACGAACATGACATCAGGAATGCCGCCCATGTCACGAATGCCGCCAAGCGAAAGCTCCAGCTTGATGTGCTCGCGCGTCATCTGCAGGACTTCTTTCTTGGTAAAGCCAGCGGTGTCACCACCGAGCTGCTCTTCCAGGGTTTTCATCCGGCGGATCGAGTTGGAAATGGTTTTCCAGTTGGTTAGCATGCCGCCGAGCCAGCGATGGTTGACGAAATGCTGGCCGCTTGCGCGGGCTGCTTCGGCAATAGGCTCTTGCGCCTGACGCTTGGTACCAACGAACAAAACCTTGCCGCCAGCCGAAACGGCATTGGCGATAAAGTCGAGCGCCCGTGCGAACAGGGGCACGCTCTGCGAAAGATCAAGAATATGGACACTGTTGCGGGCGCCAAAGATGTATGGTTTCATCTTCGGGTTCCAGCGGTGGGTCTGGTGGCCGAAATGCGCTCCGGCTTCAATCAATTGTTGTAGGGTGACGACAGGGGCCGCCATAATATTTCTCCTTATCCGGTTATGCCTCTGGAAAGCTGAGAACCTCAAACGACCTGAAAGACCGCTATTGGCACCGGTATGAGTGCTTTCCATGTGGAATGAGCGTGCCGTTAAGGCGAAGCAGAACAAAATGCAACCACAAACTGGCAAGGAACAGGAGCGCCTGCGCAGGCAGCGAAGCTTGGCTTCGCATTCTGACCCTCCCAGTGGGACTATTCGCTGCGCAACGCTTCAATCGGCGACAGACGGGATGCGCGAACCGCCGGATAGCCGCCAAAGACCAATCCGATGACCGCCGAAAACAGGATGGCGCCAATGCCTACGCCAATGCCGATCGGCACCGGAAAGTCGGCATAGATGGTCAGCGCTGTGCCGGCGGCGATCGCCAGCACCAGGCCAATGGCACCGCCAATCACGCATAATACGGCGGCTTCGACCAGAAACTGGTTCCGGATATCGCTGCGCTTTGCGCCCAGCGCCATGCGCAGCCCTATTTCCCGGGTTCGCTCGGTCACGCTGACCAGCATGATGTTCATGATGCCAATACCCCCGACCAGCAACGAAATCGAGGCAATGGCAACCAGGACGATCTGGAAAATCCCGGTAACCTGGGCCGATTCTTTCATAAATTCTTCGGTAGTGCGGATGGTGAATGGATTGATGTCCTTGCCCCGCACCCGGTAGCGCTCTCGCAAGAGCTTGGTGATCTCGCGTTTTGCCTTCGGCAGGGAAACACCATCTTCGAAACCGACAAACAGCATTTGCAGATCATCAGGTCCGGAGAGAGAATCGCCAGCGAACCGCTGTCGAGTGGTGGTAATCGGCATGATCGCGATATCATCATTATCATTGCCGAAGCTCGACCCTTTCGATTCCATCACCCCGATGACATTAAACGGCGCCCGGTTGATGCGGACCGTTTCCCCTATCGGATCATAATCACCAAACAGCTTTTTCGCGACGCTGGGGCCCAGAACAACGACTCGGGCCGCAGAACGAACGTCTGCTTCGCTGATGAACCGGCCGGAGGCGGCTGCCGCATTGGCAACCTTCCCGTAGCCCGGCGTTGCGCCAATCGCGCTGGTCGATGCATTGCGGCCCGCCACGACCAACTGGATCGAGGTACGCAATTGCGGTGCGATATCGGTAATGCCGCTAATCTGTTTTTCGATGGCGCGGGCATCCCGCATGGTCAGGCGACCGCGATCAAATGTGCTGCGCCCCCCTTCGCTGTCCGGTTGCGGAAAGATCAGCGCCATGTTGGAGCCCAGCGCGTTGATCGATTGCATCACCGATACCTGCGCTCCGGACCCGACGGCCACAGCGAGCGTAACCGCGAACACGCCGATCATCACGCCCAGCGTGGTCAATATCGACCGCATCAAATTGGTCCGTAGCGCCGTCATCGCGATTGCCACGTTGACGATCCAGGCCGAAGCTTTCTTTTCGAAATCGCCGATCACGAGCCGACCGTCCTGCGATTGGCAACGATGACGTCCTCGATAACCTTGCCATCGCGAAACTCGATCCGCCGCTTTGCCCGATCCGCAATTTCAGCCTCATGGGTGACAACAATGATGGTGATGCCCTGATCATTGAGCCGCTCGAAAATCTCCATAATATCTTCGGACGTCTTGCTATCGAGCGCGCCCGTGGGTTCGTCCGCCAGCAAAATCACCGGCTTGGTCACCAGTGCCCGGGCAATCGCTACCCGCTGTTGCTGGCCGCCGGACAATTTTGCTGGCGAATGATCGAGACGATCACCGAGGCCCATTTCCTCCAGTTTCGCCCGCGCCTTGGCTCTGCGCTCTTCGCTGCCGAGACCGGCGTAAATGAGCGGCACGGCGACATTATCGAGCGCCGTGGTACGGGCCAGCAGGTTGAATTGTTGAAAGACAAATCCGATTTTCTGATTGCGCAATTCGGCGAGCGCGTCGCCGTCCCGGTCCTGTGTGGCGATGCCATCAATGCGCACCTCGCCCGATGTCGGCACATCGAGGCAACCGATCATGTTCATGAAGGTCGATTTTCCCGAGCCGCTGGCCCCCATGATCGCGACATATTCGCCGCGTTCGATGGAGAGCGACACACCATCTACCGCACGGACCGTTTCCCCGCCCAGAACGTAATTTTTGACCAGATCCCGGGTTTCAACCAGCGCCATCGCCTATTCGTTCTCGCTGGCGAGATCATCCTCATCTTCGTCTTCATTTGCCAGATTCTTGGTGCGAATCAGCACCCTTTCCTTTTCTTTCACGCCTTTGACAATCTCGACAAAATCTTCACCGACCAGGCCAATGGTTACCACCCGACGCACGGGTTTGAAGGGATCGTCGCTCGCCACCCAGATAGCCGTTGCGCGTTTCTGTCCCGGCTTGCTGTCGGCAGAACTTTCTGTGTCTTCAGGTCGATCCTCCTTGCGCGGACGGAACCGGATGGCCGGCGTCGGGACCCGCAGCACATTGGCCTTGGTGCCGGTGACAATTTCGACATTGGCGGTCATGCCGGTCAGCAATTTGCCATCCTTGTTATCGACATCCAATATCACCAGATAGCTGACCACATTTTGCGCCTCGGTCGCGGATTTCCGGATTTGGCCGACTTTCGCGACGAACGTGTCATCGGGATAGCTATCCACGGTAAAGCGAACCACTTGATTCACCCGTACCTGGCCAATGTCGGCCTCGTCGACGGAAGCTTCCACTTGCATGCGGCTGGTATCAGCGGCGATTTCAAACAGATTGGGCGTCTGGAAACTCGCAGCGACGGTGGTGCCGGGCTCGACCAGCTTGTTGATCACGACACCGCTGGTTGGCGCCACAATCCGCGTGCGGCTGAGGTCGAGCTGCGCCGAGGATAGCTCGGCATTACTTTGCGCAATTTGGGCGCGCCCGCTTTGCGCTTGCGCCTTTGCGGTGCTGAGCGAGGCCTTTGCACTGGCCAACGCATTTTGCGCCTGATCGATACCGGCCTTGGACACAAATCCTTTGTCTGCAAGTTGCCGCTGCCGTTCATAATCGCGGGACTGGACGGCATAATCGGTTTCCGCGCGAATGATCGACGCTTCGGCCTGCGCCAAAGTCGCACGCGCCAGGTCCACTTGCGCCCTTGCCTGGGTCACTCTTGCTTGAATGCGGGTCGGATCAATTCTGGCCAGCACCTGACCGGCGGTTACGGGCGAATTGAAATCGACATAGACATCGGTGACCTGCCCGGAAATTTCCGAGCCGACATTGATCGTATTGAGTGCTCGCAATTTTCCGCTCGCCGATACAATCCGGGCAACTTCGCCGCGAGTCACCGGTTCGGCAATATATTCATAATCGGGCGTCGACGGGACGATGATCTTGTACAATATGGCGATCAACAGGACCGCAAGCAGGCCAGAAATGACAGGATGTCTGCGCACCCAAATTAGCATCCGGTTGATGATCGCTTTGCTCCCTGTCTTACTTAACTAAGTCACTATGTCACGTGGTTTGAAGATGCGCAATAAGAGACGGTAGCGGCGCACGGCTAAAAAGTCGGTTATATTGAGCGATGCGTCGCCTGCCCGGCCCCTTAGCATCCTATTATATAATCGGCGCTCAGCGACACCATCCCAAAGCCGATTCCCGGCTCCCATTTTGGGCATGTTTCAAATAGCGCTTGACAATGAGAACAGATATGGAACATTAAGAGTTCATTGATAGAACAAATGGAATTATCACATGCTTACCATCGCCATTTCGACTTTTTTCATGTTCGCGTTTCTGGGCTCTGCCACCGTCATCGGGATGATGTTTTTTCAATATCGGGACAAAATTGCCAGCGTCATTCAAAATGAGTTGCGGGTCGCTGCTTCCGAAGCCGCTTCCCCGTCATCGGCCTATCGCCACCGCACAGTCAAAACGTCGCAGCTTATGAAGCAGCATCGCTCGCTGCAGCCCGCTCCGCTGCGCGCTGCCGCCTGACCTTGGCATAGCTTCTGACGCTGAAGGGAATCAGGATCAGATAGAAGCTGCTGATCACCGTAAGCATGATCCAGGGAGCGTTGATCAGCGCTACGCCGAGCAAGGCGATTACGGCAATCCCTTCCAGCCTGATATTTTTCCGCAAACGCAGGGAAGACCAGCTGTAGGTCGCCGTGTTGGACATCATCAGAAAAGCAATCAGTACGATCCAGGGCGACACGACCGCATAATGGCGGAAGATTTCCAGATCGGTGATCATCCACAAATATAGCGGCAGCATAGCCAGACCGGCACCCACGGGTGCCGGGATACCGGTCAGGAAGCCGGCCGATTTGTGCGGCTGGTCATCGGTATCGATCAAGGCGTTGAACCGCGCCAATCTCAGGGCACAGGCGACAACCATCGTCAGCGCCAGGACCCAGCCAAATTGCGGCATATATTGAGTCGACCAGAGGAACATCACCAGCGCAGGCGAAACGCCAAAGGCAATGACATCCGACAGCGAGTCCAGTTCCGCCCCAAAACGACTCTGCGCATTGAGAAGACGGGCAATCCGGCCATCAAGGCCATCCAATATGCCGGCCAGAACGATCGACGCAGCAGCCAGCACCCAATTGTCCATATAGGCGAAACGCACACTGCTCAAACCGACGCACAGAGCCAGCGCCGTTACCGCATTGGGAACAAAGGCGCGCAGCGATATGCCTCGCTCGGGTCGCTTCATCGAACCCTTGCTCGCCATCAGCGTTGCAGCATCCGGCCACTGGCCAACCCGGAGGTCATTGGCCGACGCCTTCAATCTCTTTCGTCTGTCCGATCACGGCAATGACGGTTTCACCGGCAATGCTCCGTTGCCCCAATACGACATTGGGCTCTGTCCCCTTGGGCAAATAGACATCAACCCGGCTACCGAAACGAATCAGTCCGATTCGCTGTCCGGCAGCGACAAAATCGCCCTCCTTGACAAAGGCCATGATCCGCCGGGCCACCAGACCCGCTATCTGGGTAAAGCCGACCTTGAGACCGTCATTGCGCTCGACCAGAAAATGCTGCCGTTCATTTTCTTCGCTCGCCTTGTCCAGGTCAGCGTTCAGAAATTTTCCGGAAATATAGGCCTGGCGTTTCACCGTTCCCTCGATCGGAGTCCGGTTTACATGAACATCAAACACGCTCATGAAAATCGAAACCCGGATCAATTCTTCGTCACCAAGTCCGCCCTCACCCTGCAGTTCCACGGGCGGTTTCACCGGCATGATCAGGTTTACCAGACCATCGGCAGGCGCAATAATATATTTTTCATCGAGCGGCGTAACCCGTTTCGGATCGCGGAAAAACGCCAAAACCCAGACGGTGATGCCCGCCATTGGCCATGCCAGGGTTTCCCAGGCCATGAGCGCAAAAAAAACGGTGATGACCCCGGCGATGACTGCAAATTTGCGGCCCTCGGGATGGATCGGCGGGAAAGACCATTTGGCTTCACCCAGCCCCTTGTTTGAATATTTTTCAATTGCCATGGTCGCTACTTAGTGGCGGGTCATTGTTCTGACAACACTCCCGTTGATATATTGGAAATTCAACATCGGAGACTTGCTTCACCGCCCGCAACTCTAGCCATCAACTCTGGGTTGAACAAATGACAATCTTTGCTAAGAGGCTGGCAACATCATTCCTCCCTCTGGTTCCCGTTTCAGGAAAGAATAAAACGATATGTCGAAAATCAAGGTCAAAAACCCGGTCGTCGAAATTGACGGCGACGAAATGACGCGGATCATCTGGAAATGGATTCGCGAGCGGTTGATTGAACCTTATCTCGACATTGATTTGCATTATTACGATCTCTCGATCGAAGTCCGCGACGACACCAATGACAAAATTACCGTCGATGCCGCCAATGCGATCAAGAAGCACGGGGTTGGCGTCAAATGCGCGACAATCACGCCGGATGAAGACCGCGTCGAGGAATTTGGTCTGAAACGGATGTGGAAATCGCCAAATGGCACGATTCGCAACATTCTCGGCGGCGTCGTGTTCCGCGAGCCAATCGTCATCGACAACGTTCCCCGCCTTGTACCCGGCTGGACCGATCCTATCGTTGTCGGCCGTCATGCCTTTGGCGACCAATATCGTTGCACCGACTTCAAGGTACCGGGACCCGGCAAGCTTCGGCTGATCTGGGAAGGCGATAATGGCGATACCATCGACGAAGAAGTATTCCAGTTTCCATCCCCCGGCATTGCCATGGCGATGTACAATCTTGATGACTCGATCCGCGATTTTGCCCGCGCTTCGATGAACTATGGCCTGAACCGGGAATGGCCGGTCTATCTGTCGACCAAGAACACGATCATGAAGGCCTATGACGGGCGCTTCAAGGATCTGTTCGAAGAAATATTCCAGGCCGAGTTCAAGGACAAATTTGACAAGGCGGGAATCACCTACGAACACCGTCTGATCGATGACATGGTGGCTTCCGCATTGAAATGGAGCGGCAAGTTCGTCTGGGCCTGCAAAAATTATGATGGCGATGTCCAGTCGGACACGGTTGCACAGGGCTTTGGTTCGCTCGGCCTGATGACCTCGGTGTTGATGACCCCGACCGGCGATTGCGTCGAAGCAGAAGCTGCACATGGTACGGTTACCCGTCACTATCGCCAGCATCAGCAAGGCAAGGCAACATCAACCAATCCGATCGCCTCGATCTTTGCCTGGACCCGCGGCCTGATCTATCGCGGCAAATTTGACGATACACCTGATGTCACGCGCTTTGCCGAAACATTGGAGCGTGTCTGCATCCAGACCGTTGAAAATGGCGACATGACCAAGGATCTGGCGATCCTTATCGGCCCCGATCAGGCATGGATGACTACCGAACAGTTTTTCGAAGCCGTTCGATCCAATCTGGAAACGGAAATGCAAAACTGGAAATAGTCATTTGGAGCTAATGGGAATTTCGGGCGATTGGATAGCCTCTCGCCCGAATCCCAGGCCGATGACACGCCCGGGGATACGCCGCAACACAGGCATCCGGTTCAGCAGCCGCAAGGCAAAAAACGGCTTTTCGATCGGCTTGGTCCGTCGCAATAACGGCGCAATCACCCTGTCCTGCGCAAATTTCTGCAAGGCCTGCATCCGCCGCACCGGTTTGATTCTGCGGGCATAGACTTGCTCCAACAACGGGTCGGGATCGCCTGCCCTCGCCATCGGGCCGGCCAATATATTGGCCGCAGTCACCGCGTCCTGAACCGCTACATTGATACCGACACCGCCAATGGGTGACATCGCATGCGCAGCATCGCCAATCGCCAACAGGCCCGGGCGATGCCAGCGCTCCAGACGATCAAGCGCCACTTCCAGAATTTTCACCTGATCCCAACTGGATATCTGATTGAAAGCCTCGCTCAAGTCAGGGACCAGAGACCGCAGGCCAGCCCGAAACGCTTCCAGCCCTGCCGCCTTCACTGCATCGGCCTGCCCCTTGTTGAAAACATAGGCGCATTGATAATAATCCCGCCGGTCTATCATCACCATGAACCGTCCCGCTTGCACCGTTCCGAAGACGTCCCCGCCATATCCCTGCGGTTTGTCGATGCGAAACCAGAAAACATCCATCGGCGCGCCGATATTCTGCAGCGGCAGATCGGCTTTGCCGCGCAGTACAGACCTTCTTCCGTCGGCGGTGATGACCAGTCTGGCATCAAGCCTTTGCCCGTCCATCGTCTCGACACCGCACACGTTCAGCCTTGTCGTACAGAAGATCAACAGCTTCGGTTTCCATGTGCAGTTCGAACCCGGCATATCTTTTTGCCCTGGTCGCCATGAAGTTGAGAAAATCCCATTGCGGCATCATCGCGATATAGGGCGCCACTAGCAGTAAATAGCGAAAATCCGCTGCCTTCATCTGGCGTCCGGCGATGTGAATCGATGCCTGATCCACTCTGCTGTGCGGCAGTTCAAGCAGGTCATCCAGCATGCCCAGTTGATGCAAAAGCTCCAGCGTCGAAGGATGAACCGTATCGCCTCTTAAATCCCGAAGGAAATCAGCATGTTTCTCCAGCACGGCCACTTTCAAGCCGGCACGCGCGAACAGCAATCCCGCCATCATCCCGGCCGGACCGCCGCCCACAATCAAAATATCACGATTAATATCCATCATTCGCGCTCTCCGTCATGTAACCTGCTGACAAATAGCATTGTTCGAGTATAGAGTTGCATGATGCATAGTCCACTCGACAATCCCGCCTTTATCGACGCCATTGTGATTCTGGGCGCGGCCGGAATCGTTATTCCCGCCTTCACCCGTTTTCGGATCACACCGATCATCGGATTCATATTGGTCGGTATTCTGCTTGGCCCATCCGGCCTTGGCTCACTCCAGAGTCAATATCAATGGTTACAATTTGTCACGATCAGCGATCGCGAGGCCATCGAACCCTTTGCCGAAATGGGCATCATATTGCTGCTTTTTTCCATCGGACTCGAATTGTCGTTCAAACGCCTATGGTCGCTGCGCCGGCTGGTATTCGGTGTCGGTGCGGCAGAGTTGCTGGCGTCGGGCCTGATCATCGGGTCTGTCCTATATCTGCTTGGTCAGAATGCACCCGGTGCTCTGGGCCTGGGTCTGGCCCTTGCGCTGTCCTCGACCGCTCTGGTTCTGCCCATGTCAGGGACAAAAAGCCCGGTCGGACGAGCAGCGCTGGCCATGCTCTTGTTCGAAGATGTCGCCATTGTTCCAATCATTTTCCTCCTCGGAGCGATCTCACCGGCGATAACCGCCGATGGCGGATGGGATGATCTGGGACGAACGCTTCTGTTGGGCGGCGCGGTCATCATCGGCATGCTGGTCCTTGGCCGACTATTGCTGCCGCGAATTTTTGCCCAAGCGGCGCGCACCAAGAGTCCGGAACTGTTCCTCGCCGTCAGCTTGCTGGTCATCATCCTCGCCAGTCTCGCCACCGCCGCGACGGGATTGTCACCGATCGTCGGCGCCCTGCTCGCTGGCCTGCTCATCGCGGAAACCGAATATCACGGCGAAGTCGAAGTCATCACCCAGCCGTTTAAGGGCCTGGCGCTTGGCGTATTTCTGATCACCGTCGGCATGCAAGTCGATATTCGCGTGGTCCTTGAAAATTGGGGAAGCCTGCTCACCGCCGTCGTCGGTGTCGTCGTCGTGAAGGCTGTCGTTACCGGGGGCCTGCTGCGTTTTGCCGGCGCTCGTGCCGGGACGGCGACCGAAGCCGGCGTTTTGATGGCCAGTCCCTCTGAAACCACTTTGATCGTATTGGCCGCAGCAACGCAGGCGCAGCTGATCCAGCCACAGACGGCAGCGTTCTGGCAGATTGTCACCGCCATCGGCCTGACCATCACTCCCTTGCTCGCCCGTTTTGGCCATGACATCGCACGCCGGATGGAAATGCGCAGCGGTGGTGGCCTGGCTCCGGATGAACGGCCGGTGGAAGCCCAACAGACAATAATCATCGGTTTTGGCCGGGTCGGCAAGCTGATCGCCGATCTTCTGACGACCCATGACCAAAAATTTCTGGCGGTGGAAACCAACATTGATACGGTCGCCAAAGCCCGCCGCGAGGGCTATCCGGTCATTTTTGGCAATGTGTCCCGCAACGAAATGCTCGACCGGTTGCGACTGGGCCATGCAAAGGCTCTGGTCCTGACGATGGATGAGCCGGTTCTGTCAGTGCAGATCGTCAAAAAGGTCCGTGCCTGGGTGCCTGATCTCCCGATCATCGCAAGGGCGCGGGATATTGAACACGCCGCCGAACTCTATCAGGCTGGCGCAACCAATGCCGTGCCGGAAGCGCTCGAGGGATCCCTGCAATTGTCAGAGGCGGTACTCGTCGAAAATGGCGTTGCGATGGGCCCGGTCATCGCATCAATCCATGAACTGCGCGATATCTACCGGAAACAGATTCAGGAAGAAGGCGACCTGGAAAAGGAACCCAAACTGAAATCCGTGACCACTTCCATTGGACGGGCTACGGCAGACGATTTGGTGCCGGACGGGCTCAGCCCACAAGAACAGCCCTGATAGCGGCAATCGCGTCATCGGCTTTGGCGCCATCGGGACCGCCACCCTGTGCCATGTCCGGACGACCGCCGCCGCCCTTTCCGCCGACTGCGGCTACTCCGGCCTGAACCAGATCAACCGCGCTAAAACGCTCGGTCAGATCATCAGTTACGCCAACCGCAACGGTTGCCCGGCCATCATTGACCGCCACCAGCGCGCTGACGCCACTCGACAGCTGCTTCTTCGCCTGATCGACCAGTCCGCGCAATTCCTTGGGATGCAGACCCTGGATAACCTGGCCGGCAAAGGCGATATCGCCAATAGTTTCCGTTTCCGCCGCTTTCGCGCCACCGCCATCCCCGGCCAGAGCTAGCGCTTTCTTCGCCTCAGTCAATTCCCGCTCGAGCTTCTTGCGTTCCTCGACCAGAATCGCGACGCGATCGGCGGCTTCTTCGGGAGAGGCCTTGAGCGTTGCGGCAATCGCCTTGAGCTTGGCATCGCGGTCCGTAAACCACAGGCGCGCCGCTTCGCCGGTAAGCGCTTCGATTCTCCGTACACCACTGGCAACAGCGGATTCCGAAACAATCGCCATCAGACCAATATCGCCAAGCGCATGGACATGGGTGCCGCCGCATAATTCCACGGAATAATCCAGCTTGGCTTCCCGGCCCATCGACAGCACGCGAACCTCATCGCCATATTTTTCGCCGAACAGCGCAAGCGCGCCTGCAGCGACCGCATCATCGGGACTCATCAGACGCGTGGTTACCGGACTATTGCCGCGAATTTGCGCGTTTACGTCCGCTTCAACGGCCTGCATTTCGGCTTCGGTCAAGGACGATACATGCGAGAAATCGAACCGCAGACGATCCGGTGCAACCAGGCTGCCCTTCTGCGTCACATGGTCGCCAAGATGGTGCCGCAGCGCCTTGTGCAGCAAATGGGTGGCACTGTGATTGGCCCGAAGCGCGCTACGCCGATCCTTATCGACAACAAGATGGACCATATCCCCGACCGACACGGAACCCGACCTGATTTCAATCTGATGGGCGTGAAGCCGCCCAAGCGGCTTTCTGGTGTCGGTGACGGCAGCTGCGAAACCGCCTGTGCCGGAGATCTGACCGGCATCGCCCATCTGGCCGCCGCTTTCGCCGTAAAATGGCGTCTGATTGGTCAGCAGCATGACAATGTCGCCGCTATGGGCGATTTCGATTTCTGCGCCGTCCTTGACCAGCGCGACCACGACGCCCTCGCCGGCTTCGGACGTATAGCCGGTAAATTCGGTGCTGCCTTCGCGCTCGGCAATGTCGAACCAGATCGCATCGGAAGCCTGATCGCCGGAGCCTTTCCAGGCGGCACGAGCGGCGGCTTTTTGCTCGGCCATCGCCTTGTCAAAACCGTCGCGGTCAACACCCAGCGACTGCGCGCGCAACGCATCTTCGGTCAGATCATAGGGAAAGCCGAATGTATCATAAAGTTTGAACGCGGTTTCGCCGGGGAGAATATCGCCTTCCCCCATATCAGCGATTTCCGCATCGAGCAGCTTCAGGCCATTGGCCAACGTCTGCCGAAAATTGACTTCTTCGCGCAGCAGGGTTTCTTCGATCAGCGGTTTTGCCCGGATCAATTCGGGAAAGGCATTGCCCATTTCTCCCGTCAGAGACCCTACCATGCGGTGCATCAACGGATCCTTGGCACCGAGCAAATGGGCATGGCGCATCGCCCGCCGCATGATTCGGCGTAGAACATAGCCTCGACCCTCGTTGGATGGCAGCACGCCATCGGCGACAAGGAAGGATGAGGCGCGCAGATGATCGGCGATCACCCGGTGGCTGGCCTGGTTGTCGCCGGTTGTGACAGTACCGGTCAGCGAGCCGGATTCGGCGATCAGCGCCTTGAACAGGTCGATGTCATAATTGTCGTGGACGCCCTGCATGACCGCAGCAATGCGCTCGAGCCCCATGCCGGTGTCAATCGACGGCTTGGGCAAATCAACACGATCGCCTTCGCCGCGCTGATCATATTGCATGAACACCAGGTTCCAGATTTCGACAAAGCGATCGCCATCTTCATCCGGACTGCCCGGAGGGCCACCGAAAATATGCGGACCATGATCGTAAAAAATCTCGCTGCAGGGGCCGCAGGGCCCGGTATCACCCATAGACCAGAAATTGTCACTGGTCGCGATACGAATGATCCGCTCATCCGGCAGGCCGGCAATTTTCTTCCACAGATCAAAGGCTTCGTCATCGCTATGATAGACGGTGACGGTCAATCGGTCGGCAGATATCCCCCAATGTTTTGTGATCAGGTTCCATGCATGATGGATCGCCTGTTCCTTGAAATAGTCACCAAAGGAGAAATTACCCAGCATTTCGAAGAAAGTATGATGACGCGCGGTATAGCCGACATTGTCGAGATCATTATGTTTCCCGCCCGCTCGGACGCATTTCTGGCTGGACGTGGCGGTGGAATAAGAGCTCTTCTCCGCCCCGGTGAAGATATTCTTGAACGGAACCATGCCCGCGTTGATGAACATCAACGTCGGATCATTATAGGGTATCAGCGGCGCGGACGGCACGATCTCGTGACCCTGGGCCGCGAAATAGTCGAGGAACGACCGTCTTATATCATCGGTTGTTTGCATGAAATTGACTTAGGCGAGCGATCTGCCGTTGACAATCCTGCATTGCGCCTGCCGGCAAAATCAATGGCTTGTTCAGGCATAGGCATAAGGGCCGCCTTTTTCGAGCGCCAGCTGATATTGCGGACGGGCATGAATGCGCTCGAGCCAGGCGAGAAGGTTGGGATAGCGCTCATCCAGTCCGGCGCGGGACTGGCAGGCTTCGAGCGGAAAGCTCATCATGACATCTGCGGCGGTCAGTTCATCACCGGCAAAATAGTCGCGGTCCGCCAGCTCTGTTTCGAGCCAGACCAGCAGATCGGTGACCATCTGGCCAACCGGCTTGCGCGCGGGAAGCCCAAGCAGGCCAAGCCGGCCAACCACCAGCAGACCATATAGCGGCGGCATCATCGAGCCTTCAGCGAAGTGCAGATATTGGGTATAGAGGCGAGCGCCCTTGGCATCCTTCGGAGCGCCCAGCTTGCCACCCGCTTTCTCCACCAGATATTCGGCAATCGCAGCGGTCTCGATTATGACTTCGCCGTCATTCTCGATCATCGGCGATTTGCCGAGCGGGTGAATCGCCTTGAGGCTATCTGGCGCTTTCTGGGTCTTGGGATTACGCTCATAGCGTTTGATCTCATAGGGGAATCCCAGTTCCTCGAGCAGCCAGATGATGCGCTGCGAACGGCTGTTTTCGAGGTGATGGATGGTGATGGTCATTGCTATATTGGCCTTTCGAAAAGCTCAAAGTTTGTCAAAGTTTGGGCCAACGAAGCGTTGTAAGAGGCCAAATGTCAATCTTTTCCAACATTTGACCCGTCCAAATTAAATGAAAATGGGCCGTCCTTGCAGTCGGGGGACAGAAGGACGGCCCTATGCCAGGGATCGCCTCGGGGGAGACTGATCCGGCAAAACCTGCGAGATTTTCTGTTCACCATTCCAGCGCCGCCGGAACCACCAAAGATCAGCTTCAAGCATGTGGCGGCACCAACAGTCAGAAGCTTGCTTCTGTCGCTGCCATGATGATCAAATCATCTATTCATCATCGTCATCATTGGCTTTGCCGACCGGGCCCTTCATCATTTCCTCGGCAACCTCTTCCTGTTTGCCGCGAATCTGATTTTCCAGCTTCGCCATCATTTCCGGATTTTCGAGCAGGAAGCGTTTCGAATTTTCGCGCCCCTGCCCGATGCGAACCGAGTCATAAGAGAACCAGGCACCCGATTTTTCGACGACGCCGGCCTTCACGCCCAGATCGATAATCTCGCCGACCTTGGAAATGCCCTGGCCGTACATGATGTCAAACTCGACCTGCTTGAACGGCGGTGCGACCTTGTTCTTGACCACTTTGACGCGGGTGGTGTTGCCGACGATATCATCGCGTTCCTTGATCTGACCGGTACGTCTGATGTCGAGGCGCACCGAAGCATAGAATTTCAGCGCATTGCCGCCGGAGGTGGTTTCCGGATTGCCGTACATCACGCCGATTTTCATACGGATCTGGTTGATGAAGATCACCATGCATTTGGAGCGACTGATCGAGCCGGTCAGCTTGCGCAGCGCCTGACTCATCAAACGGGCTTGCAGACCGACATGGGTATCGCCCATTTCGCCTTCAATTTCAGCCCGCGGAACCAGAGCGGCGACCGAATCGACCACCAATATGTCGACCGCATTGGAACGCACCAATGTATCGACAATCTCGAGCGCTTGCTCACCGGTATCGGGCTGGGAGATGATCAGTTCGTCGGTATCGACGCCCAGTGCCTTGGCATAAATAGGGTCCAGCGCATGTTCCGCGTCAACAAAAGCAGCGGTACCGCCAGCCTTTTGCGCTTCGGCGATAACGTGCAAGGCGAGCGTCGTCTTGCCGGAGCTTTCCGGTCCGTAAACTTCAATCACGCGTCCTTTTGGCAATCCCCCGATGCCAAGCGCGATATCCAGTCCGAGACTGCCGGTGGAAATGGCTTCTATTTCCAGTGCCTTGCGCTGGCCCAGCTTCATTGCCGAGCCCTTGCCGAAGGCGCGATCGATTTGCGCCAGTGCGGCGTCGAGCGCCTTTTGTCTGTCTGATGAGTTCAATTGATTTTCCGATTCTACGACTTTTAAATTGCCGGCCATTTGCCTGTCCCCTTCGCTAAATGTTTAACCACTATCAATCAATGATTGTGATTATGTACCGTATTTGTTCTTGCAGAACAAGGGGGGAACATGATTTATTTATATTTCTGCTATCTCACTGAATTGCAAACCAGATCATGCGTTATTCTAAGCCGGCTTGGCATGTTCGGCCAGAGTCTCGCCGACCGCTTCGGCAATTTGCGCGACCGAAAACGGCTTGGGCAGAAAATTGACCTTGTCGAGATCGATCGACTTGCGCAATTGCTCCTCGGCATAGCCGGACATGAACAGGATCGGCAGGTCAGGATAATTTTTGCGGACATGCTTCGCCATCGTCGGGCCATCCATATTTGGCATCACCACATCGGAAACAATCAGGTCGAACTGCTGTTCCTTGTCGGCCTGAACGGCGAGCAGGCCCAAAGCTTCCTCGCCTTCACTGGCGGTAACCACCGTATAGCCTTGGCGTGTGAGCGCCCTCTCTGCGACCGCGCGCACCATGTCCTCATCCTCGACCAGCAAGATATGTCCTGTGCCCCACAATTCCTTCCTGGCCGTCGCCTTGACCGGCGGCGAATTCAAAGTGGCCCGCTCCAAGTCTTCCTTTGTCGGATGATGAACCGGAAAATATATCGAAAAAGTGGTGCCCTGACCGGGTTTGGAATCGGCAAAAATATAGCCACCGGACTGTTTGATGATGCCGTAGACCGTCGACAGGCCCAGACCGGTGCCCTTGCCGACAGCCTTGGTGGTGAAAAATGGTTCGAATATCTTGCCGATGACATGCGGCGGAATGCCGTTTCCGGAGTCGGAGAAGATCAGCGATGTATAATCGCCGACCGGCAGGATATCGCTCTTCAGCGCGCGCACGTCAGATGCCACCACCGCCTGGGTGGAAATGGAAATCTTGCCACCATGGGGCATCGCATCCCGGGCGTTGACGCCAAGATTGATGATCACTTGCTCAAGCTGTCCCGGATCCGCGCGGACCAGACCCAGATTACGGCCATGGCGCACTTCCAGTTCGATAGTCTCGTCGAGCAGACGCTTGAGCAGATTCGAGACATCCGCCACCACGTCGGGCAGCTGCAGCACCTGCGGCCGCAAAGTCTGCTGCCGCGAGAAAGCGAGCAATTGCCGGGTCAGACCGGCGGCGCGGTTGCTGTTATTCTTGACCTGCTGGATATCATCATAATCGCTGTCACCCGGCGCATGGCGCAGCAGCATCAGGTCGCAATGGCCAATGATGGCGGTCAGAATATTGTTGAAATCATGGGCCACGCCCCCGGCAAGCTGCCCGACCGCCTGCATCTTCGTCGCCTGCGCCACCTGGCTCTTCAATTTCGATTCTTCGCTATTGTCGCGAATCGACAGCAGCACCGCTGCCTCGCCCAATCCGCGAACGCCGGCAATGCCCAGCGCGACCGGCTCCTCACCGCCATTGCGCAGCCGCACCGCCAGATCCCCGGCCATTGGCGGGCCGCTGGCGTAGCGACGCACGGCATCGGAAACCGCCGATTTGTCATCGTTGATCATCAGGTCACCGGGATAGAGCGGCTGTTCCTTTTCGCCAATGCCGGCGGTTTTGGCAAAGGCCTCGTTGAGAAACAGGAAACGTCCGTCGCGGTCGGTCAGGGCGAGACCCAGAGGCAACAGCGACAACATCGATTCAACCTGCTCCAGTGCCTTGCCGCGCTCGACCATCCCGCCATCATCGTCGATCAGCAGGATCAGCGCAGGACCTTTTTCCTTTTCCCGGTCGAGCGGAATATGGAAAAGGCGCACCGGGGTGCCATGCCGTCCTTCGCGTTCGAAAAAGATCGTGCCCTTGTCATCGGAACGCAGGAAATTGATGAAATTGCGGCCTGATATATTCGCATCAACCCGGCCGGTTGCGCGCAAGGCAAAGGCCTGATTGGAAGCACGGATCCGTCCTTCGCCGCCGATCACGCTGGCCAATATGCCGACTTCCGAAAAGGCACGGCCGCCGCCGCCGCTGACCAGACCAATCATGTCATCCAGCAGGTCCGCCGGAATTTGCGGTATCATCTGCCAGAGCAGATATTCATCGCCCTGCCCGGCCCGGACGACTTTCGCGCTATATTCGGCAACGCCGCGTTTCAGGCCCTCGGCATAGCCGCGGCCATCCCGCCAGGCGTTGCGGCCAGCCGTCGCAAGCAGTTCATTGCCGCCTGCCTGCAGCGGCAGTTCGGGAGGGACCGCTGCACCATTGAACCATTTGGTAAAAAGCTCGTTGGCACAGACCAGCCGGCCAGCCCGGTCGGTAATCGCCAGGCCGATAGAAGACTGATCGGCGACCATGCGGGTAACCGCCCAGTCTTCGGGATCGGCAAGGTCCTGATCCGTAGCGATATTTTGCGGACGCAGAAAAAGGCCGATCCCGGTCAGGCTGAGCATCAGGGCGAGAAAAGCGATGATCAGGGTGAGATTCTGCACTTGCCAGTAGAGCAGCCCGGCCGAAGCCGACAGCGCAAGCACAAGCAACGCGGCCCTTGTCCGCACATCGGCCTGCGCCTTGCGCGTGCTGGGGTTCAGCAATCCGCTCTTGTTCTGCGCTTTACTGGCCATCGCTCAATTGTTCCGCACGCCGCCTTGCCAAGACCGACTGCCTTTTCCGACCGATCCACCAGCGCCAGCCAAAACTGCTTATCACATATCCTAGCGCTGCAAAAACAACACCCAACACTGCAAATCCAAAAAAAGTCACCGCCGCTTCTCGCCCGAGCCAACCCAGCCATTCAGCGACTTGACTCACAAATTGCGTATCCACAACTTCGTGAACTGTCTGACCGGAGGAACCCTGTTCAATTTGCAATATTTGTTTGCCGATTTGATAGGCAACGGCGATCCAAAACGGATAGGTGAACGGATTGGTGATAAATGTGGTGACAGCGGCGATCGGCACGTTGGCGCGAAAGGGCAACGCCAAAAATAGTGCAACAAATGTCTGGCCACCCAAGGGAATCAGAAATCCTGCCAACATTCCCAGAGCCACTCCGCGCGGGACGGACCGACGATTAAAATGCCACAGATCAGATCGTAAAAACCGGTGTGCGATTGGCTTTAGATATCTGTTCTTGGCCATACTCGCGCGGGTCGGCATTTTTTTGTCCAGCCAAACGCCAAAGCGTTTGATCGTTCGCGCCCCCCAATCTTTTGGCGGAGGGTTAAAATCTGAATCATCCATGTTCGCGCATCAGCCGGCCCTGCTGCCTTTTCCAGTCGCGATCCTTTTCGGTCTGCCGTTTATCCGGTGCTTTTTTGCCTTTGGCCAGCGCCAGTTCCAGCTTCGCCCGTCCCTTGCTGTTGAAATAGATCGACAGCGGCACGATCGTCATGCCCTTGCGCTTTACCGCGCCATGCAGCTTGTTTATCTGGCGCCGGCTAAGCAGCAATTTGCGCGGGCGCGTCGGGGTATGATTATAGCGGTTGCCATGGCTCCATTCCTGAATATTGGCGTTGACCAGCCAGACCTCGTCATCCTTCACCTCGGCATAGCTTTCGGCGATCGTGCCCGCTCCAGCGCGCAGCGATTTCACTTCCGTACCAGTCAGCATGATTCCGGCTTCAAACTTGTCATCCAGAAAATAGTCATAGCGCGCGCGCCGGTTTTCGGCGACGACCTTCTGCTTGTCAAATTCCTCCGGCCGCGGTTTTGCCATCAGATCAACCCTGCCCCTTCCAGAGCAGCGTCCACGGCCTTGCGGCTGGCTTCGGACGGTGGTGTCATTGGCAAGCGCAAGTCGGTCGAGAAATTGCCAAGGACCCGCGACATGGCATATTTGATCGGCCCGGGAGACGCGTCCGAGAACAAGGACTTGTGCAGCGGATAGAGCACATCATTCAGCTTGCGCGCCTTGGCATAGTCGCCTGCAGCACAGGCAGCCTGGAACTCGGCGCATAATTTTGGGGCGACATTGGCAGTGACGGAAATACAGCCAACTCCGCCGGCGGCGCTAAAGGCCAGCGACAGTTCGTCGACCCCCGAAAGCATCACGAAATCATCGGCACAGTTGAGGCGATGCTCGGTGACCCGGTCGAGGTCGCCGCTGGCGTCCTTGATCGCCACCACATTCGGCAGCTTCGATAATGCCGCCACTGTGTCCGGCATGATATCAGTCACCGTCCGCGCTGGAACATTATACAGAACCAGCGGCAAATCGACATTTTCGGTCAGGGTGGTAAAATGGGCGGTAATGCCTTCCTGATTGGGCCGGTTATAATAAGGGGCGACGACCAGGCCCGCCGCTGCGCCACATTTCTTCGAGAAATTCAGGTGCAACATGGCATTGGTTGTGTCATTGGAACCGCAGCCGGCGATAACCGGCACCCGGCCAGCCGCCTGCTCGATGCATATTTCGATAACACGATGATGTTCGGCATTGGACAATGTAGACGCTTCGCCGGTTGTCCCACAGGGCACAAGGGCGCTGCTGCCCTGGTCGATCTGCCAGTCCACCAGAGCGCGAAACTGGTCTTCGGCAAACGCTCCGTCGCGAAAGGGAGTCGCCAGAGCCGGAATTGAGCCCGAGAACATCTAATAATCCTTTATGTTACCCTTGGAAATTGGCAAAGCCAACCCCAAGTCATTTTCAATATTAACGGTGATATAGTTCGCCGTTCAGCGCCTGATAAGGAGCCTAGCCGTAAAATGTCCAGCATGGTATCAAGATTTGTTATAGCGGCACTGCTTTTCACCCCTGCCACCTGCATGGCAGCCGACAATCTCGGCGAACAACTGGGCTGGCAAAATGAGAGCGCGGGCCTGTCCGATCCAACCGGCGGCAATGCCGTACTGGGCTTGCAACGCTGGCGCGTGTTGACGCAATCCGACAATTATTCTTTCGAGGATTATGCCGGGTTTCTGGTCACCTTCCCGGGATGGCCGGAAGATACGCGCATGCAGCGCAACGCCGAACAGGCAATCAATATCAACAGCTTCTCGCCAGCGCGCGTACTTGCCTATTTCTCTCGATTCGAACCCACAACCAACGCCGGTGCTGCCAAATATGCGGTTGCCCTGCAAGCAGCCGGACAGCGGGACAAAGCCAATCAATGGGCAAAAACAGCCTGGCGTGGCGGCACGCTGACACTAGACGATGAAGCGGCGCTAATCTCGCGGTTCAGCTCGGCGCTCAGCATTGACGATCATGATGCGCGCATGGATGCGCTGTTATGGGCAAGAGCAACCCGCGACGCAGCGCGCCAGCTGGGCTATGCCTCGGCAATGCGGCGGCCGGTGTTCGAAGCGCGGCTGGCCCAGTTGACCGAATCCGCCGATGCCAATGAAAAGGCCAGCGCCGTCGGTGCCATCGCCCGCGATGATGCAGGCTATCTCGCTGATCGCGCCCGCTATTTGCGCAACCAGGGACAAAGCTATGCCGCCCGGCAATTGCTGGCCACCCGTCCGGCACTGCGCGTCAAACCCGCTGCGCCGGACACCTGGTTCGAGGCGCTGCTGATCAACGCCGAAGCGGCCGCGAACGACCGGCAATGGTCGACGGCTTATGATATCGCCTCGAAAATCGACGATGCCTATGACGTCCCGACCCGGATCGCCGATCAGAATTCCCGCATCCGCGACAAATATTCCGATCTTGCATGGATAGCCGGCACTGCTGCGCTGAACGGCATGCGGCAACCGGCCAAGGCTGTGCCCCTGTTCGATCTTTATGCCCAATCCTATGACTCGCCCAACATCACCTCCAAAGGCTATTATTGGGCGGGCCGCGCCGCCGCCGAAGCCGGGCAAACCGAACGGGCCAATGCCTATTTCGAAAAAGCCGCAGCCTTTCCGGACCATTTCTATGGCCAATTGTCGCTGGAACGTCTGGGCCGTCCGCTGCCGGTCTTCAACCGCAAGCCGGCGGTCGAAATCACCGACGCAGACCGCAAAGCCTATGACAACGATCCTCTGGTCATAGCCGCCAAGGCTTCGATCCGCACCGGCCCCTGGCGCGAGCAGATACGCTTTCACCGGGCGCTCGCCTATAATGCCAAGACACCCAAGGACTATATGCTGCTCAGCGATTTTTCGACTCGCGTCGGCGCACGCGACCTCGGCGTGATCAAGGGTATCAGCGCTCTGAGTGCCGGAGTCGGCGCGATCGACGAGACCTCTTTTCCAACCATGCAGATTCCCTTTGGCCATGAAGGCAGCTGGACCCTGATCCACGCGATCACCCGGCAGGAAAGCCAGTTTGCCGAAGGCGCGATCAGCCATGCCGGTGCCCGCGGCCTGATGCAGCTGATGCCCGGCACCGCCCGGGAACAGTCGGGCAAGGCGAATCTGTCCTACAATGTCTCCTCGCTGACCGATGATCCGCAATATAATATCCAGCTTGGCAGTGGTTATATCCAGCGGATGATGGACTATTATGGCGGCAGCTACCCGCTCGCGATCGCCGCCTATAATGCCGGGCCGGGCAATGTGAACAAATGGCTTCGCGCCAACGGCGACCCGCGCATGGGCGGCATCGACTGGGTCCAGTGGATCGAGGATATCCCGATTTCCGAAACCCGCAATTATGTCAAGCGCGTGCTCGAAAATGCCGTGGTCTATGACACGAAAAACCCGCGCGGCCCGACGATCCGGAGTGATACGCCGCTGACTCGCTATATCGGTAAAAATTACAAGGGTTGAGGGTGATCAAAAGCCTGTTGGCCGATTGTTCCAAAACGCAGCATTAGCTTTGGTCATTGTTAAAAGTGACAGCTGGGTGGGCGGTTGGCCATCAGGCTTTCGGTGCGTCCACCCGATCAATCGTCGTCTGTCTCTCCACCTTCGCGCTCCCCACCACCATGTTTACCGCCATCTTCGGCACTAGATCGGTGGCACTGGACACAGTCTGTAATATTGCGGATGCCTTCTTCTGCATGCTCGGCAACAAGCTGGTCTCTTTGGTGTTCATGACAACCATAGCAGGTGTAGGATTTGAACTGGTTGCTTGTGTGACAAGTCACGAACACAACATTGTGCTTCCTGTCGAGCTTGAAATACCGATCGTGAGCAAAATTGGCGGGCTTCCAACCGGTTGTTGCGTGGCACTGGTTGCATCCAGCGGTTATCGGCCTGTGCAGCCCATCATCGGGCTTGGTATGGCAAGCGATGCATTGATCAGCGATGCCAGGCTTTAGCAACAGGTGATCAAATTTCCTCAATTTGGAGTCAGTCAGCAGGACTTTGGCGTGATCGGTGTGGCAAGCGGTACAATTGGCTTCTTGCAACTCAGCGTGGAAGGCTGGCATCTTGGTCGTTTTTTCAATGAATTCGCCATTGGCAGTCCTGATACCGATTTCGGACGGTTCGTGGCATGTCATGCAACGCTCGGACGAGACGCCGCGCAGCGGCGCGTGGCAGGCGAAGCAATTTTGCTCCAACTCGGAATGAGCAGGCATCAGCGCACCAGGTGCGATCATCTGATGTGGATAGATGAACAGCATGACGATGAGCACGACCAAGGCGGTGGCCACCCCTGCAAGAAGCCGTGGCCGCTTCATTTCCAACTCCAGAACAGGCAGATACTGATGATATGAGCAAGTGCGAGGCCAGCAAAGGCAAGCGTGATCGGCACGTGGACCACCCGCCATTGCTTGATGGCGTTGAAAGTCATGGTGTCGAAATTGATCTCTTCGGCGATCTCCTCAGCGGTGAGTCCAGCATCCGCTAGCGCGCGTCGTTTGCTAGCATTGCGCTTCTGGGCACGGCCGAGAAGATACTTTCCGGTCAACCCGCTAGCGACATTGATGCACATGGCGGCGACCGCAAGCCAGCCCAGCCAGGCGTTGAAATGGATACCCGCATGGACCAGCACCAACAATGATCCTAGCCACGCCAGCCGTTCATGCTCAATCAGCAGTTTACCCGGCTTTCCCGACGAAATGATCTTGCGCTTGCGCAGGGAATAGCGTGCGGAAGCGAGAATGAGCAGAGTTCCCGGGATGCCGAGATAACGGCCGATCCAAACCACATCGGCAAGGTGTAGCACGGTATCGATGAGCAGCGCCAAGCCGACCAGTGCCAGTAGCGACGCATAAAAGGGCAAAACCTGGCGTCCCAGCAAGCTTTGCGGACCTGCCATTGATTCAGCTTCTGCCCGTAATCAAAAGGAGCATCGCCCAATGCAGAACAATGGACAGGGGCGCATAACGTTGCCGTACAATAATCGCAGTCATGATTGACCCCATTTCTTCGTCATTGGCTGCGGCGCAAGCTACGACCAAATGTGGCAAGATTTTAGGAGCCACCGTTCGATTTTAATGCGCTTTTTGGCCTTAACGAAATATAGTTTCATTTTATCAGACAGATGAGCACTTGGCAAAAATTAATCTGACGGCAAACTATCCTTGACCTCATAGCCAAAAGCATCATGCGCCAGTTTCACCAGCTTCGGGTCCGCATCCGGCAGCTCCTTGGGTAACGCCGCCTCCAGCGTTTCCGCGACATGGGTCATCGCGGCGATGCGCGCGGATTTCTTATCGTTGCCGGCTATCACTTTCCACGGTGCCCAGCGGGTGTCGGTATATTCGAACATGTCATGCATCGCCTCGAGATAGGCATCGCGCTTTCCGCGATTGCGAAAGTCCTCGGCGCTAATCTTCCAGCGCTTGTGCGGCGTATCGAGCCGCTTGGTCAAACGCGCGTCCTGTTCTTCCTGCGTCGTGTGGAAGAACAGCTTCACCAAATTGGTGCCGCCGTCGATCTGCTGCGCTTCAAATTCGTTAATCTCGTCATAGCCGCGCTTCCAGTCGGCCGGCTCGCAATATCCCTCAACCCGCTCGACCAGCACCCGGCCATACCAGCTGCGGTCGAACACACCGATTTCGCGGCTGCCCGGCAATTTCTGCCAGAAGCGCCAAAGGAAATGGCGGTCTTTCTCTTCCTTGGTCGGCGCACCGATCGGCCAGACATCATAATAGCGCGGGTCCCATTCACCGGTCATTCGGCGGATTGCTCCACCTTTGCCTGCCGCATCCCAGCCCTCGAACACCAATATCGACCGGCTGCCATGGATGATATGCTTGAAATGGATATGCGCAAGCCGTTCTTGCAGACTGACGAGCTCCGCATCATAGTCGCCTTCGAATTTCTTGCCGGTTTCATAGTCTGACAGGTTTATCGTCATTTTCACTCCGTTTGCGCTGGCCCTGTTGACCCGGAGGCCGAACAACCCACAACAGCATCTATCGTCGATGAACAGGTTTTGACCAGTTCAGCCCAATCGGGTCAATCTATACCAGATGCGCGCGAACAACCAATCGGTTAACCCTGATTGTTATCTTTGATTTCCCGTCCGTTCGGATTGACGCAATTCCCATTCGTTCAGCGCGCGCCGATGATCGCTTGCCCGCTGCGAAGACTCGGTCACTTCATATTTTCCCGGGGAAAAGCGATCTGCCTCTTCGTAAAAAGCCAGCGCAGTTTCCAGATCGCCGCGCTGTTCCGCGCAAAGGCCGAGATTATAGGATAGCGAGATATGAACCAGCCCGTTCCGGTCCGCTTCGTCCCACATCCGGCAAGCCTCTGCCTGATTGGTCTTGGTCATTTTGATCGCCGCCTTGAAGAATTCCCCTTCCGCTTTCGTCATGCCCTTGCGGCTTTCCAATATCCTGATGTCCTGACGATATTGCCTGGGGGCCAGGTCATTGCGAACGGCGCTGGCGGTCTGAGAGACCATGGTCCGGATCACCGACTCACTGCCTGCAAAATCCTCGTCATCGCCGAAACATATCGTCTGTTCCGCTCGATCCGGAAAGCTTTCCGTGTAAATGCTGCGCCCATCGCGATATCGCGTCGCCCGCACCTGCGCCCGGAAATGGATTGTCCGGGTCAGGCAATCGACCTTGATATATTCATGGGTGACACATTGATCAGAGGTGGTTCGGTTTGTCTGCACAGTGATTGGCAAAAGATAAGTGGATCGTCTGCCGGTTGTTTCCTCAATATTCCGATATGGCGTGTCATGCAGGGAGGGCGTAGCCCGACCGGAATGACACGCCATATCGGTTGCCAAATTCATGCTGCCATTTTCACAGGCAGGTTGTCAAAATATGTTTGATCGGGCGTCTTGGCGGCAAGGCTCGAATGCGGTCTTCTCCCATTGTAAAAGCCCAGATACCGACCGATCGATGCGCGGGCTTCGCTGACCCCGCCATAGGCATGCAGATAGACCTCCTCATACTTCACTGAACGCCAGAGCCGTTCAACAATGACGTTGTCGCGCCATGCGCCCCTGCCGTCCATGCTGATGGCGATCTTTTCGCGCAGCAGCACGCCGGTGAAGGCCTGGCTCGTAAACTGGCTGCCCTGGTCGGTGTTGAAGATTTCTGGTTTGCCAAAGTGCGCCAGTGCTTCTTCCAGGGCTTCGACACAAAAATCAGCCTCCATCGTGATCGATAGCCGCCAGGCGAGAACCTTGCGGCTGAACCAGTCGACGATAGCCACCAGATAGACGAAGCCCTTTGCCATCGGGATATAGCTGATATCAGTTGCCCAGACCTGATTGGGGTGCACAATCGGCCGCCCTCGCAGCAAATAGGGGTAGATCTTATGCCCCGGCGCCGGCTTGGATGTGTTCGGGCGGCGATAGATCGACTCAATCGCCATCTTCTTCATCAAGGTGGCAACGTGCAGCCGGCCAATCTTGATGCCCTCTTGCCGAAGCAGATCGCGAAGCATTCGGCTGCCTGCGAATGGAAACTCCAGGTGCAGCTCGTCGATCCGCCGCATGATCGCCAGGTCGGTGGCGGACACCGGCTTGGGCAGGTAATAGACGCTGCCCCGGCTGATCCCGAGCTCCTGTGCCTGCCGTGTCAACGGAAGCACGTGCGAACGATCGATCATCGTTTTGCGCTCGGCAACAGTCCCGCCTTCCCGAGCGCCCCGGCCAAAAAATCGTTCACCAGCGTCAACTCTCCAATCTTGGCGTGCAGCGTCTTCACATCAATCGCCGGTTCCGCCGCTGCGGCAGCGCCCGCCGAACCAAAAACACCTGCAGCCCCCTCAAGCAACTGCGTGCGCCAGGTCGTGATCTGGTTCGGATGAACGTCAAACTGCTGCGCCAACTCGGCCAGCGTCCTCTCGCCCTTCACCGCAGCCAATGCCACCTTCGCCTTGAATGCCGGACTGTGGTTCCGGCGAGGTCGTTTGCTCATATATGCTCCTGTCATGCGGCCGCTCTGGCCGACGTTAGACAGAAAATCCACTTAACTCGCTGTGCAGTTT
>Ga0335398_10000155_pt1 | contig 108029 bp, 119 predicted proteins | sample BON03_FD_205742 | JGI IMG/M metagenome (GOLD analysis project Ga0335398, IMG submission 205742) | Freshwater microbial communities from Lake Bonney liftoff mats and glacier meltwater in Antarctica - BON-03 (spades assembly) (version 2) | ecosystem: Environmental > Aquatic > Freshwater > Ice >...
ATAATATTACATGCCTACACTTTGGCGCTCGAAAAACTCCTCATCTCATTGATTTGTAAGGCTTGGGCGCTCAAAAACGAGCAATCGGAACGGGGAACTTCAGGCTAAAGCGCCGGGTCAGCAGCGCATAAATGAAGGAACCAAAGATGACGCCTGCCAGCGCTACCACACCAAAATTGACCAATGTGGTTTTCCCCGGACTCATCAGGTAGCGCACGCTGTCGCCCATCGGGCTAATGAAAGTGTAGGACTGCACCTGGACGCGGCTGGGGATCTGGGTAGCAAAATCGGCATATTCCTTCCACGCCTGGCCCAGCGTGCCGCCGGTGATGTACCAGCCGGCGAGCACCGCCAGCCCGACCGCGGCACCGCCCAGCAGATTGTCGAAACTACCGCGGAAATCCGCCGAGCGGAATACATAAACGAACAAGCCCAGTGCCAGCACGCCGCCGATCACGGCATTGAGAGTACGCGAAGGCTGCAGACCGAACATGCCGGTCAGCACCGCGCCCAGTTCCTGGGTCTGCATGCCATGCTGGGCCAGATTGATGGTGGTCGCCGCCACCCAGGGATGGAACAGTTTTTCGTAAAATGGTGTCCATAACATCAGATAAGCCATCATGGACGCTATCACCAGCACCACCAGCGATTTCAGGTTGCCGGCGCCTACGCGCACCAGCGTCTTGTTGCCGCAACCGCTGGCCAGCGTCATGCCGATGCCGAACAGCGCTCCGCCCACGAGATAACGCAACCAGCCGAAATTCGCCGTGCGGTACGGCGGGAAGGTTTCGCCCGACAGGTTGACGATACCCAGGGTTTCCATGGCCACGACACCGCTGATGGCAATGGCCATCGCCAGCAGCCACGCACGCATGCGTCCGCTGTCGCCGATGTTGACCCAGTCGGACACCGCACCCATGGTGCAGAAATTGGTTTTGTTGACGATGGCGCCGAGCACCACCGCCACGGCAAACACGGCGGTCAGCACCTGCTGATGTACGTTGAACTCCATGCACTCCTCCTCGCCGCAGTTGCGCCGGCCCCGCTACGGGGCCATGGCTGCGGCTGTTTGAGATCAGTGTACTGCGCGACCGCAGTTCACCGGTAATTAATTGTTTTTATTGATGTATTGGTAACGCGTCGGATCGCTGATCCCGGCGCGCTCAAAACCGTCGCGGCGCAGCCGGCAGGAATCACAAACACCGCAAGCGCGGCCGTCGTCATCCGCCTGGTAACACGACACCGTCAGTGCGTAATCAACACCCAGCGCGGTACCGCGGCGGATGATGTCGGCTTTGCTGAGATTGATGATGGGCGTGTGCAGCCGCAGCGGCCGCCCTTCAACGGCGGCTTTGGTCGCCAGATTCGCCAGTGCTTCAAACGCACGCATGAAATCCGGGCGGCAGTCCGGGTAACCGGAATAATCAACGGCATTGGCGCCGAAAAAAATATGCTCCGCGCCGCTGACTTCAGCCTGGGCCAGCGCCAGGGACAGCATGATGGTGTTGCGCGCCGGCACGTAGGTCACGGGTATGCCCGGTTGCACACCGGCAACCGGCACCGGTATCGCACGATCGGTCAGCGCGGAGCCGCCGATTGCGCCCAGATCGATGCGCACCACCTTGTGTGCGGACGCGCCCAGCGCCTGCGCCACCCGCACGGCGGCGTCCAGTTCAGAGCGGTGCCGCTGGCCGTAATCGATGGACAGGCAGTGGCAGTCATGGCCGTCGGCGCGGGCCATGGCCAGTGTGGTGGCGGAATCCAGTCCGCCCGACAGCAGTACTACGGCTTTGGTTTTCATCAGCGGTCAGTGTCCGGGTTTGTCGCCCCACAGCAGCTTGTGCAACTGGACCTGCATGCGCACCGGCAGCTGGTCGCGCAGTATCCAGTCCGCCAGCTGGCGCGGTTCGAGCTGACCATGTACCGGGGAAAACAACACCGGACACAGGGCGGACAGCCCCCGGGCCTGCAGTTGTTCCACCGCCCAGCGGTAGTCCGCTTCATCGCACAACACAAACTTGATCTCGTCATGCGCAGTCAGATGCGCCAGATTGGTCCACAGGTTGCGCGCGCATTCACCGGATCCGGGAGTCTTGAGATCGAGGATTTTCGAGATACGCGGATCGACCGCAGCAACATCAATGGCCCCGCTGGTTTCCAGCGATACCGAGTAGCCGGCATCAGCCAGCCCCCGCAGCAACTGCGGCGCATGTTTCTGTGCCAGCGGCTCGCCACCGGTCAGCGTCACATGGCGGGCGCCGTAATCGGCAACGCGGCGCAGAATTTCGTCCAGCGCCAGCGATTCACCACCGTGAAAGGCATAGGCGGTATCACAGTAACCGCAGCGCAATGGGCAGCCGGTCAGGCGCACAAAAACGGTAGGCAGGCCGACGCGGCTGGTTTCGCCCTGCAGCGAGTAAAAAATTTCGGTGACGCGCAGCGTCAGTGCGGCCCAGGTGGTAGCCGCTTCTTCGGTGACAGTGGAATTCACGGCAGTGGCCGGATGCGACATGTGGCGGAGTGCCCGGAACGCCGCGCCACTCAGCGCAGATTGGCGAGGCGGCGGCGCGCCTTTTCAGCCGCCTCGGCCGCCGGATAACGCGCAATCAAACCGTCCATGGTCTTGCGCGCAGTCGTCGCGTCTCCCGATTCCAACTGTGAGCTGGCCATGTTGAGCAAGGCATCCGGCACCGACGAACTGTCCGGATACGCTGCGATCAGCTTCTGCTGGCTGCTGATCGCGTTTTTAAAATCGCGCAGGTTGAAATACGAATCGCCGATCCAGTACTGGGCACGCGGCGCCAGTGTGCTCTTCGGAAACCGTGTAATGAATCCCTGAAATGCGCTGATCGCTCCCTGGTAATTGCCGATGCGGCGCTGCCCCTGGGCGCGTTCATAGTTGTCGTTCTCGTCGCCACTGACCGGCGCTGCGGATGCCACCTTGGGCGGGACATCTGCGCCCGCAGGGACACTGCCTGCCGACGGCGACGCGCCTCCCGGTTGTTCAAAGCGGCGCAACCGCAAATCGAGGTCGACATACATGTCGCGCTGCCGCTTGGAGATGCCCTCGATGTCATTGCCCAGCACTTCGACCTGGCCGCGCAAACTGCGGATTTCTTCGCGCAGTTTCTCGATTTCGGACACCAGCGCCAGCACTGGTTGGGGCTGGGACCTGGCGCCCTCTTCCATTTTTGCCAGACGCGCATTGATGTCAGTGGTCTGCTGGCGCAGTTCATCAACCTTTTTCTGCTGCTCGGCGATCTGCTTGCGCGCAACTTCGTCGTCAAATACCCCGGCGGCTGCCGGCGCGGCGGCCAGCAGTCCGGCCAGAATCAGCGCGCCCCCCACGGCGCGCATTCCACTAGACATCATGCGTGGTTATGCATCAATCGTTGGGATACACGATGTCGGCGCGGCGGTTTTCGGCCAAGCTTGCTTCATCGTGGCCGGTTGCCCGGGGTTTTTCTTCACCGAAGCTGATGGTCTCGATCTGGTCGCTCTGCGCGCCCAGCAGCTGCATGACCTGCTTGACGGCATCGGCGCGACGTTGGCCCAGTGCCAGGTTGTATTCGCGGCTGCCGCGCTCGTCGGCGTTGCCCTGCACGGTCATTTTCATGCCGCGATTCTGCTGCAGATAACGGGCATGGGCTGATACCAGCGGTTTGAACTCGTCCTTGACGATGTTGCTGTCGAGTTCAAAAAACACGCTGCGCTTGGACAGGATATTGGAAGGATCTTTCAGCGGATTGCCCGACACGCCGGTTGCTGCGAGCGGTGCTGTGGTCGGCCCGGTTGCTGCCGGCGGCGTGGTGGCCGCTTGCTGCGCAGTCGCGCCGCCGCGGTCTTCGACGGTCGCGCCGTCCTGTTCCTTGGTGGGGGTGCTGCTGCAGGCGGCGAGTATCGCCAATGCCATTACTGCCAATAGTAATCGTTTCATGATTCTGCTCCTTGTCGACTGGGTTGGTGGTGCTGAGTTTGCTATTTATTGACCACGGGACTCCACGCAGGTTCACGTGCATCCCCGACATCAGCGGTAAAGCGCTGCTTGATGCGGCCGTCGCTGGAAACGGCGGCCAATATACCACGGCCCCCTACCTCGGTAGCGTAGAGGATGACCTTGCTGTTCGGTGCAAAACTCGGCGATTCGTCTATGCCGCCGTCGGTCAACACCTGCACCTGACGTGTTGCCAGATCCTGCACGGCCACATTGAAACGACCGTTGTTGCGCTGAATGAACGTAAAACTTTTGCCATCGGGACTGTGCCGCGGCGACACGTTGTAATTGCCTTCGAAAGTTATGCGTTGTGCTGCACCGCCGCTGGCAGCGATGCGGTAAATCTGCGGGCCGCCGCCACGGTCAGAAGTAAACAGTATGGATTTTCCGTCGGGAGAGAAATTGGCCTCGGTATCTATCCCCACGCTCTGCGTCAGTCGCTGCGGCGCCCCCGAACCATCGGCATTGATCATATAAAGCTGCGAACTGCCATCGCGGGTCAGCGTCACCGCCAGCCGTCGCCCGTCCGGTGACCATGCCGGCGCGCTGTTGCTGCCGCGGAAAGCCGCCACGGCCTGGCGTCCGCCAGTGGTCACCGACTGCACATAAACGATCGGTTTTTTCTGCTCGAACGACACATAGGCCAGCCGGCTGCCGTCCGGCGACCACGATGGTGAAATAATCGGCTCATTGGAGCCCAGCACGCTTTGCGCGCCGAAACCGTCAGCATCCGCGACATGCAGCTCGTAACGCGCGCCACGTTTGACCACATAGGCGATGCGGGTCGCGAACACGCCCGTGTCGCCGGTCAGTTTTTCGTAAATGACGTCGGCAATCTTGTGGGCGGTCAGCCGCAACTGGTTTTCGGGCGCGGAATAGACAAACCCGGCAATCTGCGTCTGTTTGGCGGCATCCATGACCCGGAAGCGGATCTCATAACGGCCGTCACGGGCCTTGGTCACCGAACCGATCACCACGGCATCAACGCCGCGCGCCCGCCATTGCGGGTAATTCAGCTGCCCGGGCTCGTACGGCACGGGGTTCATGCCGCCGGCATCAACGATTTTGAACAATCCGCTGCGTGCCAGATCGGCGACCACCACCGGCGTCAACCGCTGCGTCAGGCCCTCTTCCGCACGGAAAGGCACGATGGCGACCGGTATCTGGGTCGCCCCTCCGCCGATCACTTCAATGCGGAGTTGCGCCGACGCCGTCTGGACGAAGAAAAAAAGTCCGAGGAGAAACAGTGGCAGTTTGATGATTTTCATTTTTGTCTGACTTGATCCTGCTGTTGTGACCGTCAACTGGGTTGCGGGTTCCTGAGTATCGATCGGTAATGTTGCTGAAATTACTGTACAGGCCTGAACGCCATGGTGAAGCTGCGGAAATAACGCTGAAACTGGTCCCCGGTGGGAACCACAAACGGTTTTGCCCTGCCTATGGCGCGCACTATGGCCTCGTCATACGCGACATTGCCACTGCTTTTGCTGACCCGGACATCCAGTACGTCGCCACCTGGCAACAAAGTGACGACAATCTCGGCCTCGGGATTACCCTGCACGCTGGGCGGCACCAGCACAAAACGTTTGACCTTGGTGCGTATCCCGTCCCTGTATCTGTCAATCTCGCTCTGTGCCGCTGCAGCCTGCTGCGTGGCCAGTGCCTCACGCGCCTTCTGCTGCTCGGCGGCGAGGCTCTTGGCAGCGGCATCCTCAGCGGCCTGCTTCTGTTTCAGCGCCTCGGCTGCAGCGCGTTTTTTCTTCTCGAGCTCAGCCTGGCGCGTTTTCTCCGCAGCGATTTTTTTCGCCTCAACCGCCTGCAGCTCCTTCAGTTTGCGTTCCTTCTCCAGCTTTTCTTTTTCCAGCTTTTCCTTCAGCGCAATATCCGGCTTGGGCGCGGGTTCCGGCTTCGGTGGCGGCGGTTTGACTTCGGCTTTCGGTGCCGGCGGCGGCGGTTCCGGTTTCACCACCGGCTTCGGCGGCGGCGCGACTTTGGGCGGAGTCACCGCCGGCAGGTCGCGCCACAGGTCGACCACCACCGCAGTATCAATCTGCTTCTGCTGCCAGCTCACGCTGAATACCAGCAACACCAGAAACAACACGTGCATCGCAAAAGCCAGCGCACCGGCGAGCGTCTGTTCGCGGGATTTGATCGCGGCAGCGGTCATCAGTTGCGGGGGCGCGCCAGCAGCCCCACTTTCTGCACGTTGTTCTGTTGCAGCATATCCATCACTTCCAGCACTTCCTTGTAAATCACGTCCTTGTCGGCAGCGATGACCACAGGCTGCCCGGGCTTGCTCTTCTGCTTTTCCTTGATCGCCGCCAGCAGTTCATCGCGCGTTACTTTGCGGTCAACTGAATCCTGGTCGCGATCACGCAGCGACAGTCCGCCACTTTTGTCCACCGACACTTCCAGCGGCGCCACCGGCGGCGCGGAAGTCTTGGCGATCGATGGCAGTTCGACCTGACCGGGATTGACCAGCGGCGCAGTCACCATGAAGATCACCAGCAGCACCAGCATCACGTCGATATAGGGCACGACATTGATCTCGTTCATCAGCCGCCGGCTGCTGCGTTTTTCGATCAGCATGTTAGGTAGGGCCTAGTTCACCTGCCGCTGCAGGATGTTGGAAAATTCTTCGGCAAACGATTCAAAACGGATCGCCAGCCGGCTTACATCGCCGGCAAAACGGTTGTAGGCGACCACCGCCGGTATCGCGGCAAACAGGCCGATGGCGGTGGCGATCAGCGCCTCGGCGATGCCCGGCGCCACATGGGCCAGCGTCGCCTGCGCCACATTGGCCAGCCCGCGAAACGCGTTCATGATGCCCCATACCGTGCCGAGCAGGCCGATGTACGGGCTGACCGAACCCACCGAGGCCAGGAATGACAGCGAAGATTCCAGCTTGTCCATTTCACGCTGGTAGGTCGCGCGCATGGCGCGCCGCGTGCTGTCCATCAGCGCAGCAACATCGACGCCCGGTTCGCGCCGGTGTTTGGTGAATTCACGGAAACCCGATTCGAATATGCGCTCAAGGGTGCCGGCCGATTCGCGCGCATTGACCGCGCGCTGGTACAGCTCGTTGAGGTCCGCGCCGCTCCAGAACTGGCGTTCAAACTCGGCCGTCTGCCGTGCGGTACGGCGCAGCGTGAACTCCTTCAGGAATATGTAGTACCAGGAGAACAGCGACGCCAGCAGCAGTATCACCATCACCAGTTGCACCGGCACGCTGGCCCCGGTGATCAGGCTGAGCACGGACATGTCATGCGTAAGGGTTGCGTTCAAGATTCAGTTCCTGTTGTTATGCGCATCTCCTGGGGCAGACGGACCGGCTTGAACGTATCGGTGCTGACGCACACGACATCAACCTCTGCCCGCGTAATCTCCTCGTACCCGCGCAGCACACGCTGCAAAAAACGGATGCGGCTGCCGCCGACGTTAACCACTTCCACTGTGACCTGCAAGCTGTCGTCAAATCGCGACGGCTGTAAATAATCAATGTGCACCGCGCGCACCACGAACAGCACGCCGTGTTTTGCCGCCATCTCCGGCTGCGCATGGCCCAGCGCACGCAGCCACTCGGTACGCGCGCGTTCCATGAACTGCAGATAGTTGGCGTAATACACCACGCCGCCCGCATCGGTGTCTTCGTAATAAACGCGCACCGGCCAGGAAAAGGGTTCCGCCGCAACGGGATTTGTTGATGCGCCTCGGCGTTTTGATAATTTATTCAATTAAATCAATGTGTTATGTTACTATCGGCATTGTGCATGAATTCGCGGCAAGCGGAACAGGGCGGCGGCATATCGCGGCCCGCACAATAAAAACAGATGAACGTGCAGTGGGTCGTGACCTCGAACTGAAAAAACATCACTCGTTCCAGAGGTCGCTGGTCGCAGTCCGCGTCGGTTGCGCCAGGCCGAAATGCCGGTAGGCCAGCGCCGTGGCCACGCGGCCGCGCGTCGTGCGCTGCAGATAGCCCTGCTGAATCAGATACGGTTCGAGCACATCCTCTATGGTGTCGCGCTCTTCACCGATCGCTGCCGCCAGGTTGTCCACACCGACCGGACCGCCGTCGAACTTGTCAATGACCGCCTGCAGCAGCTTGCGGTCCATGACATCGAGTCCAATGGCATCGACGTCGAGCATTTTCAGCGCATCGTCAGCGACTTGCCGCGTGACCTGCCCCTGTGCCCGCACTTCGGCAAAATCGCGCACGCGGCGCAGCAGGCGATTGGAGATGCGCGGCGTGCCGCGCGAGCGGCTGGCAATTTCGCGCGCCCCCTCCGCCTCGATCCCGACATTGAGCAGCCGCGCCGAGCGGGTGACAATCTGTGTCAGTTCATCTGGCGTATAAAATTCCAGCCGCGCGACGATACCGAAGCGGTCACGCAGCGGATTGGTCAGCATGCCCGCACGCGTCGTCGCGCCCACCAGCGTGAACGGCGGCAGGTCGAGTTTGACCGAACGCGCAGCCGGGCCTTCGCCGATCATGATGTCGATCTGGAAATCCTCCAGCGCCGGATAAAGGATTTCCTCAACCACCGGTGACAGACGGTGGATTTCGTCGATGAACAGCACGTCGTTCGGTTCGAGATTGGTCAGCATCGCCGCGAGGTCGCCGGCGCGTTCGATCACCGGACCCGAGGTGTGGCGCAGGTTGACGCCCATTTCACGGGCAATGATGTGGGCCAGCGTGGTTTTGCCCAGACCCGGCGGCCCGAACAGCAGCACATGGTCCAGCGCCTCGCTGCGTTTGCGCGCGGCCTCGATGAATATCGACAACTGACCGCGGATTTTCTCCTGCCCGACATATTCGTCAAGCGCCTTGGGCCGCAGCGCGCGTTCCAGCACCTCTTCCTGTGTCGAAGCCGGTGCGGCGGAAATCAGGCGGTCGGTTTCGATCATGTCTGCGGGTCAGTTTGCATTCAGGATTTGGACAGCAGCTTCAACGCCTGGCGTATGCCTTCGGTTACCGAGACCCCGGCCGGCAATTGCGCCGCTGCCCAGGTCACTTCACGGTCATTGTAACCAAGCGCGCTGAGTGCGTTGGTAATATCACCGGCGTCCGACGTGCCGCCTGCGCCGGCGGACGGGTCACTGCCCTTGATGGTCAGACGATCGCGCAATTCCAGCAGCAGGCGCTCGGCGGTCTTCTTGCCGATCCCCGGAACCTTGGTCAGGCGCGCGCCGTCCTGGGCGCGTACCGCCTCATGCAGATCCGCCACCGACATGCCTGATAACACCGACAATGCAGTACGGGCGCCGACGCCGGATATCTTGATCAACTGGCGGAACAACGCACGTTCAGCCTCGGTTGCAAATCCGTACAGCAGATGCGCATCCTCGCGCACGATCAGCTGGGTATAAAGCGTCACCTCGGCGCCGGTCGCCGGCAACTGATAGAGAGTGCTCATCGGCACATCGATTTCATAACCGACGCCGTTTACATCCACCGTGATTTGCGGTGGCTGCTTGGCAAGCAGTTTCCCGGCTATGCGTCCGATCATGCGCGCTTCTCCTGCGGGCTGGCTGCCAGCGCCTCCATACGGGCGACGGCTAGTGCTGTGATTGTACCAACGGACGGCTCACGATAACGTGCGGCCAGGGCCTGCGCACTGCGGGCATAGCCATCATCCCGGAACAAGCTGCCCAGCACGGCCTCGATATCGGGGCTGGCTTCTTCCGGATGCACGGCTTTTCCCACCCCGACCTGCTGCAGGGCAAGTGCGAACAGATAGTTTTCAAGATGCTTCGGCAGCATCAACAGCGGCACGCCCGCACCCACTGCCGCCAGCGTGGTGCCCATGCCATGAGTGATGCAGAGGTCCGCTTCCGCCAACACCCGCCGCGTATCCACAAGGTCGGTCACGGCAACCATGCCCGGTTTCTGAAAATGTTCCTGCAGTTTTTTATCGGCGCCCACAAAAGAAATCACCCGCGCCCCGCTTGCGGCCAGTGCACGCACAACCGCGCCCAGGTGCGGGTAATCGGCATTCAGGTAGGCAAAAACCCGCCGCCCCGCCCCCTCCGGCCAGACCGGCTGCGCTGTCCCAGTGCCCGACGCTGCCGGTCCCAGATAGGTCGGGCTGGCACGGGGCCCATAACAGTCGGTTTCGGGCACTCCCATGAAAAATGCCGCGGCCTGATCAAATAGCTGGTGTATCGCCGTCACCGGGCGGGAGCCTGCGGGCAGCACGGCATTGATGGTTGCCAGCACCTTGGTATCGCTGTCCATCAGCCGCGCTGGCGGCACATCCAGCCAGGCGCGCATGTTGGGCGTGGGATGCAGCGCAGGCGGCACAGAAAACGGACTGCCAATGACAGCACAAGGCAAATTCAGTACGCGCGCGGCCAGCAACGCCGTCGGCGCATGATCTGCAATTACAATGTCCGCGCGTGTCGCACGCAGCAAGGAAATCCACGCCGCGAGCATCGCGCGCAGCATCGCCACATCAAGATAGCCATAACGCATCAGGATTTCAGCGTAATTCAGCGGTGGCTCCTGCAGGCCGCCATAGGTGTTCAGGCACAACGGCGCCTGGTGTACTGCGACTGGCAGCCCCCCCACGGCCCGGCAGGCGCCGGCGATTTCGCGGGCGGCGATGTGCAACTCGTGCCCGCGCTCCAGCAGGCGCGGCACCAACCCGAGGAATGGCCCGATATGCCCAAAACCGGTGCCCAGTTCCCAGGCCAGCAGCATGCGGCTCATCGCAACCTGCCTGCGCGCCTGCGGCGTTCGACGCCGAGTCCGCCGTACCCCTGCCCACCGTGGGCATGGCAGATCGCGCAGGCCAAGGCATCAGCCGCATCGGCACTGGGATCACCAGGCAATTTCAGCAACCGTTTCACCATGGCCTGCACCTGTTCCTTGCGTGCGTTTCCCGTACCAACAACCGCCTGTTTGACCTGCAGTGCCGTGTATTCCGCCACCGGCAACGCAGCAGATACTGCGGCACAGATCGCCGCGCCGCGGGCCTGGCCCAGCAACAAGGTGGACTTGGGATTGACGTTCACGAACACCTGCTCAACCGCAGCGCAGTGCGGGTGATAACCGGCAATAACTTCCTGCAAACCCTCCAGCAATACTTTGAGCCGCGCCGGCAACTCACCCTCGCCGCTGCGGATACAGCCACTGCCCACATAGGTCAGTTGCTGGCCGGTCTGATCGATAATCCCGAAGCCGGTGACACGCAGCCCCGGATCTATGCCAAGTATGCGCAGCGTGGTGGCCGCGCTCAAGCGGACTCGTCGATGACTGCGGTGGTGTACACCTCCTGCACGTCGTCTACGGCTTCGAGCGCATCCAGGAGTTTCTGCATGCGCACCGCATCATCTCCGGTCAGCGCATTTTCCGTGGTCGGCTTCATGGTCACTTCCGCCAGATCCGCCTTGAAGCCGGTTTTTTCCAGCGCCTGCCGTACTGCCGAAAACTCCGCAGGGCCGGTGATGACCTCGATGCTGCCGTCTTCGTGCGTCTCCACATCCTCGGCACCGGCATCGATCGCAGCCTCCATCAGCTTGTCCTCGTCGGTACCGGGCGCGAACGCCATCTGGCCGCAATGCCGGAACAGGAACGCCACCGAACCATCGGTGCCCAAGTTGCCACCATACTTGGTAAAGGCATGGCGCACATCGGCTACGGTACGGGTGCGGTTGTCGGTCATGCAGTCCACCATCACCGCGGCACCGCCGATGCCGTAACCTTCGTAGCGGATTTCCTCGTAGTTCACGCCTTCCAGGTCGCCGGTGCCGCGCTTGATCGCGCGTTCGACATTTTCCTTGGGCATATTCTGATCGTAAGCCTTGTCCACCGCGAGACGCAGCCGCGGATTGCCGGCCGGGTCCCCGCCGCCCATACGGGCCGCAACGGTGATCTCCTTGATCAAACGCGTGAAAATCTTGCCACGCTTGGCATCCTGCCGGCCCTTGCGGTGCTGGATGTTTGCCCACTTGGAATGTCCAGCCATATATCCCTGATTACCCGTTAAAATTGACTAAATTTTAGCATAGCGAAATCAGGAATCTGCCATGACTGCACCGCTGCACGTCGCCAAATCCGGTCTCGACCTGTTCCTGCTGCCGGGACTCGCCAACCGCCATGGTCTGATTGCCGGCGCAACCGGCACCGGCAAGACGGTAACCTTGCAGCGTATCGCCGAAGGTTTCTCAAAAATCGGTGTGCCGGTGTTTATGGCCGATGTCAAAGGCGACCTCGCCGGCATGTCGCAGCAGGGGGCGCCAAAATCAAAAATTGAGGAACGCATCAGGCAACTCAATGTCGCCGATTTTGCGTACGCCGCCTGCCCCGTGGTGTTCTGGGATGTCTACGGCGAGCAGGGCCATCCGGTACGGGCGACGGTATCCGAAATGGGCGCGCTGCTGCTGGCACGACTGCTTAACCTCAACGATACCCAGCAAGGCGTGCTGACACTGGTATTCAAGATCGCCGACGATAATGGCCTGCTGCTGCTCGACCTGAAGGATCTGCGCGCCATGCTGCAGTTCGTCGGCGAAAACGCAAAAAACTTCACCACCCAATACGGCAATGTATTTGCGGCGTCGATCGGCGCGATACAGCGCGGGCTGCTCGAAATCGAACAACAGGGCGGCGACCGGTTTTTTGGCGAACCTGCGCTCAACATCCAGGATCTGCTGCAAACCGATACCCAAGGCCACGGCGTCATCAATATCCTCGCCGCCGACAAGCTGATGAACTCGCCCAAGCTCTACGCAACATTCCTGCTGTGGATGCTGTCCGAGCTGTTTGAACAACTGCCTGAAGTGGGTGACCCGGAAAAACCGAAACTCGTGTTCTTTTTTGACGAGGCGCATCTGCTGTTCAACGACGCCCCTGCGGCACTGCTGAACAAAATCGAACAGGTGGTGCGCTTGATCCGCTCCAAAGGCGTGGGCGTCTTTTTTGTAACCCAGAATCCGCTGGATATCCCGGACACCGTGCTCGGCCAGCTCGGCAACCGCGTACAGCACGCACTGCGCGCGTTCACGCCACGCGATCAGAAGGCCGTCAAAAGCGCGGCCACCACCTTGCGCAGCAACCCAAAACTGGACGTCGAAGCGGCCATTACCGAACTCGGTGTTGGAGAAGCGCTGGTGTCGTTTCTCGATGAAAAAGGCAGGCCCTGCATCGTCGAGCGTGCACTGGTGCTGCCACCGGGCAGCCGCCTCGGTACGGTTACCCCAGAAGAACGTGCGGCCACCATCAAGGCCTCGCTGGTGGCGGGGGTTTACGATAAGACAGAGGATCGTGAGTCCGCTTACGAAAAGCTGACGCAGCGGGTGCAGGAGCAGCAGGCGGCGCAACCCGCTGCCGCAGGTCCACAGAGCAGTGCCGGCGGCATCCTCGGATCGCTGGGCGGCCTGCTGGGCGGCAGCACCGGTCCGCGCGGCGGACGTCGTGACGGTGTTGTTGAACTGGCGGCAAAAAGCGCCGCACGCGCCATCGGCTCGCAAGTCGGCCGCCAGATCATCCGTGGCGTGCTGGGGTCGATATTCGGCGGCGGACGCCGCCGCTAGTGGAGCCGACTTCGCAACATTCACGACGCAACATCCACATCGGCATCGCCTGCGTGCTGATCGGCGCCATTGGTTTTTCCGGCAAGCCGGTGCTGGTCAAAGCGGCCTACCAGTATGGCGTCGATACCACGACGCTGCTGGCGCTGCGCATGCTGTTTTCCGCACCCTGGTTTCTGGCCATGGCCTGGTGGGCGGGACGACCGACCACCACCATCACCCGGCGCGACATCGCAGGCATCATCGCCCTCGGTTTTATCGGCTACTACCTCGCCAGCTTTCTTGATCTGGCGGGGCTGCAGTACATCTCGGCGGCTTTTGGTCGGCTGATTCTCTATCTGTATCCGACACTGGTGCTGCTGATGTCAGCGGTATTCCTGAAACAGCCGCTGCGCGCCGCGCAACTGCTGTCGCTCGCACTGTCTTACGCCGGCATCGCGCTGGTATTCAGCGCCGAGGCAAAGCTGGGCGATGATCTGACCTTGACTGCACTGGGTGCGGCGCTGGTGTTTGCCAGCGCCATCGCCTACGCCACTTACCTCGTTGCCGGCAGCCGCCTGGTACATCGCTTCGGCTCCATGCGATTTACTGCCTATGCTTCGTTACTGGCCACCGGATTCGTGATGGCGCATTTTTTCGCCCTCCGTCCCGTGCAGGCACTGGTGGTCGACAGCGAGGTGTATGGACTGGTGGCAATACTCGCGGTATTTTCAACGGTACTGCCGCTGTGGCTGATGAGTGAAGGCCTGAAACGCATAGGTGCCAATCAGGTTTCGTTGATCGGCTGCATCGGACCGCTGGCAACCATGGCGTTTGCCTGGGCGTTTCTGGGTGAAGTCATCACGCTGACTCAACTCGCCGGCGCCGGACTGGTGCTCGGCGGCGTGTTGATCATCACCTTGAAACCCAAGTAGCACCGATCCAACACAAGACCGCCCCCTGCAGTCTTGCACTGCCGTGGCACCACATCGCGCAGGCTGCCCCAGATTCACCCATCTCCCGCTCGGGCCCTCGACTAGGAGGGGGGGGGTGTCGTTATAAGTTATTGATTATAAACGATATTATAGTTTCAGCTGCTGGCGGCGGCTGGCCAGCGCAGTGCTGGCCATATGATCAGTCAGCGCCTACCAACGGGCGGGGTACCCGTCGTGAGCGTCCCTTAACGGGATACTGCGGCGCTTCGCCCCTCGCACAACTGTGCATACCGGCCGGGCTGCACGGATTCAGCACAGGCCAGCAACGGTTCGACATGGGTATGGCGGTTCTTTTGCGCAAATTCGCGGGCGGTACTGCCACGGTACACCCGCACCAGCGGATCAGCACCGGCGCGCAGCAATAACTGCACCGCCTCGCGATGCCCCTGCATCGCCGCCATCATCAATGGCGTATTGATATAGACCTGTCGGTCGCGGGCATCGGCATCAACCCGTGCGCCGCGTTCGATCAGGTAGCGCAGCGCGCGTTGCCGATCGTTGTATGCGGCATAGGCCAGCGGTGTGTAATTGCCGGGTTCATTCTCGAGGCTCGCCCCCGCCTCGACCAGCAGACGCACCGCGGCATCGTAACGGTCTGTCGCAGACTGGCCGTCATCATAGAAGTAAGCCGCCAGCATCAACGGAGTTTCATGGACCGGCGTGCGGGCATTCAGGTTGGCACCCGCACCGACCAGATAACGCAACACCTGGATCGACCCTGCGCGCGCCGCCAAAGCAATCAACGGGGCGCCGTCAGAATATACCGGCACTACGATCACCTGGTTGATGTTGATGGCGCCGCGATTCACCGCGGCCTGCAAGGCGGAAACGTCGTCCTGTTCGATGGCGTTCAACAGGCTTTCGGCGTCGATACCGGTGCGGTATTCACCGCCGAGTCCGGAGCAACCACTGATGAACATGGCGACCGCGAGGCCGCACAATACACGCACCAATCGTATTTGCAGGAAATTGCGCATCGCTTCCACCTCCTTGTTGCCCACTATGCGATGCGCAGCAGTATGCGCCTAATCTGCCGACCAAAAAAGTGGCTCGCGTTGACAGTGGCTCGCGGAAGTCGACTATGTGAACTTCGCGCAGCCGACGCTTAAACGTTGAAGCGGAAATGCATCACGTCGCCATCCTTGACGATGTAATCCTTGCCTTCGAGCCGCATTTTCCCGGCCTCCTTGGCGCCTTGCTCACCTTTGCCGGCGAGGTATTCGTCATAAGCGATCACTTCGGCACGGATAAAACCCTTTTCAAAATCGGTGTGTATCGCCCCCGCCGCCTGTGGTGCGGTATCGCCCTGATGTATGGTCCACGCCCGCACTTCCTTGGGGCCCACAGTAAAGTAAGTCTGCAGACCCAGCAGGGTGTAGCCTGCGCTGATGACGCGATTGAGGCCTGGTTCGTGCATGCCCATATCCTCGAGGAACACCGCCTTGTCTTCCTCGCTCATGTCGCCGATTTCCGCTTCGATCGCCGCACACACTGCAACCACCGGCGCTTTTTCCTGAGCGGCATGGGCCAGTACTGCATCCAGATGCGGATTGCCCTCAAAACCGCCTTCACGCACATTGGCGACATACATGGTCGGTTTGGCGGTAATCAGGCATAGCGGTTTCAGCAGTACCTGTTCCTCGGCATACAGATCCAGCGCCCGTATCGGCCGCGCCTCGTTGAGTGCAGCCTGGCATTTCTCCAGCACCGCCACCAGACGCGCCGCTTCCTTGTCGCCACCCGCACGGGCGAGTTTCACGGACTTTGCAAGATGGCGTTCAACCGCAGTCAGGTCGGCCAGCGCCAGTTCGGTATTGATGGTTTCGATGTCATCCAGCGGGTCAATCTTGCCTGCGACGTGAACCACATTGTCATCTTCAAAACACCGGACGACATGCGCAATGGCGTCCGTCTCCCGGATATTGGCCAGAAACTGGTTGCCCAGCCCTTCACCTTTGGATGCACCCGCCACCAGGCCGGCAATATCCACGAACTCGACGGTCGCCGGCAAAACTTTTTCAGGTTTCTGCAGGTCGGCAAGAACCTTGAGTCGGAGATCCGGCACCTCAACAATGCCGACGTTCGGCTCAATCGTGCAGAAGGGATAGTTTTCTGCCGCGATGCCGGCCTTGGTCAGCGCGTTGAAGAGCGTGGATTTGCCGACGTTGGGCAGGCCGACGATGCCGCATTTCAATGACATGATTTATAAACCGGTAATTGGTAAAAGATAAAAAATGCTGCCTGCTGTTGGCGCGCACTACGCGTGCCGGACGCAGGCAGTCACGACTCCCCGTTGGTATCCTTGGTATGCAGGCGCAGCATTGCCGCCTGCATGTCGTGCGCCGCAATCAACGGCCACGCCTCATTGGCCCGATCCAGCGCAGTATCAATCGCGCGCTGCTCTTCTGCCCGCGGCGCATGCAATACATAGTCGACCACTTCCTGCTCGCTGGCCGCCAGTTCGCGCGGATGGCCGATGCCGATGCGCAAACGCCAAAAATCCTTGGTGCCAAGACGGGCAATTACATTGCGCACGCCATTGCCCGATGCGCTGCCGCCGAATTTCAGTTTGACCACGCCCGGAGCCAGATCCAGTTCATCGTGCACGATCAGGATGTCTGCCGCCGCGATCTTGTAAAAATCGGCCAGTGCGCCAACTGCGCGGCCGGACTCGTTCATGTAAGTGGCCGGTTTCAACAGCCAGATATCGCCTCCGACACCGGGAATTTTTGCCACTTCGCCGTGAAACCGCGCCTCGTGACGGCAGGTCGCACCGGCAGCACGCGCCAGCGCATCGATCCACCAGAATCCGGCATTGTGCCGCGTGGCGTCGTATTTCTTGCCCGGATTTCCCAAACCAGCAACCAGTTTCATGATCTGTGCGTTATACCCGGCATCAGCAGCACACCGCGATACCTTTATAAACTGTTGTTTATATTTATATTTTCAAAAAGAAACGCCCGCCATCGGAAATTCGGCGGCGGGCGCAGCAGAATGCCGCCAGCCGCAAACGGCTGGCGCATTCCATGATTATTTCTTCTCAGCTGGCTTTTTCTCGGCCGGCTTCTTTTCAGCGTCCTTCTTGTCGCCGGCAGCCGGCGCGGCACCTGCCGCAGCAGCATCCGGTGCCTGCGCGGTGATTTCGGTCTCCGGCGCAGCAACCGTTTCCTCGACTGCAACTTCCCTCGGCACCTGCACGGTCACTATCGACGGGTTGTCAGTCCTCAGTTTGATGGATGTCTCAACCCCTTTGGGCAACTGCAGGTCCGTCACATGGATGGATTCATCAAGCTCGAGAGCCTTGAGATCGATCTCGATGTATTCGGGCAGATCGTCGGGCAGACACTGAATTTCGAGCTCGTTCATGATGTGCTGAACGACGCCCTTGCCCGTCTTCACGCCGGGCGCAATCTCGGCGTTGATAAAGTGCAGCGGCACCGCCATATGCACCTTCTTTTTCGGATCAATGCGCAGGAAGTCGACATGCTGCACCTGTTCTTTCCACGGATGCATCTGGAAGTCGCGCAGCAGCACTCGATCCTTGTTGCCCTCGACTGTCAAATCCAGAATCGACGCATGAAAAGCCTCAAGCTTCAGGTGGCGCAACAGCGCCTTGTGATCCAATTCCACACTTTGCGCATCCTTGCCGCCGCCATAAATGACGCCGGGGACGCGTCCGGTCGCACGCAGGCGGCGGCTCGCACCCTTGCCTTCGTTCGTGCGCGGAAACGCAGTTACTTCGATTTTCATTTCACTCTCCAGTAATTGCAGGAACCCGCGACCAGATTCCCGCGTTAAAAAGAAGCCGGGATCAATTCCGGCCTCCACAAAACCAAATCACTTAAAACTCAATCGGTGCGCCGGAGCTGTTTCGGCGCAAAGCCTTATTCCACGAACAGCGAACTCACCGAATCCTCGGCACTGATGCGGCGCATGGTTTCGGCTAGCAGCCCCGATACCGTGAGCACGCGAATCTTCGCGCACTTGCGCGCCGTTTCGGTCAGCGGAATCGTGTCCGTCACTACAATCTCATCCAGCGCCGATGCGCCGATGCGCTCGACCGCCGAGCCCGACAGCACCGCATGGGTGCAGTACGCCAGCACCCGCGCCGCGCCCTGCTTCTTCAGCGCCGCCGCGCCCTCGCACAACGTGTTCGCGGTATCCACCATGTCATCGACGATCACGCAGGTACGTCCTGACACTTCACCAATGATGTTCATCACCGTGGACACATTGGGCCGGGGACGACGCTTGTCGATGATGGCGAGGTCGGCTTCGAGACGTTTCGCCAGCGCCCGCGCCCGCACTACACCGCCCACATCCGGCGACACCACTACCAACTGTTTGAAATCATGCTTCCAGATGTCACCCAGCAGAATCGGTCCGGAATAAATATTGTCCACCGGAATGTCAAAAAAACCCTGTATCTGCTCCGAGTGCAGATCCATCGTCAGCACGCGGTCAACGCCGACGCTGGTCATCATGTTGGCGACCACCTTGGCCGTAATCGGCACCCGCGCCGAACTCGGCCGGCGATCCTGGCGCGCATAACCCATGTACGGAATCGCCGCGGTCACGCGCCCGGCGGAAGCCCGCTTCAAGGCATCAACCATCACCAGCAGTTCCATCAGGTTGTCGTTGGTCGGTGCACAGATCGACTGCAGGATGAAAACGTCCTTGCCGCGGACGTTTTCAAGAATCTCCACCATGACCTCGCCGTCGCTGAAACGGCCTACTTTGGCGCGGCCAAGGTGAATATCGAGATGGCTGACCACCGCCTCCGCGAGCCGCGGATTGGCGTTGCCTGTAAACACCATCAGCCTGTCTAGCGCCACCACACATCCCCCTGGTTCAGGTTCTGAATCTCAACCACTGCATTACTGCAACCGAGTGGCTGGGGAGGAAGGATTCGAACCTTCGCATGCTGGAATCAAAATCCAGTGCCTTAACCAACTTGGCGACTCCCCAACCGATACTTTGCCCAGCAACCGATCGCCGCCGCAGCGTCAACCGTCAATCAAAACCCAACTGCTCACTCACTAATCCGCCAGCCCGTGCAACGGGTGCACATCCAGCCCGCACGCCACAAATCCCTGTATGCCAGGCGGGCACTGCGCCAACACCCGCCGCGCTGCCGATTCATCAGCAAACGCTGCAAACACGCAGGCACCGGATCCCGTCATTTGCGCCCCACCTGCCGGGCCAACCGACTTCAGCCACGCAAGATGCCTCGCAACCTCCGGGTAGAGTTCACAAACCAGAGGCTCGAGATCGTTCCCTGCCAGCTCGGAAAAGCCTTGTATTTTAATCTTTTTCGAGTCCCGTTTCAATTCCGGATGCTGAAAAATTGCCCCTGTAGCCACCGCCACCGGGGGCACCAGCACCAGATACCAGGCTGGCGGCACCGTTAAGGGGGACAATATCTCGCCCACACCCTCTGCCAGCGCGGTCTGTCCATAAATAAAAACCGGCACATCGGCACCAAGTTGCAGCGCCATGTCCTGCAGGCGCTGGCGCGAAAACCCGGTGCGCCACAGATGATTCAGCGCCAGCAGCGTGGTCGCGGCATCCGAACTGCCGCCGCCCAGCCCGCCACCCATGGGCAGGCGCTTGTCGACGCTGATGTCGGCGCCCAGCGGGGAGCCGGTCGCAGCCTGCAGCACCCGCGCTGCCCGCAGCGTCAGATCATCGGCCTCAGCGACACCGGGCAGCGGCTGCACGCGCGCAATCACACCATCGCGACGCACCCGCAAGCGCACCACATCACCGTAATCGATGAAACGGAACACCGTCTGCAACAGATGGTAGCCATCAGGGCGCCGCCCAACGACGCGCAACAGCAGATTCAGCTTGGCCGGCGCGGGAAATCCGATGGCGCCATTCACCGCCCAACTCCGCTGCGCCATTGATCGATAACGATGCGGATCTGCTGGGTTTGTTGCGTCATGTCGAGGCGCCGCGGTTGCCTGCTGGCGGCGTCGGCATAGACATAGCGGATGTGCCAACCGTCCTGCTCGAGCACGTCCAGTCTGCCCTGGCCATCGCGAGTGATCTGCGCACCAGCCGAGCCCGGTACCGCGGCTCCAGCAATCCAGTGCTGCAGCTGATCCAGCGGCAGCGGCCAACCCAATGCGCGACGGGTCAGGCTTTCCACCGACATTGCGCGATATTCCTGCTGGTCGGCCGCTGTCAGTGCGGCGCCGCCGGCATCCGCCACGATGTACGCCAGCGTCTGCCCAACTGGCGACATCAGCCAGATTTCGTCGTTGTCCGCGCCATGGCGCCAGCGAAATCCGGACGAAAATGCGCGACCATCGCTGCTGGCCAGCATGCGCCCGAGGACATCAAAGGGTGCAGCCGGCGGCTGGCGCTCCGGGGATGTAAATGCTGCGCAGGCAGCAAGCAGCAACGCGGCGGCGCCTGCCGCCAGGCCGCGTGCAGAAATCATTGTGCTGATTGCAGGATGACGGGAGCGAGGCGTTTCACTGTGCTTTTCAGCAATTCGTTCCCGGAGTGCTCGCGCAATGCGTCCGCCCACAGCTTCTGCGCTTCCGCCTGCCGCCCCAGCAACCACAACACCTCGCCAAGGTGAGCGGCAATTTCAGCATCAGGCCGCAACTCGTAAGAACGCTGCAGATGCACCAGGGCCTCCTGATTCTGCCCCAGACGATGCAGCACCCAGCCCAGACTGTCGAGTATGTACGGATCCTCGGGCGCGAGTTTGTGCGCAGTCTCAATCAACGTATGGGCTTCCGGTAAACGCTGGTTGCGATCGGCCAGCGTATAACCCAGCGCGTTGTAGGCGTGCGCATGATCCGGTCGCATCTTGATAACCTTGCGCAAATTGGCTTCAAGAATATCAACGCGATCAACTTTTTCTGCAGCCATGGCGTGGTCATACAACAGGTCCGGGGCGTCCGGCGTCCTGGCTACAGCCTGGCTCAGAAAATCAAAGGCTTCCTGATAGGCATTGGCGTCGCGTAACAGGCTGGCTTCGGCCAGTATCAGCTGCGTGCGCTGCTGCGCATCGCCGGCGTTCACGCTCTGCAGATAATTGCGTGCCGCTGCAAGCTTGCCCTGCCTGGCCAGCACGCCCGCATAACGCGCCTGCGCCGGCACAAATTGTGCACCGTGGGTAATGCTGGAATACCATTTGAGCGCCTCATCGTCGCGCTTGAGTTCTTCATTGACCTGCCCCAGATAAAGTCGCACGGCATCCGGATCCTTGGGATTGATCTCCAGCGCCCGGCGCAATTGTGCTTCAGCCGCGACATAGTCCCGGGCCTGCATCGACAGCGTGGCCACGGCCATGGCAATTTCGGCATTGTCCGGCGCTTCGCCCAGCAGCACTTCAAACTGCTTGCGCGCTTCCGGATAACGCCGCGCGCTGACCAGCAGGCGCGCGTAATTCAGACGGGCGTCGCGTGCATCCGGATAGGTTTTGACGAAATCCTCAAGAAACCCGATCGCCGCTGCCGCTGAGTTGCGCTGCAGTGCCTGTGCCTGAAACAACGCGGCAAGCTCCCAGTCTGGCCTTAATTTGAGCGCATTGCGCGCAGCGTCCAGCGCTGCAGGCAAATCGCCAGCGTTCCATGCCGCCTGGGCCACGGCCAGACTGGCCTCAGGTACCATTGGATGCCGTGCCGCCAGCGTACGCATCAACTGCAATATTGCCGCCTTGTCCTTGTGTGCAGCGACCAGGGTCGAAATTTGCATGAAATTCTGTCCGGTGCGCTGCTCATCACCATCCAGCCACTTTTCAAGGTGGGGAATTGCGTCATCCAGCCGCGATTGATTGACCAGCAGCGCAATCACCGTCTGTTGCGCACGCATGGATTCCGGATCTGCCTGCAGCCACAAAGTGGCCGCCTCAAGTGCAGCGGGCAGAAAACGTGCGTTCCAGGCAATTTCAGCAGCACGGCGCGCAACCCGCGGATCCTTCGTTTCACGAGCCAAGTCGAGGAGCGCCGGTACCGCCACATGCGGCTGGCCCCGCTGCGCGGCGACTTCCGCCAGCGTCAGTTTGAACAGGATCTCTTCACTCAACTCGATGCGCGGCAGCGGCACGATGCGTGGCTGCGGCGTACGGGTAACCACCTTGGGCAAGGGTTGGGTGGTTACCACCGGCACCGCAACGGACTCCGGCTTGAGCGGCGCCTGCGCACAAGCGCCCAGTGCGAGGCTGGTGGTCAGCGCTATGGATCTGATCAATTTCATGAAATGGTTGTGCAACGCAGCCGTAAGCGGTGAAAATTCCTCGCAATGCGGCACGCAATCGCCTTCATAATGAGTTACCTATTGAGTCACATATTAGGTATATTTGATGCTTACCACAAGGCAACTTGCCACTAGGCAATACACTTCCAGCCGTTGATGAATCCAGCCGACCCCGCTTTGACCATCTGCGCCAGGGGTCTATCCCGCCGCTTTGGCACCCATGTCGCAGTTCACCCTGTTGATCTGGACCTGCGCCGCGGCGAAGTCCTCGGCCTGCTCGGCCCCAACGGCGCCGGCAAGACCACCACCATGCAGATGCTGACCGGTAATCTTGCGCCCACTACCGGCGAAATCCGCATTTGCGATATCGATCTGCTGGCCGCTCCTGCGCAAGCCAAGGCACGCATTGGTTACTTGCCGGAAACCCCGCCGCTTTATCGGGAAATGCAGGTCGGCGAATACCTGCATCTCGTCGCCCGGCTGCATCGCGTACCCAAGGCACGGCGCATCGACGCGGTGACGCGGGCCATGGCGCGTTGCGGGCTCGCTGCAACTGGCAAAAAACTGATCGGCGCCTTGTCCAAAGGCTACCAGCAGCGCGTCGGTATTGCGCAAGCCATAGTGCATGAGCCGGATATCATCATTCTGGATGAGCCGACGGTAGGGCTGGACCCTAACCAGATACTCGACATCCGCGCGCTGATCCGCGAGCTCGGCGATAAACACTGCGTCATTCTGTCCACGCACATCCTGCCGGAAGTCGAGGCGGTTTGTGATCGCGTGCAGATCATGCACCACGGTGCCGTGGTGTACAACAACACCATTGCCGGACTGCGTGATTTTCAACGTGGCCGCACGGTAACCATCAGTCTGCAGCGACCGCCCGCGATTGAAAAGCTACAGGAAATTGCAGGGATCGCCGCTGTGGAATCTGCCGGCAATGGCAGTTTCCGCCTCCGGTTTTCCCCGGACAATGATCCGACTCCCGCATTGATCAGCCGTGCAGGTGCCGAAGACTGGGGCCTGCAGCAATTGACTCCAGCACAAACCAGTCTGGAAGACGTATTTGTGCAACTGACCCGGGACGAGGCGACACCATGATATTTACTATCGCCGGCAAGGAACTCCGCGCCTTGTTCGTGTCACCGCTGGCATGGCTGGTGCTGTCTGCCGTGCAGGTCATCCTCGGCTACGGTTTTCTGAAACGTCTCGACGATTTTCTGCAAATCCAGTCCCAGCTGGCGCAGCTCGCCAGCCCGCCGGGCATTACGGAACTGGTCGCCGCGCCCACCTATGCCATGACTGCAGCAGTGCTGCTGTTCGCTGTGCCGCTGCTGGCAATGCGCATGATCGCCGAAGAACGACGCAACCGCACCCTGACGCTGCTGCTCTCGGCGCCAGTTTCAATGACCGAAATAGTTATCGGCAAGTTCAGCGGGTTGATGGCGTTTCTGCTGATCATCATCCTGCTGGTGCTGGCGATGCCGCTGACACTGGCCGGCGGTACGCAACTGGATTATGGCCTGCTCGCCACCCTGACGCTGGCGTTGCTGCTGCTCGCAGCCGGGTTTGCCGCCGTCAGCCTGTACGCTTCCAGTCTGACCGGGCAGCCGGTCGCGGCGGCACTGATTGCCTTTGGTCTGCTGCTGGCCATGCTGCTGATGGGTGAAACCGCCAGCGACAGTCTGCGCGAACGCGGCTGGCTTGTTCCAGCCGCATTTGCCCAGGTGTTCTCGCCGCTGCGCAATTTCGAGCCGCTGGGTCGGGGCATCCTCGACAGTTACGCCATCATCTGTCCGTTGCTGCTCACCGCGGGCTTTCTGCTGCTGGCCATCCGCCGCCTCGACGGCCAGCGATTGCGAGGCTAGGCATGCGGATCACGCGTCGTTTACGCTGGCAGCTTGCCGCCCAAAGCTGGATGTTCGTAGTCCTGCTCGCGCTGCTGACCGCCTTGCTGGCTTACGTTGCCCACGAATACCGCATCGAAACCGACATCACCCGCAATGCACGTAATACGCTGTCGAAAGCGACGCTGGGGGCATTGAAGCAATTGCAGGGACCGGTCATGGTCACCGCCTACGCAGTACGGCAAGATGCGAGCGGCAACAATCTGCACAAGATAATCGAAGAGCGCCTGCGCACCTACCAGCGCGCCAAACGCGATCTGCAACTGCAACTGGTAGACCCCCGCGAGCAGCCCAAACGGGCAGCGGCCGCCGGCTTACGTACGCCTAACGCGCTGGTCATTGAATACCAACGGCGCTCGGAACAGATCACGCTTGGCGATTTCAGCGAACAGACTTTCACCAATGCGTTGGTGCGCCTGATGCGCGGCAGCAACAATCTGGTGTTGTGGCTGGATGGTCACGGCGAACGCAAGCTTGACGGCCCCGCCAATCATGACCTGGGCGGACTCGGCAAACAATTGCGCGACAAAGGCTTCAACATCAGCAGCATCAATCTGGGACTGGCCCAGGAAGTTCCGGCCAACGCGGCATTGCTGGTGGTCACTCATCCGCAGGTGAATTTGCAACCGGCAGAAATCGACAAACTCCTGCACTACATAGACCGCGGCGGCAACCTGCTGTGGCTGATTGATACCGAGCCGCTGCACGGACTGCGGCCGCTGGCCGAAAAACTCGGCCTGGTGCTGACCCCGGGCACGGTCGTCGACCCTGCACTGCCGCCACGCAGCGGCCCGCCTGTATTTGCAGTTGCCGCCAATTACGCCCGGCATGCAGTGGTCGGTACATTGCAGTACAACACGCTGTTTCCCCATGCCCGGCAAATCGGTGCCGATGACAGCGCCGGTTGGCGCGTGACGCCGCTGATCGACGTGGCGCCACGCGGCTGGGTGGAAACCGGCAAACTCGACACCAAACCGGTCTTCGACAAGGCGCGTGATTTTCCCGGCCCCGTCAACATTGCCAGCGCCTTCGAACGCATCGTCGGTGATCGCGAACAGCGCGTGGTGGTCGTCGGCACCGGTCATTTTCTGGCGAACAGTTTCCTCGGCAACGGCGGCAACCTGACATTCGGCATCAGTCTGTTCAACTGGCTCGCCGGAGACGACACGCTGGGCACCATCGATCCCCGTCCTGCCGCCGACACCCGGCTGAACATCGATACCACGCAGCTCTACCTGATTGCCTTCGTGGTGCTGCTGTTGTTGCCGCTGGTCTTTGCCATTACCGGATTTACCGTCTGGTGGCGGCGGCGCAATGCCGCCTGACGTTGCGGCATGAAACCCGGCTGGTTGCTGAACCTGGTATTACTGACTGCAGTCGCAGCGCTGGGCTGGTTCGTCTGGCATACACCCTCACGCGACGCAGTCGCCAATCTGCCGCTTGCCGCAACCAGATCGGCGCAGGTACGGCACATAACACTGCAACGCAGTGGACAACCGGCCATGCAGCTGGAACGCTCCGGGGAGCAGTGGCTGCTCACTGCGCCGCTGCAGGCCCGCGCAGACGAATTCCAGGTACTGCGCATGCTGACCGTGCTGGACGCCCGGCCGACAGCACAGCTGCCAGCGACAGATCTGGCCCGTTACGATCTGCAGACGCCCGTAGCACGGCTGACCATAGACGACACTGACTATGTTTTTGGCGGCATCAATTCCGTCACTCGTGAACAGTACGTGATGCGCGGCGACACCGTGTACGTCGTGGAACTGCGTCATGGTGCCGCTCTGCCCAGCAGTCCGGGTACGCTGATCCGGCGCGCCTTGCTCGCCGAGTTGGACCAGCCGACTGCAATCTCGTTGCCGGAATTCACTGTTCGCCAGGATGGGGGCAAATGGACAATCACACCGTCGAACGCCGAAATGGGCCAGGATGAACTGCAAAGTTATGCTGATCGCTGGCGTTACGCCGTGGCGGCAACCGCAGAGGCTTACGACGGTCGCAAGCCGCTGCACTGGATCCGCATCACCATGAGCAACGGCACAACACTTGAATTCGGTGTGCTCCAGCAGTCACCGCAACTGGTGTTGTGGCGGCGTGACCTCGGATTGCAGTATCTGTTCCTTGCCGCAGCAGGCCAGGCGTTGCTGGGCAACCCCGCCACCATTGCGCATACGTCAAAAAAATAACCATAAAAACAATTAATTACTTACTCCGATGCCTGAACTGCCAGAAGTCGAAACCACATGCCGCGGCCTCGCGCCGGCGATAGAGCAGCGGCTGATCCGACGCGCGGTGGTACGTCATCGCGGCTTGCGGCAACCGGTACCGCGTGGTCTGGAACGCCGGCTGGCCGGCTTGCGTGTCACTGCCCTGTCGCGCCGCGGCAAGTATCTGCTGTTCAACTGTTCCCGGGACGACAGCGCAGCGGGTTCATTGATCGTGCATCTGGGCATGTCGGGGAGATTATGGTTGGTCGATGCAGCAACGCCGCCGGAAAAACATGATCACTTTGATCTCGAGTTCGACAACGGTCTCATCGTGCGCCTGCGTGACCCGCGGCGTTTCGGTCTCGTGTTATGGCAGTCCGGCGATGCATTACAGCACCCGCTGCTGGCGACGATCGGACCGGAACCGCTGACTGCGGATTTTGACGGCAGGGTGCTGCATGGGGCAACGCGCAAGCGCAGTGCAGCGATCAAATTGGTGTTGATGGACAGCCATGTCGTTGCCGGCGTCGGCAACATCTACGCCAATGAGGCGCTGTTTCGCGCCGGCATAGACCCGCGCATAGCCGCGCAGCGCATCAGCCTGGCGCGCTGCGGCGCTCTCGCCGCGGCAGTCAAGCAGACACTCGAACTGGCCATCAATGCCGGCGGCAGCACACTCCGCGATTATGTCGGCAGCGACGGCCGCGCCGGATATTTTCAGAATCAGTTTCTGGTGTACGGGCGCGCGGGGGAACCCTGCACGCGCTGCGGCACAACCGTCAGGGAATTGCGCCAGGCCCAGCGTGCCACCTGTTATTGCCCGCAGTGTCAGCGCCGGTGAATCCGCTGCCGCTCAATTCTTGGTGCTGACTTCCGCCCAGTCTTCCGGCGATCCCGGCAGCGCGCTCCACACTTCGGCAAACGTCAGCGATTGCTCTGCCGCCGTCCAGGTACCGGATACGGAATCAAAACTCTCTATGCACCCGGAACCATCCTTGCAGGAGACTATGCGGGCATAACCGCCGCGCACTTTCTTCGGGCCGACCATGACCCGGCCATCGGTTTTCGCCAAGCTCGTTGCGTTGATTTTCACTGTGGGACTCCTGACTGCCGAGTATAGGCCCACTGGCCGCTTCCTGCTTGCTTATTGGTTCAGCACCGATTTGCACGTGCAGCATGCACACGTCTGCGCATGCCCGGTCATCCATGACCGTGCACGCGCCTTTCAGACGGGAGATTTCTGCGCTGTGAGATGCAAGTATTTCTGCTGCAACTGCTCCGGTGTTTCCCGATGTTGCGGATCCAGCGGTATGCAATCGACAGGACAGACTTTCTGGCACTGCGGTTCGTCAAAGTGACCAACGCATTCCGTGCACTTTTCCGGTGCTATGACATAAATCTCTTCGCCTGCGGAAATGGCGTCGTTAGGGCACTCCGGCTCGCAGACGTCGCAGTTGATGCATTCATCGGTGATGATCAATGCCACGATCAGCCTCCGAGATCCTTGATCTTGACCTGCAGGCACTTGGCTACGCCCGGGGACACGAATTTGGACACATCACCGCCCATCACCGAAATTTCACGCACCAGGGTTGCCGACAGGAACATGTATTCCTCACCCGGCGTCATGAACACCGTCTCGACATCGGGATGCATTTTGCGGTTCATGCCAGCAAGCTGAAACTCATACTCGAAATCCGAAACTGCGCGCACCCCCCGCACCACCACTCGCGCGCCGTGCTCCTGCACGAACTGCATCAGCAGTCCCGAAAAACCTTCGATAGTGACGTTTTTCACGTCACGCAGCGCACTGCGCGCCATGTCTATGCGTTCTGCCGGCGTAAACAACGGTCGTTTGGTGCGACTGTCGGCAACGGCAATCACGACATGATCAAACAATTTTGCGGCACGACGCACCAGATCCTCATGACCGAGCGTCATCGGATCAAAGGTCCCGGGATAAACGGCTTTATTGCTCATGATCGGTTCTTCTCAACAGTTGATGGCTGACCTGTCCGGCGCGACCGCTCTTGATCACCGTCCAGCCGTGCAGCTCCGAAAGCGCCCGTGCCCGCTCACAGTAAACCATTCCGCCCGCCGCCAGGCATTGCGGCAGCCGTGCCAGCAGTTCCGGCCATTGATCGTCGGCGAACGGCGGATCAAGAAATACCACATGGTAGCGATCACCATGATGCTGGAGGAATTCTAGCGCATCGGCGCGAACTACGGCCACCGCTTCGGCATTCAGTCGTTCGCGGTTCGCCTGCAGGTCGCGCAGCACCGCTGCATCCCGCTCAACCATGACCACCCGCCGTGCACCACGCGATGCAGCTTCGAAACCGAGCGAGCCGCTGCCCGCAAACAAATCGAGACAATCCCGGCCGCTCAAGTCCTGTCCAAGCCAGTTAAACAGCGTCTCACGCACTCGGTCAGGGGTTGGTCGCAACCCCGGGCGGTCTGAAAAGTGCAGGCGGCGGCTGCGCCAGGCGCCACCAATAATGCGCACTGCACCGGCTTTCATACACGCCGCGCGTAACTCATCGCGCAACCCTTCGCCCAAACCATCTCACAATCAACGCGCAGCCCGTGCCGGCACCGTCTGATCCTTGTCCGCTCCGACCACCACCGTCACCAGCTTGTCCGGATCGACCCGGCGCGCAAAAGCGGCCTTAATGTCTGCAACCGTCACGCGCTCGACATTGCCGACAAAATCCTCCAGGTAAGTGAGCGGCAGTCCATAAAATCCGATGACGCTCAGATAGCCGTGTATCTTGCGATTGCTGTCGATGCGCATCGGAAAGCCGCCGACAATGTTCTGCTTGGCCGCCATCAGTTCCTTCTCAGTCGGTCCGTTGCTGACAAAGTCGCGCAGGGTCTTGCGTACCACGGCCAGCGCTTCAGTCGCCTGATCACGCCGCGTCTGCATGCCGATGATGAATGGCCCGCGCATCTTCTGCGGCAAAAAATAGCTGTAAGCGGAGTACGCAAGCCCGCGTTTCTGACGCACCTCATCGGTGATGCGCGATACAAAGCCGCCGCCGCCGAGTATGTAGTTGCCGACATACAATGAAAAATAATCCGGATCGTTACGGCTGATCCCCGGCGCTCCGATCAGGATATGACTCTGTGCTGCGGGATGCGCCACCGTGCGGGTGATCGCCTGCTCCAGCGGCACCACCCGCGGCAACACTGGCGGTGTATTCCCGGCGCGCGGCAGATCGCGTGTGAGTTGTTCGGCAACCGCTTCGGCATCTGCCCGCGTAAGATCGCCGATGATCGCGACCACTGCACGCTCTGCAACATAGTGGCGGCGATAGAATGAAACCAGATCGTCGCGCGTCACACCGCCCAGCGTGGCCACTTCGCCGGTCGACCGCAGAGAGTAGGGGTGCTGACCGAAGACCAACCGGTAAAACATGCGCGATGCCTGTGTATCCGGCTTCAGGTTCGCTTCCCGCAATGCGCCGATCTGCCGTACTTTTTCCCGGTCGAGCACAGTTGCGGGAAAGTCCGGAGCAGTCAGTATCTGCGCGAGTACGCCCAGCGCCTGGCGACGACGTTTGTCATCCGACAGCGTGCGCAACGACAAACCGGCCCCGTCCGCATCAAGCCGGCCGCTCAGCACCGCCCCCACGTCGGCCAGACTGCGGGCAATGTCACCTTCACTCCGTCCGCTGGCTCCCAGCCGCAGCATCCCGTTGGTCATCGCGGCCACACCGGATTTTTCAGGACTGTCGTAACCTGATCCCGCCGGAAATTCGACTGAAACGTCGAGCATCGGCAGGCTGTGATTAACAACAAAATAGACTTTTGCGCCGGTGGAGGTCTGCCAGTGTTCAATGGGCAGAATCGCTTGCGCAGAATGCGCGGCCAGCATCAGCAGCAGCGCCAGGGACTGCGTGATCAACAATCGTGCTTTAGTCATGGCGGACTCCCGCGGGCGGTGCAACCCGCGGCGCTTCCTTCAGTGGCTGCGGATCCAGGTAGGCAACCGTCAAATGATCGTCGATCAGATATTTCCTGGCTACCGCGCGCACCTGGTCGGATGTCACCAATTGCAGCTTCTCGATAAACAGATCCAGATCCTTGTAGGAAAAACCAACCATTTCTATCCAGCCAATCTGCTGCGCCTGATAAAACATCGAGTCCCGCTGATAAACTTTTGCTGCAATGGCCTGGGCCTTTGCGCGATTGAGCTCATCTTCAGTAACACCCTCATCCACCACGCGCCGCACTTCACGGCGCAGGCCTTGCTCGATTTCTGCCGCGGTGCGCCCCGTCACCGGTGTGCCGCTGAGGTAGAAAAACGCAGGCCCCCTGTTGACACCATCGTAGCTGGCGCCGGCCGATGCCGCCACACGTTCTGTCTTCACCAGTGTTTCGGGCAACCGCCCGGCCGAATTACCGCTGAGCACGCTCTCGAGCATGTCAAATGCGTAAGGCTCCCACTCTTCCGCCGGCTTCTCCATTCTCGGTACGCGATAAGCCATCAGTACATAGGGCAATTCAGCCGGCGCTTTGACAGTCAGGCGTTTCAGACCGAGCTGCTGCGGCTCAACCTGCGGTTTGCGCGGTGGCGTTGTCTTGCGTGGCAACTTGCCGAAATACTGCTCAGCCAAGGCAAAAACCTCCTGCGGCACCACATCACCGACCACCACTACTGTGGCGTTGTTGGGCGCGTACCAGGCATCATAGAATTTGCGCACATCCACTATGCTCAGATTTTCAAGATCATTCATCCAGCCGATGATCGGGTTGCGGTAGGGATGCGCCGCAAGCGCTGCCGCCATCAACCGTTCGTAGACTATGGCATGCGGACGATCGTCAGTACGCCAGCGCCTCTCCTCCATCACCACCTTCAGCTCCTTGGCAAGTTCTTCGCCGGATAACACCAGATTTGCCATACGGTCGGCTTCCAGCCGGAAGGACAATGGCAATTCGGATTTTTGCAGTGTCTGGAAATAACCCGTGTAGTCGCGGCTGGTAAATGCATTATCGCGCCCGCCGGCAGCGGCAATCATCCGTGAAAATTCGCCTGGCGGAACCGTACGCGTACCTTTGAACATCATGTGCTCAAGCACATGCGCTACGCCGGTGGCGCCATTCTGTTCGTCAATACTGCCAATGCGGTACCACACCATGCTGACAACCACCGGTGCGCGGTGATCCGGTTTGACCAAAATGCGCAACCCATTCGCCAATACCCGTTCGGCGACATCGTCCGTCGACTGCGCGGCAAACGCTGTACCGGCCAGCGACATCCACGCAACAGCAACACCCAGAAAAATCTTGAAAGTGGATTTCATTATTTCCCATCATCGGTTGGGGGTTACGGGCTGGAAAAGGCAGACTCGCCCCTGTTTATCGTGCGACAGGCATACCGGTCACCGCACCCTGCTAGAATTGTAACCAATTCAACGGATATGTCCGCTACGGTATCGCCACGGCACATTTAAATTTGCGTGGCGGCAAGCTCCGTCGCCCCTCTCAGACCCCATCATTTATGTTTGGTTTCAGCAAGAACAACAATCCGGACGCGCTAGCCACTGGCTGGCTGACACGACTGCGGCAGGGGCTCAGCAAAAGCCGGGCACATCTGGGCATACGCCTGGGCGGGCTGTTCGGTGCCGGTCGCAAGCTGGACGAATCTTTCTACGAAGATCTCGAAACAGTACTGCTGACCGCGGATGTCGGAGTCCCCGCGACCGCCCAGCTGCTGGCAACACTGCGCGCGCGCGCGCGCCAGGAAAACCATACGGATGCCACACAACTGCGCGCAGCTCTGCGGGAGACACTGCTCGAGTTGCTGCAGACCGCCGCCCAACCCCTGGATACCGGCACGCACCAGCCATTCGTAATCATGCTTGCCGGCGTCAACGGCGCCGGCAAAACCACGTCCATAGGCAAACTCGCCCATTATTACCAGGCACAGGGCAAATCCGTGCTGCTGGCAGCCGGAGACACTTTTCGGGCCGCCGCACGCGAGCAACTGGAGGCCTGGGGAGCACGCAACAACGTGACTGTGATCTCCCAGGAATCAGGAGACGCCGCCGCGGTGATTTTTGACGCCGTCAATGCCGCCGCCGCCCGCGGCATCGACATCGTGCTCGCAGACACTGCCGGCCGCCTGCCCACTCAGTTGCACCTGATGGAGGAAATCCGCAAGGTCAAGCGTGTCATCAACAAGGCCATGCCGGGCGCCCCTCACGAAGTGCTGCTGGTGCTCGACGCCAATACCGGACAAAACGCACTGTCGCAAGTCACTGCCTTCGATGCGGCCATCGGTGTCACCGGCCTCGCTCTGACCAAACTCGATGGCACGGCCAAAGGCGGCATCATCGCCGCCATTGCCCACAGCCGCACCGGCACCAAACCCTTACCCGTGCGTTTCGTCGGCATTGGTGAAGGCATGGACGACCTGCGTCCGTTCGTCGCCGAAGATTTTGTCACTGCATTGCTGGACGCGTGAGCCAGATTACCCTCAGCGGCGTCCATAAACGCTATCCCGGCGGACATGAGGCGCTGGCGAACATATCGCTGACCATAGACTCGGGGGAACTGGTGTTTATCACCGGCCATTCCGGTGCGGGCAAAAGCACTCTGCTCAAGCTGATCGCAGCGATTGAACGACCATCCACCGGATCCGTCATCGTCCACGGCCAGAACATCGGCGCCTTGCGCCCGCGCGCCATCCCTTTTCTGCGCCGTCACTTCGGTCTGGTTTTCCAGGACCACAAGCTGCTGTTCGACCGCAGTGTATTCGACAACGTGATGCTGCCACTGGACATCAACGGTTTTGACCGCCGCGAGGGTGCCCGTCGAGCCCGCGCCGCGCTCGACAAGGTAGGCTTGCTGCACAAAGACAAGGCACGACCGGTGACACTGTCAGGCGGCGAACAACAACGCTTGTGCATTGCGCGCGCGATCGTGCATCGACCAGCGATACTCCTGGCCGACGAACCCACCGGCAATCTCGACGCGGAATACGCCGCCGAAATCGGCAAACTTTTCCGCGATTTCAACCAGGTCGGTGTGACCGTAGTGCTGGCGACCCATGACATGCAACTGGCAGCGCGGCTGAATCCGCGATTGATCGAAGTGCGGGCAGGAAGGCTGGCAGCATGAGAAGCTGGTTCGCGGCACATCGGCAGGCCTGCGCGGCGACAATTGCCCGCCTCACTGGGGCGCCTTTGGCCAGCCTGCTCAACGTGACGGTCATAGGTACTGCGCTGGCACTGCCCCTGGGGTTTTACGTGCTGCTGGTCAATGTGCAGGAGCTGGCACGCGACTACTCCCCGCAGCCGCAGGTCAGTATCTTTCTTGCCCGGGACGCAACCGCCACCGACGTCCAGAGCATCACGCAACAGTTGCAGGCACGCACGGACATCGCCAAATTCCGCTTTGTCCCGCGCGCCGAAGCCCTCAACACGCTGCAATCGCGCGCCGGCCTTGCCGATATCATCGCCGGACTGGACCAAAACCCGTTGCCGGATGCTTTTGTCGTCCATGGCGGGCGCGACGCAGCCGCACTGGAAGCGTTGAAAACCGAGTTCTCACGCTGGCCCAAGGTCGCGGACGTACATGTCGATTCGGACTGGGCGCGACGCCTGGATCAGTTGCTCGCACTGGGGCGTTATGCCGTGCTGATACTGGCAGCAGCGCTGGCGTTGGCGCTGGTCGCCATCACGTTCAACACCATACGTCTGCAAATCCTGACCCAGCGCGATGAAATCGAGGTTACCAAGCTGATCGGCGCCACCGACAGTTATATCCAGCGCCCGTTTCTGTATCTGGGCAGCATGATAGGCGCCATCGGCGGAGCCATGGCATGGCTGATGGTCTGGGGGGTATTGCTGTTTTTTAATGGCCAATTGCTGACGTTGACCGAGCTCTACGGTATTCCTCTGCAGTTGGCCCATCTGAACCCCGCCGACAGTCTGGCTACTCTGGGATTTGCCGCCGGACTCGGATGGTTCGGGGCATGGTTATCGGTCCGCCGTCACCTCAACGCTTATAATCCAACTTAACTTGTTGTTTTTTCATGTTTTTACTGGGGGAACTCCGGGGGCGGTTGGCACTCCTATATGGTGAGTGCTAAACTTCCACGCATGAGGGATACCACGATGAATATGATGACATTACCCGTACCTTCGGCCTCCGGCAGTCTGGAAAGCTATATCCAGGCCGTCAACCGCTTCCCGCTGCTGACCCAGGAGCAGGAAACCGAGTACGGTCGCCGCTTGCGCGACAGCGATGACGTGGAGGCCGCCAGGCACTTGGTGATGTCGCACTTGCGCCTGGTTGTTTCAATCGCGCGCGGCTATGTCGGTTACGGCCTGCCGCAGGCGGACCTGATCCAGGAAGGCAACATCGGCCTGATGAAAGCCGTAAAACGCTTTGATCCGGAGCGCGGTGTGCGCCTGGTGTCGTTCGCCATGCACTGGATACGCGCCGAAATTCATGAGTTCGTATTGCGCAACTGGCGGCTGGTCAAAATCGCCACCACCAAGGCACAGCGCAAACTGTTTTTCAATCTGCGCAGCATGAAAAAAGGGTTAGGCACACTGGGCGCCGAAGAAGTGCAGGCCGTGGCCCGGAATCTTGGGGTCAAGCCCGCAGAAGTCGTGGAAATGGAAACCCGGCTGGGCGGACAGGACATGGCGCTGGAGCCGTCAGGCAGCGACGACGAAAGCGAACAATTTGCGCCGATTGCCTATCTGGCTGCGGACAACGCTGAACCGGGAGCGCTGCTGGAAGCTGCGCAGACTGCGCAACTGCGCGGCAAAGGCCTGGAAAAAGCTTTGGCCAGCCTTGATGCACGCAGCCGGCGCATCATCAAGGCGCGCTGGCTGACCGAACAGGCTTCAGCGACCTTGCACGATCTGGCCGCTGAATTCGGCGTTTCAGCCGAACGTATCCGCCAGATTGAAGCCAAGGCGCTAGGCAAGATGAAGAACCAGCTGACCGATGTCGCCTGAGCGGTCATCACCCTGAAAAAGCCCCGGCCACCGGGGCTTTTTTATTTCAGCAACAGGCGGATGTCATGCAGCAGCGCGGGCGCGCCGGCGCCGTACTGTGCGAACAGGCGCAGCCGCCCCTGGGCATCAAGGATGTAGGTTCCGGTGGAATGGTCCATGCTGTAGCTCCCACTCGGCAGAGGCTGCTTCTGATAAAAAATCTTGAATTCCTTGGCCGTGCGCGCGATGTCTTCTGCGCTGCCAGTCAGGCCGAGGAAGGTTGGATGGAACGCCGGCATGTAACGCTGCAACACCGCCGCCGTGTCGCGCTCCGGATCAACCGTCACAAACAACACCTGCACACGTGCGGCATCGCTGCCCAGTTCCTTCATGACCACTGCCATCTCACCCAGCGTCGTCGGGCAGACATCCGGGCAATGCGTAAATCCGAAAAAGACGGTAACCACCTTGCCCTGAAAATCAGCCAGTGTGCGGCGCTGCCCGTTATGGTCGGTCAGCGCAAAATCCTTGCCGAAGGAAGCGCCGGTAACGTCGGTCAGTTTGAATTTTGGTGCAACCGCGGTTTCGGTACAACCTGCGGCAACCAGAACAAAAGCGGCGAATAATGCCGCGGACAAGCGCTTCATGGATGTCTCAGAAAAAAAGCTGCAGATAATGATCGATCAGCAGTGCGGCAAACAGGAGTGTCAGATAAAGGATTGAAAACCGGAAAGTGCGCCGCGCCAGATCGTCGCTGTAATCGGTGTAGATCTTCACCGCATAAACCATGAATATCGCGCCCAGCACCAGCGCCGCTGCCAGGTAAGGAAATCCACTCAAGCGCGTTACGAACGGCAGCACCGAGCAGGCCAGCAGGATGATGGTATACAGCAGCACGTGCAACCGCGTGAACTTGTCGCCATGGGTCACCGGCAGCATGGGCACTCCCGCCTTGGCATACTCGTGTTTGCGGTACAGCGCCAGCGCCCAGAAATGCGGCGGCGTCCAGGCAAATATGATCAGAAACAGCGTCAGCGCCTGCGCCGTCACCTCACCCGTCACGGCAACCCAGCCCAGTACCGGCGGCATCGCACCCGAAGCACCACCGATTACGATATTTTGCGGCGTCATCGGCTTGAGTATCACGGTATAGATGATCGCGTAACCGACAAATGTCGCCAGCGTCAGCCACATGGTCAGCGCGTTGGTCCAGTGATACAGCATGGCCAGTCCTATACTGCCGACCACGCTCGCAAACACCAGCGTTTCCAGCGTCGAAATCTGGCCGCGCGGCAACGGTCGCGCCTGCGTGCGCGCCATCAGCGCATCGATTTTCTGTTCAACCAGGCAGTTCACCGCGGCAGCCGCCCCCGCCACCAGTGCGATGCCCAGCGTCGCCGCAAACAGGACACTCACCGGCACCATGCCGGGTGTCGCCAGGAACATGCCAATCACCGCCGTGAATACAATCAGTGAGACGACACGCGGCTTGGTCAGCGCATAGAATTGCTGGATACGGACAGACAGCGGTGCACGGATTGCAGTGGAGGACATCAGGAAATGGGCCTTGGACGAAGGGCGAAGTTTATCACCACCATGGTCATCAATAAAATTGCCGCCCCGGCGTTGTGTGCGACAGCCACAACCAGTGGCAGGCCGGCCAGCACGTTGGCCATGCCCAGGGCCACCTGCGCCAACAGCACGGCCAGCAGCAGCACGCCGTAGCGCGCCAGTTGCGGATTGCGCATGAGTACCCCGGCAAATCCGCCGACGTAGAGCAATGTCACCAGCGCGCCCACCCGGTGCGTCCAGTGTATCGCTGTGATGGCGTCATAACTGAGGTGGGTTCCGGCCGCGGTCATACCCAGTTCGCGTACCAGCTGGAAACTGTGATGAAAATCCATGCGCGGCATCCATTCACCATGGCAGACCGGGAAATCCACGCAGGCCAGCGCCGCGTAGTTGGTCGATACCCAGCCGCCCAGCGCAATCTGCACAACAACAATCAGCAGTGCGAGCACCGCCCACGGTCGCAGTTTCGACTGCGTTGCAGCAACAATCGCCGGCGGCGCCTGCTGCCGCAGCGCCAGCCATACCAGCAGTGCCAGTGTCGCCAGACCGCCCAGCAGGTGCAGGGTGACAATCACCGGTTTCAGCAGCAGCGTCACCGTCCACATGCCCAGTGCTGCCTGCAGCATCACCAGCACCAGCAATCCGCTCGCCAGCAACGGCGACTGCTTGAGCGCATGACGCTGCACCCACGCAGTCACGGCGATCGCGAATATCAGCAAGCCTAGCCCGCCCGCGATGTAGCGATGAAACATTTCCTTCCATGCCTTGCCCAGCGACACCGGGCCGTGCACACCGCCCTGCGCGTCCACCGCACGTTCGATGTTCTCGCGGGCATGGTGCGGCGTCAGCTCTCCGTAGCAGCCCGGCCAGTCCGGACATCCCAGACCGGCATCGGCCAGACGCACGTAAGCGCCCACTACGACCACGATAAAGGTATAAAAAACAGCAACCCAGGCTAACTTGCGAAACATAATAAATGTTAATTAAATCAATAGGTTATGAAACTTACCCGATGCGCGAGATCTTGAGCAGCCGCTCCAGGTCCTTTCTCATGCGACTGGGATCAGCATCGCGGGGATAACGCAGCACGATATTGCCCAAGGGATCCACCAGGTAGATATGATCCGTGCGCGCGCCGGCATACGGCAGCGCTGCCAGCAGCGCGCTGCTGGCAGCGTCGACCATCCATGTCCCCTCATATTCCTCACCTAAGCGGTGCGCCGGCTTGCCACCGCCGGTTACCAGCCACACGCGTTCGATACGCTCGGGATACTTACCCTGGGTTTTGCGCACTTGGCGAATCTGCCACAGCTTTTTCTCGCAATACGCATTGCATGCGGCATCGTCCACCGTGACGAACAACCACTTGCCTGCGAGCTGCGCCGTCGAAAATGGCTGACCGTCCGTCAGCTTGAGCGATGCCTCCGGCAGTCGTTTCCCTTCCAGCAGATCGCCGTAGTTGATCCGTCCCTCGGGCTGATACAAATAGTAGGCGCCGAAAGACGCCACGAACGGCGCGAGGCACACTGCGGCAATCAGCCACAGGGTTTTACGACTTTGGGATTGGGCGTCGTTTGACATGGGTCACCAGGTAATAAATCAGTATGGCCAGACTCAATGCATACCACTGGAATGCATAGGCAAGATGCGTGTTACGGCCCAGGTCCGGGCGGCTCCATACCCGCACCAGATCATCTGCTGCCGGGCCCTCCTGCTGGACCACGAAAGGCTGCAGTTCAAGTTTGGTTGCCTGACGATAACGCTCAAACACCAGGTTCTGCCAGACACTGCCTTCCACAACTTTCGTTGACAGCTCCAGAAAGCGTTCACTGTAGGCAATCGCCACACCCCGCACCACTTGCTCGCCCGCCGGCGTACTGATCTGCGGCAGGCTGCGGTCGCGTGGACTGGCCACCCAGCCACGATTGACCAGCACGTAACGTTGCGATCCCGCAATGCGCAGCGGCGTCGCCACGTAAAACCCGGGCTGGTGTTTATAGATGCGATTGTCGATGAATACCGTAAACTTCGGCGCAAATTTGCCGCGCACTTCAACGCGTCGGAGCAGCACATCTTCCCGACCGGTCAAGGTGCCGGTGATGGTCACTGCCGGCTGGCGGCCCAGTGTGTCGTAGCGCGCCTGCAAGCCCTCCTTATACTGCGCCCGGCCAACCTGCCATTGTGCAAGCACCAGTGTCAGCACTATGCCCGCAGCGGCTGCCAGGGTCATGCCCAGCCGCGGGCGGAATTCATAGGCTGCGATCCTGCTCACTGCCACCTAAATATCCGTTGAGTTACACTCAAGCCGGAACCACCATGCGCATCATCGTCATACTTTTCATCATCGTCATCCTGGCCAGCCTGGGCTCGGCCTTGTATTACATGGTCAAGGACCGTGGCACCGGGGAACGCATGGCCAAAGCACTGACCATACGCATCGCGCTGTCGATTGCGCTGTTCCTGCTGCTGCTGATCGGCTTCCAGACCGGCCTGATCACCACACACCTTTAGACCCCGTCCCCGTTGTTCGTTCCACCGCTTGGGGCCGGAGAAAAAAACGCCGCGATTGCGCGGCGCCCAATCCCCAACCGGGGAACCTCCTCCCGTGCGGTTCGCGCGTTCCGGCATTAACTGCCGCGTGCGCGATCCGCCACCTTTATCTTTACATCTCCGGCCTTAGAGCCAGTACACAAACACAAACAGGATCAGCCAGACCACGTCCACAAAGTGCCAGTACCAGGCAACGCCTTCGAAGCCAAAGTGGCTGTCAGCCTTGAAATGACCGGCAACGCTGCGGAACAGGATCACCCACAGCATGATGGTGCCGACCGTGACGTGGAAACCGTGGAATCCCGTCAGCATGTAGAAGGTTGCGCCGTACGCCCCCATCGTCAGCTTCAGGTTCAACTCGCTGTAGGCGTGCACATATTCATAAATCTGGAAACCAAGGAAGGTCATGCCCAGCGCGACAGTCAACACCAGCCCCCAGATCAACTGGGTGCGGTTGTTCTTCAGCATGCCCCAATGTGCCCAGGTGATGGTCGCACCGGAAGTCAGCAGAATGGCGGTATTCAGCGCGGGAATGCCCCAGGCGCCCATCGGGGAAAACGTGTCCCTGATGCCCGGGCCGCTCACCGGCCAGTCAGCCTTGAAATTGGGCCACAGCAGTTGCTGGTGTTCCAGCGAACCCAGATCGGGCACCGAAATCACCCGCATGTAGAACAACACGCCAAAAAATGCGGCAAAAAACATGACCTCGGAAAAAATGAACCAGCCCATGCCCCAGCGGAACGAGATATCGACCTGCTTGTTGTACTTGCCGGCTTCGGATTCATGCGCCACTGTAGTGAACCAGCCGGCGAACATGAAAAACAGCACCAGAAAGCCGATGCCCAGCAGCGCATATCCCACCGGCATGTGGTTGACCGTAAACGACGCGCCAAAACCCAGAAAAGCCATGGCGGTCGCCGCGACGATCGGCCAGTGCGACGGTTCCGGCAGATAGTAGTTGCCTGACGTTTGATTCGACATAATTCCTTCTCCCCTGATTCCTTGCGTTTGGTCCGTTTGCTTAAGCCATAACCATAGTCATCAACGCGTAACCCACTGCACCACGGAGACTATGGTTCCCACAAAAATCGCCCCTGCAATGACGCCTATGATGATGACCTGCAGCGGCGTTACCTCTATCTTTTCATGCGTATCACGCTTGCGTATGCCTATAAGCGCGGACAACACCATGCGCAGCACCTGAAGCAGCGTGGCCTTCTGCCGCCGCTCAGTCATTGCCGCTCCATCATCCCTTGCCACCGCTTTTTGCCGGCGCCAGCGCAGCGCCCTGAACCTCAAAAAAGGTGTACGACAGCGTGATCGTGTTGACGTCGGGCGGCAGCGTCGAGTCGAGAATGAACTGCACCGGCATGCGCTTGCTTTCACCAACCTGCAGCGGTTGCTGCTTGAAACAGAAACACTCCAGCTTCTTCACAAACGGCGCCGCGTGTTTGGGGCCATAACTCGGAATCGCCTGGCCGACAATCGCCCGCGGACCGTTGTTGCGCACATCAAACTCGACCTGAATCATCTCGCCGGGATGCACGCGCACGCTGCGTTGCACCGGCTTGAATTCCCAATCCATCCCGTGCACATTGGAATCGAATTCCATGGTGACCCAGCGGGTAACATCAATCTGCGTATTCACTACTTCGGCTGCCGGTTTAAGCAGGTCATTGATGCCGGTCACGGCGCAGATCTTTTCGTAAAACGGCACCAGCGCAAAACCAAAGCCGAACATGGCTGCCGCGAATATCGACAACCGGGTCATCATCCGGCGATTGCCGCGTTCGGTTTTCATAGTGCCAGCAGGTAATATTTGACCATCACACCGAAGAAAAACGCAGCCACGATCAGCCACAGCATTATGGCCGTGCGTCGGTTCCTGCGCTTGACTTCGATCTGCGTCATACCGTTACTTGATCTCGGGCGGTGTCGCGAAACTGTGGTACGGCGCCGGCGTGGGCAAGTGTGTCCATTCCAGGCTGTTGGCACCTTCCCATGGCAGAGCCTCGGCCTTCTCGCCACCGGTAATGGTCTTGATGACGATGTAGAGGAACAGCAGTTGCGAAAGACCGAATCCGAAGGCGCCGATCGACGAGATCATGTTGAACTCGGCAAATTGCAGCGCGTAATCCGGGATGCGGCGCGGCATGCCCGCCAGGCCCAGGAAATGCTGCACGAAGAACGTGAGATTGAAGAAAATCAGTGTCAGCCAGAAGTGCCACTTACCCAGTGTTTCGTTGTACATCCTGCCGGTCCACTTCGGCAGCCAGAAGTAGATGCCGGCAAAGGCCGAGAACAGTGCGCCCGCGACCATCACGTAATGGAAATGCGCCACCACGTAGTAGGTGTCGTGCAACTGGATGTCGATCGGCACGATGGCCAGCACCAAGCCGGTGAAGCCGCCCAGCGTAAACAGGAACAGGAAGCCCATCGCAAACAGCATCGGGGTTTCAAAGGTCAGCGAACCTTTCCACATCGTCGCCACCCAGTTGAATACCTTGACACCAGTCGGCACCGCAATCAGCACTGTCGCATACATGAAATAGAGCTGCGCCTCGACCGGCATGCCGGCGGTGTACATATGATGCGCCCACACCATGAATGACAGGATCGCGATCGACGCCGTGGCGTAAACCATAGATGCATAACCGAACAGCGGCTTGCGCGAGAACGCCGGGATCACCTGCGACACCACACCAAAGGCCGGGATCGCGATGATGTAAACCTCGGGGTGCCCGAAGAACCAGAATATGTGCTGATACAGCACCGGGTCACCGCCACCCGCAGCGTTGAAAAAGTGGGTGCCGAAATGGCGGTCGGTCAGCGTCATCGTCACTGCTCCGGCCAGCACCGGCATCACCGCAACCAGCAGGTACGCGGTAATCAGCCAGGTCCAGCAGAACATCGGCATCTTCATCAGCGTCATTCCCGGCGCACGCATGTTGAGGATGGTGGTGATGATGTTGATGGATCCCATGATCGATGACATACCGAGGATGTGGATCGCGAAAATCGTCAAATCCATCGCCGGCCCGGCCTGGATCGACAACGGCGCATACAGCGTCCAGCCCACACCCGCACCGCCGCCTGGCACGAACTGCGCGCCAATCAGCAGCAGGGCGGCTGGCGGCAGCAGCCAGAACGACAGGTTGTTCATCCGCGGAAACGCCATGTCAGGCGCGCCAATCTGCATCGGAATCAGCCAGTTCGCGAAACCGACAAAGGCCGGCATGATGGCGCCGAACACCATGATCAGACCGTGGTAGGTGATCATCGAGTTGAAAAACTCGGGCCTGACGATCTGCAGTCCGGGCTGGAACAATTCCGCGCGGATGATCATCGCCATGGTGCCGCCGACCAGGAACATCGTGAAACTGAACCACAGGTACATCGTGCCGATGTCCTTGTGATTGGTCGATTTGATCCAGCGCATCATGCTGTACGGCTTGTGCGCGTGGCTGTCGTGGTCATCCTGACCGTGAGTATGTGCGTGCGCTGCTTCCATTGAATTCTCCTGAAACCTTGTTAGTTCCGTGCCTTAGTTCGGTAACTTAGTTCCGTGCGGCCTTGATTTCGGCCGGGGCGATCGCCTCGCCGGTCTTGTTGTTCCAGTTGTTGCGGGTATAAGTAATCACCGCAGCCAGATCAACATCCGACAGGTGCTTGAAGCTGTTCATCGCGGTGCCCTGCTTGCCGGTAAGCACCAGCTTGATCTGATCAGCTTTCGGCCCGTTGACCACCTTGGAACCGTTCAGCGCCGGGAATGCCCCGGGCACGCCCATGCCGGTGGCCTGATGGCAGGCCACGCAGTTCTGGGCATAGACTTTTTCGCCATGTGCTTTCAGGTCATCCAGCGTCCAGGTCTTGTTGGGATCGACCTTGGCAGCCACCACCATCTTCTGCTGCGCACCTACCCACGCTGTGTATTGAGCCGGCTCCATCACTTCAACAACGATGGGCATAAAACCATGGTCTTTGCCACAAAGCTCAGCGCACTGGCCGCGGTAAACACCGGCTTTTTCGGCCTTGAACCAGGTATCGCGAATGAAGCCGGGCACAGCATCCTGCTTCACGGACAATTGCGGCACATACCAGGCATGGAGGACGTCCGCGGCAGTGACAAGAACGCGAATTTTCTTGCCCACAGGCACGACCACATGGTTATCGGTCTCCAGCAGGTAGTGCGGATTGGCATTACGACCAGCTACATCGCGTCCGTCAATCTGCTCGCGCGGCGTGGACAGCGTGCTGTAAAAACTGATGCCCTCGCCTTCGCCCTTCAGGTAATCGTAGCCCCACTTCCACTGGTAGCCGGTCACCTTGATCGTCATGTCCGGCTCGGAAGTATCGCGCATGGTGAGCAGCGTACTGGTCGCCGGCACTGCCATGGCAATCAGGATCACCGCCGGAATCAGCGTCCAGGCTACCTCAACCGCCGTGTTCTCATGGAACTGCGATGCTTTGTGCCCGACCGACTTGCGATGTTTGAACACCGCGTAGAACATGAAACCAAACACGCCGATGAAAATGACAAAGCAGATGACCGTGATGATGGTATGCAGGTCGTAGATTTGCTCGCCGAGATGCGTCATCGGCAACTGCAGATTCAGCTTGTATTCGGCCCATGCCGCAACCGACCAGAAAAACAGCGCGCCTGCGGCGGCCCACTTCTTGAACCACTTGTTGCTCATGCTTCCCTCACTCATGAAACTCGATTGATCCGCTAATTTGATCCGCTATTTCCATCTGCCGCCAAGCCGGCTGCGCAATGCCCGCGCCAGCATCCTGCGACTTTCATCACCACAATAACGTCCGATCCGTACTTCCCTGCCGTGTGAACGCAATGCAACCGATCCAGCCACGCCGGTCACCAGTCGCGCCCAGCAGGCATTAAATTCATATTGCTGCTCCAAACCCCGCTCCCTGACCTGGATCGCCGGCGCGACGCAATACCAGCCATGCTGCGATTCCCAGTCCGGCTATTTCAATGCCGGCAAAAGGCAGGATCAGCCATGCACCCACGGCCGTAAATCCCAGCGCAATCATCAGGGAAACAATGCCAGCGAGCCGAAGACCAGCCGCAACAAATGCAAATCCAGCGAACTGGTGTAGCGCCTGAATTACGTAAAACCGGCGCTTTCCTGCTCCAAGATCGGCTCGAATGGGGTCTCTGTGGTCACCGGCGCCGGCCATCGCTTTCAACCGCGCGGACTTTAGCACAACCGGCCGGGCGCTCGCAACAGAAATGCCCCATGAAAACAGCGGGTTTCCCCTCTCAAATGACCGCATTCAGGCGTTTGATATCCAACACCCGGACGACGCGTTCGAGGCGCAGTTTTTTGGTGTAAGCGATGTCCCCCAACAGCGGCGCTTTGAGCCACGAACGCAGCGCCTGCAAATTCTCCGCCGCCCGCGCCATGTCCGGATCGATGCGATTGACAATCCACCCGGCCAGGCGCAGGCCGCGCGCCTGCAACGCCTCCACAGTCAGCAGCGCATGGTTGAGGCAACCCAGCCGCAGTCCCACGACCAGCACCACCGGCAGCTCCAGTCGCAGCGGAATATCGGCGGCATTAAACCTGCGCCCCAGCGGCACCAGCAGCCCACCGACGCCCTCGACCACCACCACATCGGCGCGGCCGGCCAGTTGCGCGTATTTTTTTGCAATCAGCGCCATGCGCAGCGTGGCCCCGGCTTCGTGCGCTGCGATATGCGGCGCCACAGCCGGCGCAAAACAATAGGGATTGGTCCACGCCAGCGGCACATCGACATTCGCTGCAGCACGCAGTTGCACGACGTCATCGTGATGCCAGACGCCGCGCCGGCGCGTGGCGCCGGCGGCCACCGGTTTCATCGCTGCGACGCGCAGTCCGAGCTCTGACAACCCCTGCAGCACGGCGCAGGCCACCACTGTTTTGCCAACGCCGGTATCGGTGCCGGCAATAAACACACCGCGCGCAGTCATTTCAAGCGCTCCCGACCGGTTTGATGTCGATCACCGGTTTGCCCCCGGGACCCAGTCGCGGCATGGGCCGCCAGGCATGTCCGTACACCACTTCATAGGTGGCAGGCAGCTTGCCCTCGCGCCGCAGTGCCTCGTAGTTGCGCGTCACCGCTGCCAGCCAGGCCTTGCCTGACAATGCATGGGGTCGATCCGCCGCGGCATTGCGCGCACCGATGGCTTTCAGGTCGTGCATCAAGGCCCGCACATCTTCGTAGGTCAGCGTAAAAGTTTCCATGTCGATCACCGGATCGGCGAAACCGGCATCCACCAACATGTCGCCGATGTCATGCATGTCGATGAACCGGCTGAGATGGATGTGACCGTCGGTATCCGACTGCGCCGCGCGCAATTCCTTCAATGTATCGGGACCGAAAGTAGCAAACATGAACAGCCCCCCCGGCGCCAGTACCCGGCGCATCTCGGCAAACGCCTGGGGCAGTGCATTCACCCACTGCAGCGCGAGATTGCTCCACACCAGATCCATGCTCTCCTTCGCCAGCGGCAATTGCTCGAGGTCACCGCACACGGTCGCCGGCAGCCTGCGCAACAGCCGTTGATGCCAGGGGGCCGCGGCCTGTGCCTGGCGCAGCATGCCCGGCGCAAGGTCCAGCGCAACGATGCGCGCGCCGGGGTAACGCGCGGCCAGACCGCGCCACGCATTGCCAGTGCCGCTGCCGGCATCAAGTATCCGCGCCGGCTGGTGGCGGATGAAATCCAGGCGTTCGAGATTGCGCCGGCAGACCTCGTGCTGCAATACCGCGGCAGCATCATAGGTTGCCGCCGCACGGTCAAAGGAGCGACGCACCGCGCGTTTGTCGAGAGTGACGTTATCGCTCATTGCAGAAATCAGTCATCAAATCGCGCACCAAGTCCGGATTGGAAATGAACGGTGCATGCGCAGCCCCGGCGATCATTTCGAGACGACCCTGCGGCAACCGCGCTGCCAGATACTCGCCGGCAGCCGGCGGCGTGATGCGATCGCGGTCGCCGTGCAAGACCAGTGCCGGCTGTGTGATCGCGGGCAACAGTGCGCGCAGGTCGGTGTCATGCAAGGCGCGCAGCATTTGCTCCAACGCCGCCGGGCTGGGCCCCGGCCGTGCCGCCAGCGCCGCCTGCAACCGCCGCGCCACGCTGCGCGCCTGCGCATCGCCCTGGCTTTCGAGCAACAGAAACCGCTGCAGCGTGGCGGTCGCGTCCTGCGCCAGCGCCGCAGCAAATCCGGCAAACAGGTCCAGCGCCATGCCATGCGGCCAGTCGTCGGTGCTGACAAAGCGTGGCGTGGTCGCCATCAGGATCAACCGTGTCACCTGCTGTGGATGGCGCCGTGCCCAGGCCAGCGCCAGTTGCCCGCCCAGCGACCAGCCCGCCACGATGCAATGCGCAGGCGCGGCGGCTGCCAGATGGTCAACCAGCGCATCCAGATCATCCGTTTCGATCATGGGATTTGCGCCATGTCCGGGCAGGTCCGGTGTCAGCACCGTGAAATCGCATTCCAGTCGCGCGGCCAGATCTGTCCACACGCCGCCGTGAGTGCCCCAGCCGTGCAGCAGCACCAGTGTTGCAGTTGGGCTCATGCAGCCTGCAGCAACGCGCTGACCAGTTGCGCCACATCGGCGGCCTCGTGGTCCGCTGACAGCGAAATGCGCAGCCGCGCTGTGCCCTGTGGCACCGTCGGTGGCCGGATCGCCGGCACCAGCAAACCCTGCGCCGCCAGCTGTTCCGACAGACCCAATGCCGCTGCGTTGTCACCCACCAGCAGAGGCTGGATCGGTGTATCCGATGCCAACAGCCGCCATGGACTTGCGGCAAGCCCCTGCTTTAACTGCAGAATCAAAGCGTCCAGCCGTTCACGCCGCCAGTTTTCTTGCTCAATCAATTGCAGGCTGGTCAGCAGTGTATGCGCCAGCAGCGGCGGTGTGGCCGTGGTGTAGATGTACGGGCGGGCGTTCTGGATCAAGGTCTCTATCAGCGCGGCGCTACCGGCGACAAAAGCACCGGCGACCCCCGCAGCCTTGCCCAGCGTCGCCATGTAAATCACGCGCTCCGAGGCGATGCCGAAATGCGCCAGCGTGCCGCGGCCCTGCGCGCCGAGCACGCCGAAACCATGGGCATCATCGATCAGCAGGTATGCGTCGTGGCGCTCGCACAGTTCCAACAATTCGGGCACCGGCGCAATGTCGCCGTCCATGCTGAACACGGCGTCGACAATCACCAGCTTGCGCCGCGCCGGCGTGGCCTTGAGCAATCGCTCCAGCGCAGCAAGGTCGCTGTGCGCGTAACGTTTGAATGCGGCACGTGAAACCAGCGCCGCATCATTCAGCGACGCATGGTTCAACCGATCGGCAAATACCGTGTCACCGCGACCGCAGAGTGCGCCGACCACGCCCATGTTCGCCATGTAACCCGTTGAAAACAGCAGCGCCCGCGGCAAACGCACAAACGCCGCCAGCGCATCCTCCAGTTCATGATGCGCCGTGCTGTGGCCGAGTATCAGATGCGAGGCGCCGGCACCAACGCCGTAACGATCGATGCCTGCTTTTGCCGCAGCCGCCAGCCGTGGATCGGCGGCGAGACCCAGATAATCGTTGGAACAGAACGCGATGTATTCACGACCGTCGACGGTGACGCGCGCCTGCTGCGGCGACGACAGCAGGCGGCGCTTTCGACGCAGCCCCTGATCCTCGCGGGCCGCCAGCTCGGCGGCCAGTTCAGCAGGCAGTGACAAGAGCGGGAAATGAAGCGGAGAATGAAGCGGGAAAAAGCAGAAAACGTGCCGCGGCCGGCAACGCTTATGCCGCCGCGGGGTTCATGGCCTGCAACCCCAGTCGGGAGAACAGCGCCTGATCGTTCTCGACATCAGGATTGCCGGTGGTCAGCAGTTTTTCACCGTAGAAAATGGAATTCGCGCCGGCAAGGAAACACAGCGCCTGAATCGCGTCGCCCATTTCCTGACGCCCGGCCGACAACCGCACCATGGCCTTGGGCATGGTGATGCGCGCACAGGCGATGGTGCGCACGAATTCCAGCGGATCCAGCGCCGCTGTGCCGTGCAGCGGAGTGCCCGGCACCTGCACCAGATTGTTGATCGGTACCGACTCCGGATACGGACTCATGTTCGCGAGCTGGCCGATCAGCGCCGCGCGCGCCGTGCGCGTTTCACCCATGCCGACGATGCCGCCGCAACAGACGTGCAAGCCAGCTTCACGCACCTGGGCCAAGGTGTCGATGCGATCTTCATAGTCGCGGGTGGTGATGATGTTCTTGTAATTGTCCGCGGCGGTGTCGATGTTGTGATTGTAATAATCGAGACCCGCATCACGCAGTTGCTCCGCCTGCCCGGCCTTCAGCATCCCCAGCGTCGCGCAGGTTTCCATGCCGAGTCCGCGCACCGCCTTGACCATGGCCACCACCTTGTCGAGATCGCGCTGCTTCGGTCCGCGCCATGCCGCGCCCATGCAGAATCGGGTCGCGCCCTTGTCGCGCGCCAGTTGCGCAGCAGCCACCACGGCCTCCACCGACAGCGTTTCCTGATTTTCAACACCGGTATGGTAACGCGCGGCCTGCGGACAATAACCGCAATCCTCGGCACAGCCGCCGGTCTTGATCGACAGCAATGTCGACAGCTGCACGGCGTTCGGATTGAAATGCTCGCGATGCACCTGTTGCGCACGGAACAGCAGATCGTTGAAAGGCAGCGCAAACAGCGCCTCCACATCCGCAACCGCCCAGCGCGGTGCCGTCTCTGCGTTGTCGGCGGCGGGAGCCGGCCGTTCGTTGACTGACAAGGTATCCATGAGTATTTGGCCCGTATTTTTTAAAAAATCAATATAATCAATTACTTACAATAATTCATTCTCTCAGACGCGGCTTTTTTTGTCAAATTACTCATTCCGGATACTTAACAACTGGCAAAACAGCCTGGTTGTGCATTGGCGTGCCCGCTGCCTGCTGTGCGGTGGGCAGTCGCCGGCACGCGGCCTGTGTGACGGCTGCTGGGCCGACCTGCCGTGGCTGAAATCCGCCACCTGCAGTTGCTGTGCGCACCCGCTGCCGACACCGGGCCTGTGCGGTCGCTGCCTGGCTGAACCGCCGCATTTCGATCGCGTGGTGGTTCCCTGCCGTTATGAATTCCCGCTCGACGGTCTGATCCAGGCCTGCAAGTACGGCGGACGACTCGCTGCAGTCCGGGCACTGGCAGCCGTGTTAGCGGAGCGCAGGCCGCAAGCGCCGGATCTGATCGTGGCCATGCCGCTGTCGAACCAGCGTCTGCGTGAACGTGGATTCAACCAGGCACTGGAACTGGCGCGCAGCGTAGCGCACAGCATGAAGGTGCCGCTGGACACTGCACTCTGCGTCAAGACCCGGGATACCCCACCGCAAACCCGCCTGCCCTGGAAAGCGCGCCGCAAAAACATCCGCGGCGCATTTGTCGTGCAAGGCAACCTCGACGGCTGCCATGTGGTGGTCGTGGATGATGTGCTGACCACCGGCGCGACGTTGAGTGAACTGGCGCGCAACCTGAAGCGCGCTGGTGCGGCGACGGTCACCGGCTGGGTCATCGCACGCACCATCGCCGGCCACGGCATCGACACATGACGGCCGCTGCGATTACCGGGTTTTCTTAGCGCAGCTTCTGCTCGGCAAACGCCTGCAGTTCCGCCGACAGATTGCCGCTACCTTGCGCCCGCCGGTAGGCTTCCTGCGCTTGATCGCGGCGACCCAGCGCTTCCAGAGATACCCCCATGCCCAGCAGCCATATCCCCGTGTTACCGCGAAACTGGAGAGCGCGCTGGAACTGCATCACCGCTTCAGCGTGTTTCTGCTGGCGTTGCAGCAGCCCGGCATAAAACGCGATGTATTCCGGACTATTACCAGCGTATTCGAGACTGCGCGACAAGGTCTGGACCGCCGTATCGAGCTCACCCCGTTCCATCTGCAATCGTGCCAGCGTCATCGCAAAACCATACTGTGCGAGGGCAATCTGCAGTCCCTCCTGCAACAATCGCGACACTTCAGCCGGTTCGCGCGCGCTGAGCAGCACACCGACCAGTGCCTGTCGTGCCGGATGATAGGCGGGCTCAATCTGCAGCGCATCTTCGAATGCGAGCCTGGCTTCGTCGGGTCGGCCCTGGTGCAGTGCCGCTGCACCTTTTGCATAAGCCGCTTCGGCACGTTGTCGCGGCGTCAGCTGCCTGACCCGTTTTTCAATTTCCACTGGCGGCGGCACCGCTGCCAATATCTGCTTTTTTTCAGCCGGCACCGCATTGGCCCGCGGCGACATCTTAGGCGCAACGATATTTGCCGGTGCCGGTGCCGGTGAAGATTGCGGCACCGCGCCTGTCATGACCGATGCCGCAGACAGCGGCGCACCAGCTGCGGGCGGCACTTCCCTAATCTCCGGCACCTGCGCCAGATCAAAACTCATGCGCCGAGCGATCATTTCCACCGAGTCCTGCTCTGCAACCGGTGCTGCAGTAGATACCACAGCAGCAGGCTTTGTGGCAGGTGCTGCAGACACTGCGGATGCCGGGGGCAACGGACTGGCCGGCCGGCCGGCCATCCACCACCAGGTCCCGGCGACCAGCGCAACCAGTACCAGTACAACCGCCATGGCCAGTATATTGAAGCGTGTATGGCCATTATCGTCGGGCAACGCGCGCACATGATCGGGAACCCGGCCACGCTCCTCACCGGATGCACGACGCCGTTCCAGATCCATCAGCATCTGATTGATGACACTCATACGAAACGGCTCAGCGTCAGCCCCCCTGCAACTACCAGCACCATGGCAAACCCCAGCCACAACCAGCGCGGCCGGGGCATTGCAGCAGGCGTATCCGCGGCAGCAGTCCGCACATGCCGCGGCAACACCTGCTGCAAACCCTCGCCAAACGCCAGCAGCAATGATTTGTGCGCCATGATGTTGATCAGGCGCGGCACGCCGCGGCTGGCACGATGCAGTCGGCGCACGGCACTGCGCAGGAACAGGCGGTTGCCGCGATAACCCGCCACCCGCAGGCGGTGCGCAAGATAGTGATCGACCTCTGCCGGCGTCAGTGCAGCAAGCCGGTACTGGAAAGTGATGCGCTGGCGCAACTGGCGCACGGACTGGTGTGCCAGCCGCTCATCGAGTTCGGGCTGGCCAAACAACACCACCTGCAGCAGCTTGCGCTTTTCGGTTTCGAGATTGGTCAGCAGGCGCAGTGCCTCCAGAGTTTCCTGTGGCATGGCCTGCGCTTCGTCGAGGCAAACTACGACCGTTTTTCCCTGCCGTGCAAAATGGAGCAGCGCACGCGACAATTCCTTCAGCAATTGATGCTGGTCGGATTCCCGCGGCAATGGAATACCCAGCTCATCGGCCAGTGCAAACATCAGTGTCCGCGGTTCCAGATAGGGATTAGGTATATAGGCAGAAACGAAGCGTGCATCGAGGGTCGCCAGAAAACGGCGGCACAGCAGCGTTTTTCCAGTGCCCACCTCGCCGGTGATTTTCATGAATCCCTCGCCGTTGCGGGCAGCAACCAGCAGGGTGTTCAGCGCTTCCTGATGGGAATTACAGGCGTAGGCAAAACTGGTGTCAGGGGTGATGCCGAACGGCGGCTCACGCAACCCAAAATGCGATTGATACATACTGCCAGAGTATCACCGTTGCGGTGCAGGCGCGCCCATGGCCCGGATACGGTCACGGGTGCGGGCCAGATCCTCCTGCCAGGTACGGTCGCCGTGAATGATCGTGGGCTTGAGCAAGATGACCAGTTCGCTTTTCACGCTCCTGCTGTCACGCTGGCGGAACAGATTACCGATGCCATCAAGATCACCGATGCCCGGCACCTGACTGCGGTCGTTGACCGACTGCTGGCGCATCAATCCGCCTATGGCCACGATATTGCTGTCCTGCACCCGCACGATGGTATCGGTCTCATTGATGTCGCTGGAAGCCAGCGGCAGCGTGAACGAACCCAACGATCCCAGATCAATCACCTTGCGCCGCTCGACCACACTGCTGACCGAGGGATGTATATGCAGAATGATGTTGTTGTTGTCGTCGATCTGCGGCGTCACGTCGAGCGCGATGCCCGAGAAAAATGGCGCCACGGTAATCGTCGGCGTCACCGTGGTATTGGTGCCGCTGGTACTGGACGTAGTGCTGACATTGGTGACAAAAAAGTCGTCGGTACCGACCTTCAGCACAGCTTTTTGATTATTGAGGGTCGCCACCCGCGGGCTGGACAGCACATTGACGCCGCCCTGGGTTTCCAGGAAGGTCAGCAGCGCCGCAAAATTCTGGGTCTGCAGCGCCAGGCCAAACAGCCCCCCGGCCGCACCCGTGCCCAGCGAAAGTGCATTGGCCACAGTACCGACCGAGCCCGCTGTTAGTGCCGAATTCCCGAGTACGGTGCCGTCTGCCGCACGCACAGTCGGTGCGCTGATCGCTCCGGTGCGTCCCAATGTCGCGCCTGGAGCCAGCACACCGGCGCCAAACCGGGTGCTGCCATCGCGGAAACCCGCCCAGTTGATACCCGCCTGGTAACCGTCACGCAGCGTTACTTCGATGATTTTTGCTTCGAGCACCACCTGCCGCTCGACGATCACCTGCATGGCCTTCAGAAACTTTTCGATATTGCGCATTTCCGTGGGCATGGCCCTGACCACAAGCACACCGGATTGGGAGTTCACCACCACACTGCGACCCGGAGCACCGCCCAGAATGGCAGTCAGCGATTTCTGGATGTCCCCCCAGAAGTCGGAATCCGAGGTTGTCGTTACCCGCGTGCTTTCCGACGCACGCGTCCCGGCACCGCCGGCAGGCCCCGTCGTGGGTACCGGAACCGCGCCCGGCGCTGACGAACCGGGACTGGCAGAACCATCGGAAATCGAACCGGAACTGACACGCGTCTGGGTCTGTCCACGACGCTGCGCCTGCAGGTAGTTCACTTCGAATATGCGGGTCTGCAACGCAGCAGGCAGCACCGTGATCCGGTTGCCCTGCAAGTTGTAGTCAAATCCGTACAGATCGCGCAGCGTATCGAGCGCTTCGGTGACCGTCACATCCTTCAGATTCACCGACAGCTCACCCTTGACCTCGGGGTGCAGCACCATGCTGTAGCGCGTGCCGGAGACAATGGCCATGAATACCTGCCCTGCCGGTGCATTATTTACCGCCAGATCAAAACGGGTTTCGGGTTTCTGGGTATCGGCGCGCGGCATTTCCACGACCAGCGGCGGCAGCAGCGCTCGGCTGACTGCATCAGGCGTCACCGGTTTGCGGTTCTTCGTCGCCTCCTCCAGCTCGCTGTTGATGGCGTCCATAGCCCCGCCCGAGCGGCGCGGCGTTTCCGCACAGCCCGCAACGATAACCATCATCGCGACGATCATCCATCGATGCATGTTGTTCCGCCTGTTCATGATCATTTTATGGTTTCGCCGTATTCTTTTTGCCACTTGCGGATTTCCCTCCGCCAGCGACACGTTTCTCGACCAGCGGATACAGCCGCAGCACGGTGGTCTCGGCACCGTCTTTCAGCACCGCTTCACTTTCCGTCAATCGTACCAGACGTGCAGTGCCGTAGCGACCTCCCAGCACCACCATTTCGCCACTGATCATGGCCACCTTGCGCTCAGCCGACAGCCTGATTGATTGCAACACCGGTCCGCTTGTCGCAGCACCGGCGTCCGCAGCCTCGAACAGCGCGCCCGGAGGACGTGTCGGATCAACCAGTCCTTGCGCACCCGCCATGGTGATTACGCACGAGCCGATCACGGCTAACAACTGCGCGGAGATTTTTCTCATACCTCTCATACCACCAGCCAAACCCTGTTCAGGCTCAATGTGTGCACGGTAAGCGTCAATTTCAGCCGCGGATGGTTGCCGGCGTCCAGGGCAACCTGGCCCCAGAACAACTGCCACGGCAGCTTTTCCAGCTTCGCCAGATAGTCGTGCAGCTCGGCATATGAGCCTTCCACGGTAATCTCGAAACTGTGCTGATAAATACTGCGGTCCACCATTCCCGACGCTTGTTTGCTATCGGCCCCTACCGCGCCGGCGGTCTGGTAGCGATGCACCGGCAGCTTGTGCAAACTGACGAGCGCAAGGCCGCGTTCCCGCGTTAATACCCCCTCCAACAGCTTCGTCACCTGGTCCGGCGGCACCAGCTGCTTCTGCAAGCCCTGCAGTTTGGCATCAATCTCCGCAATCTGCTTGCGCAACTCGTCGCGATACCGCCGTTTGACCTCGTCCGGATCAGCCTGCCCTCGCCCGGCATTGATGATGGCTTCGCCGGTTTTGATCAAATTGCGCGCCGCAACCACTTGTGCCGACAGTTCCTGCTGCTGCGCCGCAAGGGGGCTTAGCGCCAGCGTATCGAACAGCACAAAAACCACGACTATGGCGCTGACCGTCATCAGCGCACGTTCGCGCAGAGACCGCGAGTTGAACTGCGCGCTCCATTCCTGCCAGCGCAACCTTGCCGTCTCCATCACCGCGCACCCCCGCGTCCCGCCGTAGCCGCGTCCACCGGATCTGCGGTACTCAGTGCAAACTCCAGGAAACGGGGCATCACAGACTGGCCGCCAGCAGCATCCTGCGCACCCGCAGACGGCGCGGATTTCGGGCGGCGCATTTCCAGCGTGGAAAACTCTCGCCCCTGCAATGCCTGTTCCTTGTTGAGTTTCTGGATATATACCGGCACCAGTTCCGGTTTGAGCGCACGCCCCTGGATCGCCACATCGCCAGCGCCGCTCACTGAAAAACCGGTGAGCCACAAACCATCAACGATTTGACGGGAAAATGCCTGCAGATACTGCGCAAAACCATTGCGATTGCCCAGTGCACCACCCTCCAGCACGGCGATGCTGTCGCGCGCCGACTTCAATTCCATCTCCAGTCGCTGGATTTCAGTAGCCAACGCGCTGCTGCCCTGGTTGGCGCCACTTTCCCCCTTAAGGCGGTCGGTGTACTTGCTCTGCGCCTTCAACAGCCCCTGCGCCGACGCTACTTCTGCCTGCAATCCGTCAACCTGCTTCTGGTTGAACATCTGCAAAGCAGTCATCACCACGACCGTCAGGCCGACCAGCATTAACGCCCGCCCCAAAGTCAAAAACAGCCGCTGTTTGCGGAAAGCCGGGCCCAGCAGATTGATATATTGACTCATATCAGGCGGCACGCTCTTCGCGCATTGCAGCCCCGATCATCTGCAGGCATTGCGATTGCCGCAGCGGATCGCGCAACTCGGGCACTCCCGGAAAATCAACGAACTGCGCCATATCCAGCATGGCCACCGGCACCGTCAGGTTCGACCGCAGGTATTCAGCAAACTGTTCAGCCGCCGGCACCTGCGACAGCGCCACCCGCGCCACGGTAACGCTGCGGAACTGACGCTCGAAATGATCCAGCGAGCGCTGCAACTCAAGCGCCACCCGATCGTAGAGTTCTTCGGTGTTCGCGCCTGACTCAAAATCAGCTAGCGACACATCGATGCGGCGGGCCTGGTACAGCTCACCGCCACTGGTAAACGTCAACAATGCGCCGCTGTCATCAAAACACAGCATGGCCAAACCACGCCCTTCATCTTCGAGCAGCCTGGCCACGTTGCGTTGCGCAAACTCGGGAATGTCTATGACCTCCAGCGCAATGTCTGCGTCGTTAAACGGTTTTACGGTCGCCGCAACGGTATCGTTACGCGCGGCAACGGCCAGCATCTGCGCCGCACGTCCGGCGGCGTCTCCACCCGGAACAAACGTTGCGTCAATCATGGCCTGTTCAACCGGATATTCCACCGCATCCTTGATCGACCAGCGCACCGCGTTTTTCGCCTCTTCAGCCGGAACGTTCGGCGCATCAACCGACAGCAACTGGTAGTCACGCGGTTTCAGCAACGTAATGCATTGGTAGCGGTCCAGATCTAACTCCCGCCGCAAACGTTTCAGCGTATCGACGTCACTGCCTGCCTTGCGAAATGACTCGCACAGCAATACTTCCGGACGCGCTTTGCCTGCGACGAGTACATGGGACAGATCAATACGATCAGCGTGGAGATTCAGGCACAACCATCCCGGTCTTTGTTTTTTCCCGAACAGAGTCATTTTATTTATACGTACGATTGCGCTTTATATCCGCTTAAAATACCATATTTTTCAATGTTGTCAATGACTTATGACGAGTATTTTGAGTGCGGCAATCGAACAGTACGCGCAGCCCTTTGTTTCAATTAGTAATTCTCCCGCATATATATTCTTTCATCACCACTGCCGCTGATTCCGAAGCGTACCCGCGCTGCAGGATCCTTGGCATAGCCGCCGGGCGGAGTGCACCACAGACTACGCAAATAGGTTTTGTTGGCCGCAGTGGCCGTCGGTGTAAAGGCCGACGGTGCGTCCGGACAGGCATCAGCCGTGCCGGTGGCGCCCAGATTCACCGCAACATCCACGCTGCGCACATCGCTCGCGGGAATATTCAGCCTGATCGAACCACGACCCGCGGACAGCGGGCTGGTCACCACATCCACCGACGTGGTGCCTGCGCCGGTTCTGATGTAATTGCCGAGCCCGATGTTGGTTGTCGCCAGTGCCGTACAACTGTCTGCGGCATTGGTAATAAAAAACGTGCCGTTCCAGTACTGCGCCTCGACCGGCACCTGCAACTTAAGCAATTGCGAGCCGCTGACATTGCCCAACCGCAGCCGGCCGAAACGCATGCTCGAACTGCCCACTGTCACTCGGTCATTGCCGTTGGCCGGCACGTCGGTATCAAGATTCAGATCGGCATTCCGCAACGAAACGAGGTCTGCATCCACAGGCAGCACGCCCAATCGGAACGATTCAAACGGCCCGTCCGGTGTCGCCGCACGATTGACGGTCAAATCCGCTGTGAAGTTGCCGATGCCACCCAGCCAGGTGCCGCTGGAAGTTCCCAGCGCAAGTCTGGCGGTCAGCGCCGTGGCAATCAGTGGCGGCGTTGCATCGGCAAGATCCACCGCACCGAAACCGAAGTTCGCCGGCACTGTGCCAACGAATCTGGCATACCCGTTCGCCGTGGTGTAATTGGTGGTCGTTGCCGGCGTGGCCAGCGCATTGCGTGCCGTCAGCATGAACGCCATGCGGAGCGGTTCGCCCTGGTACGTAAACGTCGATGCCGGCGCACAGGCGGACGGTTGCCGGTTGGTCACTGTGCCCGGCGTGACCAGCAAATGATCGGGATAAAAGCGGCCGACACCGGTCAGGCCCGCGGTCGAGTTTCGGACATTCTGGCCGCTGCTGAGATAGTTGGTCGTCTGCGCAAACAAGTTGATGAAGCCGACTTCGTCCCAGTTCACCGCCTGGGTTTTGGTGCCGCTCGCAAACCCGGTGTAATTCGTCGCGCCGCCCAGCGTACCCGCGGTGCCGGGGAGTGGCGCGTTCAGCGTGTGGGTCAGTGCCGCCGAAGCTGCGGAAGTTTCCTGTCCAAAACTGGGGGTCGCCGCGTTGCCGGCGATCTGCGCATCGTTATCCGGAATACCGTCCGTATCCGCATCATCGCCGGTTTTCCAGACCACCGCGGTGACTGCAGTGTTGAAATTCTGGCCGGCTTTGGTAAACACCGGTTGTGCCGGACCCGGCGTCGCCGAGGTCGTCACGCCGGATACGCGTAGCCCGAACGGCCGGACGACAAAAGCGTTGCTCGAACCGATGACCGTCGTGCCCGCAGGCGGCGACGGCAATGCGGAACTCATGTGGATGGTGATCTGCCCGGCATCACCATAACGCACCACAAAGGGGGCCATCGCGTTGGTGTCGTTGCTGAATGCAAGCGACACATTGGTATAGGTACCGGGGGCACCGTTGTTCTTGGCAATGTTGGTGAAGGTGCCTCCGCTGTTGCGGATCGCCGCTTCGGTGCCACCCGCACCACTGCAGGTACCGGGGTTATTGCATACCGCACCCATCCCCACGTTCACGGTCTGGTTGCGAAACTGCGTCGTACACGCGCCAGTGGCGGGCGCCGTGGCCACCGCCTGCAGAAACAGCGTTTGCGCGCCAAAGCCGGTGTTGCTTTCTTTCCCGGAAATCTGCGTGCCTACGGTCGCCGTGGTCGAGCCATTGGCGGTCACGCGCCAGACCGCATCGGCAAAGTTGAAAACCGGGTCTTCGGTTGCGTCCTCTTTCGGCGTGCCCGCCGGGTTCAGATTGATATTGGGCGATGCAATTGTGTTGTGCCGCAGCCGCACCTGCAGCACCGATTCGGTGCCGGACCAGGTGTAGCTGGCCTGCCCGTCGTTCGCCCCTGATGTCGAAAAATTCGCCGCAGTACCGACATCACCGGCACCCGCCGAAAACGCTTGCCACACGCCGGTATTGGTACTGGTCCTGATGACCAGAGGCGTGCCCACCGACGGATTGACTGCGACATGGCTGGCGTTGTGCGCCGTGATGCGTACGACAGCGGGCTCACAGCGGGCAAAGTTGGTACCCGCCGGCGCCGTGATGGCGTAATGCGTAAAAGTCACCGCAGGTCGCAGCGCGAGAATATGGGTGGCGCCCGTGTCGTTGCTGGGCGGATTGGAATGTGTCGCCGTGCGTGTGCCGGTAGCGCCCGCTGCTGCACGCAGCTCGTAGTTCACTTCCATTGAGATGCCGAGAGCATTGGTCGGCACCTCGGATGAGCCATCCACCACCTCGGTCATGCCGGCCGGCGGTGTCCAGGTTGCACCAGAATTGGCGGCATGGGTACTGACCAACATGGTGTTAGTCACCGCGCCGGTACTGACATCCGGTGTAGCGTGCGTATAACTGTAGCCCGTAGCCTGGCCGTTTTCGACGACGATGGGGCTGGTGGTATCGACTCCGGCAAAACTGGCAATGCTGCCGACCACGCCGGCATGCAGCGGAGTTCCCGCAAAACCCCAGGTGTAATTGGCCGGTTCAGCACCTGTTGCCACGCGCCGGTAAACCGCCAGCAGATTGCCGTAACCTCCGGTACCGCCACCACCGGTCTGGTCGATCTGCCGCACCAGCGTCCAGCCGGCCGGGGGTGATATCGTGATCGTGCACGCTCCACCGTTGGTATTGCTGCAGGGGCGAACAGCGATACTCGCGATCATCACATCATTGGCAACAGTACCGGCCGGCACGTTAACGGTGATGCCGCCCGCAGCGGGATCCGGTTTCAGCGCAAACAGCACGCCGTGGCTGTGATCATTGCCACCAGACTTGGGCACATTGTTGAGCGGTCCTTTGACGCTTGCTGTTGTTTCCTGCCGGTAGCTGAGCGCAACCTGCACATCATTGCCCTGCCCGGTACCGGAATCAAATAGTTCGGTGTAACCAAATCCCGAGGCGTCCGTATTACGGTTGTCCGAAATCAGCGCAGCAAAAACCGTCATCGCGTTGGCTGTGGTCGTGGAGACTTCGCCCGAAGACACCGTATTCGCATTCTGATAGCTGCAATACACACGCGTGCCGCCTGCCGTGCAATTGCCGCCGGGTATCGGCTGGGCGTGGTCGAACGGCGTTACCGGGTCCACACCACTGAATCGCGCAAGCTGCCCGGTCATCACGTTGCAACCGGATCCGGTCTTGGTCACCGTCAGATTGTCATTGCCTGTACCGCTGGCGATGCGCCAGTAAATACGCGAGGTCAGACTGCCCTGCGGATTGTCCGCAAGCAGCGTGTTCCAGCCAACCGACGGCGTCAGCGTCGTCGAATCGCCGGAAACCACCAGCGCCAGCAGAAATTCACCGACGGCGCCGCCTGGTGTGGGCGGCGAAATCGTATTGTTTCCGCCGCCACAACCGTTGCGGGTATTGATGCCGTTGTTGCTACCGTTATACGAGCCGGCAGTCACAGTAATGCCGCTGCTGCCCGCGCTGGAACTCGCCTGTGCCGCGCCACGGTCAGTAATCTGCGCCTGCGTCGGCACCGCAAACATCGCGCAGCACAACAAGACCGCCAACCGCAGCCCTGTCGCACTGGCGCGCAGCACGCCCTGTGCCCAGAGAAATTTACAGAAAATGGGGTCAGACTCCATTTTTCCTCCCCATATAAAGGTATAAATGGGGTCAGACTCCATTTTTTCCATTGATTTTATTGGGTCAGAAAAAGGAGAAAAAGGAGAAAAAGGGGCCAGGCTCGAATATTCATCCCAAACGCTCTTTCCAATAACCAGGGCGGCGGCTGTGGTGGGCAAATGCGACGATCACGATTTCATCCGCCAACACCGAGTAAATTATATCGTACGGAAAACCGGAAAGAACGAATCGCCGCACCCTTCGTCCGATCAGTGATGCCGCGCATCCTGAACACGCAGCCAGAGATTTCCCGCCACACGCGGGCTACGCTCGCGATACCAAGCCATGGATTCCCGTAATTCGACGGTAGCGACCGACAGTTGCCTGATTCTCATTCGACGAGAAATTCCCGCCGCAGCCGCTCCATCGTCACGTCGAAGTCCTCGGCCTCAATTTCGCCTCGCTCATAGGCCGCGATTCTGTTCTCGGCCTCCGCAGCCCATGCGGCTTCCCATGCAGCGTCAGGGGGGGCGACCAGCTCCTGCAAAGCATCAAGCGCGGTAATACGCTCTTCCCTATTCAGGCATCTTGCCTGTTCGATAAATGCTTCGACTCGTGCATTCATGGCCGGTTCTCCAGGCAATCAAAAGGTAACGTAAAACCACAAAACCGGGGACATACCCCATTTTCCCGGCACCAATTTTTTTGCGTTCATGAGACTCCCTTTGAGAAAATGGGGTCAGACTCCATTTTCCTCCCTGCCCTATTGGCGACCACAAGCGGGGACAGGATGTTTTGCACTTTACTCCCGCCTTGCCTGGCCAACAGGGCGCCATTGGGATCAGGCTCGAATATTCCGCGACCATGAATGCTCATGTCCTTTTCTCCGCTTCTCCCGAATCCCCGGCCCGCAGGACGTCTTGCACCCAAGCAAGGGTGCATCGACGATCACCGCGGCCTGCTCGCGGGTCATGAGTTCGATATCGCTGTCGTCATAGCGAAACTCGACGGCATAAGGTGAGAGACGGGCATACTCCTCGGGCGGAAACGGCAGTTCCGCAGCGTCCTTTAGCGATACCGCGAGATCAGCCAGATCGTGCGTTCGCCGCGCGGCAATGCCGAAGGCGAACTGGGTCGCCTTCAACGCCTTTTCGACGGCTTGCTGCGCAAGGAACATGGCAATCGCCAGACGGATACCCGGCGCCGCCGCCAGCACCAGAAAGGCATCCCTATCCGAGTTCGCGATGGCGAGCAGCCTGCGGTCTTCGTCAAGAGCGTGTTTCATGGAGCACCTTGCCTTCCTGTCGAGCCCAATAGACGGCCGTGCCGGGCACGCGGCCGCGGTTTTCGTAATCCTCCTCGCTGCACACCAGGATGTCGACGCCCCGGCCTATCCAGCCAACCGCAAGACGAAGCCTGAGCATTTCTTCGCCGCGATTTTTCACTTCGCGCTCAACCACCATCAGGTCGATGTCGGAACCTTCATCGGCATCTCCCCGCGCATAGGAGCCAAACAGGATAACCTTGCTCGGCCGGGCCACGGCGACGATGCGGCCAACAGCTTCCTTGATCGCTTCATTGCTTAGCATCGGATGTCCTTCCAAGAAAGAAAAATGGAAAAATGGGGGCAGACTCCCATGGCCCTACCTTAAGGAAGAAACCTCCGATTTCTTCGTCATGCCGGCGAAAGCCGGCATCCAGAATCGACCCCTCGGTCGATGATTTCTTCAAACACTGGATTCCGGCGTTCGCCGGAATGACGGATTTTTGTCTTTGAAAGAGCCTTATAGTGCCATGGGGGTCAGACTCCATTTTCTCCCCCTTCCTTATTGGCGACCACCAGCGGGGACAGGAGGTTCTGCACTGTACTCCCGCCTTGTCTGGCCAACAGGGGATTTTGAATCCACATCTGAATAAAAAATTCCCGCATTTGCTCGGACTGGGCCAAACGGCTGAGCATCAGATGCTCGGGGATGATCGTGCGCGGCAGGCGGTCGAGTTCAGGCATTCGGGTCTTCTCCACGCTTGATCTTCTCCAGCGCCATGACATCGAGCTGATCCTTGGGGCGATTCGCAATGCGCTTCATGGTCAGCAGATCATCAATGGAAGCGATCCACACTTGCCGGGCAAACAGTTCGCCCGCCACCGCATTGGCCATAAGTCTGTCGAACGGCACCTCCGGACGCACCAGAACATCCACTACGCTGCCACCGATCTGCGGCTCCCTGAGCGCGAATGCCAACAGGCCTTTTTCGCGATGCCACTGGTCAATCTGGCTGGCATTTCTGAGCGAGTCCAATGGCACCGGCATCGAGGGAACCAAGCCATATCGCCTGGCTACCGCAATAAATCGAACGAGGTTCCCGTCATTCATTGCCAGAACCAGATCAATATCGAAAGTGGATCGCAGAAATCCGTGCAACTGAACCGCCAGCCCGCCGACCAGCACATACTGGACTTGCTCGTCAGACAATGACTGGAGCAGATCAGTCGTTTTCATAGGTCAAAAAGCCAAGACAAACACCATGAGGGCGGGCATTAACAATTGCGTCTGGCTCCGGCAGTAAAGAACTATTCATGGACACGATTGTCATCTCTGAAAAAACACGGGACACAAACATGTCGGTTTATGGGGGAAAATATTTAACTCATTGATTTTATTCATGTTTATATCCCGCAGCGATACGGTGAAGCTGCGGTCGGGTCCTTGCACTTCGCAACGGTGACCACGACGCGGCGTTCGACATACCCTGCCGCAGGCGACGGCGCCGGACAGGTAGCCTGATTGCAAGCCGTGGCGGTGATTTGATAGACACGGATATTGCGATTGGCTTCCGTGGCATCTGTCTGATTGCAGGTGATGGTCACTGCGAACGGCGCCAGCGAACCGCCCAGCGTGTTGATCGTGGTACTCGGACAGGCGGCAAAAGCCGGCGGCGCCGGGGGTGATGCGTTGTCGGGGTCCAGCGCGTTATACATGCCCCATTCGAGGCCCGCGCGTGCCGCGTAATAAGCGCGCACACCCAGCACATCCGCCTGCACCGTGCTTTGCTGCAGGCCGGTAAATACCACCATGAATGCGCCCAGCGCAGCGAGCACGACCACCAGGAATATTGCGGTGATGATGCTGAAGCCGCGCGCGCGCATCGGCAAACCCGCACCTGCACTTGAAAAACGGCGGCTCATGGCAGATTGCTCACTTGAGCCTGCTGGAACATGCGCACCCGCTCGATGCTGCCGCTGGCCGCCGCGCTGTTGATTTGCAAAATGATGGATATCGTCGCTATCCGTTCGCTCAAGGCGCCAGTGGTGTAGACAAACTGGCAGGCCGCGTCATCGACATTCGACGCCAGCACTGCGACAGTGCCGCCGGGAGCCCCCGCCGCCTGCGTCAGGCTGTAGCCATAACCCGAATAACGCAGCAGTTGGCCGCCGATGCAGCCGTAAGTCACTGGTCCGGTGACGACGTGAAATCGCTTGCCCGGCGAAGGAGAAGGAAATTGCTTGGCTGCCGTAAGGTTAACGGTGGATGCACCAGGCGCCGCGGCAGTCTGGCGATTGTCACCGGAATATGCGTTTGACGTCGTGCCCGTGCTGTACAGGTTATAGACAACAATGTCGTTACCCGCAATGATCGACGGCAACGGCCCAATGACATCAAAACTGCTGTCGGTCGTGTCAAAACGCAGAATGTTGCCGCCGCCCACGCTGTCCGGTTCAGCGCGATAACGCCCGCCGCCGGTGGTCTGGATGTATTCAACAAATTTTCCGCTTACCCGTACGCTGTTGGGTAACGCCAGACGCAAATCGCGCGTGATGCGACGCAAGGCCGTATCAGCTTCATCGGTCAGCGCCGCGCGGCGCGCAGCATCGACATAACCTTCTACCGGACGGCGGATAAACAACGCAACAGCAGCCGCAACGATCCCGGTGATGGCGATCACCACGATCAACTCGATCAGCGTAACACCGCGCTTGTGCGAGATATTCATGGCCAGTCAGGGCAGCGTATTGGGAGAGTAGCGAGTGCGGTAGCCGTCAAGCCGCACCGTGGTATTGGCTGGTCCCGTTACGGTTACCGTCACGCGCAGACTCGCTGCAGACGGCACGGTACTCAATGCTTGAGACGCAACGGCGACAGACACCGTGTATCCCGCAAGGCCGGTGATCGGCGTACCGGGGCTGTCCTGTGCTGCTGGCGGCTCGGCCGTGAGGCTCGCGTAATCGTTGACGTTGTCGTATGGCGTCGTAGCGTTGCCGCGGGCTTCGCCGGCCTCGGCAGCCATGGCGGTTTCCGGTGTAGCACATGCCGCAGTATTCGCAGCAGTGGCCGCCGCAGGATCATCCGGATCGCAATAGGTAAACGGCATGGCCAGTATCTCTTCAAGATAGGCTTCGGCTATCGCCAGCGCCTGCTTCTGGACCAGGGGTTGGGCACTGGCCCGGGTTGTGTAATTCATCACACCGAGTATGCCGGCCAGGCTGACACCGATGATGGCAATAAAAACTATCAGCTCGACCAGTGACACGCCACGAACTCTCATGCCTGCATGTTGAGCAAACACCATGCCCGGCAGGTTGTTCACCGCTTCAGTCGGTTCAGTTGGCGGTGACATGACCGGTTTCAGCGACAACGGTGATCTGCCGCGCGGGATCACCGGCAATGGTGCTGGTGAACGTGATGGTGGTCGCTGCCGTCAGCGGCACACCAGTGCTGTCGACCGGACGACCCAGACCATCGAAACCGAAAGTCAGGGTGTTGAGCGTCACGCCCGACGTTGCGTCTTCGGTAACGAAGTCCCCTGTCGGGCGGCGCAGTAGTGGTGTACAGCCGCTGGATGTACCTGCTTTAATGTTCCCGCTGGTCACGCAGACAAATACGTTACGCCGCCACGCCACTGCGGTTTTTTGCGCCGCGCGCACCACCGTCGTCGCTTTGTCGTAAAAACCGCGCGATTGAAACGTGCTCGCCTGGAAAAGCCGCGGCACCGCATAGGCCGCCACTATCGCCAGCAAGGCGATCGTCACCACCAGTTCGATCAGGGTAAAGCCCGCGGTTTTCATGGGTTCCCATTCATAAAAAACGGGGAGCGCGCAGCAAGCCGCGCCTCCCCGTTTTTAACCGGCCCGATTCAGGCGCGATCAGGCGCGATCAGGCTTGCACAATCGCAGGTTGCTTAACAACCGGAAGGTGTCGCAGTACCCGCTGCAGCATAAACCACCGTACAACCCGTAGCCGCAGTCATGGTGAACGTCCCCGTCCCCGCTGCATAAGTAAACCCGTTGAAGCTCTGCAGCGCAGTATCTATGCCGCCGGCCGCAACTACGGGAATCCCGCTGGCGTTGGTATTTGGCGTGCCGCCAACCATGGCGCAGGTTGTGCCGGTGCTGCCTCCGGCGGTCCAGGATGCCTGACACAAGCTCACGGCAGAGTTGATGGCGCCGATCAGGCCATTCGCCGCAGCGGTCTTCGCCTGGGTGCTGACGTTGATGAAGCGCGGCAGAGCCGTCGCTGCCAGGATGCCGAGAATCGCAATCACCACGATCAATTCAACCAGGGTAAAGCCACGTTGCTGTTTCATTACTTTTTCTCCTTCGACCAAAACCTGTTATCAGAAAACTTCCCTGTCCGGGGCGGCCACAACACCACCCCCGGTTTACTATCATGCTCAGCAACCCGACGTTGTCAGTATGCTGAAGGTCGGCGACTGGTTTGCTGCTACCGGCGCCGTGTAATTAAAACTGCAGTTCGGCGGATCATTGCCCGTGACCATCATGGTCATCGTCGCACCCGCCGCATTGCTGCCACCCTGCGTGTTGTAACCATCCTGCGAGGCCGGCCCGGCGTTGATGCCCGCAGCAGTCACAATGCCGGCTGCATCTGCCGTCGGATAAGCGTGCACCATGGTCACGTTGACGCCTTCCATCAGCAGTGTTGCCGTACACTGCGGCGTTGCTGCCAGACATGAAGCATGCGCCAGTGCCGCAGCACCTTTCATCGCACCCAGTGCCCCGTTCAACTTCGCAACCCGCGCCTGCACTTGCAGATTGGCAAATCGCGGTAACGCTGTTGCTGCCAATATCGACAGAATAATGATTACCACAATCAGTTCGATCAGGGTGAAGCCCTGCTGCCTGCATTTCATCATCATGTGATTTCTGTCACGAATTTAATTGCATCTTGTTGATAATACAGCAAAAGCTGTGCCAGCTTAACATTCGTCATCGTTTACATTCAAGTCGCACCGACTATCCAGGTATAGGAAACCGAGGGCGACAAAACAATGCCGCCTATTCCCTGAACCTGTCCGCCCGCCATATTCACCGGCTGATAGATGACTTTCACTCTGAAGCGCAACTGTTTGACCCCGTCGCGTTCGGTCACTGCCAGTCGATCACCAGCATTCGCTATGTACACCAATTCCCGGGTCGTTCCGTCAAAATACCAGTGGCCCGGCTGTGGCTGGTTAGGGTAATTCCCCGCATAATTTGCCGGCCTTGCCGGCAGCCAATGTGTCGGATTCTCGACTTCCAGTGTCCGAACTTCGCCTTCCCGGCGCTCCAAAATCAATTCGGCCAGCCGAATCTGCAAAGAGGTTTTATACAACTGCAGGGTGGTTTCGAATTGCGCCCGTTCCGCGGCCTCCTGATAAAACGTCAGGCGCTCCAGAAATATCGCCATCAAAATTGACAGGAGTATCGCCACTACACCCAGCTCGAGCAGCGAAAACCCCCTGGCCGTACGCCGGTTCATGCGCTTATTTCTTGCCGAGCGCAGCCTGCCCCAGGTCCCAGATCGGCAGGAACACGCCCAGCGCCAGGATCAACACCAGTACGCCCAGCATGATGATCAGGACCGGTTCGATCTGGGCACTGAGGTTTTTCAGATCGTATTCCACGTCGCGCTGATACAGATCGGCGATTTCATTGGTCAGGTCATCCAGCGCACCGGATTCCTCGCCGACCGCAATCATCTGCAGCACCACCGGCGTGAAAACCCCCGTTTCACGGGCCGTGCGCAACACCGTTTCACCGCGCTCCACTCCAGCACGCATGCCATTGATGCGCCCGGCGATAAATACGTTATCAACGGTATTGGCAACCATGCTCAGCGCACTGGTCACCGGCACCCCGCTGCGAAAGGCCAGAGAGAAGCTGCGTGCAAACCGGGCCAGCGTGGCTTTGAGCACTATCGGCCCGGCAATCGGGACGCGCATCTTGAAGCGGTCCCAGCGCATGCGGCCGGCTGCGGTTTTGGTCCAGGCACGGAATCCAAAAACCGCCAGAACCAGCGCTGCCAGCAGGTAGAACCAGTTCACCACCATAAAATCGGAAAACGCGATCAGCACTTTCGTCATCGTCGGCAGTTCCGCCTTGAAGCCTTCATAGACCTTGGCAAACGCCGGAATCACCCAGATATTGATGATCACGATCGCAAGAGCCATGGTTACAAGCACAAAACTCGGATAACGGATCGCCGCCTTGACCTGGTCGTGCATGAACTTTTCAAAATCGAGGTGGTGAAACAAACGCAGGAACACCTCTTCCAGATTCCCGGTCTGCTCACCCACGTTGACCATCGCCACATAGAACGGGTTGAACACTTCGGGATGCCGGGCCAGCGACGCTGACAGCTCCCGTCCGGTATCGAGGCTGACACGGACATCGCGCACCACTTCGGCAAAGCGTGGGTTGTCGGTCGAGTCCTCCAGCCCTTTTAATGCGCCCATGATGGGCACACCGGCCTTGAGCAGCGTGTACATCTGCCGGCTGAACAACAGGACTTCGGTATGCGTAACCTTTTTCTTGCCGAAACTGAACGAGATGTTCGCAGACCCGCTACGGGGTGATGCAGAAGGCTTGATATCCAGCGGCGTGATGCCCAGACCCGTCAACTGACCGGCAATCGCACCGCTGTCCGCACCTTCCAGCACGCCATGTACTGACTCGCCGCGTCCGTCACGTCCCTTGTATGCAAAAAACGGCATCGTCCGGTCTATTCTTCCAGCTGACTGCTGATGCGCATCGCCTCGTCCGGCGATGTTTTACCCGCAGCCGCAAGTGCCGCTGCATGGTTGCGTAACGTTTCCTTGCCGATTTGCTGGCGCGCAATGCTCATCAATTTCTGCATGTCATCCTGATTCGCTGCCTCCACCACGGGTTTGGTCATTTCCAGCATTTCATAAACGCCCGTGCGGCCGACAAAGCCTGTGCCGTTACAGTAGGAGCAGCCTCGGCCGCGTTTGTAGGTGTGCTGGTCTACGCTGTCACCGAGTTCGCTGCGCAACCATTCATGTTCGGCGGGCAGCGGCTGGTAATCTTCGCTGCAGCTCTCGCAGATCACCCGCACCAGACGCTGGGCGATAACCAACTGCAATGACAGCGCCACCATGTATCGCGGCGCTCCCATGTCGAGCAGACGCACCGGCGTGCTGATGGCGTCATTGGTGTGCAGTGTCGAAAACACCATATGACCGGTCATTGCCGCGCGCAAACCGATTTCAACGGTATTTTCATCGCGCATCTCGCCGACCAGCACCACGTCCGGATCCTGCCGCAGCGCTGATCGCAGCACGCGGTCGAACGTCAGTGCTATTTTTTCGTTGATTTGCACCTGATTGATTCCGGGCAGCCGGTATTCCACCGGGTCTTCAACTGTGATGATTTTGCGCTCCGCCGTATTCAGTTCATTGAGCGCTGCGTACAAGGTTGTTGTTTTTCCGCTGCCCGTAGGTCCGGTCACCAGCACCATGCCGCTGTGGCGATGAATGACCTCGCGCAGCTTGGTCAGCATCTCCTTGGGCATGCCGATATTTTCCAGCCCGAGTAGGCCGCTGCCCTGGTTCAGTAAACGCATGACCACGGATTCGCCGTGCTGGGTAGGCATCGTCGATATCCGCACGTCGATCGCCACTTTGCGCACCTTGATGTTGAAACGTCCGTCCTGCGGTAATCGTTTTTCAGAAATATCCAGGCCGGACATCAGCTTCAGCCGCAGCACGACAGCGGAGGCAATTTTGGGATCGGCTTCGGTTTGCAGATGCAGCACACCGTCGATGCGAAAACGGATCTGCAGCCTGCGTTCCTGCGGTTCGATATGTATGTCGGAAGCGCGCGCTTGCGTGGCATCCTCAAAGACGGTCTGCAGCAGTTTGACTACCGGCGCCTCTTCCTGTCCAGGCTCGGCCGCCAATGTGCCAAAATCGACCGCCGCCGTCTCACCCAGTTCTTCGCCTAGCTCCTGCGCCAGTCCGGTGATCTGCTCAGTGCGCCGGTAACTGCGGTCTATGGCGCGCAGCAATTCGGTTTCAGTGACTACTGCGAGGTCTATATCCCGCTTCAGTTGACGTGCTATTTCATCGTACGCGGTCAGATCAGTGGGATCGGCCATCCCGATCAGGTATGAGTTCTCCCGATCCTCAAGCACCATGGCGCGGAAACGCCGGGCCTGTGTTTCCGGCAGCTTGGCGATGACTTCGCGCTTGGTGTTGTAATGCTTGAGATCGATATAATCGGCACCCAGCTGCCGGGCCAGGGCCTTGGAAATCTGCTCTTCGGTGATGAATCCCATCTCGATGAACACCCGGCCGAGACGGCGCCCGGTTTTTTTCTGCTCGTCGAGCGCACTTTTCAATTGCGCTTCGGTCAGCAGTTTTTGCTGGACCAGGATTTCGCCCAAACGGATTTTTTCAGGACGTCCCATTTAGTGTTCGCTCAAAAAAGGTTGGCGATAGCAGAAGCGTCGCCAGCGGCATACCCCGCCCCGGCTCCGCATGCATTGCGCATGTTATTGATAAATAAGAATATCTGGTTAGTGCGCCGGTGACAACTGAATAACCGGCCTCCGCCTAATCCATGTTCGACATCGTACTCTACGAACCCGAAATCGCTCCCAATACCGGCAATGTCATGCGGCTGGCCGCCAATACCGGCGCCCGCCTGCATCTGGTACGGCCGCTGGGCTTCACGCTGCGCGACCGCACGCTGGCGCGCGCGGGACTGGATTACCGGGCGCGCACGGCAATCACTGTTCACGACGACTGGCCAGCCTGCAGTGCACATTTTACCGGTCGGCGCATGCTGGCGATCACCACCCGCGGCGACGTGCGCTACGACACCATGCATTTTGCCGAAGATGACGTGATGGTATTTGGGCCGGAAACCCGTGGCCTGCCTGCACCGGTGCTGGATGAGTTTGCTGCCGCCCATCGTCTGCGACTGCCGATGCGCGCAGAAAATCGCAGCCTGAATCTGTCCAATGCAGTGGCTATCGTCGCCTATGAAGCCTGGCGACAGCTCGGTTTTCGCAATGGCGCCTGAATCCGTCAATTGCCGCGCGGCAGCGCATGTTCAGGCTTGGCATCCCGCGCCAGCAGCTCCCGCACCACCGTAGCCGCCCGCGCCGGCTGCGCCAGTACGCGGCACACCGCATCGGTAATCGGCATCTCAATGCCACTGTCGCGGGACCGGCGTTGCACCTCTTCTGCAGTAAACACGCCCTCCGCAACATGGCCCAGACTTGCCTGCACCGACGGCACTGTCTCACCCCGGGCCAGCGCCAGACCAACACGGCGATTGCGCGACAGGTCCCCGGTGCAGGTCAGTATCAAATCGCCGACGCCGGCCAGGCCCATGCAAGTCTCGGCGCGTCCGCCCAGTGCGACGGCAAACCGGGTCATTTCCGCCAGACCACGAGTCAGCAATGCCGCCCGCGCATTGAGCCCCAGCCCCAGGCCATCGCACACGCCTGCTGCAATGGCAATGATGTTCTTCACGGCGCCGCCGACTTCGACGCCGATTACGTCATCGTGCGAATAAACCCGCAGCGACGGTCCGTGCAGCACCTGGGCCGTCGTCGCCGCAAAATCACGGTCTGTCGCAGCCAGCGTCAGTGCCGCCGGCAATCCGGCAGCAACTTCCTGCGCAAAACTGGGACCGGACAGCACGGCGCCGGCATGATCTTTCATTTCTTCCGCAAAAACCTCATGCGGCAGGCGCGCACCGGGACGTTCAAATCCCTTGCATAGCCAGACCACGGGCGCTGCGGACTGCGCATTACGGATGGTGCGCAGCACCGGGCGCAATCCGGCAACGGTTGCGGCGACGATCAGATAATCGCAACCGGCCAGCGCACTATCCATTGCCGCCTCGACCTGCAAGTTATCCGGAAAGGCGACGCCAGGGAGATAGCGCTCGTTTACGCGGTCGCGATGCATGGCGGCGATCTGCTGCGCATCACGTGCCCACAACCGGACATGGTGCCGCGCCGCCAGATTGATGCCCAACGCAGTGCCCCAGGCACCGGCACCGAGCACAGTAATATTCATGACGGGACGGGGCACGACAGGGAAAGCGGCCGGCTGACCGGAATACGGGACAGTTCAGCCGCCCCAGACATCAGTCGCGCGCACATATCCCGCAACGCCATCACGATGTCTGACATGAATCCAGCCGCCACGCGCTGGCTCCATCACCTCCAGCAGCACGTCGCGCTGTACCTCGAAGGCAATCGGGGCATCATCCACGGGTTTCTGGCGCACTGCCGCAGCGGTTTTGACCAGCACGCTGCGCGTGTTCTCCAGTGCTTTGGCTTCGACCCAGGACAAAACGCCGGCGGCATCTCGCACCTTGATCCAGCCTTCGACCTGCACCACCACCTCCAGCGGGTAACCCTTGCTGACTATGAACAGCTTGCGCGCCTTGGCGGATGGCGCGTCGTACAACACAACTGCCGCATCAGCGGCTGCGCGAAAATCGGCGGCACCCGCGATTCCGGGCGATAACCCGTAAACCAGCGCAACGGCAATCAGCGCGCGATTCATCTGCTTTCAGTTCGGAGCGCCGGCCTGGGCCGCCTGCTCTGCCTGCAATTGACGAAGGCGTTCATGGTAGGCCGCCTCGAAATTCATGTGCTGCAGCAACACCGGGGGGAAACCTGCCCGCGTCATCAGGCCGGCGACGGTCTCGCGTGCATAAGGCAACAGCGTATTCGGGCACAGCACGCCCAGCACGGCATCTAGTTCTGCCTGCGGCACATTGCGTATCTGGAAAATCCCGGCCTGTGCGACCTCCACCAGGAAAACCGTTTTCTCCTTCAGCTTGGCAGTGACCGTCACCGTCAGCACGGCCTCGTAGAGTCCGGCCTCGTCCAGGGGGGTGGCGCCGTTGTGGACATTGATCTCGATTTCCGGATTTTCACGCTCCAGAAAAATCTGCGGTGCATTCGGCACTTCCAGCGACAGATCCTTCAGATAAATCTTTTCAATGCCGAACTGCGCTTGTTCCTGCTCGCTCATTACGGATATTCCTCGGAAATAGGTATCTTTTAAAACCCGGATTACGCGCCCAGCAGCGGATCCAGTTTGCCGGCACGTTCCAGCGCAGCCAGTTCGTCATACCCGCCGACATGGGTTTCGCCGATGTAAATCTGCGGCACCGTGCGGCGCCCGGTTTTTTCCATCATTTCGCCGCGTTGCACCGGGTCCAGGTCCACCCGAACCTTGTCGATTTCGGCAACACCCTTTTCACGCAGCAGGCGTTCGGCCATCTGGCAAAAGGGGCAAACGGCCGTGGTGTACATGCGAACTTTGGCCATAAGATCAACGTTCCGGATCAACGCTTCTCAAGCGGCATGCCGGCCTGCTCCCAGGCACCGATGCCGCCGCGCAGATTGACTGCCTGATCAAACCCGCTGCGACGCAGCACCTGCACCGCCACGCTGGAACGCGTACCACTGCGGCAGATCACGATCATGGGGCGGGACTTGAATTTCTCCAGATCCTTGAGTTTTTCCGTCACCTGCTTTTCGGGCACGTGTTTGGCGCTGGCGACATGCCCTGCCTCATATTCTCCGGTATCACGCACGTCGACCACCACCGCATCCTGGCGGTTGATCAGTTGCACGGCCTCGAACACGCTGACTTCGCGGCCGGCACGAAAAGGTTTGACCAGCAGCGGCCACAACAACATCGCGCCGGTCGCCAGCGCGCCGCCGAACAACATCATGTTGAACGGACTTTTTTGCAGAAAAAGGTAAAAGGCTTCCATGGAATCGATCATCTACTGCCCGGAACGAAGAGGCCCCGATTCTATCAGAGGAAGGATGCGCGCCGGGTGCCGGACAGCCAGCCGCGTCAGGTCCCGGTCGAATTCTGCCGGGGCCGTCGGATAAACCTTGCGCGCGTGCGCCAGCAAGGTTTGAGCCTCTGCCAGGCGACCGGCCAGGGCCAGCAACAGCACCTTACGGTATACCAGTTCAGGCAACGGACTGAACCGTATGACGCCTTCGTATAACTTCAGGCGTCGCGGCAAATCCTGCTCCTCAACAGGGAGTGGCAGCACTGCGGCCAACTCGACGTATGGGGTGAGCAAGGTGTTCTGGTGCAGGCGTTTGATGGTGCGGACGATTTCCGCACTGTTGGATTGATTGGGTTGCGTGCGAAACAGTCGCTCAAAATCGCGATAGTCCGTCCACAGCAGGGCCAGATTGACACCGCCAACGAGCATTACGGCTGCAGCAAAAACATGGCCGAGGCGCGCCAGCCGCGGCGTGAACCCCCGCATCGGCGCAACACCCAGCAGCAACGCTGCCGGCCCCAGAAAATAAGCGTACCACAACGGATACTCCAGCAGGCTGTGTATGGCCAGCACTCCTGTCATCGCCAGCAGCCACCATAGATGGATGTTGCGCGCACCCCGCAAAACGCGGACAGCCCAAATCGCCAGGGGCACCAGAAGCAAAACCACACCGAGGATGCCGGTCTCGACAAAAAGCTGGAGCAAAATATTGTGGGCATTGTTGTAAAGGCCCAATGGCGCAGTACCACCTTGTCCCATGAAGTCGAAATACCTGCCGGCAAATGCCCCCCAGCCGATTCCCCAAAAGGGCTGCTCCATGGCCATCGACCATGCGGCATGCCACAACCCGATCCGCACCGTTATGCTGTCGGCCCCCGAAAACAGACGTTCTATGGCCGTCACGGTCTCGCGCTCGGCCGGCTTGAACCAGCCGGCCCCGACCAGCAACTGCATGACGGAATGCACCACAATCAGCGCGCCGCACACCACAAACAGGCGCCTGCTCCCGGCCTCGTCGGCGGAGGCTGATTTCAGCCAGGCAGCAAAGCCGAATGCTGCAATGAGGTACAGCCAGACGCTGCGCGACCCCGAAAGGCCCAACACAAACAGCAACGGAACCGCACACACCGCGGCCACTGCCAATACCAACTGACCGCGGCCATACAGGTAGACCATGCTCAACAAACCCAGTGTGGTGTAGGCACCATAATGATTGGGCTGCACCAGATTACCGAATATCGCCGAGCTGTTCGGCCGTGCGATAAAGGCGTTGATCGGGGTCTGCAAATTAAAATGCTGAATGATGCCGATCATGGCGCTCAACAACGCCCCTGCAGCAAGTCCGGCTGCCATAACGGTGAAAACCGTGTTCACCCCGCAGATCTGCACCAGCGCACGTGCCGCAATAATCAGTACGCCGGCCCAGATCAAATACAAGGCCGCCAGCAGCGGCTGACCGAAATAAGGTGACCAACCCAGCACACCATGCACGATCAGCAGTGCTGCCAGCATAAAAGGCAGCAGCGCAATCCATGGCACTTCCGCTTTTTCCCAACTCCCGCGCGCGAACAACACGGCTGTCACCCCGATACCCAGCACAAACGCCAGCCATTCGGTGTAAAACGAAGTCAACGGATACAGGTGATACGGCTGCAGAAACGGCACTGCGCAGAGCAGCGCGGTGCACGCCAGGCTGACACGCGTCAGCAGTGGCAACAAGGCAGCGCTCAAGTGCCGCAGACTGTCAGGGGCATGCCGGATATTCCCGGAGGGAGCGCTGCCGGACCGCCGTTGCCGGCTACTTGTCCGGGCCGCAGAATACTTCCCGCATCATGCTGATCAGGGTCAGCGTGCGCTCATCACCGATGCGGTAGAACACGCGGTTGGCAACCTTGCGTGTGCGCAACACGCCCTTTTCGCGGAGGATGGCGAGGTGCTGGGAAATATTGCTTTGCGAAGTACCGACGCAATCGACAATTTCCTGAACGCTGATTTCCTCGTCGCCCAGCACGCAGAGAATTTTCAGGCGCAACGGATGAGCCATGGCCTTCAATGCGCGCGATGCCTGGTCAATATGTTCCGCCTTCTCCAACAACTGCGCGCGCACTGCGACTAAATCAGTCATAACTCTCCCTGAACCGCCCAAGCCAATTGAAATGATTTAGAATTATACTGCATCACAATATTCTGAAAAGTTCATTAAAATCATGAAGATAACACCAGCACTGCTGATCATACTCGATGGCTTCGGCCATCGCGAGGCTTGCGACGACAACGCCATCTGCCAGGCGCGCAAACCACACTGGAATTTTCTGTGGCAGACCTGTCCGCATACCATCATCGATGCCTCCGAGAAGTGGGTGGGACTGCCGCCACTGCAGATGGGCAACTCCGAAGTCGGTCACATGAACATCGGCGCAGGCCGCGTCGTCTATCAGGATTACACCAAGATCGAACACGCCATCGAGACCGGCGAGTTTGCCACCAACGCGGTGCTCAACGCCGCCATTGCCAGGGCGCGCGAAGGCGCATTGCATGTGCTCGGCCTGCTGTCCCCGGGCGGCGTGCACAGCCATGAGTCGCATATCCACGCCTTACTCGAACTGGCTGCGAAAAACGGCGCCCGACAGGTCTATGTGCACGCCTTCCTTGACGGACGTGACACGCCACCGCAATGCGCCGAATCCTCGCTGGCAGCGCTGCAGGAAAAATGCCGTGCACTGGGCAATGCGCGTATCGCCTCAGTCTGCGGACGCTACTTTGCGATGGATCGCGACCAGCGCTGGGACCGCGTGCAAACGGCCTACGACCTGATTACCGACGGCGCCGCGCACTACACCGCGCCGGATGCCGTTGCCGCCCTGCACGCCGCTTACGCCCGCGGCGAAACCGATGAGTTCGTCAAGGCTACGGCCATCGTGCCTGCGGGAGAAAAACCTGTAGCCCTGCGCGACGGTGACGCAGTGGCATTCATGAATTTCCGCTCCGATCGCGCCCGGCAATTGACTGCGGCGCTGACCGACGCCAACTTCCAGGGTTTCTCCCGCCGCCGCGTACCCAAACCCGGCTATTACTGCACACTGACCCGTTACGGCAATGATTTTGCCGACATTCCCGCGGCATTCGGCCCGCAGGAAATCCACGATGGTTTCGGTGAGATTGTGTCCAGACAGGGATTGCGCCAGTTGCGCATTGCCGAAACGGAAAAATATGCGCACGTCACTTATTTCTTCAACGGCGGAGTTGAAACGCCGTATGCCGGCGAAGACCGCATCATGGTGCCCTCGCCCAAGGTCGCCACTTACGACCTGCAGCCGGAAATGAGCGCACGCGAGGTCACCGACAAACTGGTGGCGGCCATCAATACGCGCCAGTACGACGCCATCGTCTGCAACTATGCCAATGGCGACATGGTGGGACATACCGGCAATCTCGCCGCAGCAACCCGCGCCATCGAAGTACTGGATGAATGTATCGGACGGGTGGTCGACGCCATGCGCGAAATCGGCGGCGAAGTGCTGATCACCGCGGATCATGGCAACGCGGAAACCATGCGCGATGCACAGTCGCAGCAGCCGCATACCGCCCACACGCTCAACCTGGTGCCGCTGCTCTATATCGGACGCAAGGCGCGTGTCGCCGATGGCGGTGCGCTGCAGGATGTCGCCCCCACCCTGCTGGCGATCATGGGCCTGCCCCAGCCCGAGGCCATGACCGGGCGGTCGCTGCTCGAGTTTGCGTGATCCGCACCTGTAACCCGTTCCTCCCACTGCTGCTCCTGCTGCTGGCCCTGAGCGCGGGGTCTGCCGTAGCAGCCACCGCCAGTGAGGCCAAGGACGAACTGCGCGAACTGCGCGGGCGCATCTCGGCGCTGCAGAAAAAACTTGAAGCCGATGAGGAAACAAAAACCGAAGCTGCCGATGCGCTGCGCGAATCCGAACAGGCCATTTCCGCAGCCAACCGGGAATTGCGCCAGTTGAACCAGCAGTCGCGCACATCGAACACCAAACTGGGGGCGCTGCGCAAATCATCGAAGGAAACCGGGAATACACTGCGCACCCAGCAGGAACTGCTCGGCAGCATACTGCGCCAGCAATACCTGCAGGGCCCGCCGGAAGTGCTGCGCCTGGCGCTCAGCCGTGTGGATCCGAACGACATGGCGCGTCAGCTGCAGTATTTGACTTACATTGCCCGCGCCCGTGCGCAGTTGGTCGACAGCCTGCGGGAAAACCTGCGGGAGATCGACCGTCTCAAAGAAGAAGTGGCGACCGAGGTCACCGCCCTCGCCCGCATTGCGGCAGAGCAGGTTGCTCAGAAAAAACGCCTGGAGCAGCAAAAACACGCGCGCGCCGAAATCCTGTCACGCGTATCGCGCGATGTCAGTACCCAGCAACGCCAGATACGCTCGATGCGGGGCAACGAAAACCGACTGTCCCGCCTGGTCGATCAACTGGCCAGGGTCGTGCGCAAACCGGCAGGACGACGCCCCCGTAGTGAAGCCGTCCCGTTCGACCAGGGGGACGGCAACCCGTTCAGCGCCCTGCGCGGACTGCTGGCTTTGCCGGTGCGCGGGGAACTTGGCAGCCGGTTTGGTGGTCCACGTGAGGATGGCAGATTAACCTGGAAAGGCCTGTTCATCGCGGCAAAACCCGGTGCCGACGTGCGGGCCATAGCCAGAGGGCGCGTCGTTTATGCCGACTGGCTGCGCGGTTTCGGCAACTTGATGATTGTCGACCATGGCGACAATTACATGACGCTGTATGCCAACGCGGAGGCGTTGTTGAAACAAGTGGGTGAAGTCATCCGTGGCGGCGACACTATTGCCACCGTGGGCAACAGCGGCGGCAATCCGGAATCGGGTTTATACTTTGAAATGCGTCACGAAGGTAAGCCTTTCGATCCGCTCACCTGGATCAAGTTACGTTAACCTAGCATTAGCTGTTACACCAGGCCGGAAACTCCGGCTGAAAATTTGGCCGCAAATCGCGGCAGGAGCATCGAATGCGCAGCAAAATCAACCAGTTTGGCCTGCTTATCGCCGGGGTGCTGATCGGTGTCGCGATCAGCCTCAATTATTCGGCAATCGCGCAGCGCGATGCCGCCATACAGCCGTTGCCGATCGAGGAGTTGCGCGCCTTTACCGAGGTATTCGGCCGCGTCAAAAGCGACTATGTAGAACCGGTTGAAGACAAAAAACTGATTACCGAAGCCATCAACGGCATGCTCACCGGGCTGGATCCCCATTCGGCCTATCTTGACCAGGAAGCCTTCAAGGAAATGCAGGTGGGCACCCAGGGCGTATTCGGCGGCCTCGGCATTGAAGTCGGCATGGAGGACGGGTTTGTCCGCGTCGTCTCGCCGATCGACGATACCCCGGCATCCCGGGCCGGCGTCAAAGCCGGCGACCTGATCGTCAAACTCGACGACACGTCGGTCAAGGGCATGACGCTGGGTGACGCTGTCAAACGCATGCGCGGCAAGCCCAATACCCAGATCGTGCTCACCATCGTGCGCAAGGGCGACCCCAAACCCGTCGTGCTCACGCTGACCCGTGCCGTTATCAAAATCCAGAGCGTCAAATCCAAACTGCTGGAGCCGGGTTATGCCTATATGCGTGTGACCCAGTTCCAGGAACACACCGGCGAGACGCTGGCGCGCGCAATCGAAGGCATGTTCAAGGAAAACCAGGGGCCGATGAAAGGCATGGTGCTTGATCTGCGCAATGATCCGGGCGGTTTGCTCAATGGCGCAGTCGCAGTATCGGCAGCGTTCCTGCCCAAAGATGCGCTGGTGGTCTACACCGATGGCCGCACCGAAGATGCCAAGATGAGGCTCAATGCCAGTCCGGAGCATTATCTGCGCGGCCGCAACAAGGATGATTTCCTCAAGCGTCTGCCGGCCGGCGCCAGGACCGTACCCATGGTCGTGCTGGTCAACGGCGGCTCCGCATCCGCCTCCGAGATCGTCGCCGGTGCATTGCAGGACCACGACCGCGCAGTAATCATGGGCCAGCAGACTTTCGGCAAAGGTTCGGTGCAGACCATACTGCCGCTGGGCAACAACACCGCCATCAAGCTGACCACCGCGCGCTACTACACCCCCAAAGGCCGCTCCATACAGGCCAAAGGCATCACGCCGGACATACCGCTGGATGACGGCGTCACCGACCGCACGGTACTGAAATTGCGCGAAGCCGACCTGACCAAACATCTGGAAAGCACGGCAACCGAAAAACCTGCAGACCAAACAGATGCGGCGGCAAATTCCGCGCAGAAATACCAGTTCACGCCAGCCCCGCGACCCGTCGTTACCGACGAAAAAACATTGCGCCCTGCGCCCGGTGACATCGTGTCGCCCAACGATTACGAGCTCAACCAGGCCGTTGCCTTCCTCAAATCCCGTGGTAATGCCAAGCTCAATTAAGCATGCAGCAGAAACAACAACGCCCGGCGATGCCGGGCGTTGTTGTTTCTGCTGCATGCAAACGCTAAATTGACGCCATGAATGACGACCAACTGCTGCGCTACAGCCGCCACATCCTGCTGCCGGAACTCGGCATAGAAGGCCAGCAGCGGCTGCTCGATGCGCACGCACTGCTGATCGGCGCCGGCGGCCTGGGTTCGCCGGCAGCGCTGTACCTGGCATCGGCGGGCGTCGGCACCCTGACCTTGTGCGACGATGACGTCGTTGATCAGACCAACCTGCAGCGCCAGATCGTCCACCGCGAAGCCGCCGTGGGCACACTCAAGGTTGATTCGGCACGCGACACACTGCTCGCGATCAATCCGCGAATCAAGGTGAATCCGATCGCCGAACGGGTCGATGGCGACAGGCTTGAAGCACTGGTTGCCGCGGCGGATGTCGTACTCGACGGCAGCGATAATTTTGCCACCCGCCATGCCATCAACCGCGCCTGCGTCAAATCGCGCAAGCCGCTGGTGTCCGGTGCCGGCATCCGTTTCGACGGCCAGATTGCAGTATTCGATCTGCGCGACGCAGAGTCGCCGTGTTACGCCTGCCTGTTTCCCGAGGACGGAGAAAACGAAGACGTGCGCTGCGCGGTCATGGGTGTATTCGCACCGCTGGTGGGCATCATTGGTTCGATGCAGGCGGCAGAAGCATTAAAAATCCTCGCCGGTGTGGGCGAGTCGCTGGCCGGACGTCTGCTGCTGCTCGACGCCTTGCGCATGGACGTGCGCACGGTGCGGCTCAAACGCGACGCCGCCTGTTTGGTCTGCGCCGGACGCTGACGCCGCGCGCTTACACCGCGTAATACGCGCTAAGTCATATCCAGCGATTCCGCGCTGGAGTCGGGTGTGGTGTTGGAGGTGGTGCCGGTAGCTGCCACGTCGCGGGACGGCGCAGTGCCGGTGCCGCTGATCAGCGCTTCCAGGTCCTGCATCACCCGTTCCGCATCAGGCGGGTTGCGGCCCAGCATCTGCAACAGCAGCCGCGCCGGGAAATCCTGCAGCGTCTCTGGCAGATTGGATCGTATGCGCGATGCAGTCTCCAGGGTCGGCCGCACATGCGTAAACTTGAATCCAGCTTTCGAATTCTCGATCGAATCCACGATCGCCAGTTGTGCCCGCGCCACGCCCATCATCAGCTGGGCAACCTGTTGGGTGGTGATTTCCGCCATGATTTCCTCCGCTTATCCGATGAGGCCAGGATCAACTCCTAGACTAGCACGCCTTCCATCAACTGCTTCCATTGCCGTTGCCAGAGTTCCACAGGATCGCGCCGGAAGCCACTTTTTGCGTACTGGTGCCAGCGACCGGCGACAAAACTCATCAGCATGTTGGCCTGCGCCACAAGATCAACGTCCTCGGCAATTTCCTTGCGCGTCACGCCAAATCGCAGCGCCTGTTTCAGTGCGGCCTCGATCCGGTCATGAATCTGGTTGACGCGCGCCTGCAGCGCGTCATTTTCCGTGACCAGTGCGTCACCGATCAGCACACGCGTCATGCCGCGGTTTTTCTGCGCGAATCCCAGTAGCATGCTCATGATGGCTTCGGTCTGGCGCAGGCCGCTTTGTTCCTCGCTGGTAATTTTGTTGATCAGCGAAAACAGCGTCTGTTCGACGAAATCAATCAGCCCGGCGAACATGTCCGCCTTGCCCTTGAAGTGCCGGTAGAGTGCCGCCTCCGATACTTCAATGCGCGCGGCCAGCGCCGCCGTGGTGATGCGCTCGGCGGAAGGCCCCTCGAGCATTTGCGCCAGTGTCTGCAGAATTTGGGTTTTGCGTTCGCCGCTGCGTGCCATGTGATCCTCAGTACAATTTTTCTGCGCGATTCGACAACTGGGTAATGCCGGAAACCCGCATGTCCACATAGCCCGGCACCCGCTCGGCAGCGGACACCCAGACCGTTTTCATGCCCAGCCGCTTCGCCGTACGCAGGTTTTCCAGTGCATCTTCAACCATGATACAGCGTCGCGGCTGCAGGTGATGGGTGCGGCACAGCCGCAAAAACCCATAAGCATCGGGTTTGGGCCGAAAACGCACGCGCTCGATCGAGAACACGGCGTCGAACAATCCACTGATACCCAGCAGGCGCAAGACCGCTCGCGCGTAATGCACCGGCGCATTGGAAAACACGAACTTCCGTCCCGGCAGGCGGCGCAACGCATGGCGCAGCAGCGGTTCGTGCACCACCATGTTCCTGAGATCAGGAAACTGGTGCGTATGCCACAGGAAATGCCCGGGATCAGTGCCGTGGTGACGCATCAGGCCGAGCAATGTTGCGCCATAACGCTGCCAGTAATGGCGGCGCATTTCACCAGCCGCCACCGCATCAAGGCGCAGATGCTGTTGCAAATAAGCCGTCATTGCGCGGTTGATATGCGGAAAAATATGCGGTGTCGCATTGTGCAGCGTGTTGTCGAGATCAAATATCCACGCGACATTACGGGTCATGGCGACGGGTCAATGCCGCTTGATCAGCGTGCCCACGCCTTCGTCGGTGAGAATTTCCAGCAGCAGCGCATGCTCAACGCGGCCGTCGATGATGTGGCAGGAGTTGACGCCGTTTTTCACCGCGTCCAGTGCCGAGCCGATCTTGGGCATCATGCCGCCGTGGATGGTACCGTCAGCAAACAATTCATCAACCTTGCGCGCGGTCAGCCCCGTCAGCAGTTTGCCGTCCTTGTCGAGCACGCCGGCGGTATTGGTCAGCACGATCAGTTTTTCCGCCTTGAGGATTTCAGCGACCTTGCCCGCGACCAGATCGGCATTGATGTTGTAGGACTCACCGTTGGCGCCCACGCCCACCGGCGCAATCACCGGGATGAAATTCTCGGTATGCAGCAGGTTGACGATGGCCGGATCTATGCTTTCAACCTCGCCCACCTGGCCAATATCGATCAACGCGTCGCTGCCGGCAGCGTCGCGCAACTTCAACTTGCGCGCCCGGATAAAGCCGCCGTCCTTGCCGGTCAGTCCGACCGCCTTGCCGCCGTGGCGGTTGATCAGATTGACGATGTCCTTGTTGACCTGTCCGCCGAGCACCATTTCAACCACGTCCATGGTCTCAGCGTCCGTGACGCGCATGCCCTGGATAAACTCGCCCTTCTTGCCGATGCGCTGCAGCAGGCTGTCGATCTGCGGCCCGCCGCCGTGGACGATGACCGGATTCATGCCCACCACTTTCAGCAGCACGATGTCGCGCGCAAAACCTTCCTTCAGCTGGGTGTCGGTCATGGCGTTGCCGCCGTATTTGACGACTATGGTCTTGCCCGCAAAACGCTGGATATAAGGCAGGGCTTCAGCCAGGATATTGGCTTTGGCGGCGGCAGTGGAGGCAGACAGTGACATGCGCGGAATTCTTGAAAAGTGAGTGAGTGCGAGTGCAAATGTGAGGATTCACTCATTCTACCTGAGCAACAAAAAAGCGGCAGGCCTTTTGGCCCGCCACTTTGGTTATCACTGCACCGCGCAGATCAGTTGATGATCAGTTAATGGACAAGCGTTTGGCACTGGCCACGGCTTTTTTCGGCAGCGTCAATTCCAGTACGCCGTCGGCATACCTGGCGATGGCCTTGTCATCTTCCACCGCCTGGCTCAGCGTAAATGCACGCGAAACCTTGCCATAATGACGTTCCGCCCGCAGCACGCGCTCGCCGTCCTTGATTTCGCGTTCTTTGCGGACTTCCGCACTGATCGCAACCTGCTCGCCGTCTATGGTGACATGGATGTCTTCTTTCCTGACGCCCGGAATTTCAGCATGCACCGTGTAGGCGCTCTCATCTTCGGTTACATCAACGCGCATGGTTTGCGTTGTCTGAGAGGTGCCATCAAATGCCATCGGGCCCACAAATAAACCACGCAGCAGTTCATCAAACGAGTCATCAAACGGGGTGTAACGGGTAACATTGAGCATGGTTGCTCTCCTTGGATAAAAGTGGCGCGTTGCGCCGATGCATGAAAGATGGGTTCCCGAAGTAAGATTTCAAGAGCCGGACACGCCATGCCGGCGTCCCTCTCGAATAAATTATAAGCTGTTGATTATAAAGGATTTATTGATTTGCCCGTAGATAATCCAGGGCCCATCGCCAGTCCCGATGCCATTAGCCGCGAACGCGGTTATCTGTTGCGCTACGCGCGCCTGCAGTTGCGCGACCCGGCGCTGGCCGAAGATGCCGTGCAGGAAACGCTGCTGGCCGCCGTTGAAGGCGCGGCACGTTTTTCCGGCAAATCCACGCTGCGCACCTGGCTCACCGGCATACTCAAGCACAAGCTCATAGACCAGTTGCGCCGCAGCGGTCGCGAGCAACCGCTGGCGGGGCCCGGGGACGACCGTACGGAGACTGAAATTGTCGATGCCCTGTTCAGCGGCGACGGCCACTGGCACGAGTTTCCGCGCACTTGGGGCAATCCCGATACCGACTTGGAAAACAGCCGCTTCTGGTCAGCTTTCGAACTTTGTCTGCAGCGCCTGCCTACGCGCACTGCCCGGGCATTTGCAATGCGCGAAGTCATGGAAATGCCAACCGAGGAAATCTGTCAGGAACTGGGCATCACGACGACCAACTGTTGGGTCATATTGCATCGCGCCCGCTTGACCCTGCGCGAATGCCTGGATCTGCAATGGTTCGGAAATACCAAACAATGATGCTGAACTGCAAAGAAACCTCAGAGTTGTTATCACAAGCCCAGGACCGTCTGCTGACCACAGGTGATCGGCTACGCCTGCGCCTGCACCTGCTGCTCTGCGCTGGCTGCCGCAATTTCAGCCGGCAACTTGAGTTCATGCGCGCAACGCTGCGTCGCTATCGCGACCGCGACTGATTTTTTACCGCAAACATCCACGGCTGCCGGCCAGTCCGGCCGATGTCCAGGAACTTCATGGCATTACCCCTGTCAGCTTGGGTGCGTCACGCGCATTACCTTCACCCTTTCCGCAATCCCCGCCAGGCTACTGACTGCGCCTGGTTATAATCGGACTTTTTCCGCACATGAAACGCTTACTGACTGTACTGCTCGGTTGCTGTATTTCACTTTCCGTTCTGGCGCAAATTCCCGCGCCGTCCGCCCCTACCCTCGAAGCCAAAGCCTGGATGCTGCTGGATGTCAACAGCGGACAGGTGCTGGCCGGTCATAAAACCGATGAGCGGTTTGAGCCCGCATCGCTGACCAAGCTGATGACGGCCTATCTGGCCTTCGGCGCCCTGAAACAGAAAACGCTGAAACCCGACCAGTTGATACCGGTGTCAACCCGGGCTTGGAAAGCCGAGGGCTCGCGCATGTTCATCGAGCCGAACAAACCGGTCACCGTTGACGAATTGCTGCGCGGCGTAATCATCCAGTCCGGCAACGATGCCAGCATCGCACTGGCCGAAGCCATCGGCGGCAGCGAAGAGGTATTCGCGCAAATGATGAACCGCGAGGCCAAGCGCCTCGGCATGACCAACACCAACTTCACCAATGCCACCGGACTGACCAGCCCGCAGCTGTATGCAACCGCGGAAGATCTGGCCCAGCTGGTCGTTGCCTTGATCCGTGATTATCCGGAGCACTACGCGCTGTATTCGCAGAAAGAATACCGTTACAACAAGATCACCCAGGCCAACCGCAACCGCCTGCTGTGGCTGGATCCCACCGTTGACGGCGTCAAGACCGGGTACACCGACAACGCCGGTTATTGCCTGATCACTTCGGCCAAGCGCGGTGAACGGCGCCTGGTGTCGGTGGTGCTGGGCACTGCTTCCGAATCTGCCCGCGCCAGCGAAAGCCAGAAACTGCTGAACTGGGGTTTTCAGTTCTACGACAGCGTGCGCCTATATGTGCGCAACCAGCCGGTCACCGAGTTGCGTGTCTGGAAAGGTGCGGAGAATACGCTGAAGGCCGGCTTCACCAGTGACCTGTATGTCGCCGTGCCCAAGGGCCAAAGCGGGAAACTCAAGGCCACCGTCGAAAGTCTGCAACCGCTGCTGGCCCCCGTCAGTCCCGGCCAGCGCGTGGCCACGCTGAAACTCGAATTCGACGGCAAACCCTACCGTGAACTGCCGGTCGTCGCCCTCGAAGGCATGCCCATCGCCGGCATTTTCGGCCGCGCCTGGGATACGCTGCGGCTGATGCTCAAATAGCCGCTTGGGCATACCGCATTGTCGTACCGCTTTGTCGCACCTCATTGCCGCACCTCATTGTCGTACACTAACCACCCGTTACGGATGACCGTCCCATGAGCGAAATCGTTTACCTGAATGGCGAATTCCTGCCCATCGAAGAGGCGCGGATACCCGTGCTCGACCGCGGTTTCATTTTCGGCGACGGCGTCTACGAGGTCATCCCGGTTTACTCTAAACATCCGTTCCGCATGGACGAGCATCTGCGCCGCCTGCAGTACAGCCTGGACAAGGTACGCATCACCAATCCACACAGCACCACCGAGTGGGCGCGCCTGGCCAGTGAACTCGTCCAGCGCAATGCCGGTGACGACCAGTCGGTGTATCTGCAGATCACGCGCGGCGTCGCCAAACGCGACCACGCTTTCCCCAAGGGCGTAACGCCCACGGTATTCATGATGAGTTCACCGCTGGTGACGCCGGCGCCTGCACTCGTCGAATCCGGCGTCCCCTGCATCACCGCACAGGACTACCGCTGGCTCAACTGCGACATCAAATCGGTATCGCTGCTCGGCAACTGCATGCTGCGGCAATTGTCTGCCGATGTCGGCGCCACCGAAACCATACTGTTTCGCGACGGCCAACTGACCGAGGCGTCATCCAGCAATGTATTCGTCGTCAAGGACGGCGTGCTGCTGGCCCCGCCGAAAGACCATCTGGTACTGCCCGGCATCACCTACGACGTGGTGCTGGAAATCGCGCGGGCGCGGGAGTTCGAAGTCGAGGTGCGTGCCGTCACCGAAGCAGAAGTACGTGCCGCCGATGAAGTCTGGGTCACCTCTTCGACCAAGGAAGTGCTCGCGGTCAGCAGCCTTGACGGGAAACCCGTCGGCGACGGCAAGCCGGGCCCGCTGTTCCGGCGCATGCATGCGCTGTACCAGCAGTTCAAACAGGAACGCATGAGATCTGCGGCGTGACCACAGGCACCGAAAATCGCGCTGACGATACGCTGATCGCGTACCCCTGCGACTTTCCAATAAAGGTTCTCGGTCACGCCGGGCCGGAATTTGCGCAGGCAGTAGCTGCAATCGCCAAGCGTCACGACCCGGATTTTGACGAAAAGACGCTGGCGATGAAAACCAGCAAGCAGGGCAAATATCTCAGCCTGACCTGCGAGGTGCGCGCCACTTCGCGCGTACAGCTTGATGCCCTGTATCAGGAACTGTGCGACCAGCCGATGGTTGTGATGGTGCTCTAACCTGCGTCAGCGCATCCGGGCGATCTGCCGGTCATGCCAGCGCCCGAGCAGCAACAACGCCGCCAGCGCACCCAGCAGTGCCATAAACATATCCCACTGCGTGTCCCAGATGTCGCCCTGCGTGCCGAGAAACTCTTCCGCACCAGCACCAAACGCCAGCGCCGCCCACCACTCGATCAATTCATAGAACGCACTGATGGCCAGCGCCACACACACCACCAAGAAGAACAGTATCCTGCGGCCTGTAATGCCGAATACCCGCAAGAGCATTTCGCGGGCCACCAGCGCAGGCACAAACCCCTGCGCGAGATGGCCGATCCGGTCATACGGGTTGCGGGCAAAACCAAGCAGTTCCTGCAGCCAGAAACCGGCGGGCACCCGTGCATAGGTATAAGCACCGCCGTAGATCAGAATCAGGCCGTGCAGCGCAATCAGCACATAGACCAGTGGCGTCAGCGGCAGCCGGTTGCGGGTGGCCAGCAGCAGCAGCGGAGCAGCAATCAGTACGGGCAGCACTTCCATGAACCAGGTCAGCCGGTCGTAGGGTGCAATGCCTGAAGCCACCAGCGCGATCACCCAGATCACGCAGACCGCGGTCAGCATACGGTCAGCCGCGGAAACCATAACGCTCCTCACCAGCATTCACTGCGGCAACTTGCGCTTGCGCAATTCGCGCAGTTCGTCGGCATATTCCGTGTTGAAATCCGAACCCGAGCCAGTCAGGTAATTGCGAAAGTCGCTGCAGCCCTGCGCCATGCCATCGCGTGGCTGCGCCAGGATCTGGTCGCGACTCTCGGTCCGGTATTCCAGTATCGAGCCCTCGTACTTGCCGACATTACGCATGTATTCCTTCTCGTCCCTGGACGCGCCGCGAATCATCAGCGTCAGCCGCGCATCAAGCTCGTTCAATAGTGCCTGATGTCGTTTCTGCCATGCTGCGTAAGCCTGTGCATTGACCTGTTTCTGCTCCGGCAGGGCCTGGTCGCAGGCCTCCTGCAACGCCAGCAGGCGCTGGTGGGCAAAATAAATCCGGCTCAGATGTGTTCCGTAATCACCGGTATTTTCCGCGGCTGTAGCCGGCAGATTCGCGGCCAGTGCGGCGCACAGCAACCCTGCTCCAAGTATGTAGCCCCGCACTGCAAACTCCTGATCGTCCTATAATGGGGCGCAATTATCCCATCATTCAACATGCTCAATTACCTGTTCAATTCCCTGTTCAATTCCCGTTTGCAGGTTGCCCGGTGCCCGGTCTTTCCGTAGCACCGGCACCCAGCGCCGCAGTGCCACTGGTCATCCATCAGCTGGGGCTGGTGCCGTACGTACCCACCTGGGAGCGCATGCGCGACTTCACGCTGTCCCGCAACAACGCACCGGATGAACTGTGGCTGCTGGAGCACCCGCCCGTATACACCGTGGGCATTGCCGGCAAGCCCGAACACTGGCCGCGCATCAACAACGGCATCCCGGTGGTGCGCGTGGACCGTGGCGGACAGATCACTTATCACGGCCCCGGCCAGCTGGTTGCCTATCTGCTGCTGGACCTGCGCCGTCGCGGACTCACCATCCGGCCGCTGGTGCGACTGATGGAGCAGGCGGTTATCAATGTGCTGGCCGATTACGGCATCGAGGCGCAAGGCCGCACCGATGCGCCCGGGGTTTATGTGGGTGCAGCGAAGATTGCCGCACTGGGTCTGCGCGTAAAAAACGGCTGCTGTTACCACGGGCTGGCACTGAACGTAGACGCTGACCTGACGCCGTTCCAGGCCATCAACCCCTGCGGCTACGCAGGGCTGGAGGTCACGCGCACCTGCGACCTCGGCATCACCGACACCAAGGCGCTGATCGCCACCCGGCTGATCCGGCGCATCACGGAATTACTGCAATGACCACGACAGACGAAAAACAGAAGGGCCACGCCAAAACCTCGCGCATCCCGATCAAGGTGGTGCCGATGACGCCACTGAAAAAACCGGACTGGATCCGCGTCAGGCTCGGCAACACGGCGCGCTTCCAGGAAATCAAACAAATCCTGCGCGAACAAAAACTCCATACGGTTTGCGAAGAAGCCTCGTGCCCGAACATCGGCGAATGTTTCGGCAAGGGTACAGCTACGTTCATGATCCTCGGCGACCTGTGCACACGACGCTGCCCCTTCTGCGACGTTGGGCACGGCCGGCCCAAGCCACCCGACGTGGACGAACCGCGGCATCTTGCCGAAACCATCGCCGCACTTAAACTGAAATATGTGGTCATCACCAGCGTCGACCGCGACGACCTGCGCGATGGCGGCGCCCAGCATTTCAAGGACTGCATCCGCGCCGTGCGCGAGTTGTCACCGCAGACGCGCATCGAAATTCTGGTGCCGGATTTCCGCGGCCGCCTCGATGTTGCGCTCGACATCCTGTCGGCCTGCCCGCCGGACGTGATGAACCACAACCTCGAAACCGTGCCGCGGCTCTATAAACAGGCGCGGCCGGGCTCCGATTACGCGCATTCGCTGAAACTGCTGAAGGATTTCAAGGCGCGTTTCCCGCATATCCCGGCAAAATCCGGGTTGATGGTGGGCCTCGGCGAAACCGACGAAGAAATTCTTGAAGTCATGCGCGACCTGCGCGCGCACGATGTCAATATGCTGACCATCGGCCAGTACCTGCAGCCCTCGGTGCATCACCTGCCAGTGCTGCGTTATGTCGAACCCGCGATTTTCGACATGTATGCCGCAGAAGCAGCGCGCATGGGATTCAATCACGCCGCCAGCGGGCCGCTGGTGCGTTCTTCTTACCACGCCGACCAGCAGGCGCACGAAGCTGGCGTGGTTTAACGGCAAACCCCATTTGCCACAGAGGACACAGAGATCACAGAGCTCACAGAGCTCACAGAGCTCACAGAGCTCACAGAGAAAAACAAAACAGAAGACTGTCTTCGGGGTGAGCTTGTTGGCGAGAGGTGAATTCTTGTCCGATACTGCAGGTTAACGATCCCGGGCTGTTCTCCGTGTCCTCTGTGGCTAGGTTTCTTTTAGTTTTTCCTCCAGCAACGCGTGCAGCCTGGCGAAATCGGGTTCGCCGACGATGCGCTGCACCAGCCTGCCCTGCCTGTCGATAATGAATGTAGTCGGCGTCTGCCGCACTTCGCCGAAAGCCCGGGCCAGTTCGCCCATGGGATCCAGCGCCACCTTGAACGGCAACCGGTTTTTCTCAACGTAATTCAATACATAGTTCGGGGGATCGTATTTCATGGCTACCGCGATGGTTTCGAACCCGCGTTCCCGGTATTTCTGGTAAGTTGCAGTGATCTGCGGCATTTCGCGGACGCAGATCACGCAGTCGGTGGCCCAGAAATTGACCAGCACCACCTGGCCGCGCAAATCAGCGGTGGTGATTTTCTCGCCCTGCAGCGACACAAACGTGACCTGCGGCGCCTCCTGCGTGTCACCCAGGAACGCAAATGCGGCGAACGCTAACGCGCCTGCAGCCACCAGGGCTAGAATGAAGTTTCTCGATTTCAACATCCGCTCAATTCTACAGACCGACTCAGCCTATCCAATCAGCACCAATCAGAAAAGGAGTCCAGCCATGACACGTATTCTCGGAGTTCTGCTGGCCATTGTCACCACGTCATTCATCAGCCTGCCCGCAGCCGCAGGCATTGCCGACATTTCCAACAGGGATGCCGTCAGCGGTTTGAAGCAGGCGCTGACCGATGGTTCCGCGGCCGCAGTAAAAGTGCTGGGCGCGGAAAACGGCTATTTCAACAACGCCAAGGTAAAAATCCCGCTGCCCCCCAGCCTGCAAAAAATCGAAGGCATGATGCGCATGATGGGCATGAAAAGACAGGCCGATGAGCTGGTGCTGTCGATGAATCGCGCCGCTGAGGCCGCCGCCCCCGAGGCCAAACAATTGCTGGTCGATGCCGTCAAAAAAATGTCGGTGCAGGACGCCAAGGGCGTGCTGACCGGGGGTGACACTGCGGCCACCGACTATTTCAAGCGCACCACTCATGACCAGCTGGCGCAGCGTTTCCTGCCCATCATCAAAAAAGCCACCGACCGCGTCGGCCTCGCCCAGCAGTACAACAGCCTTGCCGGCCAGGGCTCGCAATTCGGCCTGATCGACAAGGATGACGCGACCATCGAAGGTTATGTCACCAGCAAGGCGCTCGACGGTCTGTATCTGATGATTGCCGAGCAGGAGAAATCGTTCCGCCAGAACCCGGTGGGCGCTGCCAGCAGCATCGTCAAGAAAGTGTTCGGCGCACTGCGTTAATCACCGTCACGGTCATTCAATCGCGCAGACGAACTCCTCGAACTTGCCGTTCGCTGCGCGCGGCAGTTCGCGTTCGTAGTATGCAAAGCGCAACTCAAAGGGATAACCCAGCTCCACGCGGATTTTTTCGCCCAATTGCGCTTCCTCGCCCGGGGTCAGCGCACGGTCGCAGACCAGTCGCACCTCAACCGCCTGCAGCGAACGCTGGATCATCTGGAACTGCCGCACAGGTGCAGCCTCGCGGTATGGCAGCAACCCGAGCACTGGCCATCGCCTGTTGCCATCAGGCAGCCACACCATGTTGCGCTCACGGCCATTAATACTGGCCAGCGTGGGTAACGTGCAGCCGCAGGAACATGGTTTGCCCACCGTCGCGTAGTCGCGTAGCTCGTACCGGATCAGCGGAGTTGCATAATTATGCAGACTGCTGATCACCAGGCGCCCGGTTTCGCCAACCGCGCAGGGATTGCCGGCTGCATCAAGCACTTCAACCAGTACGCTTTCCGCCATGATGTGGTACTGCCCGCTGGCAGGACATTGCAGTGCGATATATCCAAGTTCCTGCGAGCTGTAGACGTCTTCGATGTTCACACCGAGGACATCGCGACAGGCCGTGCGCAAGGCCGGCGCGACGGTTTCAGCGACCGTCAGCACCGCGCGCAGACCGGGCAGTCGCTCCTTCGACTGCGCAAAATTCTCCAGCAAGGCAGCAAGATTGCCCGGGTAGGTCAGCAAATAACCCGGCGCATGGTTTTTGATCCATGTGATCTGTGTGGAGACATCAGCATCGAGGCTCAGCAGCGCTGACGGGCCCGTTGTGCAGATCGCCCCCGACGCTGCACCCCATGATGAAGACATTGCCCCATGCGGCGGATCAGCAGCCCCTTTGGCCAGCGCACGGATCGCAGCGAATTTCAGCGAAAGGTCACGCCCGTGCCACTCATGGTCGCGCAGCGTATTCGCCTGCCACAGCAACGTATCGAGTGCGGTGCGAAACACCACCACCGGCTGGCCGGTTGACCCCGAACTGTGGCTTTCATGAACTGCGCCGAACTGCTGCGGAATGTCGCTGCTGCGCAACGCTGAACCGGCGTCTTGAATGTCGCGCCGCGTCAACCGCGGCAGTTCGCGCAGCCGCGCAAGGGTCAGCGTGTCGCCGCTGCGCCAACCCGCCGCGCCCAGCCGCTCACGGTAGAACGGAACTGTACGCAGCGCATGGTCGACGATCAGGGTCAGTTGCCGCAACTGATGCTGCACCAACACATCAGGTGGCCAATGTGCTGTCTGCCGGAATTGCCACAGCAGGGCCAGCAACCGGGCCGCAGCATCATCCGGCACCGCGGGCCAGACTATTCCGGCAACAGCGGATTTATAGTGCACCAGAGTCCGCTCCGGTCACGCCCGTCAGTGGGCCTGGTCCCAGTTGGGCCCGACGCCGACTTCGACCAGCAAGGGCACAGCCAGCTCTGCAACGCCGATCATCAGCCGCGTCAGCTCAGCCTTGACGGTCTCCAGCTCGGAGTCGGGTACTTCCAGCACCAGTTCGTCGTGCACCTGCATGATCAGCTTGGCCTCGAGCTTGGCTTCGACCAGCCAGCCTTGTACAGCAATCATCGCCAGCTTGATCAGGTCGGCCGCCGTGCCCTGCATCGGCGCGTTGATCGCCGCGCGCTCGGCACCCTGGCGGCGGTTGCCGTTGCTGCTGCGGATTTCCGGCAGCCACAGCCGGCGGCCAAACACGGTTTCGACATAACCCTGTTCGTGCGCCTGGGCGCGCGTCATGCGCATGTATTCGGCCACGCCGGGATAACGCTGGAAATAACGGTCCATGTACTGCTGCGCAGCAGCGCGTTCGAGATTCAGTTGCCGGGCGAGGCCGAATGCCGACATGCCGTAGATCAAGCCGAAGTTGATGACCTTGGCGTAACGACGCTGTTCGTTGTCCACCGCTTTCAGGTCAACCCCGAAAATTTCCGCCGCCGTCGCACGGTGGATGTCCTCGCCCGCGGCAAACGCCTTGAGCAGACTCTCATCGCGGGAAATGTGCGCCATGATGCGCAGCTCGATCTGCGAATAGTCCGCCGACACGATGTGCGAACCCGCCGGGGCGATGAATGCCTCACGGATGCGCCGACCTTCAGCCGTGCGTATGGGGATGTTCTGCAGGTTGGGATCACTGCTCGCCAGTCGCCCAGTCACTGCTATTGCCTGGCCGTAACTGGTGTGTACCCGGCCGGTGTTGCGGTTGACCATACCCGGCAGCTTGTCGGTGTACGTGGATTTCAATTTCGCCAGCCCGCGGTGCTCAAGAATCAGCTTGGGCAGCGGATGGTCGAGCGCCAGTTCGGCCAGCGATTCTTCGTCGGTGGACGGCGCACCCTTGGGTGTTTTTTTCACCGGCTTCAGGCCCTGCTGGTCGAACAGCACTTCCTGGATCTGTTTCGGCGAGCTCAGGTTGAACGGCTGGCCGGCCTGCTCATGCGCGCGCGCCTCGATCGCCATCATTTTTTCACCAAACTCGGCGGACAGTGCGGTGAGCAGCTTTTCATCGAGCAGCACGCCGTTGCGTTCCATCGCGTAGAGCACCACCATCGCCGGCATTTCGATGTCGGCATAAATGTGATTGAGCTTCTGGTCAGCTGCGATGCGCGGATGCAGTGCCTGATGCAGTTGCAGCGTGATGTCGGCGTCTTCGGCCGCATATTCGGCAGCGTTTTCTAGGGCCACTTGCTCGAAACCGATGCGTTTTACACCGGTCCCGGTAATTTCGTCATAAGTTATTGTTTTTATTGATAAAATTCTATTTGCCATGGAATCCATGTCATGCCGCTGATGGCTTTCCAGCACATAGGATTCGAGCAAAGTGTCAGCGACGACACCCGCAACCTCAATATCGTAATTGGCAAACACATGCATGTCGTATTTGATGTGCTGGCCGAGTTTGGCGTGTTTGGGGCTCTGCAGCCACGGCTTCAGTTTCTCCAGCACACGGGCACGCGACAGTTGTTCCGGCGCACCTGCATAGACATGGCCCACAGGTATGTACGCGGCATGCCCCGGTTCCACCGCCAGTGAAATGCCCACCAGTTCGGCCGCCATCGCATCCAGGCTGGTGGTTTCGGTATCCACCGCCGTCAGTGACGCCGCGGTTATGCGCTGCAGCCACGCATCCAGCGCAGCTTCCGTCAGCACGGTTTCGTAATGACGCGGATATTGCGGTGCCTGCGCAGGCGGCGCCGTCGCCGCTGGTGCCACCACCGCTGCCTGCGGTGGCACTGCAGCGTCACCACCATCCAGTTCGCGGCGCCAGGTCTTGAATTCGAAATGTTCGAACAAGGTGGCAAGTTTTGCCGTGTCCTGCGGCTGCGGTGCCAGATCCCCGATCTGCACCGGCAGTTCTACATCGCACTTGATGGTGATCAATGCCCGCGCCTGCGGCAGCCAGTCCAGTGCCTCGCGCAGGTTATTGCCGACAACACCACCGATGTCCGCGGCGTTTTTCACGATCGCATCCAGCGTGCCGTACTGGCCCAGCCATTTGACCGCGGTCTTCGGCCCCACTTTGGATACGCCGGGCACGTTATCCACGTTGTCCCCGATCAGCGTCAGGTAATCGATGATGCGTTCCGGCGGCACGCCGAATTTTTTCTCCACGCCTGCCACATCCAGCGTTTCGTTGGACATGGTGTTGACCAGTGTGATCTGCGGCGTCACCAGTTGCGTAATGTCCTTGTCGCCGGTGGAAATCACCACGCGCAACCCGGCCTGCTCCGCCGCACGCGCCAGGGTGCCGATCACATCGTCGGCTTCCACGCCGGCAATCTCCAGCATGGGCCAGCCCATTGCGGCGATGGTTTCCTTCAGCGAATTGATCTGCACCGCCAGCTCATCGGGCATGGCGGGCCGGGTGGCCTTGTACTCGGCGTACATGTCATCGCGAAAAGTCTTGCCCTTGGCGTCAAACACGCAGGCGCTGTAATCCGCCGGATAATCCTTGTGCAGGCGGCGCAGCATGCTGATCACGCCGTAGATGGCGTTGGTCGGTTCGCCGCGACTGGTCTGCAGGTCGCGGATCGCATGAAAAGCACGATAGAGATAGGATGAGCCGTCGACGAGTAGCAGAGTTTTCATTCGGAACCTGTGCGGCGTATATGTGCCGGGCAGCGGCACCACCTGCCACCCGCTGAAATTCGGTTTTATTACGCGGGGATTATCGCAGAGAACTTCCGCCATCCGACCCCTGGCGCCCCGCACCTGCTTTGCACCCCTGCTTTTCACCCCACATCTGCTTTCAATATCACGGGGAAAACCGGATAATGACAGCCACTGGAGCCCCACATGCGACATGTTCTGCAATCAATGATTTTCGCCGCCGCCCTGGCCTTAGCGCTGGCGGCATCCGCACAAGACAAATCCAGGGCACAACCGATCCCGGAGCCGCCGCCACCACCGCCCGGCTTTGAACTGGATCCGTCGCTGGAGCCCCAGGTGACGATCCGCAAACGCGGCGAAGACACCATCGAGGAATATCGCATCGCCGGCAAGCTCTACATGATCAAGGTCACGCCGCCCGGCGGCAAGTCGTACTACATGATCGACGAACGCGGCGACGGCAAGTTTGCGCGCCAGGAATCCCACGACAGCGGCATCCGGCCGCCGATGTGGATCATCCATTCGTTCTGATCCCCGGTCCTGATTTGCAACGTTGCTAAGCGCGCATAGGCGCGCCTTCCGTTCCCGCCATGTCCGTATTTACGCCCGTCACTGCCGATGAACTGCGCCACTGGCTGCAGGATTATGCCGTCGGCGAACTGACCGACCTGCAGGGCATCTCCGCCGGCATCGAAAACACCAATTATTTCGTCACCACCAGCGGCGGCCGCTACGTGCTGACGCTGTTCGAAAAACTCACGGCACGAAAACTGCCGTTTTATCTGAATCTGATGGCCCATCTCGCCGAGCACGGCGTGCCCAGCGCACATCCAGTGGCCAATCGCGCCGGTAGCTACCTCGGCATGCTCAATGGCAAGCCGGCGGCTCTGGTGGCGCGGCTCGAAGGCCGGGATGTCACTGCACCCACGGCAGCGCAATGCGCCGCAGTAGGCACCGCGCTGGCGAAGCTCCATCTTGCCGGACAATCGTACGCAACGACCATGGACAACCCGCGCGGGCCCAAGTGGTGGAAGGCCGCGCTGACCGACATCCTGCCGTTTGTTGCGGGCGATGATGCTGCACTGCTGAAGGAAGAAATCCGCTTCCAGTCACTGTACCGTTTTTCCGACCTGCCGCGCGGCGTCATCCATGCCGACCTGTTCCGCGACAACGTGCTGTTCTCCGGCAACCAGGTTGCCGGCGTCATCGATTTCTATTTTGCCTGCACCGACGCGCTGCTCTACGACATTGCGATCGCCGTCAACGACTGGTGCAACACAACTGACGGCGGACTCGATGCAGCGCGCACCCGCGCATTTGTCGACGCCTATGGCGTCGTGCGCCCGTACACCCCGATCGAACGCGGCGCATGGCCGGTGATGCTGCGGGCCGGCGCACTGCGCTTCTGGGTATCGCGGCTCTACGACTATCACCTGCCGCGCCCCGGCGAATTGACGCACGCCAAGGATCCGCAGCACTTCCGCAACATCCTGGAACAGCGCATTCGCGGCGAGCACAACCTGCCCGGCCTCGTGCCCTGACAACCGCAATGGCAGCCCGCCTATAATTGCGCTATCGAGGACTGGAGAATACGCAGATGGACGCACGCACCGTAGCCGCTGACCGGGGCTGGCAGTGGATAGTCGAAGGATTCCGCATGTTCCGCGGGCAACCGCTGACCTGGATCGCCCTGGTCGTGGTCATGCTGCTGATCTGGCTGGCATCGGCCATGATCCCGCTGCTCGGAACACTGGCCATCAATCTGGTGTCACCGGTATTTTTCGCCGGACTGATGCTCGCCTGCCGCAGCGCTGATCTGGGTAGTGAACCCAAAGTGAGCCAGTTGTTCAGTGCCTTCAAAACCCACGCCACACCACTGGTCACCGTAGGCGGCATTTACCTCGCCGGCAACATCGTTGCTGTCGGCATCATTTTTATGGTTGCGGGCGGCTCAGCACTGCCCACCATCCTGTCAAAGTCTGGCGGTGACATAGAGTCTGTCAGAGCCGCGATGCGCGGTTTGAGCCTGGGCGTTGCCGTCGGCATGGCCGTATTCCTGCCCGTGCTGATGGCCGTGTGGTTTGCGCCGCTGTTGATCGTGTTCCACGACATGCCGCCGGTGGAAGCCATGAAACGTTCGCTTGCCGCCTGCTGGCGGAACACGCTGCCATTCCTGGTTTATGGTGTGGTCGGCGTGGTGCTGTCCATTGCAGCATTCCTGCCGCTGATGCTCGGCTTTATCGTGCTGTTGCCGGTGCTGGTGTGTTCGATCTACGCCAGCTACAAGGACATCTTCCCTGCAACAGATGCGGCGCCGCCCGCGCCGAACTCCCTGTTATCCTGAGCTGCAAATCTCAGGCAGCGGTCAGTTTTGCATACTCGAGCATCAGCCATTTGGGTCCCGAGTCGGTGAAGTTCACCTGCACGCGGGCATCGGCACCACCGCCCTCGGAACCGACTATGACACCGGCGCCAAACTTGGCGTGTGTCACCGCCTGACCGATACGCCACGGAAAATCGCGCGACTGCATGGCCGGCGCGGTTGACAAACCGCGGGTGCCGGCGCGTGCCGGCCCGTAAGCAGGCTGGCCCTGCCGCACATGGCCGGAAGCCGTCGCTACCTGGCGCACATGGTTCACCCGGATGAGCAGCGCTTCCGGCAATTCCCGGAAGAACCGCGACGGCACGTTGTAACGCGTCTGGCCGTGCAGCATGCGGCTTTGTGCCAGCAGCAGATACAGCCGGCGCCGCGCGCGCGTCAGTGCGACATACATCAGACGCCGCTCTTCCTCGACGCCTTCGGCCTCGGTCATGCTGTTCTCGTGCGGGAACAATCCTTCTTCGAGGCCGGTGATAAACACTGCGTGAAACTCCAGTCCCTTGGCGGAATGCACGGTCATCAGCTGCAGCGCATCGGCGCCGGCTTCGGCCTGATGTTCACCGGCTTCCAGCGCGGCGTGCGCCAGAAACGCCGTGAGTTCATTCATCTCTTCGGGTGGCGCGCCCTCGGCCGGCAACTGGGTCGCGCGCTCATCCACAAACAACGCCGCGGCATTGACCAGTTCGTCCAGGTTTTCCAGTCGGTCCGCGCCTTCCTTTTCACCGCGGTAATGCGCCTGCAATCCGCTGTGTGCGATGACATGATGAATCGTTTCCGGCAGCGGCAGCCCCGCGGTGGCCGTGCGCATGGCCTCGATCAGTTGCACAAACGCGGCGATGCTCGCCGCCGCCCTGCCCGACAGGGTGTTGGCGCAGGCCGATGCCCACAGGCTCATGCCCGCCTCCCGCGCCATGCCCTGCAACTGTTCCAGACTGCGATTGCCGATGCCGCGCGTCGGGAAGTTGATGATCCTCAGCAACGCGCCGTCGTCCTCCTGATTTGCAACCAGCCGCAGATAAGCCAGCGCGTGCTTGATTTCCTGGCGCTCGAAAAAACGCAGCCCGCCGTACACGCGATATGGCATGCCCGCCGAGAACAAGGCATGTTCCAGCACCCGCGACTGCGCATTGGAGCGGTAGAGCACCGCCATGTCGGTAAGCCGCGCGCCTTCGCCCCGCAGCGTGCGCACTTCCTCCACCACGTAGGCGGCTTCCTCGAAATCGGTAGCCGCCTCGAACACCCGCAGCGGCTCGCCTTTGGTTTCGTCAGTCCACAGGCTCTTGCCCAGGCGCTTGCGGTTATGCGAAATCAGCGCATTGGCGGCGTCGAGAATGTTGCCGTGGGAGCGGTAGTTCTGCTCAAGCTTGATCACTTTATCGACATGGAAATCGCGCTGCAGGTCCTGCATGTTGGCTGTCGATGCGCCACGCCAGCCGTAGATCGACTGGTCGTCGTCACCCACCGCGAATATCGCGTTCTGCTGTCCGGCCAGCAGCTGCAGCCAACGGTACTGCAAGCGGTTGGTGTCCTGGAATTCGTCCACCAGAATATGGCGGAAGCGGCTGACGTAGTGCTCGCGCAGGTTTTCGTTGCGCGCCAGCAGTTCATACGCGCGCAGCAGCAGCTCGGCAAAATCGACCACGCCTTCGCGCTGGCACTGGCGGTCGTATTCGGCATAAAAATCAACCATGCGCCGCGAAAAATCATCGTGAGGCTCAACCTTGTCGGCGCGTTTGCCCTCGTCCTTGCTGCCGGCGATGAACCACTGCGCCTGACGCGGCGGGTATCGCTCCTCGTCGACGTTCATGGCTTTCATCAGCCGCTTGATCAGCGCCAGCTGGTCCTGGGTGTCGAGGATCTGGAACAACTGCGGCAGCCCCGCCTCGCGGTAATGCGCGCGCAGCAGGCGGTTGCACAGACCGTGGAAGGTGCCTACCCACATGCCGCGGGTGTTGATTGGCAGCATGGCGCTCATGCGCGTCATCATTTCCTTCGCCGCCTTGTTGGTAAACGTCACCGCCAGCAGATTCATCGGGCTGATCTGCCCGGACTGGATCAGCCACGCCATGCGCGTAGTCAGCACGCGTGTTTTGCCGCTGCCGGCGCCGGCGAGGATCAGCGCGGACTGGTGGGGCAGCGTTACCGCTTCAAGTTGCCGGTCATTGAGGCCGGTGAGGAATGCCGGTGTGGCAGGCGCGTCAGAATTCATCACATGCTGCAGATTGAACAAAAATCATTATACGTGACTGTTGCCATGGCACTGCGCTGCGTCATTACTGCGGTGTATGACCTGCGCGGCGCAACATCGCGCCCAGTTGCAGTGCGTCCTCCGGGCTGGCGATACCGGCAATATCCACTGCATGACGCAGCCCGGAATCCGCACGGAAAGCGCGCACGCGCGCCGGATAACCATCAGTACGCAAGCGTCCGGCCAGCACTGCAGCATCGTGCTCGTTGCCTGCTGCAAAGGTCACGCGATGTTTGCCGCCACGGCGGCTGGCGCCGCTGGCCGGCGCAATCTCGGTCTCGGTGGCCCACTGCTGCAGTTGCGCCTCCGGCACCAGCGCCACTGGCTGCCGCGTGCCATCGCGCCCGGCGATAAAAAACGACAGTGGATCCTGCATCGTGAACGCCTGCTCAAGATGCTGGACAAAGATGCGGCCTTCGATCAGGCACACCACATCACGATCAGCAGACGACTTTCCCCAGACATCGGTACCGCGGATGCCGGCGGTTACAGTGGCAATGCGCAGGCTGATATTGCGGCGCGCCCGGGACGTGCCAAAAAAGCGCGTGGTAAAACGGAATGCGCCCTGAACCACGTCCAGCGCACCGCTGACCAGCCGGTCGGCTGCGCCGGCATTGTCGGCCATGGTGTCCACCCCCAGGCGCGCCAGCTCACCGAGCTTGACCGCGCTGCCTTCAGCCATGCGCAGCAGCGCCCGCGCGCCCACACCGGTCAGCACGTGATCGCCATTGCGCAGCACCAGACCCGGCGCCAGCGGTTCACGTGCACCACCGGCATGTTCCACCCAGGCCGGGCTAAGCACCGCTTCGACGGTCAGGGTACGGGCGCCGGCCACGCCGGCGCACAACAGGATCAGCAGCAACACAACACGCATCATCGTCAATACCTCCAGCGTTTGCCCTGCTGCCAGAGCAGGATTGCATGCGGAACCGTTTATAATCGCGGCTTTCCGCAACATCGTCACCACTGCGATGGCCCTGCGAATTTCCTATAAAAATCAACATCATGCAACAAAAATACAATCCGCAGGTCATCGAACGCGACGCGCAAAAATTCTGGGATGACACGCAGGCATTCCGTGCCGTTGAAAGTGGCGGCAAGCCGAAATATTACTGCCTGTCGATGTTCCCGTATCCGTCCGGCAAGTTGCACATGGGCCATGTGCGCAATTACACCATCGGCGATGTGTTAACCCGTTATCACCGGATGAAGGGCTACAACGTGCTGCAGCCCATGGGTTGGGATGCCTTCGGCCTGCCGGCGGAAAACGCGGCGATGGCCAACGGCGTGCCGCCGGCGAAATGGACTTACGACAACATCGCCTACATGCGGCAGCAGTTGCAGTCGCTGGGTTTTGCCATCGACTGGAGCCGCGAACTCGCCACTTGCAAGCCTGATTATTATCGCTGGAACCAGTGGTTCTTCCTGCGCATGCTGGAAAAAGGCATCGCCTACAAAAAAACCCAGGTCGTGAACTGGGATCCGGTGGACCAGACCGTGCTCGCCAACGAACAGGTCATCGAGGGCAAGGGCTGGCGCACCGGCGCCACCGTCGAGAAACGCGAAATCCCCGGCTACTACCTCGCCATCACCAAATATGCCGATGAACTGCTCTCGTCACTGGACACGCTGCCGGGCTGGCCGGATCGCGTCAAGGCGATGCAGGCCAACTGGATCGGCAAAAGTTACGGCGTGCGGTTCGCGTTTCCTTATGATTTAACTGGCCCGGTCAACAAGGCTGCAACCCATCCCCACCCTAACCCTCCCCTGGAAAGGGAGGGAACCAACAAGCACCTTCCCCCTCAGGGGCAAGGGCACACTTGGAGCGAGGCAGAAGGCCGGGATGGGGATGGGTTTCCGGATCAAGGCAGACTGTGGGTGTTCACCACCCGCGCCGACACCATCATGGGTGTCACGTTTGTCGCGGTGGCCGCCGAGCATCCGCTGGCGACGCATGCCGCGAAGAGCAACACAACACTTGCCGCATTCATCGACGAATGCAAGCGCGGTTCGGTGATGGAAGCCGACATGGCGACCATGGAAAAGAAAGGCATGCCGACGGGCATTTTTGTCGAACATCCGCTGAGCGGTGAAAAAGTTGAAGTCTGGGTCGGCAACTATGTGCTGATGGGTTATGGCGAAGGCGCGGTCATGGCGGTGCCGGCGCATGACGAGCGCGATTTTCATTTTGCCAATCAGTACAAGCTGCCGATAAAACAGGTTATCGACGTTACCGGACAGACCTTTTCCACCACCGCCTGGCAGGACTGGTATGCCGACAAGGAACACGGCGTCTGCAGGGATTCCGGCAAATACGATGGATTGAATTACACGGCTGCCGTCGATGCCATCGCCGCCGATCTCGCAGCAAGAAATATCGGCGAAAAACAGGTGCTCTACCGCCTGCGCGATTGGGGCGTGTCGCGCCAGCGCTACTGGGGCTGCCCGATCCCGATCATTCATTGCGACGACTGCGGCGATGTGCCGGTACCGGACAAGGATCTGCCGGTGGTGCTGCCCGAAGACTGCGTACCCGACGGCAGCGGCAATCCGCTGGCGAAACGTCCGGATTTCGTCAACTGCCCGTGCCCGAAGTGCGGCAAACCGGCAAGGCGTGAAACCGACACCATGGACACCTTCGTCGATTCGTCCTGGTACTACCTGCGCTACGCCTGCGCCGACAACGGCAACGCGATGGTTGATGAACGCGTGAACTACTGGCTGCCCGCCGACCAGTACATCGGCGGCATCGAACACGCCATCATGCATCTGCTGTATTCGCGCTTCTGGAGCAAGGCGATGCGCGACCTTGGTCTGATCAAAATCGACGAGCCGTTCAAGAACCTGCTGACCCAGGGCATGGTGTTGAATGAGATTTTCTTTCGCAAGCCGGACACCGGCCGCATCACTTATTACAACCCGACGGACATCGAACTGACGGTTGATGACAAGGGCAATCGCACCGGCGCGATACTGCGCGGCGACGGACTGCCGGTGGAGTCCGGCGGCATCGGCACCATGTCCAAATCCAAGAACAACGGCGTTGATCCGCAGTCGCTGATCGAGGACTACGGCGCCGACATCGCGCGCTTCTTCACCATGTTCACCGCCCCGCCGGAACAGACGCTGGAGTGGAACGATGCCGGCGTCGAAGGCGCGTCGCGCTTCCTGCGCCGCGTCTGGACCCTCGGTTTTGAAGCCAGCCAGCACGATGCCACAGCCGCCATCAGCGGCGCATTACCGGCCGCCCTGGCCACCGCGCGGCGCGAAATCCATGCCGTGCTGAAGCAGGCCAATTACGATCTCGGCCGCCACCAGTTCAATACCGTCGCATCTGCAACCATGAAAATGCTCAATACGCTGGAAAGTGTATTGAAAGGCGATGCCGGCACCGCAACCGATGCCGTGCTGCGCGAAGGCCTGTCCATCCTGTTGCGGGTGCTGTCGCCGATCACGCCGCACATCGCGCACCAGCTCTGGCGCGACCTGGGTTACGGTGAAGACATCCTTGCCGCGCCGTGGCCTGAGCCCGACGCCGCGGCGTTGATCGAGGATGAAATCGAGCTGGTGGTGCAGGTCAACGGCAAAAAACGTGGCGACCTGCGGGTGCCACGTGATGCCGCAAAACCGGCCATCGAGGCTGCCGTGCTGGCGCATGCCGAAGTGCAGAAATTCGTCGCCGGTCAGCCGGTGAAAAAGATCATCATCGTGCCGGGCCGTCTGGTGAACGTGGTGATATGAACGTGATAAGCTGAACCGCAATGAAAACGCTGATCGCCCTGCTTTGCGCCCTGCTGATTGCCGGCTGCGGTTTCAAGCTGCGCGGCGCCGCCAACCTGCCATTCGAGTCGCTGTACGTGCAAGCGCCGACCGGTTCGCAGTTTGCTCTGCAGTTTATACGCGTGGTGCTTGCCGGCGACGGAACCAAGATTGTTAACACCCAGAAAGAAGCTGCGGCCACGCTGATCCTGATACAGGAACTGCGCGAAAAAACCATATTGTCGCTGTCCGGTGGCGGCCGTGTGCGCGAATTCCAGCTGCGTTACCGGATGTCATACCGGATGATTGACAAAGCCAGCGTTGAAACTCTGCCAACCACTGAAATCGTGCTGACGCGCGATTTTTCATTCAACGACCAGGACACACTGTCGAAGGAAGCCGAAGAAGCGCTGTTGTTCCGCGACATGCAAAACGACGCTGTGCAACAGTTGGTGCGACGGCTGCAAGTCGTAAAGCTCACCCAGCCCTGACCGCGCAGACATCTGTGCAACGTGCCCGGGACTGACCAATGACTACAGCACGTGACGCAGCAGCAACAGCCGACGCGGACTTCAACGCAAGCCCTGGGCAACAGCGTGTTGCCATGGCTCTGGCGCTGTTCATCACGCTGGTGGCATTGGCAACAATTCCTTATGCCCGCACCCCGGGCCCGCTGATCACGGCCTTTCTGCCTGCCGGCGTTACCGCGGTCATCCTGCTCGATCTGGTTACGGCACTGCTGCTCCTGCTGCAATTCGGCCGCCATGGCCGGCCGAGTACGCTGATGCTGGGCTGCGCATACCTGTACACGGGGTTCGTAGTCATACCGTACATACTCGTTTTTCCGGGTGTGTTCACGAGCAACGGATTACTGGGCGCAGGGTCGCAATCGGCGCCCTGGTTGTGGGTGTTCTGGCACAGCGGTTTTCCCGCGCTGCTGCTGCTGCACGCCGTCATGCTGCAGCACGAACAGCGCAGCAACACTTTCACACGATGGCCGGCATCCCGGATTGCGCCTGCGATCCTGGCAACTCTGCTGCTCGTCGTCGCGCTGGGGGCACTGGCAACACTGGGCCACGACCGGTTACCGGTCATCATCCGGCAGGACAATTATCTGCCACCGAATACCCCCGGCATCGGACTCGTCGTAGTGCTGCTCAATCTGGCCGCCCTGATTGTGCTATGGCGTGTCACGCGCAACCGCTCCGTAACCCAGTTATGGCTGCTGATCGCGGCACTGGCCTTCCTGCTCGACGTCGCCGTGTCCTTTGCCGGCGGCGCACGCTACAGCCTGGGTTGGTACGTAGCGCGGATCAACAGTCTGCTGTGCGCAGGCGCACTGCTCGGTGCTTTTGTATTCGAGTTTCACCGCCTGCAGGTGCGCCTGTCCACGGCCAACCACCGTCTCGCCGAACTCGCCGACACCGACGCCCTGACCGGCCTGGGCAACCGGCGGTCGTTTGATCAGCACCTCGCGCAGGAATGGGCGCGCGCAGTACGCAATGACCAGCAACTGGGATTGTTATTGCTCGATATCGATCACTTCAAGAGTTACAACGACAGCCACGGCCATCAGGCCGGAGATATCGGTCTGCAGCGCATTGCTGACACTATCCGCAACACGCTGCGCCGCCCCGGTGATTTTGCCGCGCGTTATGGCGGTGAAGAATTTGCGGTCATCCTCCCGCAAATCGACAGCGCCGGCGCTTTTCATGTGGCCGAGGCCATACGTATTGCCATTGAACAACTTGATATTCATCATCAAGGCACACGCACCGGAATTATTACAGCCAGCGTCGGCGTGGCCGTCGCAACCAAGGCTTCAGGCACTGATCTCTCCGCGCTGATCACTCGCGCCGACACCGCGCTTTATGCCGCCAAAAACGCGGGCCGCAACCGCACGCACCACGAAGAACACGAAATTTCGCGTGACCGCGATTGCAGCCTTGTCGTAAACTGATGCCGCGATGAAAGTTTCCACCGAGCAGCTGCATCAACAACTCGCGCGCGAGCTCAAGCCGCTTTATACGGTGTTTGGCAACGAACCGTTGCTCGCGCTTGAAGCCAGCGACCGCATCCGCGCCAAGGCACGCACCGAGGGTTATACCGAACGTGAGGTACTCACCGCTGATTCCGGTTTCAAGTGGAATCAGCTGGCACTTGCCGGCAACTCGCAATCATTGTTTGCCTCGCACAAACTGCTTGAACTGCGCATACCCACCGGCAAACCCGGCAAAGAAGGCGGCGAAGCATTGCAGGCTTATTGCCAGGCACTGCCACCCGATACCGTAACGCTGGTCTATGTCCCCGATCTCGACTGGCGCGGCCAGAAAACTGCGTGGTTCGAAACACTGGAACGCAGCGGCATTGCCGTAGAAGCCAAAGCCGTGCTGCGCAAGGCGCTGCCGCAATGGATCGCCTCGCGGCTGAGCCAGCAGCAGCAGCAGGCCGACGCTGCAACGCTGGATTTCATCGCTGACCGTGTGGAAGGCAACCTGATGGCCGCACACCAGGAAGTGCAAAAGCTGGCATTGCTGTTTCCGGCCGGCGAGATCACTTTTGACCAGGTGCGCGAATCCGTGCTGGATGTCGCGCGTTACGACGTCTTCAACCTTGGCGAGATCATGCTTGAAGGCGATCCGCTGCGGCTCGCGCGCGTGCTCGACGGGCTGCAGGGCGAAGGCACCGCCGCACCGCTGGTGTTATGGGCACTGACCGAAGAAATCCGCGCCATCGGCAAGATCATTACCGGGGTTTCCTCCGGCAAACCGGCATCGATGATGCTGCGTGAAGCCCGCATCTTCGGGCCAGCACACCAGAGCGCCATGCAGAACAATCTGCAGCGTTTCACGCTGGCGCAGGCCACCGAAGCCCTGCGCCACGCCGCTGTCGTTGACCGCATGGTCAAGGGTCTGGTGCGCGGCGATGTCTGGAACGAATTGCTGCAGCTCGCACTGCGGTTTGCCCGCAACAATCCCGGCAGCGTCAAGGCACAGCCGCCGCGGCGGGCAGCGGCGTTTGCAGCGCATCCAGCGTTGTTCTAGCTTTCGTTTCCCTTTAAGACCAAGAATCAAATTCGCCGAGGGTAGCCCGGCGGCTAGTGTCGCGTCATGTCTAAAATGACGGATAACTCGTAGGGCGTGCGTAGAGCTTTTGCCCCGGCACCGGCCCAAAAAACATATGGGCGGGCACCCGAATGAGGCCGCAGGCCGTTATCCGCCGTATGAAATGAGGCAACATCCGGCGGAAGGCGCTACGCTTTTCCGCCCTTGTATGCAGCATGTCATGAGTGACGCGACACTAGTAGTTCGTTTCATTAAAACAAATACATATTAGGCAGTGCTGATATCAAATTTATTCCACCGAAATACGACGGGAAGTTGATTCATTTCATCAACGCCTTTGAGAATACGCGTTTTGAGTT
>Ga0335398_10000167_pt1 | contig 105435 bp, 105 predicted proteins | sample BON03_FD_205742 | JGI IMG/M metagenome (GOLD analysis project Ga0335398, IMG submission 205742) | Freshwater microbial communities from Lake Bonney liftoff mats and glacier meltwater in Antarctica - BON-03 (spades assembly) (version 2) | ecosystem: Environmental > Aquatic > Freshwater > Ice >...
ATAGGTTGTCCATTCGGGCCTGATCGGGGAGATTGATGTTGTGAGACGTCAACTCCAGGAAAGGACACCGAATGGACATCCATGAGAATGCCCGAACCACGCCCCATAGTCGAGCCGAGATGGTCCGGCGTGTGATTGAGGAAGGCGCCAGCAGGAGCGCCGTCGCCAAAGCCTTCGGCGTGTGCTGCAAGACTGTCAGCAAGTGGGTAGACCGCTTCCTTGCGGAAGGGCCCGAAGGCCTCAGGGAGCGCTCTTCGCGTCCGCACCGGCTGTATCGCCCGACGCCCGGTACGATCGTCGAGACGGTCATCAAGCTACGTCGCCAACGCTTGCCGGGACACGAGATCGCCCACCGATGCAAGGTTTCGCCAGCCACAGTCAGTCGTATCCTGCGCGCCGTAAGGCTCAGCCGGGCCAGAGATCTCGATCCGCCTGAACCGCCCCGCCGCTACGAGCACCCAAATCCCGGTGACATGATCCATATCGACATCAAGAAGCTCGGGCGCTTCGGGCGTCCCGGGCACCGCATCACCGGAAGCAGGAAGAGCAAGTCTATCCATCGCGGCATCGGCTGGGAGTATGTCCATGTCGCCGTGGATGACGCCTCACGCGTCTCCTTTAACCAGATCCATCCCGACGAAAAAGCCTCCAGTGCCGTCGACCACCTGAAGGCCTGCGTGGCTTACTACAAGCGTCTGGGTGTCGCCGTCCGGCGGGTGATGACAGACAATGGCGCGTGCTATCGTTCTACCGCCTTCAAAAATACCTGTCGCGAGCTCGGCCTCAAACATGTCCGGACCAAACCCTACACGCCCCGGACAAACGGAAAGGCCGAACGCTTCATCCAGACCGCCCTCAGGGAATGGGCTTACGCCAGGTCCTACAATACCTCAGACCAGAGGGCCGCCTGCCTCGCAGGCTGGACACATCGATACAACTTCCATCGACCCCATGGCGGCATTCAACATCAAACTCCCATCAGTCGACTCGGTCTAACCGTGGACAACCTGTTGAGACTCCACAACTAGGGAGCGTTCAGTTGCCTGAGCGGAAGGACTTGCGACCGAAATAGCTGTTCCTGGGGGTGCCCTCATCGGTGGGCGGCCTGTCATCGGGAGCGTCTGTGGCCGGCGTGTCGGCTTGGGGTGTGGCCGCAGGTTTAGTCATGGTCAGGTCGCCGGACATGACCTTGCGGATGTGGGCGGCGGCGGCGCCAGCAGTGGAGACTTCGAAATCGTCGACGGCCTTGTCGATGCGCTTGGCGAGCAGACGCGCTTGGTGGGCTGACAGGCGTTTGAGTTCCGTTTCGAAAATATCGGTGCCGACCGCATCGCGCAGGGCGGCCATGTCATCGCATGTCTGGCCGCCCGCATTCATGAGCTTGCGAACGAGCAGGCCGGTGGCGGCGGCAAAGTCCTTGTCGAGCAGCTTGCCGAAACGGTCGCGATTGTCGAGCAGGGCGGCCAGTGCGGCGGTGCCCCCGGTCGCCGTCAGTCCGCTCATTTCAGCCGCTCCTGAACTTCCTTGAGAAGCTTGTCGATGATGCCGAGCGCTTCGCCGGGCCATTTGGCGGCGAGGGTCGGGTCCGGGCCGAGCTCGATCGGGTTGGAGGCAAAACCGGTCTTGAGCGGGATGACGGTGTTGAACATTTCGAATTCGGCTTCCTTGGAATTCGCCGCTTCGCGCATGGCCTGGAGGACCACTTTCTGGTGTGGCGTGTCGTCGTATCGCGTGGCCAGCACGACGGGCAGGCTTTCGATATCCCTGTCTCGCAGATTCTGCATGATGTCGCCAGTGAAGAGGTCGAGGCCCAGCGTGGACATGAAATCCGGGATCGTGGGGACGATGATCAGGTGGCTGGCGGCGAGCACGCTTTCGGTCATCACCGATATGCCGGGGGGGCAATCGCAAATGATGACGTCATAGTCAGTTTTAAGGAGGTTGAAATCGTCGCGCAGGCGGCGGCCGACCTGGCCCTGCAGGGCCTCCATCGAATATTTCTTGGCGGTGAGTTCATAGATCAGCTCGCGCTCTGTCTTGCGCAGGCGGGGCGAGGACGGGATCAGGTCCAGCGGCAGCGACTTGCCCTCATAGGTGACGTCGCTTGCATTGGTGACGACAAACTCGGACAGGCGTTTCTGTTCGCCGGCAAAGAAGTTCTCGAGCAGCCAGTCGGAAATCGTCGCGTATTCATTGATCGCCTGGAACAGGTGTTCGTCGCCTTCATGGCCATAGACGAGCAGGGACGCGTTGGCTTGGGTGTCGAGATCGACGACGAGCGTGCGGCGCCCGGATGCCGCATAGGCTTCGGCGAGGCTGACGCAGGTGGTTGTCTTGCCGACACCGCCCTTCGAGTTCGCGATCGAGATCACGTGTGCCGACATACTGCTAGCTCCTCTTCCCCTGTCACCAGCGCGGCACAAAGCAGATTTGGTCCCGCATGGCTATTGCCTGCGCGCGGAAAAATGCAGGAACCGGGCGCCGTTTTCCATCAGCTTTCCAATGTAATGCCCGAGGATTCCTTGAGAAATCGGATTTCTTCTCCGGCCGGGGGCCTGGCCGGGCTAAATTCGCGGCATCGGAAGACGTTCCCATGGAAGCCAGGCGCGATATGAATACGAGCTGGCCCTTTGCACGGACACGGCGAGAATCGAAGGCCGCTGTGCCGCTGGTTGCCCTGTCACAGCTGGGCTCTCCGGTCTGGGGCGGGCGCGACGCGGCGGCGCTGACGCAGGACTGCTCTTTGCGCAATGCGGTGGCTTATCGCTGTGTGCGCATGGTGGCGGAGGCAGCCGCCAGTGTGCCGCTGGTGACACAGCATGACCGGGCGGCGAAATTACTGCGCCAGCCAGCACCCGACATGGCGGGGGCGAGTTTTCTCGAGGGCGTCTACACGCAGGTCCAGCTGGCGGGGAACGCTTTTGTCGAAGCGGTGCAGATCGACGGGCGGACGGGCATCGCGGCGAGCGGATGATCCGCCGGGAGGAGTCGGGCTGGAGCCCGGTACTGCATCTCAAACTGTTCAACCCGGTCGATGACGTGATGGGGCTTCCTCCTCTGGGCGCGGCCCGTCGGGCGCTGGACCTGCACAATGCGAGCGCGGACTGGGCCAAGGTGCTGATCGACAATTCGGCCAAGCCGTCGGGTGCGCTGGTCTATGGCGCCGGCGGGCGGTTGCCGGACGACCAGTACGAGACCCTGAAGGCCGAACTGGAGGCGCACTATGCCGGGGCGGCGAATGCCGGGCGGCCCTCGTTGCTGGAAGGCGGTCTGGAATGGCAGCCGATGTCGCTGTCACCGTCGGAGATGGATTTCCAGGAGGCGCGTAACGCGGCCGCACGCGAGATCGCGCTGGCGCTAGGCGTGCGGCCAATGCTGCTGGGGATTCCGGGCGACAATACGTATTCGAACTATCGCGAGGCCAATCTTGCCTTCTGGCGGATGACTGTCTTGCCGCGGGCAGAGAAGACAGTGGCGGCCCTGTCGCTTTGGCTGGACGCGCCTTTTGACGGGGATGTGGATGTGCGCTGCGACATGGACCGGGTGCCGGCTCTGTCGGTGGAGCGTGACGCGCTGTGGGCGCGGCTGGAGAGTGCGAGCTTCGCGACGCTGGACGATTCCTATGCCAATATCGATGCCTGGCTGGCCGACGAGGTGGAGAGCGCCTTTGCCGCGCAGGAATCTGCCGCCTTTGTGAGCGACGACGGGACGGTAAAGCCGCGCGGCTTCCTCGACTATGAGATTGTCGCTGAAGCAAGCAATGTCTGGGGCAAGATCGGATCCGTGGCGGGGGACTTCACGCTGGACGATGCCGCCGACCAGGTCATCGACTTGATCTATACGCCGAAGAGCCAGTTCCGGGCCAGCGCGCGTTTCGTGATGAACCGGCGTACCGTGTCAGCCGTCCGCAAACTGAAGGATGTCGACGGGCGTTACCTGTGGCAGCCGGGCAGCGGCGGCGATCATGGGCTATGGCGTGACCGAGATGGAAGACATGCCGGATATCGGAGCCAGCAACGCGGCAATAGCGTTCGGGGACTTCCGGCGCGGCTACCTGATGTCCGACCGACAGGGCGCACGCGTGCTGCGCGACCCGTATTCGGCCAAGCCGTACGTGCTGTTCTACACGACCAAGCGCGTCGGTGGCGGGGTTCAGAATTTTGATGCCATTAAAGCAATGGTTTTCTGGCTTTTCAATTCCGTTTTACTTTCAAACCAAGGAGACGACCATGATTGAATGCGTGATTATTGCCCTGATCCGGCAGGACAGCGTTGCTGACCAAGCCGTAGCAGGAGGAATTCACGACAAGAGCTGCCGAGGCGCTGGCGACGCTGATCAAATCGACGGAGACCGGCATTGATGACGAACTGGTGGGCCAGGTCGGCCTGCCGGTGGGCGGGATGATCATCTCGAAACTGACGGCACTGGTCTAGGCGCGGCGGACCTCACTCGAAGGAGAGGTGGCAGGCGCCGAGGATGCGGAACATGTGGTAGCGGACGCGGGCGTCAGAGCTGGTCATCAGGTTGGAGTAGGACTGGATGGCCTGCGGGGTGGCGATGCCGATCTCATGTTCAAAGAGGGCGGTGTCGCCAGTCTCGGCCTCGTAGCGGTTGCTTGCCATTGTGGCCCAGTAACCGGCAGCGAGTTGGCTTTCGGCGGGGCGCAGGTCGGGATCGAGATCGGCGATGAAGTCGGCATCCCAGTCCGTGGCAGCGCTTTGCGACCAGACGGCCCAGTGGGTGGCGCAGGCGACCGTGTTGGCAGCGGTTTGCGGCACGGCGCCAGATTCCACGCCGTGCTGGTAGTTGCCGTTCATATAGTCCGTTCTCTGCGCGGTTGCGGGCAGGGCGAAGAGGACCAGGGCGGCGGCGAGGAGAAGAGAACGAGGCAAAGACGGCTCCGGGAGCAGGGACGGGGATTGGCTATCATACTTCCCCACTAGTGCTGAACCAAAAGGAAACAGCCCGCTGAAGGGCTGACAGGAAACGGGATTATTCAGATGACACTGACGGTGATCATACCGCCGGACGGGGAAGCTTTGTCCCTGAAAGCGGCGAAGGACTACCTGCGCATCGGCACGGATGCCGAGGATGCGCTGGTGACAGCGCTGATCGCGTCGGCATGGGCGCGGCTGGAGGCGGCGAGCGGGCTGGCGCTGGTGACGCGCACGCTGGAGCAGGCATGGGAGGAATGGCCGCGCGGGATGACGCGAGGCGGGGCGTGGCTGGGCGCCGGACCGGTATCGGCTTTGTTGTCTGTCAGCGTGGTGGATGCGGAGGCGACGGCGGAACTGATGACCGGGCGGTTCCGGGTGCGCTGCGGGCGGCTGGAGCTGAGGCCGTGGAATGCGCTGCCACTGGTGCTCGAGGGCGGGCGGATCGAAGCCGTGTTCGATGCAGGCTATGGCGCAGCAGCGGATGTACCAGAGGACCTGGTGCTGGCGCTGAAACTGCTGGTGCTGGAGGCCTATCGGCGCGGGACGGCGGGTAGCGACCTGCCCGAAGAGGTGAACGCGATCGTGTCGGCGCGGCGCAGGGTGAAGCTGTGAGCGGGCGGGCGGAGGCGGCGGTGCAGGCGGCTTTGATGGCGGGCCTGCGAGGGGATGCGGCTGTGGTGGCGGCATGGGCAGACCCATGGCCCTGCGAGGTGCGTGTGCTGGCGGGCCTCGCGGTAAATGCGATGCGCGAACGCTTGGTGCCGACCCGGCCCGCCGTGATCGGACGACTGGTTGAGGCGGCCACAGCCGGGCCGGTCGGGCGGTGGGACGGGGCGAGTGTGCTGCGCGTGTATTCACCCGGCGGTGCGTTTGGGAACCTGCCAGAAGCGCTTGTGCTTGGCGGCGGTAATGCGGCGCTGGTGGAGACAGATGCAGGTTGGGAATTGATCCAGTTTGCCTGTGCCGAACTGGTGGACGTGGATACGGGGGAGTTGAGCGGCTTGTTGCGGGGGCAACAGGGCAGCGTGAGCGCAGCGGCGGAGACCGGGGCGCGGATGGTCCTACTGTACGAGGCCGTGGTTCGCACGTCGGTCAGTCCGGGCGAAGTTGGGCTGGACGTCGATTGGCGTGCGGCTGGGGGTGAGGTCGCTGCCACTTTGGCCTTTAAGAATGTGGCAGGCCTGCCCCTGGAGCGTGGCGCACTTGCGGCGTTCGGGCGACCAGTTGCAGTGGACACGGCGCGGCACAGACGTGGCCGAGAGCTGGACGTTTCCGGAGGCGGCGAATGATGCGCGGTTCGCGGTGGATGTCGATGAAGCCAGCGGGTTTGGAGCCCGGTTTGACGTGGCAGTGCCGGAGGCGACGCTTCCCGGTGGCGCAACTGCCGCGCGGGTGGCCGAGATTGGCGCTGATGGTCGCACCGGGCCATGGGTTTCAATCGGGCCCGGAACACCCTAACTCTGTGCGGAACTGATTTTTCACAAAGATAAGGAAGCCCCGCCCTTGGCCCTGGATCCCTACACCGTGCTTGGCGTTCCCCGCACCGCGAGTGAGGGCGAGATAAAAAAAACCTATCGCAACAAGGCAAAAGCCCTGCACCCGGACTTGCACCCCGACGATTCCAAGAAGATGGAAGAGTTCAAGCGCGTGTCTCAGGCCTGGGACATTCTTGGCGACAAGGAGAAGAAGGGCAAGTTCGACCGGGGCGAAATCGATGGCGACGGCAACCCGGCTGGATTTCCCGGCGGCAGTAGCCATCGTTGGGAATCGCGCGGCGGTCGTCCGTTCGACGGCGCACAGGGCGATCCATTTGAAGACATCCTGGGCGGCATGTTCGGGGGAGGCGGGCGTCGGCGCAATCCAGGCCCGCAAAAGGGCCGCGACATACGATACCGGGTGGAAATCTCGTTCGAGGATGCGATCACGGGCGCGCGTCGCCGCATGACCATGGCCGACGGCACCGCGCTGGACGTCAACATTCCGGCAGGAATCGACACGGGCCAGACGCTGCGCCTCAAGAGCCAGGGCCAGCCTTCGCCCAATGGCGGAGCCCCCGGCGATGCGCTGCTGGAAGTGGAAGTGCGGCCCAGCAATATCTGGGAGCGGGACGGCAAGGACCTGCGCATGACCGTTCCGATCAGCCTGAAGACAGCGGTGATGGGCGGCAGCGTCGAGGTCAGGACGCCTTCAGGCCCTGTGACGCTGAAAGTCCCGGCTGGCTCAAACTCGGACGCCCAGCTTCGCCTGCGCGGCAAGGGCGTGCAGGCCAGTACGCCGGGAAACCTGTATGCGCGGCTGAAGATCATGCTGGATGATCCGAATGATCCCGGACTGAAGAAGTGGGCCGAAGGCAAGTAACGCCGGTCCGTGCGTCAGGCTGCGTGCGAGGTAGAGACGCCTAACGGCCTGTCGATCCAACTGCGATCGATAGCCAAGGGCTGCGGCCGGGCGATAAGATAGCCCTGCAATTCTTCACAGCCGAGCAGCGAGAGGGCCGCCGCCTGGTCCTCGGTTTCGACCCCTTCGGCCACGACCGGTATTTTCAGCGCATGCGCAAGGTGGATGATCGATTCCACGATGGCCCGTGATTTATGATCGGCATTCATTGCTGCCACGAAGGACCGGTCGATCTTGATTCGATCGAACGGGAAGATCTGGACATAGCTCATTGATGAATAGCCGGTTCCGAAATCGTCCAGCGCGATCTGGACGCCGATCAGCTTGAGTTCGTTCAGGACGGACACCGCGAGTAGCGTGTTCTGGATCAGGGCGGTTTCGGTGATTTCGAGTTCGAGGCGGCTTGGCGTGATGCCGCTGCCAGACAGGGCCAGTCGCACGTTTTCAACGAGATCAGGATCGAGAAATTGCCTGGCCGACAGATTGACGGCGACTGTAATGTTCTCGTCCCACGCGGCGGCCGCTTCGCAGGCGGCGCGCAGGGTCCATTTTCCGATCTGGTTAATCAGCAGGCTCTGCTCTGCGATGGGAATGAACTGGTCAGGATAGACGAGCCCATGATCGGGCCGGTGCCACCGGATCAATGCTTCCTGACTGACGATCGCGCGCGTGCGGCTGCAGACCTTGGGCTGGTAGTGGAGTTCAAACTGTTCCAGCATGACAGCCTTGTGGAGGTCCGCTTCGAGCGTGCGGCGGTCTTCGTGCTCGCGGTGCAGCCGGCGGCCATAGAATCGGTAACAGCCGCGCCCGGCTTTCTTTGCGGAATAGAGCGCCCGGTCGGCGGACGTGAGCACCCTTGTCAGACCACCTGAAGGCGGCACGCCCACCGAAATGCCTATGCTGGCGCCGACCGAGAGCGTGCGCTGGCCTATTTTGATCGGTTCGGAAATGGCCGCGAGGAGCGCTCGAGCGGTTGCCGCGACCTGTGCCTTGTCTGTGCAGTCGCGCAGGAGAACGGCAAATTCGTCTCCGCTGAGGCGCGCAACGAGGTCGCCCTTGCTGAGGCAACGGGCCATGCGACGAGCGACCGTTTTCAAAAGCAGGTCACCGGCCTGGTGCCCGAACTGGTCATTCACTTCCTTGAAATCATCAATATCGATGATCATTACCGCCAGATCGTAAGTGGCGGCTGGATTATTCTTGATGGCGAACGACAGCGCCATGTTGAAGGCGACGCGATTGGCCAGACCGGTCAGAGCGTCGCGATAGGCCAGTGCGCGCACCTTGGCTTCGTTTCGGATGCGCTCGGTCTGGTCGTGCACGGCAAACACGATGAAGGAGCCAGCATTGTCGGAGATCGCGCGGCTCTTGATATCGACAATAATCCGGCTGCCATTGGCGAACGTGAGTGATCGTTCCGGGAAATTTTGGTCCGTGAGCAGGGACAGGTCCGTTAGGTCATCCATCTGCAGCAGGTCGGTTATCTGGCGACCGCAGAGCGCGTCGCGCGGTGTATCGAGCATGGTCTGAGCCGTCAGGTTCGCCTCGACCACCTTGCCGCTGCTGGCGACGACGAACATGCCTTCCAGGGCCGAGTCCGCGAGCAGGGACAGTTTGCGTTTTTCTTGGCTTCGCATGGACTGAATCAGGCGGTCGAGGCCGACAGCGAGGGCGGCCACAATGAGAATGAGGCCCGCGCCCAAAGCAATCACGAAACCGACATGGCCGGTGCTCAGCACCCAGACAGGGGCAGCGAACCCTTTGACGGGAATGAGTGTGGTGCCCGCTGCGCCGATGAAGTGGATCGACGCGACGGCGAAGAGGCTGGACAGCCAAGCGGTGCCACTGGCAAGTCGCGGTGACCTGAGCAATCCGGCAAAATAGGTGGCCGAGAAGCAGATAAAGCCGATGCCGAATGCAGCGAGATTGGTCGCGGGATCGTATTCGATAATGGCAGATGCCTTCAGGGCGCTCATGCCAAGGAAATGCATGGCGGCAACCGAAGATGTCGCGAAAATGGCGCACCCCAGCCGGCGTGCCACAGTCATTGCCGGTGTCGATGCGGTCTTTCCGGGCGTCAGCAGGGCCGCCGTCGCAATGAAGCCTGCAATCGTGATGAGGGGCGACAGGATCGTGATCCAGCCGTCGAACTCGACGGTGAAACCCGGGCGGTATCCCACAAGGGCAATGAAATGTGTCGCCCAGGCACCAATGCCCATGACCGTGCCGGCTGCGATCATCCAGATGAACTTTCCGCGTCGCGACAGGGTTACCAGGCTACGGACAAAGACGACCTGTGCGCACGCGCTGCTGAAGCCGAGGACGAGCGTCGCCATCAACACGTGAACGAAATCGTGTTCGTTCTCTATAAAGTTGAAAACGTAGTGCATTTCGAACGGGTCTTCATTTAGTGATAACCGAAAATACCGCTTTAAGGTTACAAAATCGAAAATCTGACTGCATTCGAAGGTTGAAGCCGCATGACGTGAACACCTCAGTGTCAGATGTTCACTTCACATTCAGGGCTTTGACCTTATACGCTGGGCCCATGAAGCGGATTTTTGCGTCTCTTGCAGCCATGGCGCTGTTGTCTGCCGGACCTGCGATTGCGCAGGGCTGGGGCGATTCCTTTTCGCCGGGACAGGCGCGCGACGCTGTACGCGATGGCAAGACCGTGCCGCTCAGCAAGATTTTCCAGATGCTGAAACGCGAATATGGCGGCTACCAGCTCGGCGCAGACCTTGTTTCAAAACAAGATGGCGGGGCCGAATATCACATAGATTGGATGACAGGTGACGGGCGCAAGATGCGCTTTGTCGTTGACGCCCAGTCCGGATCAATCACAGCTCGGCGCGGCGCGTAATCCGTGTTAACCCGTTGTACGGAAGGTAATTTCCATGCGTATCCTTGTTGTTGAAGACGACGCCGACCTGCGCCGCCAGCTGGCGGATGTCCTGTCCCAGTCTGGCTATGCCGTCGACCTCGCGGCCGATGGCGAGGACGGGCACTTCCTCGGCGATACGGAACCCTATGACGCGGTGATCCTCGATCTTGGCCTGCCCAAGATGGACGGTGTGAGCATCCTGAAGAAATGGCGTGCGGACGGAAAGTCCTTTCCCGTGCTTATCCTGACGGCACGCGACCAGTGGAGCGAAAAGGTGGCAGGCTTCGATGCCGGCGCCGACGATTACCTCGCCAAGCCGTTCGTGACGGAAGAATTGCTGGCACGCCTGCGGGCGCTGCTGCGCCGGGCCGCCGGGCATTCGGCTGCGACGCTTGAGGCCGGCAAGCTGATGGTCGATACGCGCGCTGCGCGGGCCATGGTCAATGGCGAGCCGATCAAGCTGACGGCGCACGAGTATCGCGTCCTTTCCTACCTGATGCACCATCAGGGCCGGGTCGTGCCGCGCACCGAACTGGTCGAGCATATCTATGATCAGGATTTCGATCGCGACTCGAACACAATCGAAGTGTTCATCGGACGCCTGCGCCGCAAGATCGGTGTTGAGCGTATCCAGACCGAGCGCGGTCTCGGCTATCGCCTGATCGTTCCTGAGAACGAGGCGCGCGTTGCAGGATAGGCACCTGGCGTGCCAGACCGTCTGAATGGATACACCGGGCAACCACGTCACGCGTTTCATTGATCGCTGGCCAGGCGTTTCGCTGGCCCGGCGGATGATGCTGGCGGCGGCGCTGTGGGGGCTGGTGGTTCTGATCGGCGGCGCGCTTGCCTTGTCGGCGCTGTACCGCGCGCAGACCCTGTCCCTTCTGGAAGAAGACCTTGAACAGACACTGGTTACGCTGACGCGCGAGATGACCCAGGGAGGGGCCTTCCTCGAAGACGGCCGGGTGACCGACGCCGAACGGGAATTCCTGTCGCATGACGCCCGATTCCAGACACAGTATTCAGGGCAGTACTGGGCCGTCGTTGGCCTGACGCCCGACTTCGCCATTCAAGGGGATCTGCGTTCCAAAAGCCTGTGGGATGAGCCGGTGCCCGTGACTCCTGAGCAGATCCGCCGAGCGGTTGCGGAACCGGGGATGGCGCAATTTGCGGATTTCGACGGGCCGGACGAGCAACGCGTCCGCGTGGCTGCCAAGGCGATCATCCTCGAGAACAGGGACACGCCGCTGGTGCTTGTCGCCGCAGCCGACCGCACGCCGAATGACGCGGCCGCCACACGCTTCCGCGGCATGCTCCTAGGGACGATGATCGCCCTGTTCGGTGGCGTGTTTGCGGCCATGGTGGCTGGCATCCGGTTTTCGTTGCAGCCGCTGAAGCGGATCGAGCGCGACATCGCGGATATTCGTGCGGGCACGCGGCAGACCTTGCGGGAAGGCTATCCGATAGAGGTTCGTCCCCTGACAGAGGAGCTGAACAAGCTGATCGGCCACAATCGTGATGTGGTCGAGCGCGCCCGCACCCATGTCGGCAATCTCGCGCATGCGCTGAAAACCCCGATTGCGGTGCTGCGCAACGAAGCGAAGGGCGACGCACAGCTGGACGATGTCGTGCGGCGACAGACCGAATCCATGCATGCGAATGTCGAGCACTATTTGAAGCGCGCGCGGATGGCGGCGCGGGCCGAGACTCTGGGCGCGCGCACGGATGTGGCGCCGGTAGTCGAGGCGCTTGCCCGGTTGCTGAACCGGCTGTTCGATGCCAAGGGCATCAATGTCAGCGTTGTGGGTGATACGGGCGCGGTGTTTCGCGGCGAGAAACAGGATTTCGAGGAAATGATCGGCAACCTGATGGACAATGCCTGCAAGTGGGCGAAGGCTGATGTGCTGGTGCGAATTTCGGACGCGGCGCAGGAACTGGTGATCGATGTCGAGGATGACGGGCCGGGCCTGTCGCCAGTGGAACGCGAAGGTGCACTGAAGCGCGGCGTGCGGCTGGACGAGACGATACCCGGTACGGGCCTTGGCCTGTCGATCGTCACCGAACTGGCCGAACTGCACAAAGGCCGGCTTGAACTGGACAAAAGCGCACAGGGCGGCCTTCGCGCGCGGCTGAGGTTTCCGAAATCATGACCCGTATCCAGATGATCATCGTCGCGGTTTGCCTGGCGCTTGGCGTGGGCGGGTATCTTGTCATCGGGCGGCCGGGTATGGCCGACAGTCCCATGGCCGAACGCCAGCACGAAATCATGGAAAAGATCCGCAACGCGCCGGAAACGCTGACGGCGGCTGAAACGCTGGCGCGCCTGGAGCGGACGGCAGTTGACAAGCCCGACGCGCCAGAGCCGCATTATTTCATCGCCGAATTGCTGCGCGGCCAGAATCGTCCGGACGATGCCGCACGGGCCTACCAGTCGGCCCTGCGGCGGGATGCGACATATGTGCCCGCGTTGGTCGGGCTGGCACAGGTGCTGGTCGAAATGGGCGACGGTGCGGTTGGCCCGGACGCGGCCCGGCTGTTTGCGCGAGCGTACGAACTGGACGACACACAGGTACAGGCGGGCATGTGGGCGGCCATGGGCGCCGCGCAGGCCGGCGACCAGGACAGGGCCGCGCAGATGATGCGGGCCGTGTTCGCCAAATTGCCGCCTGACGATCCGCGCCGCGACCGCTTCGGGGCGATGCTGGACGTGATTGGCGAGAGCGAGGCGCTCCCCGCAGAATAGCGACAGGCGCGCTGCTGCATCTGCCGCACTGTCAATTCCGGCGGTTGCCAGTATACACTGGCTCCATGAGAGCCCGGACCCGCAGATTGTGGACATTCGCCGTTGCCGCCGCCCTGTTGCTGGCCGCCGCGACGCTCGCTTTTGTCGCGCTGCGGCAGAATGCCAACCTGTTCTACACCCCTGAAGTTCTTGCTGAAAATGGTATTCCGGAGATCGGCAAGGACGTGAAGGTCGGCGGCTGGGTGGCGCCCGGTTCGCTCACCTATCCGGGCGATGGCAGCGAGATCGTGTTCACGGTCATCGACAATAGCCCCGCGACGATCACCGTGAGCTTTACCGGTATTGCGCCAGACCTGTTCCGCGAAGGACAGGGCGTGGTAGCGATCGGTTCGTTCGACGCGGATGGCAAGTTCACAGCGCGCCAGTTGCTGGCCAAGCACGACGAGAATTACCAGCCGCGCGAGCTGAAGCTGCTGGGCGCGGGCCCGGACGCAAGCGCCAGCTGACATGATCGAGCTTGGCCACCTTGCGGCATTCCTCGCGCTCGCGGCCTCGCTGGCGCAAGGCGTGCTGGGCCTGACAGGCGCACGGGCGCTGGCTGGGCGCGCTGCGATCGTGGCGTTTGCGGTGATGTCGCTGTCCTTCGCGACACTGCTGGTGGCGTTTGCGCAGTCCGACTTTTCGCTGGCCCTGGCCGTCAACAATTCCCACACGCTGAAGCCGATGATCTACAAGCTGGCCGGGGTCTGGGGAAACCATGAGGGCTCGATGGCGCTCTGGTGCCTGGTGACGCTGGGCTTCGGTGCGGCGGGGGCGCTGTGGATGCGCACGGGGCGTGATGTGTTCGAGGCGCGGGCGCTGGGCGTACAGGGATGGCTCGCCACGGGGTCGCTGGCCTACCTCCTGTTCGCCTCCTCGCCCTATTTACGGCTCGACCCTGCGCCGTTGCAGGGGGCTGGGCTCAATCCGGTCTTGCAGGACGTGGCGCTCGCCTCGCATCCGCCCATGCTCTATCTTGGCTATGTCGGCTTTTCCTTCGTGTTCGCGCTGGCGGCAGCGGGCCTGATCGACGGGCGGATCGACCGGGCGTGGGCAAAGGAGGCCCGGCGCTGGGCGCTGGCGGCCTTCATTCCGCTCACGATCGGGATCGCACTTGGCAGCTACTGGGCCTATTACGAGCTCGGCTGGGGCGGCTGGTGGTTCTGGGATCCGGTGGAAAATGCCTCGCTGATGCCGTGGCTGATCGGCGCGGCGCTCTTGCACTCGGTCGTGGTCACCGAAAAGCGTGGCAGCTTTGCCGCCTGGACGGCGCTGCTGGCGGTGCTGGCCTTCCTGTTCTCGATCATGGGTGCCTTCCTCGTACGCTCCGGCGTACTTACTTCGGTGCACGCGTTTGCGGTCGACCCGAAACGCGGGATGCTGCTGCTGGGCGGGCTGGTGGTCTATGGCGGCCTGGCGCTCTGCCTGTTTGCCGTTCGCGCGCCCAAACTGGAAGGCGGCAAGCCGTGGCAGATGCTGAGCCGCGAAGGCGCGCTGGCGACGAACAATGTGGTGCTTGTGGTGGCGGCGCTGACAGTGCTGCTGGGCACACTGTTCCCGCTGATCGCGGAAGCGACGGGCCGGACGATCTCGGTCGGCGAACCCTATTTCCGGCTGACCTTCGTGCCGATGCTGGCCGCGCTGCTGGCGGTGCTGCCGGTGGTGCAGGCCTGGACCTGGGGCAAGGCTGACCTTTCGGGCGTGTGGAAATGGGCGGCCGGCGGTGTCGGACTTGTGGCCGTGTTCCTGCTGCTGGGCGTCAGCCTGTGGGACATTCCGCTGGGCGCAGCGTTCGGACTGGCACTGGCCATTTGGCTGATTTTTGGCGCGCTATGGGAAGTGAGGCGGCGGGCGGTGACGCTGGCCCGCGTGCTCCGACTTCCCCTGAGGGTGTGGGGCATGACGCTGGCGCATATCGGGCTGGGCGTGTTCATCATGGGCGCGGTGGTCGAGACGACACAGCGCTACGAGGCGACGCTGGCGCTGCCGGCAGGCGGATCAGGCACTGTGGCGGGCTGGCACATCACGCTCAAGGATGTGCACGCGGTCGAGGGTCCGAACTGGTATGCCGATAAGGCGGTGCTGACGGCGCGCAAGGGCAGCATAAAGGCCGAGATGGCGCCGACGAAGCGCTACTATCCGGCCTCAAGGATGCCGACGACCGAAACGGCGATACACAAGACCGGCGGCGGCGATCTCTATATTGCGCTGGGCGACCGGCGCGACGTGGATGGCGAGACGCGCTGGGTGTTCCGGGTCTATTTCAACCCATTGATCGATTTCGTGTATCTTGGTGTCATGCTGATGGGATTGGGCGCCTTGTTCAGCCTGGTGCCGGCGAGACGCAGGAGGAACGCCCCATGATCAGGGCGTTGTTTCTGAGCCTGATCGCGTTCGGGTTTGCGTTGACGTCGATGGGCCAAGTCCTCGACGACCCGGCCGAGGAGGCGCGGGCGCAGGCGCTGATGCGGGAACTGCGCTGTGTGGCCTGCGAGAATGAGCCGATTTCGCAATCCTCCGCTGCGATCGCCGAGGACATGCGCGCGCGCGTAAGTGTGATGGTCGGTGAGGGCGCGAGCGATGGTGAGGTCCGCGACTGGTTCGAGAGCCGGTATGGCGAGTTCGTGCTGTTCCGGCCGAAGCGCACCGGCCTGGAAGGCTTTATCCTGTGGGGCGCGCCGTTCGGTCTGCTCGTCATTGGCGGGCTGATTGCATTCGGCGTGGCACGGCGGCGCAAGGCAGGCGCCGAACCTCTGGTGCCGGACGAGATCTAGCCTAGCGGGACCAAAGCCATGTGGGGCGCGGCGAGCCAGACGACCCAGCCGCCAAGCGCGATCCACGGGCCGAACGCCATCGGCGTCGCCCCCGACAGCGAGCGCTTGCCGAAGAGGCTGGCGACCACGGCGCCGAGGAGACCCGACATGGACGCGACGAGCAGGACCGGGGCAAGGCCCGGCCAGGCGACCCAGATGCCGATGGCGCCGAGCAGTTTTGCGTCGCCGCGGCCAAGCCCGTCACGTCCGCGCAGGCGCTTGTAGGCAAGCTCCAGCCCGACCAGCGCGACATAACCGATGCCGGCGCCGAGCAGGTGATGTGGCCAGAGATCCGGCCGCGTCAGCGCAACCATGATGACGCCGAAGAGCAGGACAGTGAAGGTCAAGGCATCGGGCAGGCGCAGCGTGGCGATATCGATGGCTGAGAGGGCAATGAGCAGGGCGCCAAGGCTGAGCGACAGCAGAATCGTCCCCGGCGGAGCCAGGAGCCAGGCGCTGGCGATCATGGCCGGAATGGCAATCGCGAGAAAAATGTAGACTGGCTTCATGGTGGTTCGGACGGTTCCCGCGATTGGGTCTGGTCGTCACGAACGTCATGCCGACCGGGCAAGTCAAGCCTGTTCACCTTTTCAGTCACGCGAATGCGATGGACGCGGCCTTGCACCACGGGCCTGTGTCCGCCAGTTCTGTGACTGGACAAATTCAGGGAGCTGACATGGGCCAATCCAATCGCATCGAATTTCCCGGCCACGACGGCGGCCTGCTGGCGGCGCGCCTGGATACCCCCGTCTTCCGACCGCACGCATGGGCCCTGTTCGCCCACTGTTTTTCCTGTTCGAAGGATATTTATGCGGCGCGGGAGATCACGGCGGCGCTTGTGGAACAGCGTATCGGCGTGTTGCGGTTCGATTTTACCGGACTCGGCAATTCGGAGGGCGATTTTTCGAATACGAACTTCACGACCAATGTGCAGGACCTGGTGGCGGCGGCCAAATGGCTGGAAGAGGCGCATGGCGGACCGCAATTGCTGATCGGGCATTCGCTGGGCGGGGCAGCGGTGATCGTGGCGGCGCATGACATTCCGCAGGTGAAGGCGGTCGTCACCATTGGCGCGCCATCGGATGCCGCGCACGTGATCAAGGCGATCCGTACGCATGTCGAGCAAATCGAAGATGAAGGCGAGGCGGAGGTCCAGCTGGCCGGGCGGCCTTTCGTGCTGAAGCGGCAATTCCTGGAAGATGTGCGCGGGGCAAAGGTGACCGAGGCCGTGGGCGGGCTGAAGCGGCCTCTACTGGTCATGCACGCGCCGCTGGACGAGACTGTGGGTATCGAGAATGCGACCAACCTGTTCGTGGCCGCGCGACATCCGAAATCCTTCATCAGCCTCGACAAGGCGGATCACTTGCTGACATCGCCGGGCAATGCCCAACGGGCCGGGAAACTGATTGCTGTGTGGGCCGAGCCCTATGTTTTCGATGCCGGTGCGGCCATGCCCGTGCAGGAAGCCGGCGTAACCCGCGATGTGGTCGTCAGGGAGACCGGGCGCAGCAAATATGAGAATGCCGTCGTGATCGGCGACTATGTGTCAATCGCCGACGAACCGATCGATGTCGGCGGCGGCGGACGCGGGCCGGACCCGTATGAATACGTTGCAGCCGGGCTCGGCGCCTGCACCTCGATGACTTTGCGCATGTATGCCGACCGGAAGGGATGGCCGCTGGAGCACGTGGCCGTCTCGATCACCCATAGCAAGGATTATGTCGACGATTGCCTGCATTGCGAGGAAGGCCGGAAGATTGACGTGTTCGACCGCGCGATCACAATCGAGGGGAACCTGAACGCTGACCAGCGCGCCCGGATGATGGAAATTGCGGACAAATGCCCGGTTCACCAGACACTTGAGACGGGCGGGCACGTGCGAACGGTGGAAACCCCGACCAAATCCACCTAACTGACATTTAATGACCACATTGCCTGTGACATGTTTATCTATCCTATGATCGGCTAACCGACGCAATTTCAGTGACTTGGAGAGACTAATGAAGAAATTTGGCATTTCGAGACAAGCCCTCGTGGCGGCTGTCTTCGGCGCAGCGGCCGTGGGCACGCTGGTGCTGTCGCCGAAAATCTTCAGTCCGGAAGCGGGCGCGCAGCCTATTGCCATCGAGGCCCCCGGCGGCGCACCGCTCAGTTTTGCCGACTTGATCGAGCGGGTCGAGCCAGCTGTGGTCAGCGTCAACGTCGTCAGCGAGCGCGAAGTCGGCAAACTGGCCGACATGGAACAATTCTTCGAACAGTTCCGCGGCATGCCCGGATTTGACGAGTTCCTGCAGAACCGCAAGCAACAGGAAGAAGACAATCCGGAGCCCGAGACCCAGGAAGCGCGTTCGCTCGGGTCGGGCTTCCTGATTTCCAAGGATGGCTATGTCGTTACCAATAATCACGTTGTAGAAAACGCGACCGAGATCAAGGTCACCTTGAAGGATGGGCGCGAACTGGATGCCGAACTCGTCGGCACCGACCCGCAGACAGACCTCGCTGTCCTGCGCATCAAGGAAAAGGGCACGTATCCCTATGTCCGCTTTGGCAACTCGCATGACCTGCGCAAGGGCGACTGGGTGATTGCACTTGGCAACCCGTTTGGCTTGGGCGGCACGGCAACGGCAGGCATCCTGTCGGCTGACGGACGCGACATCGGCGCTGGTCCCTACACAGACTTTCTCCAGATCGATGCCTCGATCAACCGCGGCAACTCGGGCGGCCCGTCGTTCGACCTCAACGGCAACGTGGTCGGCGTCAACACCGCGATCTTCTCGCCTACCGGTGGATCTGTCGGTATCGGGTTTGCGATCCCGGCTGAACTGGCCAATGAAGTGACGCAGGCAATCATCAAGGACGGCCGCGTGTCGCGTGGCTGGCTGGGCGTCGCCATTCAGGACCTGACCGCAGACATGGCCGAGGCCCAGGGCCTGAAGGACAATGAAGGCGCGATCATCGCCGACGTCACCAACGGCAGCCCGGCTGAAAAGGGTGGACTTGAGCGTGGCGATATCATCCTCTCGGTGAACAGCCAGAAGGTGGCGGACGCGACGACGACAACCCGCCTCGTGGGCAAGCTGATCGCGAACACATCGAACAAGTTCGAAGTGCTGCGCGGCGGTAAGCGCCAGACGGTCAGCGTGACCGTGGGCGAGCGCCCGGACGACCTGACGGCAAACATCAGGCCGGCATCCGACTCGAAAGCGCCAAAGGCCGAAGAAAAGGGCACTGTCCTCGACGACTATGGTGTGACCTTCAAGCCGATGGACGACGAAACCCGCACCAAGCTTGGCCTGAAACCCGGTGAGCCCGGCCTGATGATCGTCGACGTTGCCCGCAAAGGTGTGTTCGAGGATGCGGGCCTGCAGGTCGGCATGGTGATCCTGGAAGCCAATAGCCAGCCAGCCGTCTCGGTTGACGCTTTCCAGAAAGCCGTGGCCGACGCCAGGAAGACCGGCCGCAGCAAAGTGCTCGTCGCCGTGCGGATTGGTCAGATTACCAATTACCGCACCCTCGACCTTTCGACAAAAGGATAGGATAGAATGATGCCTGATACCTTGGTGGAAGATACAGTAGTGGGAGACACTATGCGCGTTCTCGTGATCGAAGATGATGCCGAAATGGCAAGTTTCATCGAGAAAGTTCTCGTTGAGGCAGGCCACAGCGTTGACAAAGCGATTGATGGCGAACGCGGATTGGAACTGGCCCGCTCGGCTGATTTCGATGCGCTCGTGGTCGACCGCATGCTGCCTGCCAAGGACGGCCTGACCTTGCTCAAGGAATACCGGGAAGCGGGCGGCAAGACGCCTGCGCTCTTCCTTTCGGCGCTGGGCGATGTTCAGAACCGGGTCCAGGGCCTGAAGGCAGGGGCAGACGACTACCTGTCCAAGCCCTTCGCACCCTCGGAGCTGGCAGCGCGCGTCGAAGCCCTTGGCCGCCGCCAGGTTGGCGAGCCGCAGGTCACATCACTCAAGGCAGGCGACCTCGAGATGAACCTGCTGACCCGCAAGGTGACGCGGGCCGGCAAGAAGATCGACCTTCAGCCGCGCGAATTCCGCCTGCTGGAATACCTCATGCGCCATGCCGGACAGGTCGTGACCCGCACCATGCTGCTCGAAAAAGTCTGGGACTATAATTTCGACCCCCAGACCAATGTCATCGATGTGCATATCTCGCGCCTGCGGGCAAAGATCGACAAGGAGTTCGAAGAACCCTTGCTGCATACGGTGCGCGGTGCCGGGTATCGTCTGCAGGGCTAGACGGCCCGCGTGCGGACTGGCACGAGGCGAGTCATGAAACTCGGCCTGCCGACCTTCCTGAGAACGACGACGTTCAAACTGGCGCTGCTCTACAGCGCCATGTTTGCGACGTTTTCGGCGGCTTTGCTGGTCTATCTCTACTATTCGACCGTCTATTATATCCGCAACGAATCCGACCGACGGCTCGACCTTGAGTTCGAGCAACTTGGCAACGCCTATTATACGGGCGGTATGGAGCGGCTGAGCCAGTCGGTGCTGGAGCGCATGACGCGCACCGGTTCGACCTATTTCTACTATCTCGAGGATTCCTCGGGCCGGAAAATTGCCGGTCACTTCCAGCGGATGCCGGTGGCACCGCCGGAAGTTGATTCGAAGACGGTCTATTTCGACTTTGACCAGCCCGAACCCGACGGATCGATGATCGTGCGGTCTGCGGCGGGCAAGTTCGTGCGCCTGAGAGACAATGGCGGGGCGCTGCTCGTGGCCTTCGATACGGCGCAGCAGACGGCGATCGTGGTGCGCATCCAGCGCGCCATCTTCATTGCGGCGCCGATCGGGCTGATCCTGTCGCTGTTGGGCGGCGTCCTGATCTCCCGGGGTGCGGCGAGTCGCGCGGACGAACTAGCGCGGACGGCCGAAGCTGTGATGGGCGGCGAGCTCGGACGGCGCGTGCCCGTGCGCGGGTCTGGCGATGAGTTCGACCGGCTGGGCCAGCGTATCAATGCCATGCTCGACCAGATCGAGAAGCTGGTCGATGCGACGCGGCATACCGGCAATGCCATCGCGCATGACCTTCGCTCTCCCCTGTCTCGCCTGCGTAACCGGCTCGAGATCGCGCTATCCCAACCTCTGTCGCAGGAAGCTGCCAGCGCAACGTTGAGCGAAACAGTCGAAGAGGTCGACCGCGTGCTGGCGACTTTCAACGCGATCCTGCGCCTTGCGCGGCTGGAAGCCGGCGCCGAGGGCGAGCGAGTGCGTATGGATGTCAGCGAACTGGCCGAGGAACTCGCCGAACTGTTCGACCCGGCCTGCGAAGAGGCGGAGCTGACGTTCAAAAGCCAGATCGCCCGGCACCTGATGATTCTCGGCGACCGCGACCTGATCGGACAGGCCCTGTCGAACATGCTCGACAATGCGGTGAAATACACGCCAGCGCGCGGGGCGATTTCCTTCACGGCCGCGCGCGGGCCGGACGGGACGATTGACCTGACAGTGGTCGATTCCGGACCCGGTGTGCCGCCGGATGCGCGCAAGACGGTCGTGCAGCGGTTCCAGCGGCTGGATTCGGCGCGCACGCAACCCGGATCGGGCCTTGGCCTGTCGCTCGTGGACTCGGTCGCAGACATGCATGGCGGCGAACTGATCCTTCAGGATGCAGGTGGGCCGCCAGGCCAGCCCGGCCTGAAGGCGATCCTGCGTCTCCCGCGGGCTTGACGGACCATGCTCGAGATACGTCCCCTTGCCTCGACGCCTGACGCAGCCCTCGCTGTGGCGATCAATCACGCGCCCTACCTGAGACGCCTGTCGGAGCGGACCGAAGCACGCTCGTTCGAGTCGGCGCTTGCGTCCGTGACGGACCTGCCGGGTGAGACGCCGATAGACGAGGCGATGACCGTGCTGCGCAAGGCAAAGGCCGCCGTTCACCTCGCGCTGGCCGCCGACGACCTGTCCGGCAAACGCAGCGTGATGCAAGTGACGACGGCGCTGACCGCGTTCGCGATGGCGTCGGTTCAGGCGGCGCTGCGTGTGTCGCTCGCAGGCCGGGGCTTTTCGGACAAGGGGTTGTTCATTGTTGCACTCGGCAAGATGGGCGCGTTCGAGCTGAACTATTCCAGCGATATCGACATTGTCGCCTTCTATGAACCAGACGGGTTTGAAGGCGGCGAGCGATCACCCGGCGAGATGGCGCAGCGGGTGTTGAAGGATGTTGTCCGGCTGCTCGATGAAGTCACGGCGGATGGGTATGTATTCCGAACGGACCTGCGCCTCAGGCCCGACCCGTCATCGACGCCGCTCGCCGTTTCAACCGCGATGGCGGAAATGTACTATGAGAGTGTCGGCCAGAACTGGGAGCGAATGGTCTGGATCAAGGCGCGCGCGGCGGCCGGCGACATGCAGGCTGCCGCGCGATTCATCGACCGGATGGGGTCCTATGTCTGGCGCCGCAATCTCGACTATTGGGCGATTGACGACATCCAGGCGATCAAGCGGATGATCAATACCAAGATCGGCGCGCATGGATTCGAAAACCCGGCCCCCGACATCAAGCTGGGCCCGGGTGGTATTCGCGAGATCGAGTTCTTCGTGCAGACCCAGCAGCTGATCATGGGCGGTCGCCATCCGGAACTGAGAGACAATACAACGCTCGGCGCGATGCTGGCCCTGCGCGATGCGGGCATTGTGGCGGACGGCACAGCGACGGACCTCACAAGGGCCTACAAATTGCTCCGCGACGTCGAGCATCGGATCCAGATGCGCCATGACGAACAGAGCCACACGATTCCGGCAGATGCCGAGGAGCGCGAAGGTGTCGCGGCGCTGTGCGGCTATGAATCCCTTGCTGACTTCGATCGCGACCTACTCGAAACGCGGCGAGTGGTGCAGGCGGCCTATGATGCGTTGTTCGCCCGGGACGAACAGCAGGACGAGCCAAGCCGTATCGGCAACCTCGTCTTCACGGGCGTGGATGACGACCCTGAAACAGTCCGCACTCTGCTGGGGCTAGGATTTGGTGACCCGAGTGCCGCTATTGCGACGATTCGAAACTGGCACCGTGGGAACGTGCCCGCGACCCGTACCGTGCGAGGACGGGAACTGTTGACGGCGATCCTGCCGCGTATGCTGGAAGCTATGGGCGCGACGGGCGAGCCGGATGAAGCGTTCCGGTGGTTCTCGCGCTTTTTCAGCGGGCTGTCGTCCGGCGTGCAGACATTATCCATGCTGCTGGCCAAACCGGCGCTGCTTGATGACCTGGTGGCGACACTGGCCCTGGCGCCGCGGCTCGCCGAAATCCTGTCGCGCCGTCCTGACCTCCTGGAAGCGCTGGTCAGCGGACAGGCACCCGAACCGCCGAAGATTACGGCCAGCACAAGTTTCGACGCCGCGCTGGACGAATGGCGCCGCTACCATCGCGAGCAGAGCTTCCTGATCGGACACAACCTGCTGCACGGCCTGATCAATGCCTCCGGTGCGGCAGCGCACTGGTCGCGACTGGCCGACGACACAATCCGTCAGATGGCTGAGGTTGCCGAGGCGGAGACGGTGCGGCGGTATGGCCGAGCGCCGGGCGTTTGGGGCGTCTTCGCAATGGGCAAGCTCGGCGGTTCGGAACTGACGGCCGGATCCGATCTGGATATCATCGTGGTCTATGAGGCGCCGTCACTGGATTCGCAGAGCTGGTTTACCCGGGTCACACAGCGCCTAATTACGGCGCTGACGGCGCCGACGGCGGAAGGCGCGTTGTATGAAGTAGACATGCGCCTGCGGCCTTCCGGGCGCGGCGGACCGGTGGCCGTCAGCCTGACAGCGTTCAAGAGCTACCAGAATGACGAAGCCTGGACCTGGGAACACATGGCGCTGACGCGCCTGCGGTTCGTTTCTGGAGATACTGGTCTCGGCGCCAAAGTGCTATCGAGCGCCAAGGCGGCCATTGCCGCTCGTGCGAGCAAGGATGCGGGCCAGATCGCGCAGGATGTCTCGCAGATGCGCCAGCGACTCTACCGCGAAAAGCCCGGCAAGGGCCTGTGGGACCTGAAAACTGAAAAAGGCGGGCTGATCGACATCGAATTCATCGTGCAGCAGGACATGCTGCTGATGGGCAAGCCGGACTGCATTTGGCCGAACGTGAGTGAGGCGCTGGACCGCATCGCAGCCAGTGGTTACCAGCCTGCAGCCCCCTATGCCGTGCTGCAGGAGTCCCTGGCTTACCTACAGGCGCTGCAGCAGGTTCAGCGTCTTGCAGTCGGCAGTGAAATAACCGCAGACGACATACCGGATGGTTTGAAGAACCGCTTGTGCCGCGCTGTCGGCGCCGAAGATTTCACCGCGCTGGAGCGCCATCTCGCTGCACTGAAAGCAAAGGTGCATGCCATTGCTGCGGAAAAACTGCAGCTGCCAGCGACGGATTGAGGACAATGCGCCGTTGAATGCGTGATGGGTTAATCACGATAACGGAGAATTTCCTCATGAAACGTACCACTCTTGCTACACTGGTCGCTGCTTCGGCGCTTGTCATTGCGGTGCCCTTTGCAGCGCAAGCTGAGCGCGGGCACGGCCGAGATGGCGGACCCGACAGCGAACATATGAAAGCGGTCGATACCAACGGTGATGGCGACATCTCGAAGGAAGAGGTGCAGGCGTTCCGCACCACGATGTTCAAGGCCGCTGACGCCAACCAGGACGGCGCCTTTACGCTGGATGAAATGACCTTGCATCAAGACGCGATGGAAGCGCAACGCAAGGCCGAGCATCAAGTCCGCATGTTCGAGAAGCTCGACACGGACGCCAATGGCACGGTGAGCGCGGCAGAGTTCGCCGCTCGCCCGATGCGCGGAATGGAACGCTTTGACACCGACGGTGACGGCACGGTCAGCGATGAAGAGCGTGAAGCCGCTCGCGCTGCGATGAAAGATCATCGCGGCAAGTGGGGCCGACATGGTGACAAGCGTGCATCAGACGCGCCAGACGGGGAATAGGACAGGCGGCCCGGAATGCCGGGCGGGCCAGATGCATGACATGCGAATTATTCCCCTCCCTTCGCACCGTCGACTGCGTTCGGCTCGCCCTGCGACCCGGTTCCTGCCCGCGGCTTGTGGTGAAGGCATTTCCCCTTCGACAGATCGCACGCTAGACACTACCACGTGGCATTCTCATCCGACCTTGATCAGATCACGCGCGCGGCAGCTGGGGAACGGCAGGCCGTGTCGGCGCTGGTCAATCGGTACAGCCCCGGTGTGCTGGCACTTGCAACCCGCATACTGGCGGACCGGGCAGAGGCCGAGGATGTGACACAGGAAACATTCATACGCGCTTGGAAGGCCTTGCCGACCTGGGAGCCACGGGCGAAATTCTCGACCTGGCTGCACCGCGTCGTGCTGAACCTTTGTTATGACCGGCTGCGCAAGCGCCGGGAATCGACCATGGCGGAGTTGCCGGAACAGGTCGACATGGCGCTGCGCCCGGACGATGCACTGGACCAGTCGGAACGTGTGGGCGCCGTCGAGGGCGCCATCGCTGCGCTTCCTGAGCGCCAGGCCGCTGCCTTGACGCTGTGCGCGCTTCAGGACCATTCTCAGGCCGATGCAGCGGAGATTATGGAGATCAGCGTGGAGGCGCTCGAAAGCCTTCTCGCACGCGCGCGGCGAACGCTGCGTACGGTATTGATGGAAAGGAGCGAGGCATGACGAACACAATGACCGATGCACGGCTGATTGCGCTGATCGAAGCCTGGGGCGCGGATGCGAACGCCTTTCCGGAAACCGAACGCGCTGCAGCCAAGTCCCTGTTGGCTGAAGCGCCGGATCGGTTTGCAGATGAACTTCAGGCTGCCAGAGACATGGACATGTTGCTGGGCGGCCTACCTGCCGTGACGCCGTCTCCGGCGCTCACAGCGGCCTTGATGGACACGGCGCCCAAAGCCCGTCCGCAACGGCGCAGCTGGCTTGCCGCCATTCCGCACTGGCCGACGGTCGGTGCCTTTGCATCGCTCGCCATCGGGCTTGCGATCGGATTGGGAACAGCCCAGTCGGGAACGACTGCTGCGACCGAAGATGCTGTCGACACGCTCGTCTATGCCGCGCTCGGATTTGACGTGATCAACTATTCTCAGGAGACCGCTCAATGAGTGATCCGACCCCAAAGCGCCGGATTCCGTTCTGGCTGACACTGTCAATCATGGCGAACCTGCTTCTGATGGGCCTTGTGATCGGCTGGATCCTGCGCTCGCCGCATCATCGTTTCGGGCCGGAAGGCATGTCATCGCAGCGGCCACCCATATTGGGCGAGGCCAGTCATGGGGATCGCATGATGGTGCGCCGTATCATGATGGAGGCCTTCCGGTCGGCTGAAACGGAAGTGGCAGACCGGCGAGCAGTCCGCGTGACACTGGGCGAGGCCCTGCAGATTGATCCCTATGATCCGGACGTCGTGCGGCGTGCCTTTGCCGCCCTGCGCCTGTCGGATCAGGCCGTACATTCGGCGATCCACGAGTCGCTGGTTGACCGGTTGGGTGAACTCAGCGTGGAACAGCGCAGGGCGCTGGCCGAGATGCTGTCGCGTGAGCCCGGCGACGGGCCCCGAGGCAAACGCCGCAAGTTCGGTGAGGATGATGGCCGTCCGGATGGTCCGCGCGACCGGGACTAGGACTGTCAGTTCAGTCCCTGGACTTGTGCGCCAGTGCGCCGGCATTGGCGTCCCAGTTCTGGCCATCGAAGGCATTGATCGCCACATCGAGGGATTGCCATTCATCGAGGCAGCGCCAGGTGACGGCGAACCCGTCCGGATTTGATCTCGGCACATAGAAGCTCTTGATCCCGCATGTGCGGCAGAACAGGTGGCGGGCCTGGCCGGAATTGAACGTGTATTCCGTCAGGTTGCCCTCGCCCTTCAATAGACGGAAGCGGCTGGCGGGCACGATGACATGCGTGTTGCCGCTCATGGCGCAGATCGAACAATTGCAGTCCTCGACGTCGAACGCGTCAGGCAGGTCGACTTCGAAGCGGACCGCGCCGCAATGGCAGCCGCCTGAATGGGGTGTGCGCGAGACGGGCGTCAACATTTATTCTGCATGACCTTGAACTTTTCTAAGTGGATATGCGTTCGCTTTCCGGTTCAGGCAACCCAGACAGGCGGTTTGCGATGGGCCCAGGGCGCGGATCGTTCCAGCTGTCCGGCCAGTGCGAAGAGCAGGCTTTCCGTTCCGTAGCGGCTGCCGAACATCATGCCGAGCGGGAGACCTGAGGGTGCGGTCGGGGTGGGGCCGGTCCAGTGCAGGGGGACTGACATGGCAGGGGCGCCCATCTGGTTGAACACGGCGCAGTGCGGCGCGAAGCTCTGCACGGCTTCACCCATCGTGTCGGGCTCGGTGAGGGCCATGACGCCCAGTTTTTCCGGCGCGCGCATCAGCGTGGGCGACAGGGTCATGTCGAAGCCGCCGGCATCGAGGAAGTGCTCATAGGCAATGGCGGCCGTCTGGAAAATATTGTTGGCATGGGCCAGCTCGACCATCGGAACAGTGCGGCCGAGATTGGCCATCTGGAACGTGACCGGCTCCAGTTCGTCCTCGCGGATGTCGCGCCCGAGCATCTTGGCGCGGTCGTCGATCATGGCGGCGATATTGGCGGAGATGGTGAACAGGGCCGCCTTGCCGAGCGCGGCGCCATCCATCTGGGGGCCGACTTCCACGATGGTATGGCCGAGGCGTTCGAGCAGTTCAGCGGTGAACTTGAGCCCAGCTTCGGCATCGGCATCCGGTTGGGTGCCATTGGGCGCGGTACGCCAGAGCGCGATCTTCAGGGGTTTCGGGTCATGGTCGAGTTCCGTGAGAAAGGGGCGGGATGGCGGCGGTGCGTGATAGCGGCTGCCGACTTCCGGGCCGTGAGAGACGTCGAGCAGGGCCGCGCTGTCGCGCACGCTGCGGCTGACAGCATGCACGGTGGAGAGGCCGTTCCAGCCTTCGGTCCGGCCGGGGCCCATCGGGGTGCGCCCGCGCGAAGGCTTGAGGCCGAACAGGCCGCAGCAGGCGGCAGGGATTCGGATCGAGCCGCCGCCATCGCTGGCCTGTGCGAGGGGGAGCACGCCGGATGCGACGGCCGCCGCTGCGCCGCCGGATGAGCCGCCGGACGTGCGGGTTGTGTCCCACGGGTTGCGCGTCTGGCCGTGCAGGGTGGACTCAGTTGTCAGGGTGAGGCCGAATTCCGGTGTCGTGGTGGCGCCGAAGAAGACGAGGCCCGCCTTGCGATAGCGTGCGGCGAGCGTGCTGTCTTCAGACGCAACGTGGCCTTTCCAGGCGACAGAGCCCTGCGTGATTGGCGCGCCCTTGATGTCGACGGCGAGATCCTTGGTGGCAAAGGGCACACCGGCAAAGGGGCCATCGCCGAGCGGCTGTTCGAGCTGTTCATGGGCAAGTTCGGGGAAAAGCGCGGAGAAACAGTTTATCTGTTCCTGTCCCCCTTCAGCGCGGCCGAGTGCGACGTCCAACAGTTCGGATGGCTTGACCTGTTTGGTGCGAACCAGATGGGCGAGGCCCAGCGCGTCATAGTCCTTGAATTCCTCGTCCATCAGATCATTCCCTCCGCTTTCGCGCAGTTTGGAACCTGTCGCCCCGAATGGGAAGGGCTTACGCGAGGGTGACAGCGGTGCCGGAGACGGCAACCATCATCATCGAGCCGGACTGGCCGATGACCTGATAGTCGAATTTCACACCCACGACGGCGTTGGCGCCGAGTTGTTCGGCGTTGCGGATCATTTCGTCGATGGCGCCGTCGCGCGTTTCGCGGATCGTCTTTTCGTAGGCGTTAGACCGGCCACCAAAAATATTGGTGAAGCTGGCGAGGATATCCTTGCCCAGATGCGCGCCGATGATGACCTCGCCGCACACGATGCCCTTATAGGCAGTAATGTCGCGGTTATTGATCGTGGGAGTGGTCGAGATGATCATTGGAGACTCCTATTCCGCTGCCACGTCTGCCCCGTCACCTTCCAGGACTTCCAGCATTTTGATGGCGCTGTCGGCGATGACGGTGCCCGGCGGGAAGATGGCGGTGGCGCCGGCGGCGTAGAGGGCGTCGAAATCCTGCTGCGGGATGACGCCGCCGACGATGATGCGGGTGTTCGCGGCGCCTTCATTGCCGAGGGCGCGCTTGAGTTCCGGCACGAGCGAGAGGTGACCGGCCGCAAGCGAGGAGGCGGCGACGATGTCGACCCCGGCCTTGCGGGCGTCAGCAGCGGCCTCTTCCGGTGTCTGGAAGAGCGGGCCGATCTCGACGTCCCAGCCGAGGTCCATCAGGGCCGAGGCGACGACCTTCTGGCCGCGGTCATGACCGTCCTGTCCCATCTTGGCGATGTAGATCTTGGGGCGGCGACCGTACTTCTTTTCAAAAACGGCGGCGAGGGACTTGGCGTCCTCGGCGCGCGGATTGCCTTTGACGCCGCCGCCATAGACGCCCTTGATCGAGCGGATGACGGCGCTGTGGCGGCCCTGGCTGCGCTCGACGGCTTCGGAAATTTCGCCGACCGTGGCCTTTGCACGGGCCGCATCGACGGCGAGGGCGAGCAGGTTGCCTGTCGTGCCTGCAGCGGCCTCGGCGATGGCGTCGAGCTTGGCGGCGACTTCGGCTTCATTGCGGTCTGCTTTCAGGCGGGCCAGCTTGTCGAGCTGCATGCGGCGCACGGCGGCATTGTCGACTTTGAGGACGGGCACGTCCTCGTCTTCATCGAGATGGAATTTGTTGACGCCGACTACGGTCTGCGTGCCGCTGTCGATGCGGGCCTGCGTATTGGCGGCGGCTTCCTCGATGCGGAGCTTGGGCAGGCCTTGCTCGATGGCCTTGCGCATGCCGCCCATTTTCTCGACTTCCTCGATATGGGCGAGGGCTTTGGCGGCGAGGTCGTGCGTCAGGCGCTCGACATAGTAAGAGCCGCCCCACATGTCGATCGTCTGGCAGGCGCCAGCTTCCTGTTGCAGGAAGAGCTGGGTGTTGCGACTGATCCGGGCGGAGAAGTCCGTCGGCAAAGCGAGCGCTTCGTCAAAGCTGTTCGTGTGCAGGCTCTGCGTCTGTCCGCCCGTAGCCGCGATGGCTTCGAGGCAGGTGCGGATAACGTTATTGTAGACGTCCTGCGCGGTGAGAGACCAGCCGGAGGTCTGGCTGTGCGTCCGCAGGCTGAGGGACTTGACGTTCTTCGGCTTGAACTCTTTATCGACCAGTTTCGCCCAGATCAGGCGGGCGGCCCGCATCTTGGCGACTTCCATGAACGTGTTCATGCCGATGGCCCAGAAGAAGGAGAGGCGCGGTGCGAATTTGTCGACATCCAGCCCGGCAGCAACACCGGCACGGATGTATTCGATGCCGTCGGCCAGCGTGTAGGCAAGCTCGAGGTCTGCCGTCGCGCCGGCTTCCTGCATGTGGTAGCCGGAAATCGAGATGGAATTATATTTCGGCATGTTCTGCGACGTGTAGGCGAAGATATCCGAAATGATCCGCATGCTGGGCTTGGGCGGATAGATATAGGTGTTGCGAACCATGAACTCCTTGAGAATGTCGTTCTGGATCGTGCCGGCCAGTTTGTCAGGCGTGACGCCCTGTTCCTCGGCGGCGGCGATATAGAGCGCGAGAATTGGCAGGACCGCGCCATTCATGGTCATCGACACGGACATCTTGTCGAGCGGGATGCCCGAGAACAGCGTTCGCATGTCATAAATGGAGTCGATGGCAACGCCCGCCATGCCGACATCGCCGGAGACGCGGACATGATCGGAATCATAGCCGCGGTGGGTGGCGAGGTCGAAGGCGACCGAAAGGCCTTTCTGGCCTGCCGCGAGGTTGCGGCGGTAGAAGGCGTTGGAGTCTTCAGCCGTGGAGAAGCCGGCATACTGGCGTACGGTCCAGGGCTGGTTCGTGTACATGGTCGGGTAGGGGCCGCGGCCGAACGGCGCGAGGCCCGGATAGTCGTCGAGATAGTCGAGACCCTTGGTGTCTTCAGCCGTGAAGGCCGTTTTGACGGCGATGCCTTCGGGCGTGTGCCATGGCCCGCCCAGCGTGGGAGCTGCGGCTTTTGCGTGCGGGGCGCCGAGTTCGGCTTTGGTGAAGTCAGGAAAAGTGGTCATTGGGAAAGCCCCAGTTCTGCTTGGGCGAGCGTCAATGTGTGCAGCACATCGCAGCCCATGAAGATGTTTGAGTCGATGCCGGGCGCTTCGAACTTGCCCGCGAGCCATATATGGCGGGCGCCAGCGGCCTTGAGGGCTGCGGCAGCGGCTTCGGCCTCGGCAGGATAACGTGTGTCGCTGCCGCAAATGACGGCGATATGGCAACCGGACGCCTTGTAGGCGGCAGCGAGTTCAGCGGCGGATTTCGGCACGACGGGCGGTTCTTTCGCGGCGAGGCCGCCCGCAGCGAAAAGGTTGCGGGCGAAATCTGCGCGGGCCGAGTGTTCGGCGACCGGGCCAAGCGTGGCGAGGAAGATGGAAGGTGCTTTCTTCGCGGCGGCGGCTGTGTCGCGCAAGGCTTCGAAGGGTGCGGCAAGGTGGATGGGGAGGAGCGGCGTGCACGTCTCGGCCATGCGCGGCGCGGCGGGGGCCGGTTTCGGTTTCACCGGGTCGGCGACGGGCGCGGGGATCTCTTCAAGCAGGGGGAATTCACTGACGCCCGTGATCGGCACCTTGCGCTTGGCAATGTCCTTGGCGCGGGCGTCACGGACGGTCGCGACGCGCGACTGGAGTGCACCGGCGAGGAGCGAGTTGGCAAATCCGCCTTCCTTTTCGATCTGCTGGAATTCAGCCCACGCGGTGTTGGCGAGGTCTTCAGCGAAGCTCTCTGTGAACCAGGCGCCGCCAGCGGGATCTGCCACGCGGCCGAGATGGCTTTCTTCCATGGCGATGATCTGTGTGTTGCGGGCGATGCGGCGGCCGAGTTCTTCCGGGATGCCGAGGGCAGAATTGAACGGGCGGACAGTGACAATGTCGGCGCCGCCAATGGCGCCGGCGAACGCGGCGGTGGTGCAGCGGAGCATGTTGGTCCAGGCGTCATAGCGGGTCAGCATGCGGGCCGAGGTCGTGGCCTGGATACGCATCGGCACGGGGGCGACGTCCAGCAATTCAAGGCAGCGCGCCCAGAGGCGGCGGGCGGCGCGCAGCTTGGCGACGCCGAGGCCGTAATTGGCGTCAAGGGCGAGGGAGAAGGTGATGTGGGGGGCAATGGCGGCGAAGTCTGCGTCCGGGATGCGGCGCAATGTGTCGATGGCGCTGGCGATCAGGGCGCCAAGTTCCTGCGCGTCCGAGCCGCCGGCCTCATGCACCATGCGCGCGTCGATGCGGAGATGGCCGGTGCCGGGCAGGTGTGCCGAGAGGGTGGCAAGGGTGTGGGCGAGGCGCTCAAAGGTCTCTTCGAGGCTGGCATCGAGGCCCCCGGTGCGGGCGAGGGCGCCGAGCGGGTCAAGATTGACATCGAGTTTCAAGGCGGATGTGTCGTCCTGCGCCTGCGCCCATTCGATGAGCAGCTCGGCAGCGTCGCAGCCGGCATCGCGCGTATGATCGAGTGCGACCGGGGCGATGGCGGCGTTCACGCCCGCAAGCACGGTCGTGATGCTGGCCAAATCTGTCACCTGCACGCCGGTCTGACCTGTCGGGTCGAGCGTCAGTTCAACCGACGAGACGCCGCGTTCGAGGTCGCGCAGGATTTCAGCGTTCGTGGTGGCCGGATCCGGATGGGTGAAGGCCTGGCGGATATCCCAGGGCAGGTAGGCGTCCGGCGCGGCGGTGGGGCCGCGCAAGTAGGGCGCGACGCCGGGCGTGCCGAGCGGGTTGGTCGCCGAGGGGAAATCGCTTTCGCGATACAGTGGACGCACGTCCAGTCCGTCAGCCGTGTGGCGCGTGATCGAGTCCACGCCTTTGCCCTTAAGGGCCTTGTCGACGGCGGCCAGCCATTCGGCTTCGGTCGCGTCCGCGAACGCGTTGCTGAGGGGGAGGATATCGTCTGCCATGGTGTACGGTGCCTGTATTCACTAGTGTGCCTAGGTAATGGAGTTGACGCCAACGTAAGGTCAAGGGTTAGCGCAACGGCAGGGGTGCGGCCTGATGCCCGGCGCGGTGCTTGTGGAGCCGTCTGGAAGCGTATTTACTGCAGCCACAGGGATGAAATGGGCAGGTGTAGACGCGCCGCCAAGCAGGAGGGCACCTACAGATGAGACTGGACAAAGCGCGGATCGCACCGCTGACCGATGCAGAGATGGACGCCGAACAGAAGGAGACGCTGGAGAAAACGTTCCAGGGTCGGCCCGTCTACAATATTTTCCGCACGCTGGGCCGGGCGCCGAAAGCGTTCAAGTCGTTTATGCGCTGGGGCGGCTATATCCTGTCGGATTACAACAGCCTTGCCCCGCGCGAGCGCGAGATTGTCATCCTTCGCACGGGCTATAACTGGAAATCCGGCTATGAATGGGCGCAGCATGTGCGGATCGGCAAGGAATGCGGCCTGACCGACCTGGAGATCGATCACATCAAGGAGGGCCCGCTGGCACCGAGCTGGTCGCCGCTGGAAAGCGCGATGATCCGCGCCGTGGACGAGCTGACGACCGATGCCTTCATCACCGACCGGACATGGGGGGAGCTTGACGGCCTGACCGAGAAACAGCGCATGGACCTGGTGATGACCGTCGGCCAGTACACGCAGGTGTCGATGATGCTGAACTCGTTCGGCGTGCAGCTGGATGCAGACCTGGAATCGGACCCGGACCTCGAACGGTGAGCCTCGGCGACGTCAGCGGACGCCTTGCGGGCAAGGTAGCGATTGTCAACGGCGCCGGGCAGACGCCGGGCGAGACCATTGGCAACGGCAAGGCGATGGCGCTGCTGTTCGCGCGCGCAGGGGCAAGTGTCCTGTGTGTTGACCGGGACGGCGCGCGGGCCGCTGAAACGGTTGCCGGGATCGAAAGCCAGGGCGGCGTGGCCAAGGCCTGCGCGGCGGACATCTCCCATATGGGCGATGCGAGCCGGATCGTGCAGGACTGTATCGACGCGTTCGGTCGGGTCGATATTCTCGTCAACAATGTCGGTATCGGCGGAAATGGCGACGGTCCCGCACACAAGCTGACCGAGGACGCGTTTGACCGTATCCTGCGGGTGAACCTGAAGGGCGCGTGGCTGGTCACCAAGGCGGCGATGCCAGGCATGCTGGACCAACGCAGCGGCGCTATCGTCAACATCTCGTCGCTCGCCTCGATCGCAGGCGGCTTCCAGATGGCCTATGAAGTGTCTAAGGCGGCGATGAACCGGATGACGCGCAGCGTGGCCCTCAGCGGCGCGTCGCGCGGGGTGCGCTGCAATGCGGTCACGCCGGGCCTGATGGACACGCCGATGGCGATTGGCGGCATCGCGGCAGCGCGCGGGATTTCGATGGAAGAGCTGCGCGAGGAACGATCAAAGAATGTGCCGATGAAATTCATGGGCACCGGCTGGGACACCGCCCATGCGGCTCTGTTCCTGGCAAGCGACGAGGCGCGGTTCATCACGGGCGCTGTGCTGCCGGTGGATGGCGGCGGCAGCGCGCGGGTGGGGTGAGGCAATACGCCTGCGCCACACGCCCCCTTCTCCCCCGGGACAAGGCCGGGGATGAGGGGTCGCAGGGTTGCAAGTCACACTCCCGATAAAGACGAACTGGAAGAGGATCGGCGGACATCCGTCGGTGCGAGGGTCATGGTGGTCGATGATGTCGAGATGAACCGGGACCTGATCGAGGTGGGCCTGTCGGCTTCGGGCCATAATGTTGCGAGCTTTGCTTCGGCGCCGGAGGCCATCCAGGCGCTGATCGAAGGCGCGGTGTTTGATGTCATCCTGATGGATATCCAGATGCCGGACATGGACGGGCAGACAGCGACCCGGCGTATCCGCGAAATGACCGGCGTGGCAAGCCGCATTCCGATTGTGGCACTGACGGCCAATGGGCTAGACAGCCACGCCGCAGAATACGAGGCGGCCGGTATGGACGCGCATTTGCCGAAGCCGATTGACATGAAAGCGCTGAATGGGCTGATCGCGCGGCTGATGCGTCAAAATACCGAGAAAGAGTCCCGCTGCGCAGCCTAGGTCAAGCCGGCGCCGCCGTCTTGTCTGATCGCGCAGCGGCGTGTTGAATTTCGCGACTATCTCTCGGCCGTTTCAGGCAAGTTCAAAATGATCCTGCGGCTGACAAGTGACGAACAGGTGATCAGTTTGGTTGGCGCATTGGCTCACGCCATTTGGGGCACGACCGGAAAATCGCGTTGGTCGCAGCGGGCCGAAAGGTGGCTGGTCTCTTCATCTCTTGTCGGCGTCATTCCGGTCATTGCTTTGAACAAGTGCTGCGTCGCCTTTTGGCGAGTTGCCGACACGGTCAGCTTCAGTGCCGGTTGAGCGCTGCGTAACTTACTCCGTGGGCGCCCAGTTGCCGTGGAAGCCGGGCGGGATGCGGTGGGGGACGTGGACGAGGGCGACCGGCGGCGCGGTGAAGTTGGTCGCGTCGAGGATGGCGAGGTCGGTCGTGCCCGTGTTCCGGTCGATGACATAGCCCATCAGCCAGCCGTCGCCTTCAGGCGCATCGTCACTACGCGGAATGAAGACGAATTCGCCGGGTACGCGTCCGGGGCCGAAATCGTGGATCTCTCGGGTGCCGGCATCGAGGTCATGCTTGAACAGTTTCGTCTGGTCGAAGACTTCGAACCCGTGTTCTTCCGGCAGGGCCATGGTGAAGGCGTAGCGGTATTTCTTGCCGGTGAAGCGCTCGTCAGGACGTGGGAATTCCTGTGGCGCGGCGTCGAGCGTCGCGCGGGTGACTTTCCGGGCGACGGGGTCAATGGTCCAGCGCTCGAACGTGACTGTGTTGGAATCAGGCCCGTTCTTGCCGTCGGCGAACATGCGGTCGTGGACGCTGACATCCATGATCACTTCGCCTGCCGCGTTCTCATAGGCATTGCAGGGATGGAAGACATAGCAGGGCTCGATATCGCACCAGATGACGTCGTCATTGGTGCCTTGGCGCGGCATCAGGCCGATGCGGGCCTTGTGCGCCGGGTTCCAGCGATACGGAAAGGACTGGCCGGCGAGCAGCGTCTTCATCGAGAAGGTGACGGGCAGGTCCATGATGACGACATATTGCTTTGTGACGGCGCAATCGTGGATCGAAGGACCATGCTCGACCGAGATGGGCTCCTCGCGGATCACCTTGCCGCTGGCATCGACGACTGTGTGATGGATCGTCGACGGGTCCATCGCGAAATAGGTGATGGCGTGCATCTCGCCGGTCTCGGGATCGAGATGCGGGTGGGCGGAGAAGGAGCCTTTCAGCGTGCCGCCGAACGGGTCGTGCGCCAGCGTGTCGAGCTCGTCATTCAGGCGCACGGGGAAGGCGCCCGCCTCGACAAGGGCCCAGGTATTGCCGGCATGCCCGATGACGTTCGTGTTCGCATTATCCTGCGTGCCGCGGCGCGGGCCGGGGGCAGGAGTCTCATCAAGGGCGGCGGACACGGCATTGGAGCGGACCCAGCGGTTGCGGTACCAAAGCGCCTTGCCTTGCTTCAGGCGCACGCCGTGGATCATGCCGTCGCCACTGAACCAGTGATAGGTGGCCGGGTTGGGATTGGTGACGGGGTTCGGCCCAATGCGCAGGTAGCGCCCGTCGAGCGCGGCGGGGATTTCACCCGTCACTGCAAGGTCTTCCAGCGTCATCTCGGCGTCGACCGGGGTGTGGACGCCAGTGAGGAACGTGTTTTCCTTGTTGCCCAACCGGGGGCGGGAGCGATTGAACTCGACAACCTTCATGATGCCTTTGGTGACATTCTTCTTGATCAGGGCTTCGACGGGACTGGCCATGGGAAAACTCCGGGGTTGAAACTCGAGACAATAATGTTTACAGCACTAACATGAACGCGAATGATAACACTGTCAACATAAGATCGCCCAGAGGCGGATACCATCATGGCGACCTGCGGGTCGCCCTGATCGCAACCGGGCTGAAGAAGCTTGAAGAAGGCAGCGCAGAATCGCTGAGCCTGCGTGAGATCGCCCGTGAGATCGGGGTCAGCGCAACAGCGATCTACCGGCATTTCCCGGACAAGGATTCCCTTCTGTCGGCGCTCGCGGACGAAGGACTGGCCCAGTTGGCGCGTGAGCAGAAGGTGGCCGGCAAGGCGGGCGGCAAGGAAGGCTTCACTGAAATGGGCCGCGCCTATGTGCGCTTCGCGATGAACAATCCCGCCCTGTTCCGGCTGGTCTATTCCTCGTTGCCTGCGGCGGCGGACCCGAGTTGCCCGAACCCCGAAGACTCACCCGGCTGGCTGCTGCGCCAGTCGATCTCGGACCTTGCCGGGCCCACGGCCAGCGATGCACAGCGCAAGGCGGGCGTGCTGCGCGCCTGGGCGCTCGTGCACGGGCTGGCCATGCTGATCCTGAGTGGCCAGATCGCGCCAAAAGACATCGACCAATTGATCAACGAGGTTGTCAGCGTCGACAGCCTCAAACTGGGATAGGCGGCGCGCCCGCCTGTCCCTACGTTACCGCTTGTCCCCGAACCGGGGGCTTCTAGTTAGTTAGCAACGCTTTTGTCCTGTGAGGAAATTTCATGGCCCTGCCACCCGTTCTGCAAAACCTGCGCGTCCCCGTCATCGGCTCGCCCCTGTTCATCATCTCGAACCCGGATCTCGTGATCGCCCAGTGCAAGGCCGGTGTGGTTGGCAGCTTCCCGGCGCTGAACGCACGCCCCGGCCCGGTGCTGGACGAATGGCTCGACAAGATCACGACCGAACTGGCCGAGTGGGACGAGAAGAACCCTGACCGCAAGTCCGCGCCCTATGCCGTCAACCAGATCGTTCACAAGACGAATAACCGGCTGGACCATGACGTCGAGGCTTGCGTACGCTGGAAAGTACCGCTGGTGATCACCTCGCTCGGCGCGCGGCAGGATGTGAACGATGCGATCCATTCCTATGGCGGCATCGTCATGCACGACATCATCAATGTCGTCTTTGCGCACAAAGCGCTTGAAAAGGGTGCCGATGGTCTGATCGCGGTCTGCACCGGCGCGGGCGGCCATGCGGGCACGCTTTCGCCCTTTGCCCTGATCCAGGAAATCCGTCAGTTCTTCGACGGGCCGCTGGCCCTGTCCGGTTCGATCGCGACCGGCAATGCCGTCGCCGCTGCGCAGGCCATGGGCGCCGATCTCGGCTATATCGGGTCCGCGTTCATCTCATGCCACGAAGCCAATGCAGTCGAAGGATACAAGGACATGATTGTCGACTCCAAGGCGGGCGACATCGTCTATTCCAATCTCTTCACCGGCGTGCACGGCAATTACCTGGCACCATCGATCGCCAAGGCGGGCATGGATGTGAACAATTTGCCGGAATCCGATCCGTCGGCCATGAATTTCAGTTCTGGCGGCAATCAGGAAGCCAAGGCGTGGAAAGACATCTGGGGCTGCGGCCAGGGCATTGGCGCGATCCAGACCCGCATGTCGACGGCTGATTATGTCGACCAGTTGGAGCGTGAATATAATGGAGCGCGCGATGCGCTGGCCAAACGGCAGGCTTATGCCGCTCCCAAAACCACGGTCACTGCCGGATAGGCCAACGTCTTTCCCGCAATTTCTCAGCTCGCCTGCGCATGGACAGCGGCAGGCGGGCTGAACTTTTCCGACCGGGGTGTCGCCGGGCGCATAATGGCGCCCATGCTGATCGCCCATTTCCCCGACTTTGACCTTGCTGGCTGGCACCGGCCGCATTTCAGTCCGCGCGAACTGGCTTGCCGGTGCGGCGGGCATTTGTGCCATGGTGAGTATTGGCACGATGAAGGCTTTCTCGACGCGCTCGAAGCCCTGCGCGCGGCGATAGGCCGGCCTCTGGTCGTGAATTCCGGGCATCGTTGCGAGCAGTGGAATGCATCGGTCGGCGGCGCGCGGCAATCCATGCGCAGGACGATTGCGGTCGATCTCACCCTGACGGGGCATGACCGGTTTGCGCTACTGACTGCGGCCGAGCGCCTCGGCTTTTCAGGCACTGGCCTCGCCCGGACCTTCATCCATCTCGACAGGCGGGCCGTGCCTACGCGCTGGTATTACAGGCGGAGTGCAGCTTCATGGCAGACATAGCAGGACTGGCCGCGAGCGCAGCAGGGGGCGGGATATTCGGCCTGATGGGATCGGTGATTGGCCGCGCCGCGGGTCTTGTTGAGCGGCGGCAGGACCAGGCGCAGGAACGGGCGCCTGGGCACATGAGAGCCGCCTGATGGACATGCAAATGCAGGCGAAGCGTCAGGCCAGCGAGGACGACCTGCGCCTCGCCGATGTGGCAGGCGGCTGGCAAGGGCTCAGCGCGTCGCTTGCGGCGGAGGCGGCCATTGGGGAAAGCTACAAGTGGGTCAACGCCGTGCGCGGCCTAACCCGGCCATGCCTGACGCTCCTGTTATGGGTGATCACGGGGCTGGTCTTTCTTGGCAGTGGCGCAGCGGCACGGGGCGAGATCGTCGAGACGGCGACGGCCGCCACGCTCTGGTGGTTCGGTGACCGGGGGCCGCGGCGCGATCCACGTTGAACCTTTCTCTTGGCGTGCTACCTTTGCACCGGAAGAGGGAGAAAGATGATGCCGCAACGGGAAATGGTGGACCTTGGCTCAGCCGGTGCGAGAGACACAGCCAAAGCGGTGCGTACCGGGATCATAACAGCTCTGGATGCCTGCGAAGCGGCCATTGCGCGGATCGAACATTTTGACGGTCCGGTGAATGCCGTCGTTGTGCGCGACTTCGATCGCGCGCTGGCCGCCGCGAGGCATATAGACAAGACGCGTCAGTCCGATGACGCCCGCCCGTTTCTGGGCGTGCCGATGACGGTGAAGGAATCGAATGACGTTGCCGGCCTGCCGACGACGTGGGGCATGGCCGCGTTCAAGGACCTTCCGGTAGAAGAAGATGCCGTGGTCGTGCAGCGCCTGAAGGCGGCCGGCGCGGTGATACTCGGCAAGACGAACGCGCCGGTGGCGCTTGCAGACTGGCAGACGGAAAACCCGGTCTACGGGCGCACGCTCAATCCCTATGATCCGGCGCGGTCGCCGGGCGGATCGTCCGGCGGCGCTGCGGTTGCGCTGGCGACCGGCCTGGTGCCGCTCGAGATCGGATCCGACATTGGCGGGTCGATCCGGATTCCAGCCCACATGTGCGGTGTGTTCGGCCATAAGCCAACCTATGGAATCGTACCGACGAAAGGACATGGGTTTCCGGGTACGGACGGCATTGACGTGCCGCTGGCGGTGGTCGGACCGATGGCGCGCAATGCAGGCGACCTTGTTGCCGCGATGGACGTGATATCCGGACCGGTCACAGGAACCGGGTTCAGGCTCGACCTGCCTCAGGCGCGCCATGGCGCGCTGAAAGATTTCCGCGTTCTCATGTTGGGAGAATTACCCGGCGTGGGAGGCGATTCGGACACGCGTGATGCGTTGTCGAGCCTGGCAGACGCGCTCTCAGACGCAGGCGCGACCGTATCAGATGACACAAGTGTACTGCCGCGCCTCGACCGGATGCACTCGAACTATTTGAAGATGCTGAACACGGTGATCACGCGTGGCGCGCCCGGAGCGGAGCCGATTGATGCACATGCCTGGATGGAATTGCTTGATGAACAGATGCGCGTCACCCGTGCCTGGCGCAGTGCGTTCGACGACTTCGATATTGTCATCGCGCCCGCATTCAGCACGCCCGCCTTCCCGTACCAGACCGATCCGAACTGGGCCAACCGGACGCTCATAATTGACGGCCAGCCGCAACCTTATGGCGCGCAGCTTGCCTGGGCGGGCCTTGCCACATTCCCGGGCCTGCCGGCCACATGTGTGCCGGTGGCGAAGAGCGCGACAGGCCTGCCAATTGGCTTGCAAGTGATCGGAGCACCCTATGGCGACCGCACCACGCTCGCCTTTGCCGAGCTGATGGAGACAGCCGGCCTGACCGTATAGGCCGGGCATGATTGCGCGGCCCGGCGGGCTGGGCCAAGATCACCCTTTTGCGGGAGATGAGTGACATGGCCAAGCCGGACAAGCTGTTGGTGATCGACGAGGGGACCACGTCCACGCGGGCCATCGTGTTCGACCGGGTTTTTGCGCAGGTTTCGCTCGCACAGCAGGACGTGTCGCTGGCCTATCCGGAAGACGGATGGGTGCAGCAGGACGGCGAGGAAATCTGGGAGCGCACGCTGGCAGTGTGCCGTGAAGCGGTGGAAGCGGCTGGCGGCGTGAGTGAGATTGCCGCAATCGGCATTACCAACCAACGCGAAACGACTCTCGTTTGGGAACGGGCGACCGGCAAGCCCATAGCCCCCGCCATCGTGTGGCAGGACAGGCGCACGGCGCGGGTCTGCGAGAAGCTGAAAGCCGACGGCCATGAGCCTGCTGTCCAGAAGGAAACAGGCCTTCTGCTCGACCCGTATTTTTCGGCCACGAAAATCGGCTGGATTCTCGATTCGGTCGATGGCGCACGGGCGCGGGCCGAGGCAGGCGAACTCGCCTTCGGCACAGTCGAGAGTTTCCTGATCTGGAAGCTGACGGGCGGACGCGTGCACGCGACGGACGTGACGAACGCCTCGCGCACGCTGCTCTATCGCCTCGGCCTCGGTGAAGACGGCGGCTGGAGCGATGCGATGGCGGCGCTGTTCAATGTACCTGCCAGCCTGTTGCCGGAGGTCAAGCCGAATGCGGCGGACTTCGGCATGAGTGACGAGAGCCTGCTCGGCGCGGCGCTGCCGATCCTGTCAGCGGCGGGCGACCAGCAGTCGGCTCTGGTGGGGCAGGGGTGTCTTGCGCCCGGCATGGCCAAGATCACCTATGGGACAGGCGCTTTCCTTGTGGCGAATGCAGGCGCTGAGCGGCCGAATTCACAGCATCGTCTGCTCGGTACGGTGGGCTATGAATTGCCCGGCGGCGGCGCGATGGCCCTCGAAGGCTCTATCTTCAATGCCGGCACAGTGGTGAAATGGCTGCGCGACGATCTCGGCATCGTGGCCTCGGCGGAGGATACCGAAAGCATCGCCTCGGGCCTTAAGGGCAATGGTGGTGTCTATATCGTGCCGGCCTTTACCGGGCTGGGCGCGCCGCACTGGAACGCCGATGCGCGCGGCACGATCAGCGGCATCACGCGGGCGACGACAGCGGCGCACCTCGTGCGTGCCGGGCTTGAATCAGCCGCTTACCAGACGCGGGATCTGCTTGACGCCTTCGCCGCCGACGGCGCCGAAATCCGCGAACTGCGTGTTGATGGCGGCATGGTGGCGAATGACTGGCTGATGCAGTTCCTGGCCGATATCTGCGACCGGCCCGTGCTGCGGCCCGACTATCGCGAAATGACGGCGCTCGGCGCAGCGGCGCTGGCGGCGATGCAGCTTGGCTGGCTCGACGCGAAGGACTGGACCGAGCGTCAGGTGCAGGGCGTGCGCTTCACGCCCAGGATGGCGGCAACAGAACGCGCGGCCCTCCTCAAGGGCTGGCAGGACGCCATGCGCAAGACGCTGGCCTGACAGCGTCTTGCCTGCGGGGACAGGCAATTCTCGACATTCCGGACAAAAAAAGACCGGCGGAACACTGTTCCGCCGGTCTCTGATTTTGGGAGTTCTTGTGACTAGAACTTCTTGCTGACGTTGACGAAGGCACGGCGACCGCGGACGTCGTAGCCCGTTGCTGCCGCCGGCGTGTTACCGGCGCTGGTCTGAACGAGGTCAGACACTTGTGGTGGGTGCTCGTCGAAGATGTTCCGGATACCACCGGTAAGCGTCCACGTGTCACCCGTCCAGCGAACGGACATGCCGTGCGTCCACTGTGCTTCGGTGTAGACCTTATAGCGGCCGGTCAGAGCGAAGTATGCCTGTGGATCGTTATAGTCAGCGCTATAGTAGCGGTTGTCGTCCTGGTGACCGATGAAGTCGGTGAACCAGGTGTAGGTCCAGTCACCACGGTCAAGACGGACCGACGCATCACCGACAACGCTCGGATAACCGATAGTGCCGTTGAAGTCGTTGTCCGAGATGCCGGACACGAAGTCGGAACCGAACACGTTGATGTAACGTTCGAAGGCCCAGTTGACAGAGCCGTCGACAATCAGCGTGCCGAAGTTGAACTCGTTCGTGTAACGCACTTCAAGGTCGATGCCATTCTGCGACTGGGAATCAACGTTCAGGGTTGGTGCCTGAATGTTGTCAACTTTGTACGCGCCGACCGTTGCCGTGCCTGGAGCACGTTCGAACAGGGAACAGAAATCGTTCGGGTAAGCCGTGGTTCCGTAGCAACCGCCAACGATCTGGCCAGCCGTAAGGCTGGTGATCTGGTCCTGAATTTCGATTTCGTAATAGTCGACAGCGATGTTCAGGTCAGCAAAGGTTGGAGTCCAGATGATACCAGCGGTGAACGTGTCACCTGTTTCCGGCTCGAGCAGTTCGCCACCACCCGATGTAATCACGAGCGCCGACGAACCGGCGCCTGTGTAATTGTCCGGGACACCCGCAGCCGCGCAGTTAGCACGAATGTTCGGGTTGGTAGTATCTGCCCAGTTGACGCATGGGTCGATACTAGTCTGGCTCTGGAAACCGGTCTGGTCTTCGAGGAAGAGCTCGAACAGGGCCGGTGCGCGGTAGGACGTGCCGTAGCTCGAACGTGCACGCAGAACCGGGTTGATCTGCCAGTTCAGGCCCACTTTGTAGATCGTACCCGAGCCACCGATGTCGTAGTCGAATGCACGGACGGAGCCTGCGAACTCGACATCTTCAGCCAGTGGAGCGCCTTTGAACAGCGGAACGTTGATTTCGGCGAAGACTTCCGAAACGCTGTTTGTGCCCTTGGTCGGGCCAGCCGTCGACGAACCCCAGATGTCGCCACCCTGGGTCAGGACACCCGGCTGATCGTCGATCGAGAATTCGCGGTACTCAGCACCGAGACCGAGGCCTACCGGACCTGCAGGCAATTCGAACACTTCACCAGCAAGCACGCCCGTGAAGGTCGTCTGCTCGTAGACCGTGTTCCCGGTCTGATAGCCACCAATAGCTGCTACGAGATCGTTGACAGCTGCGCCGGAGAGAATGTCCGGATTCAAGAAGTCGATGCTTGGAGGCGCGATAGTGTCGGCGACGCCGTCACCATCAATGTCTGCAACGCCATCATAGTTCCAGTCGCCCGACTTCGAGAGAAGAATCTCGTTGCCGCCATAGCTACCTTCACCGCGCGAGTAGCTGCCGTCAATTTTCCACGACCAGTCATCGAGAATGCCGGGTGAAAAACCGCCGGAAAGCGACGAACTCGCATAGTAGTAGTCGAGTTGGATGTCGTCGACCGTTGGGAATGGCGCAACAATCTGCATCAAACCGCCAGCTGCGTTGTCGTAGGTCGGATCATCGATGTAGCCACAGAAACCACATAGGGAACCGGACCCAACAACCGGGAAGAACTGGCGCCAGCCTTCGACACTGGTTTCACGACGACTGAACAACAACTCCGTGTCCCAGGCGATGCCGCCAAGGTCGACGTCAGCTGTACCGAAGAGCGAGATGTTTTCGTTGCGCGGAATGAAGTCCCGATTGTCGAGGAACGGACCATCGAGGATGTCTTCGAAATAGGCAGCGCCGTCGGCCGTGTAACCGGTGCCGACGCGGGGACGGTAGCCTGGGATGAACGCACCAGTGCCTGTCGCACCCGAGATGCCGTCTGGCGACGGGATGAGACGCTCACCGGTGAAGGCGTCGATGGCTGTGTTGTGGTAAAGGTTGCTACAGTTCTGGTTTGGATCGCCCTGTGCCGAAAAGTTCAGGCGATCGATCAGACCCGTGCCATTTTCGCTGCGGACGTAGTCGCGCGCACAGTCGAGATAGTCACGTTGGCTCGTGTCCAACTCTTCGGACAGACGGTATTCGGCCGAAATCGTGAAGTCAGCAAAATCGCCAAGTTGGAAACCATAGGCGCCGCTGACCGAATACTGCTCGCCGCCACTATCGAATGGGCGGGTCGCCTGAAAGTTCAGCTCGAGGCTGTCGACCGAGTCGCGGGTGATGATGTTGACAACACCACACACGGCGTCCGAACCGTAGATCGTCGATGCGCCATCTTTCAGAATCTCAACGCGCGAGATGATCGACTGCGGAAGGACGTTCAGGTCGAGTGCTGCGATCGAACCGCGCGTACCGGCGGGACCGGGGCGCTTGCCGTCAATCAGGACCAGCGTACGGGTGTCGCCGCAACCGCGAAGGTCGATGGTCTGTGCGCCGATGCCGCCATTCGTGACGAAATTCTGGAACGTGTTGTTCAACTGGGTTGAGCCGGAAGCTAGCGAAGACCCCTGCAGCAGGGCTGCGGTGTCGACGAGACCTTCCAAGGTCGCAACTTCAGCTGTGATCACCTGAATAGGCGAAGACGAAGCAAAGTTGTCGCGCGCAAGCAGCGAGCCCGTAACAACGATTTTTTCCTGACGAGACTCGGCATCGGCCGGAGCTTCCTCGATAACGGAAATGACGGTGTCGTCCTCGGTGCTGGCTGGATCCGCTTCTTGCGCATTTACTGCACCCGAGAGAACCAGCGCGCTGATCGCGACGCTACCGAAGACGGAAAGACGAAATGCTCGTCTATTCATTGTTACTACCCCTAACTATTGATCTTAAAAAAAGCTTTTCGTTGGCGCAAGCGCCGACTACCCCGATTTGCACCTCCGGGTCTGACAACACGTTGACGCTCTGGAAACCGTCCTGACAAGTCTTTATGACAGATTCTTAATGTGGCGGGTATTTCGACCCCTTGGTGTGTTTTTTCGGCAACATTTTGCCTTGGAATTCTGAGCTTCGGTTGAATATAGATGCCGAAATTCAAAGCCACCCATGCAAGCTGCCCTTGACGTTACCCCGCCCGGAAAATAATGCAGACTCTTCACTTTGGAGGAATTAAAGATGTTGAAACGCTTCGTCGCGGCGGGTTCCGCCGCGCTTATTGCCAGCGCCCTGGTTGCGCACGCTGAGCCTCTTTCAAGCAAAGATTTTTCCAAATATCCCAATGTTTCAAGTGTTTCCATGTCGCTCGAGGGAGACATGCTGGTCGGCGTGATCGCTGATCCTTCGCAGAATGGCGAAGCAACCGCAGCAGCCTATTGGGACCTTTCCGGCAAGATCGATACGACCAAGCCACTCATGCCGACGGCGATCACGCCAAATAGCGGAAAGACCATCTTCTACGCGGCGGCGGCCCTGAAGGACAAGCAGTCCCTCTGGTTCACGGTCCAGCCCTATATCGGCGCGCTATATGGTTGCGGCGAAGGCCGCGACACAGGCGCGACCAAAAAGTATCTCGAGAAAGCCTATATGGGCAACGAGAAGATCACGAAAATCGACGACCTGCCCGATGGCCGGGCCGAGATCGGTGCCAACAAGGATACGTTGCGCTGCTTCGAGCTTGTAGGCGAGACCAATATCGCGTCACTCCTGCCGCTGGACCCGACCAAGATCGTGATTTCGCGCGCGTCGACCAAGAACGGCACCAGCTTTTTCTCGCACGACCTGTCCAATGGCCGTGAAAAATTCCTCTACAAGGCTAGCGATACGCAGGCGATCCAGATTTCCGACAAGGACGGCATGCCGGTTGCCCGCACGGAACTGGAATACGAGGGCGGCGCCTGGCGCCAGTACATCAGCCTTCCGGATGCCAACGGCAAGTTCAATCGTGAGGACGCTCTGGCGACCGAGATCGCCAATCGCTACACAATGAATGTTGTTGGTCGCCAGAATGGAACCGGCAAGTATTTCGTCATCACCGACAAGTTTTCGGACAAGACCACGGTCTACCTCTACGACGCGGCAGCAAATACATTCAGCGACACCGCCGTGCTCGCCCATCCTGAGTTCGACATTTCGAACCTGATCTTCTCGCGGCGCGCAGAAGACTTTGGCGACCTTATCGGTTTCACCTATGATGGCGCGACAAGCACGGACTACTGGCTTGATTCCGAAATGAAGGGCATTCAGGATGGTCTCGACGCGGCATTCCCGGGCAAGCATGTCTCGCTGACCGATTATACGGCAGATCGCAATCGCGTCCTGTTCCAGGTCGCGGCCCCCAATTCGCCGCCCGCCTATTACGTGCTGGTCGACAAGTCGAAAGTGGCCGTAATCGGTTCACAGCGTCCGTGGATCGACGAAAATTCCCTCGGCAAAGGTGAGTTCGTCTATTACACCGCCCGCGATGGCATGAAGATTCCGGCCCTGATCACCTATCCTGCTGGCTTCAAGGATGGCGACAAGGCAAAGGGTGCCATCATGGTACCGCACGGCGGGCCCTGGGCGCGTGACTATGCCGGGTTTGATTCGTCGGGCTGGACGCAGTTTTTCGCCAGCCGCGGCTATATCATCATGCAGCCCCAGTATCGCGGCAGCTCCGGTTGGGGACGTGAACTCTGGCTGGCCGGTGACGGCGAGTGGGGCCAGAAAATGCAGGACGACAAGGATGATGGCGCCGCTTGGCTCGTCCAGAAGGGCTATGTCGATGCCGACAAGATTGCCATCCACGGCTATTCCTATGGCGGGTTTGCCGCAATTGCCGCGTCCGTCCGGCCGAACAGCCCTTACCAGTGTGCGATCGCAGGCGCCGGTGTAGGCAACCTCGCCAAGCTGGCGAACGAATGGGGCGACAACCGCATCCAGCGCATCGTGCAGGGCGACACAGTTGATGGCATGGATCCCCAGCAGAACACCGACAAGGTGAACATTCCAATCTTGCTCTACCATGGTGACTATGACGTCCGTGTGCCAATCTTCCACAGCCGCGAATTCTACAATGCGATCAAGAGTCGGCAGCCTGACAGCGAGTTCATCGTGTACAAGCAAATGGGGCATCAGGGGAACAAATGGCTGCCTGAGCACAAGGGCGACATCCTGAACCAGATTGATCGCTTCCTGAAGACGAAGTGTAATATGTAGGCGGGGTTATTGGCCGACGCGTGGCCGATGCATTGATCCCGACGGATCAGGCAGGATTTGAGAACGTCCCGTTGCCTTGGCATCGGGACGTTCTACGTTTTGGGGGGGAATTATTGCTGTGTCGGGTGTTGCAGGCATTGTCCGGCGCGGCCTGCCGTTCAATGGTGGGCCGCCATCATGTTCCCTGACTGTACTGTTTGCGCGGTTAAGACCCTGACGCGGAAGCCGGATTCTTTTTGAGGTAAGCCTGATAGGCCCGTTTCCACACGCCGCTGTCGAGGAGTGCGGGCCGACAATATTTGAGGTCGCTCAGTGCATGTTTTTGCTGGACCTCCATGGGCCGGTTCAAGGCTTTCCGGATTTCCAGCTCAGCCCATTCGTAATCATAGTCCACGACAGGCGCGTATCCGACGCCTGACATGTCGCGCTTCGTGGCCAGCATATCGACGATGGCGAGCCCCTGCGGCAGAGAACTGGCATATCGCATCAGGTCGCCCTGCGGACGAAAGCAATAGAGTGAATAGCCGAGGTCCTCGAACCGGCGCGCCAGGTCCTGGCGCCTATGGCCATAAAAGTCGCAGGCCTCAAAATTGCTCTCATAGACAAATTCAACATCCGGATTGTTCGCGATGAGGGGCTCTATGGCCGTCAGGGCGGAGAACTCGGATCCCTCGATGTCCATCTTGATCAGGTCGGCATCTGCAAACTCGAACGTCTCGATGATATCGACGAGTGGCATGCCGAGTGCCGACCGGCCGGAAGCCGGTGAGTCCGTAACTTGCGTCCAGGCGCTGTCACTTTCTAGAAACACCATCCGAAAGCGGCTCGTCGCGGCCAGGTTGACGGGGAGGAGGTTGGCGCCCGGATTGGCCCTCTTCGCGGCCAGCAGGCAGGCATAGTTGTTCGGATCCGCTTCTATGCTGAGCACCCGGTGACCGGACACGGCGAGCGGGAGCGAGAGCGCTCCGATATTGGCCCCGACGTCGACGACCGTCATCGGGCGGCCAAGTTCGTCGGCGCGAAAGTTAAAATACAACAATGTATCAACCTGGAGTTTGCCGGACCGGATGCCATCCAGATAGCGGATCGCTGATCCCCCTGCGCAGCGCGAACGTCACGTCCCGACCGTGAACATGATGAGTCACGTACTCGAAATCAAAATCCATGAATTACTCTCATGTCCCTCATTACGAGGATGGGAACGGTATCGCATTTTCGTTCGAAGCTGCAGGCCAATCGTCTTGGCGGCCCGAGGAACGATTGGCGAATTTACAGGCGGACACTAATCGGTCTTGCTTTGGAAGCGCAACTCATTCCCTGTGAGCACACTGACTGTGAAATGATTGATCGTCCCGGCCATGAGAGCTGAGGCGCATGCGATCAGTGCGAACACGGTTTGGCGAAGCACAAGGGCAGTACGAAGCCAGCGATACGTTGAAAACCAGAGAAAAAACTGGTGCCGCGAGGGAGAATTGAACTCCCGACCTCGTCATTACCAATGACGCGCTCTACCACTGAGCTACCGCGGCGTTGCCGTTTGCAAATCGCGGCTTTAGCTTATGACTTACCATATGAAAAGACCGTTTAGCCGCGAAAAGCTGTTTGAAATGTCCCACACGCCAAAAGACCCTGCAAAAGCCATCCGTCGCGCCGAGGCGCTGCGGGCGAATCTGAAGCGGCGCAAGGCCGCTGTCCGGAAGACCAGGGACGACTCACCACCCTTGGCCGACGACAAGCGCGAATGAACCGACCGGACCTGTCCTCGCAAGCTTTCAAGCGTTCGCCCCATGCGACGCTGGCACAGCTGGTTGAACAGGGACCGTTTTGCGAAATCACACTACCTCTCTTTGGGCCGATGCTGTGCTCGACCCAATACGTCGCCACACAGGCCCTGCTCAAGGATACTGACCATTTCGCCGTGGACGCGCGCAATGCAGGCCACAAATCAGCGTTTGGCATGCCGTTCCTGCCCAAGGTTTTTCGCATGCTGGCAAACAATGTCCTCTCGCTCGACGATCCGGACCATCGGCGACTGAGGCAACTGGCGGACGGCCCGTTCCGGCGGACCAGCATCGAGGCCATGCGGCCGCAAATCCAGCACCAGGTCAACCGGCTGCTGGATGAACACATTGCCAGCGGTGACCCGGACCTTGTGTCCGGATTTTGTCGCAAGCTGCCGCTACAGGTGATCTACACGGTTCTGGGCATGAGCGAGGCGACGCGGGCCCGGTTTGACGTGGCGATGGGCGCGTTCAGCGGGGGAGAATCCCCCCTGATGATGTTGCGCGCGGTCTTTGCGCTCAGCCCTTTGCTGAAGGCCCTGCGCAGGGAACTCATAGAATTGCGCACCAATCCGCGCCCCGGCTTGATGAGCGAACTTGTCCATGCCGAACAGGAAGGCGAGAAGTTGAGCGAGGACGAGCTGGTCACGATGGTTTTCGTGCTCTTCGTTGCGGGCCACGAAACCACAACGCACCTGCTCTCGGCCAGCATCTTCACCCTGTTGACAGAGCCAGCTGCGCGTGAAGCCTTCGGCCGCCTCGAGGGCGACGCGCTGTCAGTCGCTGTCGATGAGCTGATGCGGTTTACCGGGCCCGTGCAGATGACGAAGCCGCGCTTCGTTCGCGAAGACATGGAATTCGAGGGCCAGGCTCTGAAAAAGGGCAACAAGATCATGGCTTTGCTGGCCGCCGGAAATGTGGACCCGACCGTGTTCGATGATCCGTTGGCGCTGGACCTTGCGCGTCGCCCTAACCGCCACCTGGGGTGGGGCAACGGCCCGCACATCTGCCTGGGGCTACACCTTGCCAAAGCAGAGGCTGAGATTGCGCTGTCTGAACTCTTCCGGCGCGCGCCAAACATGGCGCTGAAGACACCGCCCGACGCACTAAAATGGATCAGACGGTCGGGTTTGCGTGGGCTTCAGGCGCTGCCAGTTAGCTTGGCTTGAGACCAGCCTGCCCTGAATGGACTGCGTTTGCGCCTAAAGGTTCCACAATCACGCCTTTCGCGCGCCGTGAACCGCTCTATAAGTGCGCGCCATGGATAGATTGAACATCATTGGCGGCGCCCAGCTGTATGGCAGCATTCGCGTTTCCGGCGCGAAGAACTCGGCCCTTAAGCTCATGGTCGCGTGCCTGCTCACCGACGAGCCGATCACGCTCACCAACATGCCGAGCCTGGCCGACACCCGTTTCCTGGCGCAATTGCTCGAAACACTGGGCGTCGAAGTCTACTGGCCGAAGGGCGAATCGACCTGCCACCTCAATGCGGCCGAGCTGAAAAGTACGATCGCGCCGTATGAACAGGTGCGGAAAATGCGCGCCAGTTTCAACGTGCTAGGCCCGCTGATTGCCCGCTCGGGGCATGCGACCGTCTCGCTACCCGGCGGCTGTGCCATCGGTGCCCGCCCGGTTGACCTCCACCTGCAAGCGCTCGAAGCCATGGGCGCTGACCTCAAGGTCGAGAGCGGCTATGTGAAGGCGGCCGCGATCCAGGGCCTCAAGGGCGCGCATATCGTGTTTGCCATGCCCAGCGTCGGCGCCACCGAACACGCCATGCTGACCGCCACCCTGGCCAAGGGCGACACGGTCCTGGAAAACGCCGCACGCGAACCCGAGATCGAAGATCTCGCAGACTGCCTCAACAGCATGGGCGCGCAAGTGACCGGGGCCGGCACGTCGACGATCCGCATCACCGGCGTCGAGAAACTGCACGGCACCACGCACGCCGTCATGCCCGACCGGATCGAAGCCGGTACCTATGCCATGGCGGCCGCCGCTGCAGGCGGCGATGTCACGCTTGTCGGCGCGCCGGTCGAGGCCCTCGGCGCAATGATCGCCAAGCTGCGCGAAGCCGGCGTCACGGTCGATGCCGACGAGGCGGCGTCGACGCTTCGCATTCGCCGCAATGGCACGCGCCTCAAGGCCGTCAGCGTCTCCACCCAGCCGCACCCGGGCTTCCCGACCGACCTCCAGGCCCAGTTCATGGCCCTGATGAGCCTGGCCGATGGCACCAGCATTATTCGCGAGACGATTTTCGAGAACCGTTTCATGCACGCGCCGGAATTGTCACGCCTTGGCGCCGACATAAATGTCCGGGGGCAGGAGGCCGTCGTCAAAGGCGTGCCACAGCTGACCGGGGCTCCCGTGATGGCAACAGACTTGCGTGCGTCGGTCTCACTTGTCATTGCAGGGCTTGCCGCACAGGGTGAGACTGTGGTGAACCGTATTTATCATCTGGATCGCGGGTTTGAGCGGTTGGAAGCGAAACTGAATGCCTGCGGCGCCAATATCCAGCGTCTGTCGGGCGAGGACGAATAAGGGGCCCCAATGTCCGAACCACACGCGCTGCGTCTCCTGGCCGAAACGGCCGAGGATCTTCAAGTCATTGCAGCGGCAGTCCAGGATTCGGTCGTCAAGGCTGGCAGCCTGAAATACGAGGCGCGCAAGAATCGTTTCTCGCTGGAACTGAACCGGTTCCGCTGGGAGGCTGGCCAGCCGCGTGCGAAGGAAGGCGTTCGCGTTCGTTCGCTGCTTGCCTTTGACGGCGTCCTGGGCGCGAAAACCCGCGCGGTCACCAAGACCGATCCGGAACTGATCCTCTCACTGCTCTCAGCCACGTTCACGCCAGCGGACGAGCCGCCCGGCGGCACCGTGACTCTGCTGTTTGCAGGTGACGGCGAAATCACGCTGGATGTTGAAGTGCTCGACGCGACCCTGCTCGACAGCGATTATGTCTGGCCGACCCGCAACCTGCCGAGCCACGAGCAAAGGCGGCGGTAACGTGTTGCGCAGGTTCAATTCCGAAACGCCGTCATTCAAGGGCGAATTTGCGGCCTTCCTCGCCGAGGATCGCGGCACGGGGCATGATGTCGCCAGCATCGTGCGCAAGATACTGGAAGATGTCGAAGGCTTCGGCGGTAAGGCCGTTGCCGACTACACCGCCAAGTATGACGAATTGCAGATCGACCCGACGACGCTGGAATCCGACAATGTGAACCTGCATGCGCTCGCTGCGGATTGCCCCGCAGACCTGCGCGAAGCGATCGATTTCGCCCACGACCGCATCGCGGCCTATCATACCGCGCAGCGCCCGGCTGACCATGCCTTCACCGACAGTGCAGGCGTCGATCTCGGCTGGCGCTGGACGGCGCTGGAAAGCGTTGGTGTCTATGTGCCCGGCGGCCGCGCGAGCTATCCCTCATCCGTGCTGATGAACACGGTTCCGGCCAAGATCGCCGGCGTGGAGCGGATCGTGATGGTGGCGCCGGCACCGGGCGGCGAACTCGCTCCCGCCGTTGCCTATGCCGCGCTCAAGGCCGGCGTGCATGAATACTACCCGATCGGCGGCGCGCAGGCTGTCGGTGCCCTTGCCTTCGGTGCCGGACGCCTGAAGCCAGTCGACAAGATTGTCGGTCCCGGCAACGCCTTCGTGGCCGAAGCCAAGCGCCAGGTCTTTGGCCGTGTCGGCATCGACACGATTGCCGGTCCGTCGGAAATCCTGATCATCGCCGACCACACCGCCAACCCGGACTGGGTGGCTGCCGACCTGCTGTCCCAAGCCGAGCATGACCCGTCCAGCCAGTCGATCCTGATCACTGTGGATGAGGCTGTGGGCAAAGCTGTGGAAATCTCTGTGGAAAACCAGTTGAAGGAATTGGCGACGGGCGAACGCGCCCGTGTGTCCTGGGAGCGCCACGGGGCCATCATCACCGTCCCTGATCTGGCAACTGCAGCAGCCATTGCCAACCAGATCGCACCGGAACATCTCGAACTCGCCATCGCCGATCCGGACGCCCTCCTGCCGCTGATCCGACATGCAGGCGCGGTCTTCCTCGGCCACCTGACGCCGGAAGCGCTCGGCGACTATGTCACCGGGTCGAACCATGTTCTGCCGACCAGCCGCGCGGCGCGCTTCGGCTCGGGCCTCGGCCTCTATGATTTCCTCAAACGGATGAGCGTGCAGCGCGTCAGTCCTGAAGGCTTTGCTGCGCTGGCCCCGGCGGCGGTGCGTCTGGCTGAAGCCGAAGGCCTGCCAGCCCATGCGCGCTCGATCTCCATCCGCACGAACCGGAGTGGGGGCGATGGGTGACAACCGCCTGATATCCGTCAGCATTGACGACGAGACCCTCGGCGCGTCGGGCCCGGACGCCGAGCATGAGCGCCGCGTCGCGATCTTCGACCTGATCGAGGAAAACAGTTTCGCCCTGCCAGACCATGATCGCGGTCCCTATACGCTCAGCCTCTCGCAGGTCGAGCGCAAGCTGGTGTTCGCCATTCGCGACGAGGCGGGCGAGGACGTCCACACATTCATCATGTCGATGGGCCCGTTCCGGGGCGTGATCCGCGACTATTTCATGATCTGCGACAGCTATTACGACGCCATTCGCAACCAGACGCCGCACCAGATCGAGGCGATCGACATGGCCCGGCGCGGCATCCACAATGAGGGGTCCGAACTCCTGGCCGAGCGACTGGAAGGTAAGGTCAAGATCGACTTCCACACCGCCCGCCGCGTGTTCACCCTGATTTGCGCCCTGCATGCAGGCCAAACGCGCTAGGCCGGCGGCCATCCGGTCTGTCATTCGCCGCTCAGCGACCGAACATGGCTTTCGCTTTTTCGATGTCGTAGGCCTGCTCTGTAAGGTGTTCCGGATCCCATTCGCTGCGATGGATTTTGAAGAAGTCGCCGCCATAGACATGGATCGCACCGGTCAATTTCTGAATCGGGTTCGTAACCGAGTGAATCACGTTCTTGCCCAGCGGCGTGACATCGCCTGTCGACAGCGCCTTCGCGCCTGCGGCTTCGATACGGCCGTCCGGGGCGTCCTGCACGCGCCGCCAGAAGATATTGTCTTCCCGGCCCCCATAGACGCCGATAACCGCCCACATTTCGTGATTGTGCGGCATCAGCGTCATGCCGGGCTTCCAGATCACGTTCAGGATCGTGAGGTCGTCTGCGACATGGAGCGGGACAATTCCCCCCGCCGTCGGCTCGCCAACGGCGGCCAGCACGTCCGCCGGATCACTGAAAGCGCGCGCCACGACGTCCTGTACGGTCTTGGGTGTCGGGTCAGCGGCCACCGCAACACGGCAATCTTCGACGAAGCGATCAAGATCAAGCATGGCATCCTCCAGTGCCTCCAGCCATAAGGCAGCGGTGACTGACCGACAAGCGCGAGCCCCTCTGACCTTCCGCGCTTGCCGGAATCTGTGCAAACGGCTATGGCGCGCCCTACATATGTTTCGGCGGCGCAACGGACCGCTCTGAATTTGGAGACTTCATGTCGAAAGAAGAACTGATTGAATTTGAAGGTACGGTCGTCGAACTGCTGCCGAACGCGACCTTCCGCGTCAAACTCGAGAACGAGCACGAAATCATCGCCCACACAGCTGGCAAGATGCGCAAGAACCGTATCCGCGTGCTGACTGGCGACAAGGTCATGGTTGAAATGACCCCCTACGACCTGACCAAGGGTCGCATCACCTACCGCTTCAAGTAAGACGCATGGCGAGCTTCGGACACGCGCCGCTCATCCTTGCGAGCGCCAGTCCGCGCCGGCGGGACCTGCTTGCCCAGATCGGCATCGTCCCGGCCCGCATCGCCCCCACCGACATTGACGAAACGCGCCGCAAGGACGAGTCCCCGCGTGCGTTGGCCGAACGCCTCGCCCGGGAAAAGGCGGCGGCGTGCGATGCCGACGGCTTTGTACTGGCCGCCGACACGGTAGTCGCCCTGGGCACACGGAACCTGGAAAAGGCCGAAGACGCGGTTGAAGCCGAAGCCTTCCTGCGCCTGCTGTCAGGCCGGTCTCACCAGTGCATCACAGGGATTGCCGTGAAAGCGCCGGACGGCCGGGTGCAGTCGCGCACCATCCTTGCCCGAGTCCGGATGAAGCGCCTCACCGATGAAGAGATCGCCGCTTACGTCGCCAGCGGCGAATGGCAGGGCAAGGCAGGCGGCTACGGCATCCAGGGCATGGCTGGCGCCTTCATCACCCACATCAATGGCAGCTACACCACCATTGTCGGCCTGCCGCTCTATGAAACCAAATCCCTGCTCGAAGGCATGGGCTGGCGCGGTTGAAGCATTTCATCCGCAAATGGATTTTCTCATATTGATGCCTGTCGCACGATAGCCCGCCGTCAGGTACAGGCGCTGCGCCTTTTCATTGTCTGCGGCCACGCGCGACCTGGCTTCTCGGTGTACGGTCTCTTCGGGCTTGCACCAAAGATACCCGACAGGCGCGTCGTCTTCATCGCCTCTCACCATGCAAAGCAGGACCTGACCCGGCGTATCAACGCCCAAGGGCAAGTCGGCTTTCACTTCGCGCGCCGCTCGCGCGCGAGCGGCCCCGATGGCTTCATTATAATTGGCAGAAATCTCTTCCGCGTAGTCGGGGATGAAGTAGGCGATGCAATCGGAAAACTCGCCAATTTGCATGTCGCGGAGATGGATCATGTGATCCTATGTCCCTGAACGTGCCACCCATGACGATGGGTTTGGACTGTCGGGCCGTCCAGGCCAAGCGAAAGCAGGCACAAGGCATGGGCACGTCGACAAGAGCCTGGTTGCGATGTCGCGTCAGGCTCAACTCAGGGAACGGATTTACATGACGAAAACCACCATCATCACAGGCGGCACCAAGGGCATCGGACTGGCCATAGCCAAGCGTCTCGCCGCGAAAGACAGCCATCTCATTATCGGCTATTTGAGCGATGAGCGCGCCGCCGCAGACGCCACAGCAAGCCTCGAACAGCTTGGCGCGAAGGTCACAACGGTTCGCAGCGATCTCGGTGAGCCGGGCGGCGTTGATCGGCTCGTTCAAAGTGTGAGTGATGATGGCCCGGTCCACATCGTCCACAATGCAGCAATGATATATGCCACTAACCTGTTGTCCGCCGACATGACGATCCTTTCCAAGGCGCTCGACGTCAACGGCATGTCTTTGCTGCGCCTCGTGCGGGCCGCGATGCCCGTGCTCAAATCCGGAAGCTCAATCGTGTTTGTCACCAGTGCCGGCGCCAAGGTAGCGAGGCCTGGCTATGCGGCGCTCGGCGTTGGCAAAACCCTCGCAGAGGGGCTGATCCGCTACCTGGTGCTGGAACTGGCGCCGCTTGGTATCACGATCAATTCCGTGGCGCCTGGCATCGTTGCGACAAGTTCGGTGGCAACCATGGTCGGCGGCGAAGAGGCGGCCAGCAAAGTCCTTGCGAGTGCCGCCCGCATGACCCCGCAGGGCCGGATTGCGCAGGACGATGACTTTACCGGTGTTGTCGAATTCCTGCTCAGTCCCGCCGCCAAATTTGTTCAGGGTCAGACCATCCATGCCAATGGCGGCGTCTTCGTGCCCTAGGCTCGCTCCATCGCGGCGACGGCCACCAGGCTGAGCATCACCACGGCGCCAATGCCCAGCCAGAGCGGATTGGCGCTGGCCAGCGCGCTGACATCTTCCTGCGCCTGAATGACCGATGTTGTCAGCGACGCATCAAGCCCCACGGAATCGGCCAGCAGTTTCGGCAATTGCGATGCGGCCACGATCGCACCGCCCAGTCCGGCAGCAACAAGCAGCAGCTTGCGCATGCGGGCCTGTGCCCGTATACGGCCCATCACCCGGTCCACGAAGGGCCTGGCCTCATGTTCCTGGTCTTCAGCGGTGAACAGGGCCGTCAGGTCAGCATAAGTGTCTTCGTCTCGCATGGTCTCTACTCCATCACGCCACTTGGTCGGCGGCAAGGTGTTTGCGAAGGGCGGCCACGCCGCGCGTCACATGTGATTTTATCGTGCCAAGCGGCCATCCGGTCGCTTCGGCAGCTTCCCTGTGGCTCAGGCTGGCCGCGACACACAGGGTGACACAGATGCGCTGGGCTTCAGGCAGTTTGGCGAGGGCGCGCGACAGGTCCATCTTGTCGCCGGTGTCGGCCATAGACCGGTCGAAGGGAATGATCTCCGCCGTCTCGTCAAACCCGATTTCCTGTCTCTGGCGTCGCCGCACCTGCAGGAATTCCCGGTAGCAGATCGTGCAGATCCATGCGGCGAACGTGCCCCCGGCATAGGTGCCGATTTTCTGCCAGGCGGTCACGAAGGTGGCCTGCGCAATGTCGTCTGCATCGCCGCCTGCGGCGGTAAGGCGCCGGGACATGCCCCTCACCCTGGCTTGGTGACGCCGAACGAGTTCGGCGAACGCGCTGTCGTTGCCACGTGCGGCATCAGCGGCCAGGTCGGGGTCGGTGCGCATGTCGGTGCCTCCCGCAGCGACGATCCAGAGATCAGGCCGATTTCTGACCATGACCGAATGCCCAGAGGCCAAGATACGCCAGTCCGAGGAAAACCGGAAATGATGCCACGCCAAACATGGGCATGATCGCTTCGCCTTCTTGTTGGCCGATCATCAGGCCGAGGACGCCGAACGCGGCGCCGAAGGCGATGAACAGCACGCCGCGGCGCAGGTCGGCGCGGATCGGGTCGACCAGCAACGACATTTTCTCAATCAGTTCCGGCGAGATGGTCTGGCCGCTGTCGATGGCATGGCGCACGGTTTCGTGGGCCGTCAGGCGTTTGCGATAGTTGAAATAGCTGACCAGCCAAATGCACACGGGCACGACAGAGAACAGGACGATTGGGACAAGGATGTCTTTCATTGGATAGTCTTTCTCACAGTTTCACCGGATCCTTTTGCCCGGCTTTATGTGGGAGATGCCGCGAGCGGCCCATTTGGATGCAGCTGTCATCAAAAAAACTTGCTGCCGCCTCGGCTTGCAGGCGGCGGGGCACCCCTGTAATCGCGAAGGCAGCATGGTCAAACTCAAGCCGAAATCCAGAAAACGCCCGCATGTGGCGCCCGATCTCGCCACCTCGTCAGGGCGCAAACGCGCGCGCCGCGAGCTTGTCTGGGGCGACCATGGCTTCCTGCGGGCGGCGTTCAGCAACCTGCACGAATTCGGTCCGGGCATGTGGCGCGCCAACCAGCCGTCCCCGAGTCAGGTCGCTGCGCATGCACGCGAGCGCGGCATCCGAACGATCATCAACCTGCGCGGGGCCAGCACCAAGGGCTATTACCTACTGGAAAAGGAGGCCTGCGAGGCCGCTGGCATCGAACTTGTCGATTTCCAGGTCTTTTCCCGCGACACGCCCACGAAAGAAGCCCTTTTCGGGGCCCGCGACCTGTTCGCCCGGATCGAATATCCGGCCCTGATGCACTGCAAGTCGGGCGCAGACCGGGCCGGCATCATGGCTGTCCTGTACAAATTGCTGCACGAAAAGGTGCCGTTTGAAGAGGCGCGCGAGCAGCTGTCGTTAAAGTACCTGCATATCAGGCATGGCAAGACGGGCATGCTGGATGCCTTCTTCGACACCTATGCGCGGTTCAATGAGGGCAGGGCGCCGGGCGACTGGAAACCTTTCCTCGACTGGGTCGCGGAAGACTATGACCGTCTCGCGGTGAAGGCGGACTTCCTCGAATCCTTCGGCACGAAAGTGCAGATCGACAAGATTCTCGGGCGGGAATAGCCGCTTCCCCTTACGAAAGATTCATGATTGGGTCGGCGACGAATATGATTACGGAGCCGCCAGAATGCGCCACCTCGCCCTCTCCCTCGCGGCCCTCACGCTGCTCGCGTCCTGCAGCGGCAACAGCGACAACAAGGCCATCGTGGCCGCCTGCACGACGGGCGGTGAAAACGCCGAAACATGTGCCTGCATCGCCGACGCCATGGAGGCCAAGCTCGATCCGGACCTGTTCAAGCGCACGGCCCAGTCGATCGGGCGCGAAAAGCGCGATGTCGAAACGTTCGTCACCTCGCTGAGCAATGAAGACCAGCTCCAGTTTGCCTCCGTCGTGAATGATATGTTCACCTGCAAACTGTCGCCGCCAAAGGCGTAAACGGCCCTGGGAGGCTGATGCAATTGCGCACCGTTGCGGTCCCGAACTTCGTTTCACACGTGTAATCGCGTGACGGGGGCCGCTATTCCGCTTAAATTCGATCCTGCAACACAAAGGGGATGCCCATGAAGTTCTTAATCATCAACAGTTTCCGCATTATGGTCTATGTGGCCTATATCGCGATCATCGTCGGTGGCATCGCCCTCGGCCTCTACAACAAGGGCGAATTCAGCAATGAAATGCTAGGCCTGACGGGCGGAATCGCTCAGGTTGCGGACTTCGCAATCTTTACGGCCGGTGGCTGGATCGCTGCCAGCCTGGTGTGCGGCCTGATCGTCACGCTCATGGACATCCGCGACGACATCAACGACCGCCTGCCGGACGCGCGCCGCGACGACTGAGCGGTCATTGATTTAGGGGAAATTATTCAATGCCGCCGGAGTTCTTCTGGCGGCATTTTTTCTGGAAGGAATGAAATATGCCACCCTTGGAAGCTGCCGCCATCTATGTCGGCATCAACATATTATTGCTGATCTACCTGTCTTCGCGCGTCGTGTTCATGCGCCGCTCGGCGCAGGTCTCGGTCGGGCATGGCGGGAATATCGAACTTGAGCTGAGAACGCGCACGCATGGCAATGCGTCCGAGTACATCCCGGCCATGATGGTGGGGCTGGTCACGGCGGCCTATATGGGCATCCCGGCGCTCTGGATTCACATCCTCGGCAGCGCCTTCACGGCGGGCCGTATCCTCCATGCCATCGGCCTGTCGCGCACGATCTTGCCACTTCGGGCGACTGGCATGGTGGTCACCTGGATCGCGATGATCCTGATCGCGGTCATGCTTATTTATCACGGGCTTGCCTGATTTGACCGGTTGCACAGCCCGGCGGGGCGGTCCATCTAGCCGGAATGGCTGAATTCAAGACTCCGCCGGCTGACTTGCTCGCCGGCCTCATCGACCAGTGCCTGAAAGCAGGCGCCGACGCAGCAGATGCCCGTATCGGCGCAGCCGAGGGCGTCAGCGTCTCCGTCCGCGACGGCAAGATGGAAAGCATCGAGCGTGAGGAGAGCACAAGCGTGGCCCTTCGCGCCTTCTTCGGAAAGCGCCAGGCACACGTCTCCGGCTCCGATCTCTCCACCGAAGGGCTCCACGCCCTCGCCACCCGCTGCGCTGCGATGGCCCGCGCTGTGCCGGACGACAAGTATTGCGGCCTGCCGGACGCCAGCGAACTCGCCACGGGTCCGCTCGACATGGACCTGACAGGCGAACCCGAAATTTCCGCCGAGACGCTCGAAAGCGAATCCATCGCCGCCGAAGCCGCTGCTTTGGCTGTCAAAGGCATCAAGACGGTCGCCGGCTGCGGCGCCTCATGGAACCGCTCCTCGCGTTGGGTCGCGGCCTCCAATGGCTTCGCGGCCTACAAGACTGGCACGAGCACCAGCCTCGGCCTGGCCTCGGTCGCCGAAAAAGACGGCGCCATGGAGCGTGACTATGAAAGCTGGTCCGTGCGCCACACGGCTGACCGCCCCAGCGCCGAAGCTATCGGTCGCGTTGCTGGCGAGCGCACCATTGCCCGCCTCGGCGCCCGCAAGATCGAAACCCAGAAGGCTGCCGTCCTCTATGACCGGCGCGTCTCCAGCGGCCTGATCGGCGCGCTGATGAGCGCGATCTCCGGCCCGTCCATCGCGCGCGGCGTCAGCTTCCTGAAAGACAGCATGGACACGCAGGTCTTTGCCAAGGGCGTCAACGTGATCGACGATCCGTTCCGCCCCTTGGGCATGGGCTCGCGCAGCCATGATGGCGAGGGCCTGCCCGTGAAAGAGACCCACCTGATCGAGGATGGCCGCTTGACCGAATGGCTGCTCAACGGCCCATCGGCCCGCCAGCTCGGCCTCAAGCCCAACGGCTTCTCTGCGCTCGGCTTCGGCGATCCGCCGGGCGTCACGACCTCGAACCTCTATCTTCAGGCCGGCGATAAGACGCCCGCCGAACTGATGGCCCAGGCTGGCAAGGGCCTGCTCGTTACCGACATGTTCGGCCCGTCGATCAATCCGAATACCGGCGACTATTCGGTCGGCGTCGCGGGCTTCTGGTTCGAGAATGGCGAGATTGCTTATCCGGTGTCCGAAGTGACCATCGCGGGCGACCTGCCGGCGATCTTTGCGCGCCTGATTCCCGCCTCCGATCTTGAATTCCGTGGTACGCGCGACGCGCCTAGCATCCTCGTCGAGGACATGAGTCTTGCCGGCATCTGAACGCACGCTGATCGAAGACCTAGTGACACTGCGCAGCCTCGCCATCGAGGCCGGCCAGTTGGCGCTGTCCTATACGCTGGAAGGCCAGTCTGCGCGCGCTTGGGAGAAGACCGGCGGCAGCCCGGTTACCGAAGCCGACATGGCCGTCAACCAGCTCTGCGACCTGCGCCTGTCGGCCTCCCGGCCGGAGTATGGCTGGCTGTCGGAAGAAACGCTCGACGATCCTGCCGCCCGCCAGAAAGACCGCTGTTGGGTCGTCGACCCGATCGACGGCACCCGCGCCTATATGCGCGGCGACCCGAACTGGTGTGTCGGCCTCGCCATCGTAGAGGAAGGCCGGGCCGTCGCCGGAGTCCTCTATGCGCCCGCGCTCGGCCAGCTCTACGAAGCCCGCATCGGTGCCGGTGCCTACCTGAACGGCGAGATCATGCGTGTCTCCGAATGCCAGAGCGAGATAGGCTGCCGCCTGATCGCAGCCGAGGAAATGCTCAACCACAAGGGCTGGCCAGAACCGTGGCCCGCCGTCACCGTGCCACGCCCCAAACCCAATTCCACGCTGCTGCGCATGGCCTTTGTTGCGTCCGGAGCCTGGGATGCCACGCTGGTTCTCAGCCACAAATCCGACTGGGATCTCGCCGCAGGGGCCATACTGGTCAGCGAAGCGGGTGGCATCGCCACAACCCACAAGGGCGAGACGCTGCATTTCAACCGGGCCATTCCGGCCCAGCGCAGCGTCATCGCGTCTGGCAAACGACTGCATCCTCTGTTAGTGCGCCGGTCAGGTTTTGTGGATATACCTGACCCACAGCAAAAGGCGGTCCAGGCCGCACCCATTGTCAAAACGGAGCCAGTCAAAATGGGCGACGCACCAAAAGTCGGAAAACAGCTTCTCCACATCGTGTTTGGCGGAGAGCTGAAAGACGTGAACGAAGTCGAATTCGAAGATCTCTCGGAAATGGACTTCGTCGGTGCCTTCGGCTCCTACAAGGAAGCCTATGACGCATGGAAGGCCGCGGCACACCGCACGGTCGATAGTGCCGAAATGCGGTATTTCATCCTCCACGCCCACCGGCTGCTCGACCCGGAGACGGGGGAACACCATCAGATCTGATCCGGCCAAACCGGTGCGCCGCTCTGGCGCCCTGACGCGTCTCGGCCGGGAGCGCTTTGCCGCGCACTGGCGCTGGTTCGCGGCCGGAACGCTGTGCGCCGCGCTGACCTCTGTCGCGGCCGCGTCCTACGGCTACCTCCTGAAACTTGTCGTCGAAGGCCTTGAGGCTCTGACCGCACCCGAGAGGGTCGAGGTCCCGACCAGCCTCTGGTGGCTGATCGCCGTTATCGGCCTCGCCGCCATTGTCCGTTCGCTGGCGCTCTATGGCATGACGATCTTCAACAATACCGGCGTCCAGCGCGCCATTGTCGATATCCAGGCTGACCAGTTCGGCGCGCTCACCGATGGAGACTTTGCCAGGATCGCGGCCGAGGCGTCGGGCGGCTTCGTCTCGCGATTCATCAATGACGTGAATGCCCTGCGCGACGCCGGCCTGCGCATCGCCAACAATCTCACCAAGGGCGTGCTCACCGTCATCGGTGTCTTCATCACCATGCTCGTCATGGACTGGAAGCTGACCCTCGTCCTCCTCGTCATCTATCCGATCGCCTTTGCCCCGGTTCTTGCCCTTGGCAACCGGGTCCGCAAACGCTCGCGCCAGTCGCAACAGCAGATCGGCCAGGTGACCTCCCTGCTCGGCGAGGCGTTCCAGTCCGCCCGTGTGGTCAAGGCCTATGGCCTCGAGGACTACCAGAAGGCCCGCGCCGGGCGCGGCTTTGCCGAACGCTCCCGCCTCTTCCTCAAAGTGCTCACCGACCGCGCCGCTGTCGATCCGATCCTCGAAATTACGGGTGGCCTCGCCCTTGTCGGCATCCTCGCGCTGACCGCCTGGCGCATCGCGCAGGGCGACACATCGCTTGGTAATTTTGTCGGCATTGTCGGCGCCATCGCCGTTGCCGCGTCGGAACTGCGGGCGCTGGGCACGCTGAACTCGGTGGCGCAGGAAGGCGGCGCCGCCGCAGATCGCGTCTTCGAAATCACCGATGCCGCGCCCGAAATCGCCGACCCGCCCGGCGCCCAGCCAATCGCCTGGGTCAGCGGCACCGTCGCCTTCGACAATGTCAGCTTCGCCTATCCGGATGGCACCGAGGCCCTCAAAGGCCTCTCCTTCACGGCCAATCCCGGCGAGACGATCGCCCTTGTCGGCCCTTCCGGCGCGGGAAAATCTACCGTTTTCAACCTACTGCTGCGGCTCTACGATCCGACCGGCGGCATCGTCTCCGTCGACGGAACGAATGTCCGCGATGTCAGCGGTGCCAGCCTGCGTGCCCATATGGGCCTCGTGGCGCAGGATGCCGCCCTGTTCGACGACACGGTCCGCGCCAATATCGCGCTTGGCCGCCTCGGCGCCAGCGATGCCGAGATCGAAGCTGCCGCCGATGCGGCCAATGCCCACGAGTTCATCCGTGCACTGCCGGGCGGCTATGATGCCCCCGCCGGCGAAATGGGCCGCAACCTCTCCGGCGGCCAGCGCCAGCGCGTCGCGCTCGCCCGCGCCATCCTGCGCGCTGCCCCGGTCCTGCTGCTCGATGAAGCCACCTCCGCCCTCGATGCCGAAAGCGAAGCGAAGGTACAGGACGCCCTCGCCAAATTCTCAACCGGTCGCACCACGTTGATCATCGCGCACCGCCTGTCCACCGTGCGCGCCGCTGACCGCATCATCGTTATGGAAGACGGTCGCGCCGTCGAAGACGGCACCCACGGCGACCTGATGGACAGGAACGGCGCCTATCGCCGCCTGGTCGACCTCCAGCTGAGCTGAGCCCTCGAAGGCTCATCCTGAGCGAAGTCGAAGGACGAGCCGGGCGACGCTGATCTGCCAGCTCCCGCGCCCGTCCTTCGACTTCGCTCAGGATGGGCGCTCCGCAGACTGGGCCAGATCAATCCCCGGTAAAGTCCGGCTCGCGCCCTGTCAGGAAAGCGCTGACGCCCTCCTTGAAATCATCCGACTGCTGCAACAGGGCAAACGCCTCAAGGTCGCGGTGGCCGGTCGCCCGGGCCAGCGCCATGGCCGCAATATTCACGTCCTGCTTCACGCTTTTCAGCGCCGTCGGCGGTAGCGCGGCGGCGGCTTCGGCGATCTCGCGGGCCTTGGCCAGCGCCGTGCCCGCTGGCACGACATGGTCGCAAAGGCCCCAGGCCAGCGCTGTCGCGGCATCCACTTTCTCGCACAGCGCTGCGATACGCTTCGTCCGGGCCGGGCCGACCAGCGCGACAAAGCGCGGGATCGAGCCCCAGCTCATGTTCATGCCGCGCTCGACTTCCGGTACATAGAAGGTCGAATTGTCCGCCGCCACGCGCAGGTCGCACGCCGTCGCCAATGCCGTGCCGCCGCCGACGCACCAGCCTTCCACCGCACATATGGTCAGCGCGTCAATATCCTCCCACGCCTGGCAAAGGCGCGGACCCCGGCGCAGCTGCACGCGCCGCTGGCTCAGCGGCAACTGGACTGCCGTATTGCCTTCCGGATCTTTCAGGTCCGCGCCCATGCAGAACTGGTCGTCGCGGCCGGTCAGGATGACGGCGGAAATATCCGGGCAGTCATGGAAACTCTGCGCCGTCTCGGTCAGCTCCCGCATCAGTTTCTGGCTGAGCGCATTGGAGCGGCTGCCCGTATCGAAGCGCACGGTTGCAATCCGGCCTTCGCGCGTAACGCTGACAAGGTCGCTCATTCAGGCGTCGCCCGCCGGGCGTTCCTGCGGCAGTTGCGCAGCGGCATGCTGGAGAAATTTCGCCAGCTTCTCGGCGCTCTCGGCGCCCTGCACGGCCACCGCGCGATTGGCGATATAGGTCGGCACGCCGCTCACGCCCATCTGGCGGAAGGTCTCGGCCTCTTCGCGCACGGCCTGCACGTCGGCATCGCTCTTGAGCAGGTCGGCCACGATCGCCGCGTCGAGGTCGATCTCCCGCGCCACGTCTATGAGGACGTCATGGTCGCCAATGTCGCGCCCGTCCTCGAAGAAGGCCATGAACAGCGCTTCCTTGGCCTCTGCGCCCTTGTCCTGGCCCTGTGCCCAGCGCACCAGCCGGTGCGCATCGAAACTGCTCGGCCGGCGCGTGATCTTGTCGAAATGATAGGGAATGCCCTCGGCCTCGCCATAGTCGACCAGCGCCTGGCGCATCATGCCGGAGCGTTCGCGGCTCTCATCCGATCCGCCGAACTTCTCTTTCATGTACGCTTTGTAGTCGACGCCCGCCGACGGGATCGTCGGGTCCAGCTCGAAGGGCCGGAACACCAGCTGCACGTCCACCTCCGGGGCGAGCTTGCGCGCCGCCTCGATCCTGCGAAGTCCCAGCCAGCACCACGGGCAGACCAAGTCCGATACCATTTCAACAACAACTGTCATGGCCTCAGCCTATTCCCCACTTATCGCGCACGCAACCGGCACAACAAGATGTGATGGACGAGTAGTCCGTCCGGCTTGACAGTGATCAACAATACAACTAACTGTACAATTAATTGTATAAAAGGACGCGAGGCAAATGCGCGACGAAAATTTCATCGATACACACAGGCTGGGATCCGCGTTCATCGCGTACCAGCTTGAGCGACTGGCAGAACTGATCGTCGCCCAAGGGAACGATATGTTGGACGCGGCCGGGATCACGTTCCCGTCGCGGGCCGTCTCGACTGTTTTGTATATCGGCGAGCACCAGCCGACCTCGACCGCCGATATCGCCCGGGCCCTTGGCCAACCCCATCAGGTTGCCACCCAGCGCGTGGACCTCCTGATCCGTCTTGGTATCGTGGAGCGCGTCGACGATCCCGATGATGGTCGCCGCAGACTGCTCCGCCTCACCCGTCAGGGGGCCGCTCAATTCGAGGTCCTGACGGCGCGGCTCGCAAATGCCAGCCTGGCTTTTGAAGCCCTGTCCGACGAACTCGGGTGCAATCTCTCCGCCGTCATCCAGCGCGCGGCAGACGCCCTTCTCAACGCGCCACTTCTCACTCGCATGAAAGACAACTGACATGACCCGACTCTCAAACCTCTTCTTGTCTGCCATCCTGTTCGCCAGCCTCTCGGCCTGCGAAACCCAGGATGCCGCCATCGAAGCGCCGCCCTCTGCGCTGTTCGCGCAAGCGTGGAACAGTGGCATTGATCCGGATGAGCCCGCGTTCCAGGTGCAGGAGATCGATGCGAACACGTTCGCCCTGCGCCAGTCGCTGAGGACCAGTTTCGAGGCGCCATTCCTTTACCTCCTCCTCGGAGAGGACAAGGCGCTGTTGATCGATACAGGCGCTGAAGGCGCAGACCCTCGCGCCGAAGTGGACAGGGTGCTCGCGGCGAGCGGGCACGCCGGACTGGCGCTCGTGGTCATGCATACGCATGGTCACGGCGATCATGTCGGCGGCGATGCCGGCTTTGCCGATCGGCCCGATACAATAGTCGTCGGGCACACGGCTGAGGAAGTGGCGGAGTTATTCGGAATTGATCGGTGGCCGGACGATATCGGCACGCTGGACCTTGGCGGACGCAAAGTGGACATACTGCCGACCCCGGGGCATCATGCCTCGCACGTCATGGTCTATGACGCGGTCACGCGCAGTATGTTCTCGGGGGACGCCATCTATCCGGGCCGGCTGTACTTCGTATGCGACAAGGCCGGTGAGTATGCGGCCTCCCTCGACCGTGTTGCTGGTTTCGCGGAGACCCACCCGATCGACTGGCTGCTTGGCGGGCATGTGGAGATGAAGGCAGCGGCGGGCCAGTCGTTTGGCCAACAGGACAAGTCGCGCCGCGGCGAACACGTGCTGGAACTGCCGGGGAGTGCGCTGGGCGACGTGACGGCCGCCTTCGCCGGGATCGGCGACTATCCACGCGTCACCCCCTTTCCTGACTTCATGCTGCTGCCGCACCCGGCAAATCCGGCGGGCATGTCACCGCCCGACTGGTGCAAGCCTGCCTAGTATCCGACGGGTGCCATGCAGCAGCCCGGCAGAGGAAGCCGCGCAAAGTCGTGAAAACGTCTGAGTTTGGAAGAATGGCGCCGGTTCAGGTGCGGGCGAATGTCAGGCTCAGCGAAAAGCCGTTTTCGGTGGCGGTGCGTGTGACTTCCGAGCCGAGTTGCGAAGCGGCCGCATCGACCAGCCGGTGCCCGAGCCCCTCGGCGGCGCTCGTCGGTCGGGTGTCCGAGCCTGTGCCCGCGCCATTGTCGCTGCAGGTCAGGGTCACGTGCCCGTCCGCCCCGTTCAGCAGGCTCAGCGAAATGGTGCCCGCGCGCTTGTTGGCAAAGCCGTGCTTGATCGAATTGGCGACGAACTCGCTGACTATGATGCCGATGGCCGACGCATAGGCCGACCCGACGCTGATCGGGTCGATCTCCGCCTCGATCACAATATTTTCCGGCGCCGAATCCTGCAGCAGCGCGATCACACGCGGAATGAACCGCGCCAGCGGCACGGTCTCGATTTCTGCGGCCTGGTGCAGTTCCTGGTGAAGCAGGGAAATGGCATCAACGCGCCGGGACACGGCATCGAATGCGTCCCTGTTTTCCTCGCCAGCGCGCGACTGGTAGAGCCGCACCAGCGAGCTGACCGATTGCAGCGAATTCTTCACGCGGTGATCCATTTCACCCAGCAGCACCTGCTGGTCGCGAAGCGCCATCCGCAGGTCCAGTTCGCGCATCACCTGCTTGGCCAGTGTGCGCAGGGACTTCTTTTGGAATTCGCTGAGCGCATAGGGCTCGTCGTGAAGGACACACAGCGTGCCGATTGGAAACCCGTCGCGGGATTTTAGCAGCGCGCCAGCATAGAAGCGCAGGGCCGGCTCATCGCGGCAGAGCGGGTTGTCCTGCGTGCGCGTGTCGGCCTGTGTGTCGGGAATCTCGACGAAATCGTTCTCGAGTATGACGTGCGAACAGATCGAGGTGTCCAGCGGCGTTTCGCGCACGCCCAGCCCGGTCTCCGCCTTGAACCACTGGCGGTCAGCATCGATCAGGTTGATGACCGAAATCTTCGCGCCGCACAATTCAGCGGCCAGTTCGACGATATCGTCGAAATCGGCCTCTCGCTCGGTGTCGAGTATGTCATATCGGTACAGGGCGGCTAGACGCTCAGCCTGGTGGGGGTGCTTGGCTGCGAGCATCGTCCATTTTCCCTGGTATTCATGCCACTGCACTGAGTTGAGCATGAAAACGCTGTTTTCCTAGAATAGTGACCAAATCTCGTCAACTCTGCATGCCGCAGCCGCGTGCCTCCGATGCGGATCAAGCGTCCGGTTCGGCAACGCCGGTGGCTTCTGGCGGGCAGAAAGTCGCCGCGCAGCCTACTTCTTCCGTCCGCCCAGCACGGCGACGAGTTCTTCCACCTTTTCCCGACGCGCATCAAGATCGTCAGCTTCCAGCGCATGCTCGACGCAGGTCGCGATATGATCATCGAGGATCAGTCCCTCGAGTCCGGTCAGCGCCGCCTTGATGGCCTGCACCTGCCGCACGATGTCCACGCAATAGCGGTCCTCGCCCACCATTTTCGCCACGCCCCGCACCTGTCCCTCGATCCGGGCCAGGCGCTTAGCGGCGGCATCTCTTGTCTCTGTTTTCATCACGAACTGTCCTTGATCCAAATCAGGCGCTTCGACGCTATTGTCGCGGGCCTTTGCAAGATAAAATCGTTCAAAGGCGAAGGTCACAGTAATACCGGCGAGCGCGATGACGATAATCAACGGATCGCTCTGCGATTTCATTGCCAGGAATGCGCCCAGAACAACAATGTCGAGCATCATCGCAGTCAGAAGCACGCTGGCCCGTGCGCCGACATCCTCGCGCAAGTGACGATAGACGCCCCAATGGATGATGATGTCCATGACGATATAGAAGATTGCGCCGAGTGATGCGATGCGTGACAGGTCGAAGAAAGCCGCCAGCAGGCCGGCAGCTAAGACCGTATATACCAGCGTATGTTTTTGCGTGTCGCCCGGTAGTCCCAGCTTCATTTCCGGAATGAGATTCATCTCAGTCAGCATGGCCAGCATACGGGACACGGCGAACACACTTGCCAGCAGTCCGGAGGCGGTTGCAATGATGGCAATGGCTACTGTGAACCAGACGCCGTATTCGCCAACGGCGGGACGTGCTGCTTGTGCCAGGGAATAATCCTTCGCCTTGACGATCTCCTCGATACTGAGGGTCGAACCGACGGCGTAGCACACGAGCAGGTAGAAAACCGTGCAGATGGCAAGCGAAATCATGATCGCCCGACCGACATTCTTCTTCGGGTCCTTCAGCTCGCCGCCGCTGTTCGTGATCGTGGTGAAGCCCTTATAGGCAAGTATAGCGAGCGCGACCCCTGCGAGGAATCCGCCCGCCGACGTGTTGTCACCCACGCCGGATCGTACAGGCTGGAAAGCAAACCCTGCCGCCCAAAGTGCCACCAGTGCAAAGACCAGAATGCCGCCGATCTTCAGCGCAGCGGTAATTTTTGAGACCGCGCCAATCACGTGATTGCCGGAGATGTTCACGATGAACGCTCCCACGATCAGTCCCAGCGCCAGCACAGGCACCAGAATGCCGCCTTCGATGCCGAACAATTGCAGTGTGTATGTCCCAAACGTGCGGGCGACGAGACTTTCATTGATGATCATCGAGAACGCCATCAGCAGGGCGGCGCCACCGGTCACGACGGTTGGTCCGTAGGCCTTCTTGAGGATCATGGCGATGCCACCCGCCGAGGGATATTTGTTCGATACCTTGATATAGGAATAGGCGCTGAAGCCGCTGATAACGGCGGCCAGCAGGAAGGCGAGCGGAAACAGCGTGCCGGCCAGTTCGGCCACCTGGCCGGTGAGGGCAAAGATGCCCGCGCCGATCATCACGCCTGTGCCCATGGCCACAGTGCCCGGAAGCGTCAGACTGCCTTTCTCGTAAGAACTAGCCATTACAGCTTCAATGTCCTAAGGCGCAGCGCGTTGCCGATCACCGACACCGATGACAGGCTCATTGCTGCGGCCGCGATCATCGGGCTCAGCAACAGGCCGAACACGGGGTAGAGCACGCCTGCCGCCAGCGGCACGCCCAGCGTGTTGTAGACGAAGGCGAAGAACAGGTTCTGCCGGATATTGCGCATCGTCGCGCGGCTCAGCGCGGTCGCCCGGGCAATGCCCAGCATGTCGCCTTTCACTAGCGTCACGCCGGCGCTTTGCATGGCCACATCTGTGCCGGTGCCCATCGCGATGCCGACATCGGCCTGCGCCAGCGCCGGGGCGTCATTGATGCCGTCCCCCGCCATCGCCACCACCGCGCCGCCCGCCTGCAGCTCGCGCACGATCCGGTTCTTGTCCTCCGGCGAGACATCGGCGTGCACGTCGTCAATGCCCACCTGCCGGGCCACGGCCCGTGCTGTCGCCTCGCTGTCGCCGGTCAGCATCACCACTTTCAGGCCCTGTGCGTGCAGCCGCGCAATCGCTTCTTTCGTGGTTGCCTTGATCGGGTCGGCGACGCCGATCAGGCCCGCCGCTTTTCCATTGACCGCCACGAACATCACGGTCTGGCCGTCTTCCCTGTATGACTGGGCGGCCTCGCCCCGCGCGTCATCGAATCCGCCAATCCGGCGCATCATCTTCGCATTGCCGATGGCGACCGACTTTCCATCCACCGTACCCTGAGCACCTTCGCCCGTAACGGACTCGAAGTCCTGGGCCATGCTCGTCTTGATGCCGCGTGCTTCCGCGCCGCGCACGATGGCGGCTGCCAGCGGGTGCTCGCTCGCCGCTTCGACGGCCGCAACAAGCGTCAGCAGTCCGGTTTCGTCCCAGCCCTCGGCGGGCTCCACGGTGACCAGTTTCGGCTTGCCTTCGGTCAGTGTGCCGGTCTTGTCGACGACGACAGTGTCCACTTTCTCCAGCGTCTCCAGCGCTTCGGCATTGCGGATCAGGATGCCGTTCTGCGCACCCTTGCCCGTGCCCACCATGATCGACATTGGTGTTGCAAGGCCCAGGGCACAGGGGCAGGCAATGATCAGCACGGCCACGGCATTGACCAGCGCAAAGGCCAGCGCCGGGTCCGGCCCGAACAGGGCCCACACGATGAACGTCAATACGGCTGACGCCACAACTGCCGGCACGAACCAGGCTGCGACAATATCGGCCAGCCGCTGGATTGGCGCCCGCGAGCGCTGCGCCTCGGCCACCATGCGCACGATCTGCGCCAGTACCGTATCGTCGCCCACCCGCGTCGCGGTCATCACCAGGCTGCCGGTCGTGTTTAGCGTGCCGCCGGTGACTGCATCGCCTGCCGCTTTCGCCACCGGCACGGGTTCGCCCGTCACCATGGATTCGTCGATGGAGGAATGTCCCTCGGCCACCTCGCCGTCCACCGGTACTTTCTCGCCGGGGCGGATGCGCAGCCGGTCGCCGGATTTGACCGTGTCAAGATCGACATCTTCCTCGCTGCCATCCGCGCGGATGATCCGCGCCGTCGGCGGCGTCAGCTGCAACAGCGCGCGTATCGCGCCGGACGTCGCGCTGCGCGCGCGCAGTTCCAGCACCTGCCCAAGCAGGACGAGCGCCACAATGACAGCAGCGGCTTCGTAATAGACATGGACGTTACCGTCCATGTCCCGGAAATCATCAGGGAACAGGCCCGGCGCAATGGTCGCGACCAGGCTGAACAGGAAGGCCGTACCCACGCCCAGCGCGATCAGCGTGAACATGTTCGGGTTCATGGTTTTGACCGAGCGCCAGCCGCGCACGAAGAAGGGCGCCGCGCCCCACAGCACGACCGGGGCGGCCAACGCCAACTGGATCCATTGCGCCACGCCGGGTGGGAATATCCCGTGCAGGGGCTGGCCCGGAATCATGTCGCCCATCGCATAGACAAACAAGGGCAGGGCAAACGCAGTGCTGATCCAGAACCGGCGCGTCATGTCATCCAGTTCGCTTGTGTCCTCGTCGACCGACACGGTTTCCGGTTCCAGCGACATGCCACAGATCGGGCAGCCGGTGTTCGACGTCTCGCGCACCTGCGAGTGCATCGGGCAGGTCCACACGGTGCCGGAATAATGTTCCGGCACGTGATCATAGGCCGTGCCGGCTTTCGCCGCAGCGCTGCCGCCATGGCAGCAGGCATCCGCCGCAGGCGCGTCGGCTGTCTTGTGTGTGTGATGTGTATGATCGTGGGAAGACGTATCCATGGTGCGTTCGCTCCGTTTGATGTGTCTTGCTTCCATATAATACCCCATTGGGGTATACACAAGGGGAGTGACGATCGCCCCCACCTGTCCTGCAAGGCCGGGCCTCTCCCCCAAATTTCCTCTGCAGACCTTTTGCCGGGACGGCAAAATGCGTCGCACGTCTCCGACCGTGACAGGTCTGTGGCTAAGCTAAGCGCCATGACCCGAAATGTTCCCGATCCCGCACAGACACGCCGCCGCGTTGCCCGCGCCTGGCCCCTTATGCGCGCCGCGACACGGGCGCTGCGCCTCTATGTGCAGGCCGTGATGCTGCTGGCACCGGGCGGCGCCCGGACGCGCCTGTTGCCGGGCACATCGGCCAGTGTCGCCATGCTGGAACATGCCTTGCGCTGCCTGCTGATCCTGATGGGCCGCAAGGCGCCGCCACCGGTGCATGCGCCATGGGCGGCGGGCCTGGCGGGCACGGGCCGATCATCTCGCCCCGGCGCTGCCCGTGTGTTTTCCGTCGCCGTCGGTAAGGCCTTTGCGGGCGCGTTCCGTCCACGCGCCACACCCGCGCCACCCCCGTCGTACCCCCGTGCCACGCCCTTGCCACCGACGCCCGGCGCCCGTGACGTCCACCTCACGCACAGCCTCGACCTGCTGGCCGAGGCCTTCCGAAATCCGGAACTGCATGCCCTGCGCATGGCAGCTTACATAAAATCCCGTGGCGGGCGCCTGCGCCCCGCACCGGCCATCCGACCGGATGCCGAAACATGCCTCATCGTCAGCGATCTTGTCTCCAACCTGCCGCCAGCGGCTGCGTACCAGGGCTCCCCTGCGCCGGGCTTTCGTGCTGGCCGATCAAGCTTTGCCCCCCGCACCAATATCTCCGTGTCCCCGGCGCAGGCAGGGGCGGCGAATCCCGCCCTATTCAGGCTGCGCGGGTTCCACCAAAACACCCTCTGTCTCCAGCGCGCGCAGCACATCGCTCGCCATCCAGGTTTCCGCGTGCGAAATCTGGTGTTCACGCTTCAGTTCGAGCCCGAAGGGCAGGACAAGTGTTTCTGATGGGCCGACGGGAACGGTCTCATGCTCGGCGAACAATGAGCGCGGCTCCGGCGTCGGCAGCATCGCCGCCAGCAGGAAGCCCCCGGCAAGGATCGCCCCGGCCCACACATTCGATTTGAATACGCCCAGTGCGTCCTGCTCCTGGCTCGTTTTGAGCTGCACCACCTGCCACACGCCATGCGCAAAGAATGCCAGCCCTGTCACAGCGCCCGCCCGGACCGACCCGTTGAGCGCGGCCGCCAGTGCCACCAGCGCCGCTGCACCCATATGGAAGCAGAAGCTCGCCAGCACCGCCCGCTTGCCGAACAGGCGCGCGGTCGACCGCACGCCGATCAGCGCATCGTCTTCGCGGTCCTGCAGGGCATAGATCGTGTCATAGGCAATCGTCCACAGGACCAGCCCGGCATAGAGAATGAACACCGGCACCGACAGGCTGTCCGCCGTCGCCGCGCCGACGAGAACGCCCCAGTTGAAGGTCAGGCCCAGCCAGGCCTGCGGCCACCAGGTCACCCGTTTCATGAACGGATAGGCCGCCACCAGCGGCAGCGCACACAAGGCCACAAGTTTCGCGTCGCCCGGCAGGCAGGCCCACACGGCCAGCCCCACCGCCAGCTGCACACCGAGGAACGTGAACGCCTCGCGCAATGTCACCGCGCCCGACGGCAGCGGCCTCAGCGCCGTACGCGCCACCTGCGCATCGAAATCCTTGTCGGCAATATCGTTCCACGTACAGCCCGCGCCGCGCATCGCCACAGCGCCCAACAGGAACAGCGGCACCCAGAACAGGTCGACCAGGTACAGCCCCGTGCGCATCCGCTCGAAGGCGAGGCCAATCAGGCAGGGCAGGTAAAGCAGCCAGATGCCGACAGGCCGGTCCAGCCGTGCCAGCATGGCATAGGGCTGCATCCAGTCAGGCAGCTTTGCCAGCAGCCCGGGCAGGGCGCTGTCAGCCGGAATGGCTTGCAGGCTGGGCCTGCTGGTGGTGTTGAACTTGTTCATTTCGCGGCTTATACAGCGAAACGCGCCCTTTCACAGCCTCAAGCAACCATCGCGCGAACGCTCATCCCGCCGTCAGTTCGAAGGCGTATTGCTCGGTATCCACGCTGGCCTGCGCCCTCTCGTTATAGCGGGGCCCTTTCACCGCCTCGGGCGCGAACACTGCATCGAGATGGGCCACGTGCTCAGGCGCCAGCGCTACCTGCGCTGCGGCGAAATTGTCCCGCAAATGCTTGGCGCTGGTCGTGCCGGGGATCGGCACGCAATCCGGGTCCTTCACCAGCGTCCAGGCAATCGCCAGCTGCGACATCGTACAGCCAACGTCGCTGGCCATTTCCTGCGCCTGTTTCAGCAGCGGCAGGTTCTCGGTCCAGTAGGGCTCGGTCCAGCGCGGGAAGATGCGCCGCATGTCGGCGGCATGGTAATCCTTCGGTGCGGGGGGATTGTCGGCGAGGTAGCCGCGCCCTACAGGCGAGAACGGCACGAAGGTCACGCCCAGCTCCTTGCAGGCACCCAACACCGCGATCTCCGGGTTGCGCGTCAGCAGCGAGTATTCAGACTGCATCGCCGACACCGGGTGCACCGCATGCGCCCGGCGCAGCAGGCCCTCACCCATTTCCGACAGGCCGACCATGCGGATCTTGCCCTCACTCACGAGGTCCGCCATCGCGCCCATGGAATCCTCGATCGGCACATTCTTGTCGGGCCGGTGCATGTAGTAGAGGTCAATCACATCGCGCTGCAGCCGCTTCAGGCTCGCCTCGCAGGCCGCCTTGATGCTCTCAGGTCGCGCATCGATCCGCCGCTGCTCGCCATCGAACAGCAGCACGCATTTGCTCGCCTGCAGGTAGTCGTTCTTCCGGTCCTTCAGCGTTTCGCCGATCAGCGTCTCGTTCTTGCCGAAGCCATAGATCGTCGCCGTGTCGAGAAAATTGTATCCGAGATCGAGCGCCTCGTGCAGCAGCGCCGCCGCATCACCCTCATCCGATGGCGGGCCATAGCCATGATGCAGGTTCATGCACCCTAGTCCTACAGGATAAACCGTGTCCGACCCCAGCTTGCGCGGTGCTATACTCATGATGCTGCTCTCTGATGTTTTGGTTCCAGGCGCAGACTAGGCGCTAGGCGCTGCCGGGGGCAAGTGGGCCGCTCAAACGCCGCCGAAAACGGGGCGGCCTACTGCGTGCCTTAACTCACGACAAAGCGCTCAAACGATGTTAGCCAATGTGTACGCAAGACAGTTCGGGGACGCAGATTGCAGAAGTTTATCCAGGAACAACAACGCCGGAACGTGTTCCGCGTCGCTTCGATCTATGCGGTCGGCGGCTGGCTATTGATGTAGCTCGCGGTCGTTCTCGAGACGACTTTGCTGCTCCCCAGCTGGTTTGATACGCTGATCACGATCCTCGTGCTGATCGGCTTCCGGGTCGTTGTTTTCGGGGCATGGGCGTTCGAGATGACGCCGGACGGGTTGAAACCCACCGGCAGGGTCGATCCGGAATCAAGCGTCGCGGGCCGCACCGGCAAGCGGCGCGACATTGTCCTCGCTGCCGCAGCGGCCCTCCTCGTGGTGGTCATTATCGGCGACCGAGTCATGCCTTCCGGCAAGGCCGCCGCCAACCAGAAGTCGGTCGCCTCGGAAGACTTTTCCATCGCCGTCCTGCCGTTTGCGGACATGAGCCCGGATGGCGACCAGGAATATTTCGCCGATGGCATTTCCGAGGAATTGCTCAATGTTATGGCCCAAGCGCCCGGCCTCGCCGTGGCGGGGCGCACATCCTCGTTCGCCTTCAAGGGGCAGAACACGGACCTGCGCGAGATCGCCCAGATTCTCGACGTTGCCCATGTGCCCGAAGGCTCCGTCCGCAAGTCCGGCAACAAGGGCCGCGTCACGGCCCAGCTCATCCGCGCCGACAATGGCTTCCACATGTGGTCCGACACCTATGATGGCGACCTGACTGACATCTTCGCCGTGCAGGACGAGACCGCCAATGCCATCCTGACAGAGCTGAAGCCGCAACTCATGGGCAAGGTTACGCCCATCGCGGCCCCGCGCATGGACATTGCCGCCTACGACCTCTACCTGCTCGCCCAGCAGAAGGCTGCCCTCAACACGATGGCCGGCTTCAAGGATGCTGCTGACGCCCTCGACAAGGCCCTCGCCATCGATCCGGATTTCGTTCCCGCCCTTGCATGGCGCGGCTATTACGAGCTGATGATGTCTGATGGAGAGGGCGCCGCCGGAGACATTCCGGCCGAGGAAGCCATCACGCGTGCGGACCAATGGACCAGCCGCGCGCTCAAGCTGGACCCCGTTCTGCCGATGCCCTCTTCGCCCGTGCCGGGCTGTTCTCGATGGGGTTTGATGCCGGGACCCGGAACAAGGCGGGTGCACTTTATGAACGCGCCCTCGCGATCAAACCCAATTTTGCACTTGCAAGGAATGACTACGGCTATTGGCTGAACGACCAGAAACGGTTTGACGAGGCCATTGCGCAATTCGAAGTGGCGCTGGCGCGCGACCCGGCCCAAAGCGACCTAAACACAAATTTGTTGGCTTACTACGGCCGCCTGGGTGACTTCGATAAGGCGCGCGCCCAGGTCGACAGATGGCTCGCCATCTCACCGGAGAATCCGGGACCTCACGCGTTCAGGGCGTCTCTGCAGGAAGCTTCCGGCAATCTGGCAGAAGGGCTGAAGTTTCGTCGCAAGGTGCTCGCCATGGCGCCGCACGATCCGAGAGCATCGCCAGACGTTCATTTCGGCGAACTGGGACTGGGGGAATTCCAGACGGTCCTGAAAGCTGACGAGCCTTATTTGCGCTATCGGGCGATGGTCCTGATGGGCCGCAAGGATGATGCGCGGGCGCTGGTCAGGCAGGAAACGGATGCGCGACCGGACTTTCCGCAACAGCAGTCCGACTATCTCGATGTCCATAACAGCATCCACGATTGGGCAGAAGTTGCTCGCTACTATGATGAAGCCTGGGGCAGCCCGGAATCCTTCCAGCAGGCCTGTATCTGGCCGCCCTACACATACGTCCTGCCGGCCCTGCTCGACGCCGGGCACCGGGACGCGCCTGCCATGCTGGCGGCGGCAAGACGGGCCATTGATGCGGATCGCGCGTCTGGTTTCCGGAACGCCAACTACGATATGAACGAAGCCGGGATATATTTTCTCGAGGGCCATCCGGGCAAGGCGACGGACCTGTTGGAACTGGCCTATTCGAAGGGCAAGCGCGACATCTACCTGTTCATCTATCCCAGCCTGAACGACGCGCCCAGGCCCCGGCTTGAAGCCCTTGAGGCCAAGGTCGCCGCCGACATCAATGCCGAACGCGCCATGCTGGGCTGGCCCGCCATCGAGATGCCGAAGGCCTATCGCGCAGACTAGAGCAGGGTGGGTTGAGTATCGCGGACATATTCCCGATCCCAGACTTTTCACGCAAGAGAAGGGTGTTTTAGTTTATGGAAACACATGCGCGCGTCGATGTGGGGTGCTGCACGGCCTACTGGACGATGCAGACCGGGCACAGCCTTGTCAGCGAAATCTCAGTCGATCGGTCCGGTCATATTTACGAGACATATTTTGTCTCAAAACGAGGCCTTGAGGGCCTCACGGCCAATGCGCTGCTTGATCACGTAAAGGCAGCTCATCTGAATTATGATCATGATGCGGACATCCGAATCTCGGCCTGCGTGGCTGAGGATCGTCTCGGCGAAATATTCTGCGCACTTGATGTATGCATTGCAGACAAGTCCAGACTGTTCAGAAAACGCCCTCCGTTTTATCAATTTTACCAATCTACGGATATTCCCCTCTCGCTGCGTTGGGACGCGTTCAAACGGTTCAGGGAAGCACAGGAAACGCAGGTGCCATTTCTCCTGATCGAAGGTCAGACAGGCAGCCCCAGTTGGGGCGACAGCGAAACGGCCAGCATGATATCAATCGACAGTCTGGCGCAGCTGGAAGCCAGACTGAAGGCGGCGCTCTGCGTTATTCCGGCAAAAGACTATTGCACCTTCAATCTTGGTGTTCTCGATACCCGGAATAATGACCAGCCATTCAACCAGGCCGCCTATTGTCTTGCAGACCAGTGGCCGCTTACGCTCAGGCGACACCCTGATGGCGGCTAATATCATTGAGTTCGCGTGCGCCGCGCGGGTTCTGGGAGATGATTCCAGCTGAATCCAACAGACAATCACACAGGCAAGCTGGGCACCGAAGGTTGATGCCGGTTATCGGCTTAGCTGATCGAAACGGTCTTGCGGTTGACGAACGACTTGATACCGTCCGCCGCGAGTTCGCGTCCGTAGCCGGACTGTTTTACCCCGCCAAAGGGCAGCCGCGGATCTGAGGCAACCAGTGCGTTGACGAAGGTGGAACCTGCTTCAAGGTCGCGCACGGCCTGTTCGATCTCGCCCTCATCCTGCGTGAAGATCGCAGAGCCGAGGCCGTAATCGCTCCGGTTGGCCCTGCTGATCGCCTCGCTCAGGCTTTTGACGCGCCAGACATTCGCCACCGGTCCGAACATTTCCGCGTCCGCGCCCGGCGTGCCGTCCGGTGCCTCGGCCAGCACCTGCGGTGCAAACCACCAGCCTTTGTCATCCACCTTTGCCGGCGTGCTGATCCGCTTCGCGCCGCCCTTCAGCGTCGCCGCGACCTGCTCGGCCAGTTCGTCGCGGATCGCTTCTGTCGCCAGCGGCCCGATATCCGTCTCCTCCAGCAGCGGATCGCCGACGCGCAGCGCTTGGATCTTCTCCACGAAGGCCTCGGTGAACGCGTCGTAGACATCGGCGTGAACGAAGAAACGCTTCGCCGCGATGCAGGACTGGCCATTATTCCGTGTGCGTGACTTCACCGCCGTATCCACCGCCTTGTTCATGTCAGCTGACGGCATCACGATGAACGCGTCCGATCCACCGAGCTCCAGCAGCGACGGCTTCAGCTCCTCACTGGCAACACTGGCCACGGCCCGCCCGGCGGGGCCCGAGCCGGTCAGCGTCACGGCTTTCACGCGCGGGTCGCGGATAATGCCCTCGACGGCTTTCGAGCCGATAAGCAGCGTCTGGAAACAACCGTCCGGGAATCCGGCCTCGCGAAACACCGCCTCGATATTCATGGCCGAGCCCCAGACATTCGAGGCATGTTTCAACAGGCCGACATTGCCCGCCATCAAGGTCGGTGCGGCAAAGCGGAAAACCTGCCAGAATGGAAAATTCCACGGCATCACGGCCAGCACCGGGCCAACCGGCAGGTGGCGCACATAGGAGCGTTTCGCCTCGGTCTTGATCGGCTCGTCGGCCAGGTAGGCTTCTGCATGCTCGGCATAGTGGCGGCAGACGAGGGCGCATTTCTCCACCTCCGCCACGGCTTCGCGCAGCGGCTTGCCCATTTCCAGCACCATCGTGCGGGCATAGGCGTCCTTTCGGTTCTCCAGGATGTCGGCGGCCTTGTGCATCAGGCGCGACCGCTCGGTGAAGCTTGTCAGGCGCCATGTCCGGAAGCTGTCATCCGCCCGTTCGATGGCTGCATCGAGATTGGCGCTGGCCAGCGGCGTAAAGCTTTGCAGCACGTCTCCGGTGGCGGGGTTGATCGAGGTGACGACTGGCGTGCTCATGAGGCGATCCTTCGGCTTAACTTCAATCCTATATAGGCATATAGAGCGCCAATGAGTTCCATGCCTCGCCTTTTCGTGAACAGTGATCTTGTCGAAGGAGAAGCCTTTGCGCTCGACGAGGGGCAGGCAAACTACCTGATCCGCGTCATGCGCCTTGGCTTGGGTGACGCCGCCCGCGTCTTCAATGGCCGCCACGGTGAGTGGCGCGCCGAGATCAACAAGATTGAGGGCCGCCGGGCCGAATTGACGCCCGTGGACCAGTTGCGCCAGCAGGAGACGAACGGCTGCGCGCAGCTGACGCTCCTCTTTGCCCCGGTGAAGAAGTCCGAGACCGATTTCATCGTCGAGAAGGCCACCGAGCTTGGCGCTGCCCGGATCCAGCCCGTGATCACCGAACGCACCCAGACCCGGACCGTCCGCCTCGACCGGTTCCAGAAAATCGCCCTCGAAGCGGCCGAACAGACCGAACGCCTTGACCTGCCGGACGTGAGTGACGCCACCAGCCTCGACGCGGCGCTGGCGGCCTTGCCATTCGGCACGGCGCTGATCTTCTGCGACGAGGCGGGCGACGAGGCAGAGGCGCCCTGGGGCGGCCAGTCCGGCCGGGCCCGCCCGATGGCGGAAATACTGCCGGCCCTCAAGGGCCAGCCCGCTGCCATCCTGATCGGTCCCGAAGGTGGCTTCAGCCCCGCCGAACGCGCCCACCTGCGCGCCCGCGCCAGCACTCATCCCGTCAGCCTCGGCCCGCGCATCCTGCGCGCCGAAACGGCTGCAGTGGCGGCGATGACCTTGTGGCAGGCCTTGTGTGGGGATTGGGGTTAGGTCTACCGGCTCGTCCTTCGACTTCGCTCAGGATGAGCTTCTGCAAACATGGCCCCGGAGGGCTCATCCTGAGCGAAGTCGAAGGACGGGCCCGGGCTTGTTGTCGGCCTAGAACGACCAGCGCTTCAGCGGCATGGGCACGTCGTCGACCCAGCGGCGCTTCCAGTCGAGTACGACGCCGACGCGGTGATCGATCTTGCCGTCCCAGTGCGGTTGCAGGCCGACGGCCTGCAACAGGTCGAACAATTCCTGCGCGATGGCGATATGAGCGACGTCCATCTCCGAACGCGCCGCGCCATAGCTGAAATACAGTCCGTGGCCTTCAACGGCGCTTTCGGTGTCCTGCTGGTGGAAAAAGACATAGCCCCGGGCGAGGTGGCCCATGGCTTCGTAGTCTTCAATCTCGACGCCGATTTCGGCAGCGCCGCAATTGCCGCAGCAAGTGAAGTTTTGCCGGGCGACAATGCCATTGTCTTCCAGCGTGTCCATGGCCAGTTCGAGGCGGTCATAGTCGGTCAGCACCGGCCAGTTTTCCTGCTCGTCGACCAGTGCCTGCACCGCCGTGACCAGCACCTGGCGCACCTCCACCCGGCGGTCACGTTCGGACATGGTCGTCTCGAAGTCCTCGGTGAGTTCGAACAGAATGTCTTCGATCTCATCGATTTCCTCATAGCCGCCCCGTACGTGGATATGTGCCCACATTTTCAGGTCGTCACGCTCGTCTGCCTTCAGCCTGTTCACGCTAGTCCCTCTAAAATCTCAGTTTGAAGGTTAAGATAACCCGGTTGGCGTTCGGATGAAACATCCCTATGTGCACTTCCATCGCCGATTCATGGGAGGCACCTGATGACCACACCGACGTCGGACATCGACGAGTCCTCCGCACGTATCGAATCCAAGTCCGAACTGGTTGATTATCTTGCCGCAGGGTCAAAGCCCATGGCGGACTGGCGGATCGGCACGGAACACGAGAAATTCGGCTTCATCAAGGACGGCTTGCGCCCGCTGCCGTATGAGGGCGACGCCTCGATTCGCGCTATGCTTGAAGGCCTGCGCGACCAGTTCGGCTGGGAGCCGATTGTCGAGGGTGGCCACCTGATCGGCTTGAAACAGAACGGCGCCAGCGTCTCGCTCGAGCCCGGCGGCCAGTTCGAACTCTCCGGCGCGCCGCTCGAAACCATCCACCAGACCTGCAATGAAGTCGGGCGCCATCTGGAAGAAGTGCGCCAGGTGGCTGAACCACTGGGTGTGGCGTTCCTTGGTGCCGGCGCCAGCCCGCTCTGGAGCCTTGCGGAAACACCGGTCATGCCCAAGGGCCGCTACCGCATCATGACCAATTACATGGACAAGGTCGGCCGCCTTGGCCGCCAGATGATGTTCCGCACCTGCACCGTGCAGACAAATCTCGATTTCGGCTCGGAAGCCGACATGGTGAAGAAATTCCGCGTGTCGCTGGCCTTGCAGCCGCTCGGCACGGCCCTGTTTGCCAACTCGCCTTTCCTCGACGGGCGCCCGAACGGCTTCGTGTCCTATCGCTCGCAGATATGGACAGATACCGACCCCGACCGAACGGGCATGTTGCCTTTCGTGTTCGAAGAGGGGTTCGGCTTCGAGCAATATGTCGACTATGCGCTCGACGTGCCGATGTATTTCGTCCGCCGCAAGGGCGAGTATCTCGATGCCAGCGGCCTCAGTTTCCGCGACTTTATGGCCGGAAAGCTGCCGATCCTGCCGGGCGAAAAGCCAGCCATGGACGATTATATCGATCATCTCTCGACGATTTTCCCGGAAGTGCGCCTAAAGCAATTCCTCGAAATGCGCGGGTCCGATGCCGGCCCGTGGAGCCGCCTGTGCGCCTTCTCCGCTTTCTGGACGGGCCTGTTGTATTGCCCGGACTGCCTCGATGGCGCTTGGGACCTCGTGAAGGACTGGACGGCAGCCGACCGCGAATCGATGCGCCAGGGCGTGCGGACACTGGGCTTGCGGACGCCTATTCCCGGCGGCGGTTCGATGCAGGACCTCGCCAAACAGGTGCTCGTGCTCTCCCGGCAGGGCCTGAAGAACCGGGCGAACCTCTCCACGTCAGGGGACGACGAGACCGGCTACCTCACCGAACTCGATGACATAGCAACCACCGGCCTCACCCCTGCCGACCGCTTGCTGGCCCGCTATTACAGCGCCTGGAATCGCGATGTGCGACCGATTTTCGCGGAAGAGGCGTATTAGGGGCGCGCTTTTGCGCCTTTGGAGCTGCGCATAAGCACAAATTGCCTTGAGCCTTTGCCCGGCGCATGGTCAAACTGGCCCCCTGCGCGGATGGCGCACCACAGACTGCAACGAGCCTGGGGAGGGCCACTGTGACAGACATTCCAGTATCAAAAACGGATCCCGTGGCGGGAGACACCAGCTTTTTCGGACACCCGAAGGGCCTGCTGATCCTGTTCCTGACCGAGATGTGGGAGCGCTTTTCCTTTTACGGGATGCGCGGCCTGCTGATCATCTACCTAACCCAGCACTTCCTGTTCTCGGACGAGAAATCGGCGCTGATCTACGGCGCCTATACGGCGCTGGTCTATGTCATGACGATCATTGGCGGCACGCTCGCCGACAAGTATCTCGGCCAGCGGAAAGCCGTGACATTCGGGGCAATCCTGCTGGTCCTCGGGCATTTTGGCATGGCGTTCGAGGGCTCCGGCTCGCAACAGATCGCCACGATCAACGGCGCCGAATACGAACTGACCCTTGATGGTCGCGGCGGCGACGGCAACCAGATCATCGTTCAGGGCGACAAGGTCTCCCCGATCAGTTTCGACAATGAAACCAATGAACTCGTGATCGGCGACCCGGCACTGATGGGCCTGCCCGAGCGTATCGACCGGGCCAGCTATGACACGAAGATCATCCAGCAGGACCTGTACAAGAACATCCTGTTCCTGTCGCTTGCCCTGATCATTGCCGGGGTCGGCTTCCTCAAGGCGAATATCTCGACCATCGTGGGCGCACTCTACGGTGTCGGCGACGCACGCCGCGATTCCGGTTTCACCCTGTTCTACATGGGCATCAACCTCGGCGCATTCCTGTCGTCGATCACCTGCGGGATCCTCGGCATCGTCTATGGCTGGGCTTGGGGCTTTGGCCTGGCAGGCATCGGCATGCTGGCTGGCCTGGTCGTGTTCCTCTGGGGCCAGAAATACCTTGGTGGCCGCGCGGATCCGCCGGATGCTGAAAAGCTGCGGCAGTCTGTTCTTGGCCCGATCAACGTGGAATGGGCCTGCTATCTCGCCGGTCTCTTGATGATCGGTGTTTCGATGCTGCTCGTGATGAATGAAGAGATTGTCGGCGGCATTCTTGGCCCGATCGGCATCCTGATGTTCCTGTTCCTCGTCGGATACGCGATGCTGCGCCTCAAAGGGACTGAGCGGAACCGGATGTTTGCCGCGATCTATTTCGTGCTGGCGCAGATCCCGTTCTGGGCTCTGTTCGAGCAGGCGGGTTCTTCACTGAACCTGTTCACGGATCGCCTTGTTGACCGTTCACTGTTTGGTTGGTCGGTTCCGGCGCCGGTGTTCCAGTCACTCAATGCCGCCTTCATCTTCATTTTTGCGCCGATCATCGCCTGGTTGTGGATATGGCTGGCCAAGCGTGACAAGGAACCATCGACTCCGGTGAAATTTGCCATTGGCGTCTTCGGTGTCGGCCTTGGCTTTCTCGCCCTTGTGGCAGGCATCCAGACGGTCGGTCCGTCGGCCATGACGCCGGTCCTGTTCATTTTCCTGATCTACTGGATACACACGATGGCAGAACTGATGCTGTCACCTGTCGGCCTGTCAGCCGTGACCAAGCTCGCGCCAGCACAAGTCGTTGGCATGACGATGGGCGCCTGGTTCCTCTATTCGGGACTGTCGAATTTCCTCGCCGGCATTATCGCCCGGTCCACGGGGTCTGAGACCATTGGCGGCCAGTTGACCGATGTCGCTGCGGCTAAGGCAACCTATATCAGCGTCTATAGTTCGGTGGGCTATATCGGGATCGGCATTGCGGTCGTGATGTTGCTGATCTCGCCGCTGATCAAGAGCTGGATGAAAACGGACGAAGGCACGATGGTCTAGCCGTGCTACGAGGCTCAAACAAAAGGGCGGCCTTAGCGGGCCGCCCTTTTTCGTTTCGGATGAAAACAGGTCTATCGCATCGGGGGATTGAAGGGATCGGTCGGCAGGCCGCGTTTGATCCAACCGTCACCGGAGCCAAGATGACCCGTCATGCCTTCGGTCACGTTGAACACGTGGGCGAAGCCTTCTGCGGCCAGTTTCTCGGCCGCAGAGGTCGATCGGTTGCCTGATTTGCAGATCACTGCGACGGGCTGCTCGAGATCGCCGTAAACGGCTCCCCGCGCGCGTGCCACAAAGTCGATATCCTGAAGTGTGGCACCCACACTATCACGCGGCATGCCGGTCATGGCCCATTCTGACGGCGTGCGCACGTCGATCAGGATGAGCTCGCCTTTCTGGGACATCTGGAAAGCTGAATCGGCACTCAGGGTTTCCACATCCGCCATCGCCGCGCCGCCAAAGCCGAGGGCCCCGCATACCAGTCCCAGGAACTGAACTCTCATCGCCGTCACTCACCTCTGCGCCGCCAGGGGGCTTGGCCCTTGGTCAATGTCGCAACAAAGTGGCAAAACCTCCGTGAGGCCGCAAGAGTCTCCCGTTAAAATGACAGGAATTTTATCCGGCGCCGCCTACGGTCAAGGCACCGACCTTAAGGGTTGGCTGTCCGACGCCCACCGGCACTGACTGCCCGCCCTTGCCGCACACGCCGACGCCGTCATCCATGGCGAAATCGTTGCCGATCATAGAGATCTGCTGAAGCACGGTTGGCCCATGGCCGATCAGAGTGGCATTCTTGACCGGCGCGACGATCTTTCCGTCCTCGACGAGATAGGCCTCGGTGCACTGGAACACGAAATTGCCGGATGTGATATCGACCTGTCCGCCACCAAAATCGACCGCCCACAGGCCGCGCTTGATCGATGCGACGATCTCGGCAGGGTCCTTGTCGCCGCCCAGCATGACAGTATTGGTCATCCGGGGCATGGTCTGGGCCTCATAGCTTTCGCGGCGGCCATTGCCGGTCGGGGCGACGCCCATCAGGCGGGCGTTCAGCCGGTCCTGCATATAGCCCTTCAGGATGCCGTCCTCGATCAGGACCGTGCGCTGGGTCGGCGTGCCCTCGTCATCGAAGGAAAGCGAGCCGCGGCGTGCCTCGATACTGCCATCGTCGATCACGGTGACGCCTTTGGCCGCCACCTGTTCGCCGATCCGGCCAGCATAGACGCTGGTGCCCTTGCGGTTGAAATCGCCTTCGAGGCCATGGCCGACAGCTTCGTGCAGCAGCACGGCCGGCCAGCCAGGGCCGAGCACGACTTCCATGACGCCTGCCGGGGTCGGAATGGATTGCAGGTTGACCGAAGCCTTTCCGAGGGCGCGGCGGACGAGGTCCTGCCAGCGGCCCGGCTGGATCCACTCGTCATAGGCCGCACGGCCGCCTGCACCAGCGCTGGCGGATTCGCGCCGGCCGCTTTCTTCCAGTGTCACGGAAACATTGAGGCGGACCAGCGGACGTATCTCGGAGAACATCGCGCCGTCCGGGCGGATGATATCGATCTCCCGGTGGCTGCCGGCAAGCGATACCGAGACCTGCACGACGCGTGGATCAAGCGCCCGTGTCCAGGCATCGATCTCGGCGAGCAGGCCGGTCTTGACCGTGAAGTCGGGCGCCGATGTCGGGTCGATCGGCGCATACAGGCGGCGGTTGGTCGGATGCGGACCGTCGGCCAGTTTGCCGGAATAGCCGCGCTTGGCCTGCGAGGCTGTCTGCGCCGCGCGGGTAATCGCGCCCAAGGACAGCTCGGAGCCATAGCCACTGCCCTGCGCTTCGCCAGCGACGACCCGCAGGCCGAAGCCCTGGTCTGTATCAAAGGCGGCCGATTTCAGCCGCCCGTCATCGAACATGAAACTTTCAGAGCGTGAGCGCTCAATGAACAGGTCACCGTCATCTCCGCCGGACACGGCGTCAGACAGGATATCCGCAGCGCGGGCGACATCGAAAGGCAATTGGGTCTGGGTCATCCATCCTAAATGCGGGTGATCGGCGCCCGCAGCAAGGGCAAACCCTGTCATCGACGCACAATCGGCTAGGCTGGTGGCTTGGCGTCGGGCAGGGGCACAGGGTTCGCGTCCGCCGCTCGGGCTTGCCAGGCTTACTGGCGCTTGCTGAGCTGAACATCACGGCCAAAAATGAATTTCAGGATGCGCCGGTCGGAGCGAGAGAGCTCATCCCGGTCAGCCAGGAACTTTCCGAAGCCGGACATGCCGGGCACATGGTCGGAGACGACTTTCATGGTCAGCAGCATCGGCGTGGACAGAAGCATGCCCATGAATGACCAGAGCCAGGCCCAGAGCGCGAACGAGACCAACACGACCACGGCATTGAGCCGCAGTCGTCGGCCGACCATGACCGGGGTCACGAACTGTCCCTCGAACGAGGTCAGGCCCCAATAGACGACCGCAGGCAGGATGGCTGCCGCGGCCGAATCAAAACTTACCAACGCGACGAGGAAGGAAATGCCGACCCCGGCCATCGCCCCAATATAGGGAATATAGTTCAACAGGAAGCCGGCGAGACCGAACAGGACCGGGTCCGGCATGCCGATGGCCCACATTGCGAGGCCGATGGCGACGCCAAGGCCCATATTGATGAGGGTGATGGTCAGCAGGTAGACCGACAGCTGGTTCTCGATCGCCCGGGCCACAGCGAGTGCGCGCCGTTTATCCTTCAGCGTCGGCATCACCTGCACAAGCTTTTCGTAGAACAGGTCTCCGGACGCGATCAGGAAGAAGGCGAGGGTCAGGCAGATCACGACCTGGCCGGCCATGACGGGCATCTTGTCGGTAAATCCGGCCAGGAAGCCCGGCTCGCGAATGGTGACTGTGTCCGTGGCGGGTTCCTTGCCGGCGATGTGTTCGATCTGCTCGGTGGCATCCATGACCGGCTGGACGGTACCTGTCAGCTCATTCAGCTTGTCACCGATTTCTTCGATCATGTGCGGGGGGCCGGCGAGGCGGTCCTGCACGGCACCGGACACGAAATAGCCGAGCGTGCCGATCGAGCCGAGCAGGGTCAGAAGGATGATGGCCGCCGAGACGCCCGATGAGAAGCCGAAACGGTCCATCGCTCGGCGGACCGGGCTGAAGATCAGCGCCAGCATCATCGCCGTGACAATCGGAACAATAAGGCCCGGCGCGATCGTCAGGACGCTCAGGGCCATGATCCAGAAAATGCCAACGAGCGCCCAGCCTTGATGGCTGGGCGCTCGCAGTGTTTCATCCGAATTGCTGGATGCGTCGGAAGTCATCTACGACGCAAGCCACCGAAGACGAGCGATACGACGAAGAGTATGACGAAGATCAGCGCCAAGAGCTTGGCGATGCCGGCGGCCGTGCCTGCAATGCCGCTGAAGCCGAGGACAGCCGCGACCAGCGCGACGACGAGAAAGATGATGGCCCAACGCAGCATGTTGTGTTTCCTTTTCCATTGTGGGTTCTGGAAAATGAAACGACAGGAATGGAAATTGGTTCCACTCCTTTCTAACGTACGTTCAGGGCCCTGCGCGCGAGGGTATCCCGACGATCAGTTCGTCGTGATCTGGAACCGTTCCATCTGGCGCTTGGCCAGGTCCGACTCAGGGTTCAGTTCATCTGCCCGTTTGAAGTCGAAATAGGCGCCCTGGATGTCACCTGTGTGTTCCCTGGCGATCGCGCGATTGTAGTAGGCTGCGTAGAGATCGTGGGAATCGAGTTCGATCGCCTTGTTCAGCGACACCATCGCCGCATTGTAATCCTTGCGCATGATATGGGCCGCGCCCTCGTTGAGGTAGGTCGCGCCTTCGTTCGGGTTCAGCCGTTTGGCGATGTCATAGTCCGAAAGGGCCGCCTCGAGCCTACCGTCACGCATGCGCAACACGCCGCGATTGGTATAGGTGGCGGACTTGTTCGTCAGGTTCATGATCTCGGCTTCTATGGCCTTGGTGCAGATTTTCTCACCGGCGCTGGCGGAAACACGCTGATACTTGGCGGCCTCGTAACAGTCCTTCGCGACGCCGCCTCCGATGATCGATACCTGGGCAATGGCCATAGGTGCCGACAGCGTCAATGCAATCAACGCGAGCGCGGGGAATTTTACCATTGTCGTCTCCCTGTCCTTTTATTTTTTGTAAGAATAGCACGAGTTCCCCCCAGCCGCGAGCGCCTGCGACAATATTGAGCGTCAAAACTGCTGGGTTGCCGGGGCGGTCTGGTATAGACCCATCTGAGCAATTCCAACGAGACGAGGATTCCTTCGTGCGACACTTCTTTGCCGCCTTGTGCGCTTCAATACTGGCTGCACCGGCCTTCGCTGCCGTCCCCGTCGACGGGGCGCTCGGCTTCCAGCCCGCTGCAACACGCATTGCTGAGCGCATCCACTTCTTCCACGATGACTATGTCATGTGGATCATTACGGCGATCACGATCTTCGTGTCGCTTCTGCTGGTCTGGGTCATGGTGCGTTACAATCGCAAGGCCAATCCTATACCGCGCAAGTTCAGCCACAATTCGCTGATCGAAGTGATCTGGACGGTCGTTCCGGCGCTGATCCTGGTCGCGATTGCCGGCCTGTCTTTCCCGAACCTCTACTATCAGGACGTGGTGCCGAACCTCGAAAAGATCCAGACCGAATCAGCCGCCCTGCTGGCTGACGGCAAGTCGGCCGAGTACGAGCGCTACACCAAGAACTATTTCCCGGATGCTGCCGCGAAGGGCTTCGTCAACGTCAAGGCGCAGGGCAACCAGTGGAACTGGACCTATTCCTATCCTGACATCGTTGATTCTGAGGGCCTACCGCTCGAATTCGTTTCGAACTCCATCTACAAGGGCACATCGAACGACCCGACCGACACGGACGTACGTCCGCGCAACCTCGCAGTTGACTATCCGATGGTCATCCCGGCGGGTCGTTATGTTCGCTACTACACCGCTGCCGCTGACGTGATCCATTCGTGGACCGTGCCTGCCTTCGGCGTGAAGACGGATGCCGTGCCAGGCCGCCTCAACGAGGGCTGGTTCCTGGTTGACGAGCCGGGCGTCTATTACGGCCAGTGTTCCGAGCTTTGCGGCGTTGATCATGCCTACATGCCGATCGAGGTGCGTGTCGTGCCGCAGGACCAGTTCGATGCCTGGGCCCAACTGATGCTAGCCGGCGACTATGACGCCGCCGCCGCGTCCGTTCGGACCATGGCCGCCCTTGAGCCGAGCACCCAGCTCGCCGCTAACCATTAAGCTTTCAAAGAAGAGTAGATCCGTCATGCCAATGGATGAAATCGCCCTCGACCATCACGACGATGCCCACGATCACAAGCCCGGCTTTTTCAAGCGCTGGTTCCTGTCGACGAACCACAAGGACATCGGCACACTCTATCTCATCTTCGCGATGTTTGCGGGTATCGTCGGCTACACGCTGTCGGGCCTGATCCGTTGGGAACTGGCTGAGCCGGGCATCGGGCCGATGCTCTGGATCGTCGAACACTTCCAGGGCGTGCAGGGCGACGCGGCCATCACGCATGCCAAGCATTTCTACAATACCGTGATCACCTATCACGGCCTGATCATGATCTTCTTCATGGTGATGCCGGCGCTGATTGGCGGTTTCGGTAACTGGATGGTGCCGCTGATGATCGGTGCGCCGGACATGGCCTTCCCGCGGATGAACAATATTTCGTTTTGGCTGACGGTTGCCGGTTTCGTGCTCGCCTGTATTTCAATGACTGTTCCGGGCAACTCGGCTGGTAACGGCTTCGGCGGCGGCTGGGTTCTGTATCCTCCGCTTTCCTCGACAACGGGCCACCCCGGTCCAGCCATGGACGTGCTGATCCTGTCGCTGCACACGGCCGGTATTGCGTCCATCCTCGGCGCGATCAACTTCATTGTGACCATCCTGAACATGCGTGCGCCTGGCATGACCATGCACAAAATGCCGCTGTTCGCCTGGGGCGTTCTCGTCACGGCTGTCCTTCTTCTGCTCGCACTGCCGGTTCTGGCGGGCGCGCTCACCATGCTGCTGACCGACCGTAATTTCGGATCGCAATTCTTCAATCCGGCAGGTGGCGGCGACCCGGTCATGTTCCAGCACCTGTTCTGGTTCTTCGGTCACCCGGAAGTCTACATCATGATCCTGCCGGCCTTCGGCATCGTCAGTCACATCGTGTCGACCTTCTCGAAAAAGCCGATCTTCGGCTATCTCGGCATGGCCTATGCCATGGTCTCGATCGGCGTCATCGGCTTCGTCGTGTGGGCGCACCACATGTACACGGTTGGTATGAACGTTGACCTGAAAGCCTATTTCATCGCAGCCACCATGGTGATCGCGGTGCCCACGGGCATCAAGATCTTCTCGTGGATCGCAACGATGTGGGGCGGCTCCATCGACTTCAAGGTGCCAATGCTTTGGGCCATCGGCTTCATCTTCCTGTTCACCGTCGGCGGTGTGACGGGTGTGGTGCTTGCCAATGCCGGTATCGACCATGCCCTGCATGACACCTATTATGTCGTGGCACACTTCCACTATGTGCTGTCGCTCGGCGCCGTGTTCGGCCTGTTCGCAGGCTGGTATTACTGGTTCGAGAAGATGTTCGGCATCAAGTATAATGGCATGATCGGCGGCCTGCACTTCTGGCTGATGTTCATCGGTTCGAACGTGCTGTTCTTCCCACAACACTTCCTCGGCCTGCAGGGCATGCCACGCCGCTACATCGATTACGCCGACGGCTTCCACACCTGGCACCTCGTGTCGTCGATCGGTTATGCGATCACGCTTGCCGCCACGCTGGTCTTCTTTATCGGCCTTGCCGAAGCGATGATCCGCCGTCGCAAGGGTGTCGCCAATCCATGGGGCGAAGGTGCAACAACGCTGGAATGGACGCTGCCTTCGCCGCCGCCATTCCACCAGTATAACGAGCTGCCGCACGTCACGAACAAGGGCGGCCACTAGACGCTTGCGTTGCCGACCCCGTCTTCGGGCCTGCACACGGATACGAGAATCGGGCGGCCCTGCGCTGAAAAGGCGTATGGGCCGTTTCGCTTGAATGCCCCATAAGGCTATGACCATGACCGACGCCCCCGCCACTCCCGCAAAGCGCTACGCCACGGCGAGCGATTATGTGAACCTGATGAAGCCGCGCATCATGATGCTCGTCGTCTTCACGGCAGCGGCTGGCCTCATCGCGGCCGCAAGTGTCACGCAGACGCCGATCAATCCGCTGATGGGCGCCATCGCGCTGCTGGCCGTGGCCCTGGGGTCGGGTGCGGCCGGCGCGATCAACATGTGGTTCGATTCCGACATCGACGCGATCATGACGCGCACATCCACGCGTCCGATCCCGTCCGGCGCCGTGCCGCGCGAGGAGGCCCTCGCCATGGGCCTGATCATGTCCGGCGTCTCGGTGATGCTGATGTGGCTGGCGTCGAACTGGCTGGCGGCGGCGCTGCTCGCCTTTTCGATCTTCTATTACGGCGTCATCTACACGATGTGGCTGAAGCGCTCGACGCCGCAGAACATTGTCATTGGCGGTGGGGCAGGGGCGTTCCCGCCGGTCATCGGCTGGGCCGCTGTCACCGGCAACACGCCGCTCGATGCGTGGATCCTGTTTGCAATCATCTTCTTCTGGACGCCGCCGCACTTCTGGGCGCTCAGCCTGCTGGCGCATGGCGAGTACGAGAAGGCCGGCGTGCCCATGCTGCCCGTGACGCATGGCGCCAAGGCGACCCGCCTGCAGATGTTGCTCTATACGATCGTCTTGGTTCCGCTGGCGCTGACGCCTGTCGTGACCGGTCTCGGCGGCTGGATATATGCGGTCACGGCAGTGGTGCTGGGCGCGGTCTTCATGACCTATGCCGTTCGGGTTTTCCGGTCGAAAGCCGGGGATGCCGATTGCACGGCAGCCGAGAAGAAACTGGCGCGCTCGATGTTCCTGTTCTCGATCCTCTACCTGTTCATCGTCTTTGCCGCGCTGATCATCGAGCATGCGACCGGCCTGTATTTCGCTGTGAAGGGTTTCTAGATGACCGACGAGAAAGAGCCGTACGCCGGCGAGTTCATGGATGCGCCGCGCATGGCGCCGGAGGCGATTGCCGCCCGCAAGAGGCGGAATTTCTGGCTGGGACTGGCCCTGTTCGGCTTTGTCGTCCTTGTCGCTGTGACAACCGTCATCCGTCTGTCGAACACCGACCTCAGCGAGGGGGCCGGCTTCTACTACAGCAATAGTGACGGCCGCGCGCCAGTCGGCGAAGCGCCGGCCCTGCCGCCGGGCATGACCGAGGAGCAGGCCGCTCCGCCAGCGGGACTTGAGCCCGGCGAGGCACCGGAATGAAATTGTCCAACCGCAACATGGGTCTCATCGCTGGCGCCGTCTTCGTCGGCATGCTCGGCCTCGCCTTCATGGCTGAGCCGCTCTACAAGAGTTTTTGTCAGGTCACCGGCTTTGGCGGCACGACCCGGATCGCGACGCGTGCGCCGAAGGAAATCCTCGATCAGGAGATTACCGTCCGGTTCGATGCGAACGTGGCCGACACGGCCCTGGTCTTCCGTCCTCTCCAACGCGACCAGAAAGTCAGGATCGGCCAGCACGGCCTTGCCTTTTTCGAGGTCGAGAACCCGACGAGCAAACCGATTCGCGTCATCGCGAGCTATAATGTGACGCCACATTTTGCGGGGCCGTATTTCTACAAGCTGGAATGTTTCTGCTTCGAAGAGCGTGTAATCGCGCCGGGCGAATCGAAGAAACTGCCGGTCGTCTACTTCATTTCCCCAGACATGATCGAGGATCACGTGGCCGGGCAACTTGAGACGATCACGCTCAGCTACACATTTTTCGACAGCACGGCCTATAAAGGCTCGCTCAAGCAGGAAGCCCGGGGTGCGGCGAATTCAGCCCGCCCAGGCTGAACCAGTTGCGTTTTTGGCGCGGAGGGGGCTAAACAGCGCAAAGCTATACGTGATAATTTCAAGGGGTTTTCCAAGCCATGTCCAGCGGCGACGTCAAACACGACTACCACCTCGTAAGTGCCTCACCCTGGCCACTGATCGGCTCGCTGGCCGTTCTGACGCTGGCCGTCGGCGGCGTGACCTATATGAAGGGCCTTTTCGGTCTTGAAAAAGGCACCTGGTGGCTGATGGCTATCGGTTTTGCCATGGTCGCTTATGTGATGATTGGCTGGTGGCGCGAAGTCGCCAAAGAAGGCGCTCTCGGCGACCATACGCCGGTTGTCAGCATTGGCCTGCGCTACGGGATGATCCTGTTCATTGTCTCGGAAGTCATGTTCTTCGTGGCCTGGTTCTGGGGCTTTTTCGAATTCTCGATCTTTGCGCACGCGCGTGTCGGCGACACATGGGATGCGACCAACCCGCTTTATGCCGATGCGCTGTCCCGTTTCAAGGACTGGCCGCCGGTAGGTGTCGAGACGTTCGACCCCTTCCACCTTCCGCTGATCAACACGCTGGTCTTGCTCCTGTCAGGTACCACTGTGACGTGGGCGCACCACGCGCTGCAGCACAATGATCGTTCCGGTGCCAAGCTGGCCCTGTTGCTGACCGTCCTTCTCGGCATGGGCTTCACCGCGCTTCAGGTGATCGAATACAGCCATGCCGGCTTCACTTTTGATGGCACGCTCTATGGTTCGGCCTTCTTCATGGCCACCGGGTTCCACGGTGCGCACGTTGTCATCGGTACCATCTTCCTCGCCATCTGCCTGATGCGCCTGATCATGGGCGGCATGACCGCGCAAAAGCACCTCGGCTTCGAATTCGCTGCCTGGTACTGGCACTTCGTCGACGTGGTGTGGCTGTTCCTCTTCGCCTTCGTGTACGTTGCGCCATACCTGATTTTCGAGGGCGGCAAGTAAGCGCCTTCAAGCGAACCTGGTTCGATCCCAGGCCCGCCGGCGCGTCCAACCGCCCGGCGGGCCTTTTTCTTAAGAGGCCTGCCCCCATGTCGTTTCGTCCGATGCCCGTGCTGACACTGTTCACCGTGCTCAGCCTCGCGCTGCTGGTCTGGCTCGGTAACTGGCAGTATGGCCGCTTCCTCGAAAAGATGGCGCTGGACAAGTCCGAGCTGGAATGGACGGTGATTGACGGAACGGTCGTGCCGGGCAGTGAGGCCATGGTCTATTCCTATATTGACGCGGCTGCCGCATGGCGGCGCTTCGTCGCCATCGACACGGGCGAGGAGATCGTCTTCACGCCGACCGAGGTGATTTACCAGGTCGAGCCGCCACAGCCGTGCCAGGGCCCCGAATGCGGCGCCGGCCTGCGCTTTGCCGCGCGCGGCCTTTACCAGGTGCCGCGCGGGCGCAATGCCTTCAGCGGAACCGACAGCCCGGAAACGGGCATCTTCTACACACTGGATCCCGCTGTTCTCGCGACGCTCCTGCCAGCTGGCGAGGCCAGCCGCGTGCACGGCCGCGTGTTCGAACCTGACACGATCCAACTCAGCGAGAATGGCCGCACCATGGTCAGCGACAATCCGTTCGCCCGTGTCCGCGCCGACTTCAAACTGCCGCCGCAGCGTCATTTCGGTTATGCGATCACCTGGTGGGGGCTCGCCATGGCGCTGCTCGGCGTGTATCTCGCCTTCCATCACCAAAAGGGCCGTCTGCGGCTGCGCAAGGGGAGCGATGCGTGAAATATGTCTCGACACGCGGACAGGCCGCACCGGTTGACTTCATCGGCGCCTGCCTTGCGGGCCTAGCGCCGGATGGTGGCCTATACGTGCCAGAGACCTATCCGCAGATTGCGCCGCCCAGGCCAGATGAACCTTATGCGCACGTCGCCGCGCGCATCCTGTCAGCCTTCGCAGGCGATGCCATTCCCGAGGCCGATATGCTGGCCATGTGTGAACGCGCCTATGCGAGCTTTGCCCACCATTCGGTCGCGCCGCTGACACAGGCCGGTCCCGGCCTCTGGCTGATGGAACTGCATCACGGCCCGACACTGGCCTTCAAGGATGTGGCGATGCAGATCATCGCCCAGCTTTATGACTATATGCTCGGCAAGACGGGCAGGCGCTTGTCCATCGTCTGCGCAACATCGGGCGACACGGGCGGTGCGGCAGCCGCCGCCTTTGCTGGCGCGAAGCATGCTGATCTCTTCATCCTGCACCCGCACGAGCGCATCTCGCCCGTCCAGCGCCTGTTCATGACCACGACCGGCGCGCCCAATGTTACCAATCTCGCCCTCGATGGCGACTTCGATGACTGTCAGGCGATCGTGAAATCCCTGTTCGCCGATAAGGCTTTTGTCGACGGCGTCGGCCTTTCGGGGGTCAATTCGATCAACTGGGCCCGTATCGCAGCGCAGTCAGTGTATTACGCTACCGCGCAGGCCGCCCTCGGCGGCAAGATCCGCTTCGTCGTGCCGAGCGGGAACATGGGTGATGCGCTCGCCGGCTATGTCGCTGCACGATGCGGCTTAATGACCGGCGGTTTCGAGATCGCCTGCGCCGTCAACGAGAATGACGCACTGGCACGCCTGTTCAAAACCGGAATCATGTCGCGTGCGCCGGCGGTGGCGACCCCGAGCCCGGCCATGGACATTTCCGTGCCCAGCAATTTCGAGCGGCTGCTCTATGAAGCCACTGGACGCGACGGCGACGCCGTGCGCAGCGTCTACGACCGATACAAACAAGCGGGCGAGGCCGAGCTGTCTGACGTCGCCAAGAACCGACTCGGCTGCGTTGGCATCACCGCGTCAGCCGTCAACAATGCAGACACGCTTGCCGAAATGGCGACCTTCGAATCCGAGACCGGCTGGCTGATCTGCCCGCATACGGCTGTGGGCACATTCGAGGCGCGCCAGTCGCCGCGCACCGACGTTGTGACCGTGGTGCTGGCGACAGCAGCTGCTGCGAAGTTCCCGGAGACCGTGAAAGAGGCCACTGGCCTCGACGCCCCCTTGCCTCATCGCTGCGGCTCGCTTCTGGCGCGTGGCGAAGTGTTCGACCGCCTTCCGGCAGACGTGGCGGCCGTGCGCGGCGTGATTGAAGCCAAGATGCAAGCGGCCCCCTGATGGCCGTCCTGCAGCGCGATACTTCGATCACGGCAGAACGCGTAGTTCTCACACCCCCCCGCAAGGCCGACTTTGACGACTGGGCCGCGCTGCGTTCGGCGAACCGTGAGCACCTTGAGCCCTGGGAGCCACTCTGGCCGGGCGACGCCCACTCGAAAGCCGACTGGGTGCGGCGCCTGAAAGTCTGGACGACGGCCTGGAAGGCGGGGCAGGCTTATGTCTTCCTGATACGCAACATTTCGGACAATACCCTCATTGGCGGCGCCTCTCTGACACATGTACGCAATTGGCCTGCTTCCAGCGCAAGTCTCGGTTACTGGCTGGGGGCGGACTTTGAAGGCAAGGGCTATATGCGCGAAAGCGTGATCGCCGTGTGCGACTGGGCTTTCGCGGATCTCCGTCTCTGGCGGATTGAGGCCGGGACGCTGGCCGAGAACAACCGGTCGCGTAAAGTCCTCGAAGCGGCGGGCTTCGAGGAAGAGGGCTATGCTCGCGCCTATCTCGAGATTGCAGGTGAGCGGCGTGACCACGTCCTTTTCGGTCTCGTCAGGCATCCGAAACGCAGTTAGCTTCAGCATGATGGCCAAATCCACTACAACGCAGCCTCACGGCAACTGGTACTGGCACGCGCCGTCCCAGCGCCTGCTCATCGAGGCGCCTCAGGCGACCGCCCTTTCCGACCTGTCGGGCGATTGGTCGATAGATGCGCTGGAGCAGATGCTGGAAGGCCTTAGCCGCGGGCGTCTCGGCAAGGCGTTCGGAACCGGCGATGGCCCGGTGCGGTGTGCCTTGCGTCTTTCGAATGGACGCGACGTTCATCTCGTCGGGGCATTCGTCGGACAATCCGAGGCGCGCGGAATGTTGCTGGTTGGTGACGACTTCCCGGAAATCGATCCGTCCGACCTGAAACCGGGTCCGGACCTGGCGCCTGTCTACCAGCCGATCATTTCCCTGCGCGACGGCCGCATCGCCGGCTTTGAGGCGCTGGCCCGCTGGGTCGGCGCGGAAGGCACATCGCCCCCCAGCCGGTACGAAGACGAAGCGCTCGCGTCGAACATGCTTATCCGGTCCGCTGAGACGCTTGCCATGCTGCGGGAAAAATCCGGCCGAGGTGATGTGTTCATGCATGTGAACTTGACGGCCCGCGACCTTGCCCGGGGCACCATGCCTGCCCTGGTCGAGGCGTTGATGAACGGATACAAGCTGCCGCCGGGTGCGCTAAGGATCGAACTGACCGAGCAGGCGGCACTGCGCAATGTCGGCAACGCGCTTGCCGCCGCGATGGCGCTGAAAGCCGTTGGCGCCGGACTTGTGCTCGATGATTTCGGCACAGGGCATTCGTCCTTCGCCTGGCTGGCTGACCTGCCTGCTGATAGCCTGAAAATCGACCATGGCCTGACCTGCCGCCTCGGCCAGAGACGCATCGACACGATCCTGACGACGATTACGCTACTGGCGAGCCGTCTTGGCATGACGAGCACGGCGGAGGGCGTCGAAAACAAGGATGATGCAGTGAAGCTGCGCGGCCTTGGCTTCGACCATGTGCAGGGGTTTGCCTTTGCCCGGCCGATGAATGCCGAATCGGCCGCCGCCTTCCTGGTCGCCTGATCAGGCGGAACCGCCATCGACTTGGAGGCGCCCGGAATCAACACCCATGCGGCCTAACGCTTGCTGCCATTTCAGGTCGTACTCATCACCGAACACGATGTTGTCGTCGGGGTCTCCGACGAGCCAGGCGTTGGCCGCGAGTTCTTCCTCCAACTGCCCGGCACCCCAGCCGGAATACCCTAGCGCGAGCACCGATTTTCGCGGAGCCGCGCTGGAGCCGATCATCAGCAATATGTCGCGAGTGGCTGTCATGCAGAGGGCGCCGTCTATCTCGAGCGTTGCGCCTTCGCTGATCACGTCGTCGGTGTGGATGACGAAGCCGCGCTCGGTGCTGACCGGGCCGCCGTCGAGCACACACGTGTCGGGCACGCCGAGTTCGGTTTCCACATCGAGTTGTTCGAACAGTTCCGGCAGGCGAATGCCGTCCATCGGTTTGTTCAGCACGATACCCATCGCGAAGTCCGGTGAGTGGGCGCAGAGCAGGATGACCGAACGTGAAAACCGCGAGTCGCCGATGCTGGGCAGGGCGATCAGGAGTCTGCCTGTGAGGTCTGTATTCATGCGCTAACGATCTCCATTCTGGCGAGGCTGAGGCATGGCTGGGAATTTGGCAAGGGCGATCCGGCTTGCGGCGACAGTAGGTCGGCCCTATGTCCAATGCCAAACCTGCAAGGAGACAGACAGATGAGCATCAAGGTTGGTGACAAGCTTCCAGACGCAACTTTCATGGAAATGACGGGCGACGGTCCTCAGCCGCGAACAACAGCTGACGTTTTCGGCGGCAAGACCATCGCGCTGTTCGCCGTGCCCGGCGCGTACACGCCGACCTGTTCGGCTCGCCATCTGCCGGGCTTCGTCGACAAGGCCAGCGACATGAAGGCCAAGGGCGTCGACGAAATCGTCTGCACGTCGGTCAACGATGTGTTCGTGATGGGCGCCTGGGGCAAGTCTGCCGGCGCCGAACAAGACGTGCGCATGCTGGCGGACGGCAATGGCGCCTTCGCCACGGCGCTCGGCCTTGAAATGGATGCATCGGGCTTCGGCATGGGTAAGCGTTCGCAGCGCTATTCCATGCTGGTGAAAGACGGCGTCGTCGCAGAGCTCAATGTTGAGCAGGGGCCGGAATTCAAGGTTTCCAGCGCCGATTACCTGCTCGGCCAGCTTTAAGGCTGCTTGCGTAGTATCTGTTAAACAAATCAAGTCATTATCGGCGCGTTCGGGGGGACCGGGCGCGCCGATTTTGTTCGTTTGTTATTGATTATCGACAAACCCTCCCCCACATGAATAAGGGTTACAAAGGAGAGGGATTCATGGAAGTCTCAACGATTGCATACGTGCTGGTATTCGCCGTCGCCGTCATTCTGATCTTGTCCACGGTCAAGCAGGTGCCGCAAGGCTATAACTGGACGGTCGAGAATTTCGGAAAATATACCAAGACGCTGACCCCGGGCCTGCACTTCATCATGCCGGTCTACCAGAAGGTCGGGCGCAAGATGAACATGATGGAGACCGTGCTGGACATTCCCCAGCAGGAAGTGATCACCAAAGACAATGCGATGATGAAGTGCGACGCGATCGTATTCATCCAGGTGATCGATGCCGTTTCGGCGGCCTATGAGGTGAACAATCTACACAACGCGATCCAGAACCTGTCCCTGACCAATATCCGTACGGTGGTCGGCTCGATGGACCTCGACGAGGTCCTCTCCAACCGCGACGATATCAACGCCCGCCTGCTGCATGTGATTGATGCCGCCACCAATCCGTGGGGCGTCAAGGTCACGCGCATAGAGATCGCCGATCTCAGCCCGCCGGCCGACATTACCGAAGCCATGAACCGCCAGATGAAGGCCGAGCGCCTGAAGCGGGCGGAAATCCTCACCGCCGAGGGCGACAAGCAGTCGGCGATCCTCAAGGCCGAGGGCCAGAAGCAGGCCACGATCCTCGAAGCCGAAGGCCGCCGCGAAGCGGCTTTCCGTGACGCTGAAGCGCGTGAGCGCGAGGCCGAGGCCGAAGCCAAGGCGACCGCGATGGTCAGCGAGGCCATCGCCAAGGGCGACGTCAACGCGATCAACTACTTCCTCGGCCAGGCCTATGTCGCCGCCTTCGAGAAACTGGCGACCAGCCCGCAGCAGCGCACGGTCATCATTCCGGCGGAATTCTCCAGCATCCTCGGCACCATCGAAGGCATCAAGGGCCTGACCGGCGCCGCGAAAGAAGCGCAGGCGAATCCGCGTCCGCAGGGCGGCGCCGTGCCGCCGACGCGCCGCGAGTAGACGAAAGGAAACCGGACCATGGAACAGCTATTCACCGAACTCACCGTCTGGCACTGGCTGGCCCTGGGCCTAGTTCTGTTCGGCATCGAGATGATGACCGGCACGTTCGACCTGATGATGCTGGCGATTGCCGCCTGGCTGACCGGGGCGTTCGCTTATTTCGCGCCGGAAACCTACGCGACGTGGCAGGGCCAGCTGGTCTTCTTCGGCGGGGCCGCTTTCGTCCTGGTCGCCCTCGGCCGGACGCTGTTCTCGGGTCTTCGTGGCAGCGTCGAGGAGCACCCGACGCTGAACAAGCGCATGGCCGGCCTTGTCGGCCAGCGCGGGCAGGCGACGGGCGATTTCTCCGGCGGCAACGGCCAGATCAAGGTTGGCGACTCGGTCTGGGGCGCAGAAGCTGCCGACCGGATGATCCCCATCCTTGCCGGCGAATCTGTCATCGTCGAAGGCGCGCGCATGACCATTGCGATCGTGCGCAAGGTCTAACGCCTATTGGCCGGACCTGATGAAGGCGCGTACGTCGTTCGACAATTTCGCGCCTTCGGGTTCTGACAGGTACATCATGTGGCCGGCGTCATAGTAGTCGAACTCGACCCGGTCGAGCACGACGCCGTTCTTGAACAGCGCCATCTCGGCCCCGAAAAAGGGCGTCGCAAGATCGTACCATCCCGACGCCAGCATGACCTTCATCTGCGGGTTCTCGCGCATGCCCTTGCCGAGCCATGGCGTGACGTTGACATATTCCGGCCAGCCACTGTCATTCGTGCTCCAGTTCCAGTTCGAACCGGGCTCGCCGGTCAGCACCTTGTAGGGGCGGGTGAAGTCGATCTTCAGTTCGCGGGTCAGGTAGTCGTTGATGGCGGCGACATAAGCGACGTCCATTCCGTAGCCTGACGGATCATTCTCCGGCGAGTCGGCGGTCCCCTCGCTGTCGACGCCCTTGTAGCGGCCATCGAACCTGCCGATGGAATAGCCTTCACGGCGCAGCAATTCCTTGCGGAAGCGGGTCGGGTCGACGCGCAGTTTCGCCTGCCGGATCCATTCTGCCGAGACGCCGAGATAGGCGCTCATCTCATTGGCGATGACGGCTTCCTGCGTGGCGCCGAGCGTGTTGCCGCGGATCAAGGCCGGAGCCAGCGTGTCGATGGCATAGGTGCGCGCCGCGTTGACGAAGGCGTCGAAGTCACCGTTCCATTTCGCCGTGTCGACCTTGCCGTGATACCAGGCGATGGCGGCTTCGGACGGGAAGTAGGAAATGTGCGCGGTGTCGTTGCCCGGCGCGAATTCGCCGGTCTGGAAATCGAGGATGGCGGAAATCAGGATCACGCCGTTGAGACCGATCCCGTTCCAGCCGCCCTGCAGTTTTTCGGTCAAGGCCGCGGCGCGAGTGGTGCCATAGCTTTCGCCAGCGAGGTATTTCGGGCTGTTCCAGCGGCCATTCTCGGTGATCCAGATGCGGATGAATTCGGCGATGCTCTCGGCGTCTTCATTGACGCCGTAGAATTCCTTGCCGTCATTGTTGCCGAGGGGGCGGGAATAGCCGGTGCCGACGGGATCGATGAAGACCATGTCTGTCACGTCGAGCAGGGAGTTCTGGTTGTCTCGGATCGTGTAGGGCGGGGCGCCGACGCCTCTGGCATCGGACGGGGTGATCACCTGTTTCGGGCCGAAGGCGCCCATGTGCAGCCAGAGCGAGGCCGAACCCGGCCCGCCATTGAACACGAAAGTGACGGGGCGCTGGCGCGCATCGGAGACGCCGTCGCGGACATAGGCGACCGAGAAGATCGAGGCGGTGGGCTCGTCTTTGTTGTCGCGCAGGTAGGTCTCGCTGGCGACGGTCTTGTACTTGATGGTCTGGCCATTCAGCTTGAGGGAATGGTCGGAGGAGAAGGCCTGAGCCTCCGGGATTTGTGGCTTTTCCTTGGCCTTGTCAGCCTTTTCGTCAGCCAATCCCGGTACGGCAACGAGTGCCAGGCACAGTGCCAGCAATAATCCGCGCATCATATCAACCCTCAGCAATCTGGTGTGGCCGGGACAGTATCAGCCGAACCCGCCGGAGCAAGGGCCGCGAAAAAATGACCCCGCACCGGGAGGGATGCGGGGCCACAAATCATGCCGGAATTGGGGACTTAGCCCGGCATGACGACAGTATCGATCAGGTGAACCACACCATTTGATGCGTCTATATCGGTCGCGATCACGGTGGCCGTTCCACCGGCTGCATCGGTCAGGACTACCTTGCCGTCGACGATGGCCGCGGTCAGGTTGGCGCCATTGACGGTCGGAATGGTGTACGTGCCGCCATTGTCGGTGATGGCCTGGACAAGGTCAGCCGCCATCACTTCTCCTGCGACTACGTGATAGGTGAGAATGCCAGCCAATGTGGCCTTGTTCTCTGGCAGCAGCAGTGTTTCCACTGTGCCTTCTGGCAGTTTGGCAAATGCGTCGTTCGGCGGCGCGAACACCGTGAACGGACCGTCGCTGTTCAGCGTGTCGACAAGGTCAGCCGCCGTGACGGCAGCGACCAGTGTGGACAGGGCGTCATTGCCAGCGGCGACGGCGACGATCGTGCCGGTTTCGACAGCGGCCTCTTCCATCATGGGTTCAGCAGGCGGTGTTGCCGCTTCGGTCGGCATTTCGACCTTGGCAGCCGGGGCGGCATCATAGTCCGACTTGTCGGCTGCATCTTCGCAGGCCGCGAGCGACAGGGACGCGGCAATGGCCGCCGTGATCAACAGATTGGTCTTGAGGGGCATATGTGACTCTCCATGCAATGCGCAGGGGTACGCATGCTTTTATATACGCAGCCGCGCGAAAACGGTTCACATCTGGATGCAAAAAAAAGTTCAGGTGGTGGCCTGACCGGGCTGCCACGCGCCATCCATCGCGGCGTCGGCGCCCCAGCAGACATAGGTGATGGCCGAATGCGCCGGCCTGCCCGGCGGGCGGCTGGCCCGGCCGGGCATCAGGCTGCGCGGGCGGATGGGGCCGAGGCGGGCGACGCTGCCTGCCGCCCTTGCGCCGCGATTGCGGACGATCCGGTGGGCGAGACGGGCGGGCATGGGCGTCCGGGTCGGCCAGCACCGCGTCGAGCCGGCTGAGCCGGGCGAGCAGGGGCGCGGTGGGCAGGGGCGCGGTGGGCAGGGGCGCGGTGGGCAGGGGTTGTTGCGCGGTCTCTTCCGGCAGGGGGCACCATGCCATGCCCGAGCCGAAGACATGGATGCGCTGGCCGAATTTCATATAGGGCAGGCCCTGATGGGGCAGGCGGATCGTGAGGGGTTCGGTGAGGGGAAAGAGGGCGGGGTCAGGGCGTGACTCGGATGTGGCAGGGGTGCGCGCAGGGGGAGGAGCGTCCATGGCCCGCGCCGCACCATGGATTCCGCCGGGTGCAGGATGCGCAGCACTTCCGCGTGCATATGCCGGGCGGCATTGGCGGCCTCGGGATCCTTCACCAATTGCCGCGCCCAACAGGCGAGCTTGGCTGCGCGCGGCCAGTTGGCAGCGATCTGGTCAAGGAGGAGCTGGGGCGTGAATCGCATGCGCGACATTGTACGGGCAGTGCGGAGGTGTGGGATATGTATCTTTGTTGGGGCCGCTTTCGGCGTCGTAAGAGACGTAATTGGGTAGCGTAACTTCAATCCCAAATGCGCTGCCAGTTAGACAAAAAGTCATTCAGGGAGGAGCTATGACTGAATCTGGTGTTTGAGCGGTTTGAAGGTTGGCGGCGTATCTGGTTGTTTTGTTGTTGTGAGACAGCAACCCAACCCAAGGAGATACACCACCATGGAAACGAGTAACATTGTTG